>OUNM010901702.1_pt1 | contig 14560 bp, 9 predicted proteins | sample 1769961 | NCBI WGS metagenome assembly OUNM01 (sample SAMEA3914820, study PRJEB12502) | metagenome | biome: forest; material: soil | place: USA | collected 2012-03-12 | depth 0.3 m | reverse complement strand
GCGACGAGGAAAGGCGCGGTGATGATGCAGAGCACGCCAAGGGCGCCGCCGACAGCCACATTGACCCAAAAAAGGGTCGATACATACTCATCGCTGATGTCGGCTCTTTGAACCGTCGCGGCCGAGAGTCCGGCGGTGGCGAACAGGTCGAAGAAGCTTGTGACCACCGTCACCATCGCGACCAGTCCGAAATCCGCCGGTTCCAGGAGGCGCGCGATTGCGGCGACAAAGCCAAGCCGCAGAACAAAGGAAATCCCTTGTCCGCAAAGCTTGGCAAAAGCGCCCCGCAGCGATTTTCCTTTCAGTTCCTCCAGCTTCGAACTCCTTGCAGAAAGATGACGTACGGTGCGAACTCGCAACGGTGCTATGACCACGTAACAGGAGGCGCGAGATTGCCTTCCAAGACCATGCCAGCTTATGGCCCGCGCTTCGTGCCGGGCACCCCTCCACAGCGCAGGGCCCGATATCAATTGTGATTAGTCGGTGCCCGTTTGAACTAGTTCCGAAGAGCCAGGAATGCGGCCCGGGGTGGGGTCGAGATATCCGGGCGTTTCTCCGTCCCGGTGACGTGCGGGACGCGATCCGGTTCCTTTGCCCGATAAATCCTGCAGCTGACCAGAACGGCGGGCGCAGGACGTCGAGACGCCGTCAATGTGCAGAAATTCGCGCGCATGGCCGACAGACCTAAACCCCTCATCCGATTGGGTCAGTCGCCTTGAGACAAAATTGTGCGAAGGTCGAACCGCACCATGCATTCGGCAGGAGGGACAATGCGAGTTCTGGTCACGGGCCATCAAGGCTATATCGGCTCTGTGATGGTGCCCATGCTGATCGCAGCAGGGCACGACGTCATAGGTTACGATGCCAATCTGTACGAGCGTTGCACCTTTGCCCCCGCAGGCAAGCTCACCAATATTCCAAGCATTTGCAAGGACGTCCGCGATGCGAGCCGCGAGGACTTCGTCAACGTTGAGGCCGTCATCCACCTTGCAGCACTTTCCAATGACCCGCTCGGCAACCTGAACCCCGACATCACCTTCGCGATCAACCACCGCGCAAGCGTTCGGGTAGCCCAAGTCGCCAAGGAAGCCGGCGCGCGACGCTTCCTGTTCGCCTCCTCCTGCAGTAACTACGGGGTATCGGAGAACGACCTGATCGATGAGACCGGTGACCTCAATCCCGTCACTGCTTATGGAAAGTCCAAGGTTCTGGCGGAACGAGACATATCGGCACTCGCGGATGGCGATTTCTGCCCCGTCTATTTCCGGCCGGCGACCGCCTATGGCGTCTCGCCGCGCATACGTTTCGACATCGTGCTCAACAACCTGATGGCATGGGCCGTTTCGGAAAAGCTGCTCTATCTCAAATCGGACGGAACGCCCTGGCGACCGCTCGTGCATGTCGAGGACATATGCCGAGCCTTCATCGCAGGTCTTGCCGCACCGACCGAAGCGGTCTGGAACCAAGCGTTCAACGTCGGGTCAACGGAGCACAACTACCGGATCCGTGACATCGCGGACATCGTCACCGAAGTCGTCCCCGGCTGCCAACTCACCTTCGCCAGCGACGCTGGACCGGACAAGCGCTCGTATCGTGTCGACTTCAGCAAGCTTGCTCGCGTGCTGCCTGACGCTTTGCCGCGCCACAACGCTCGAAGCGGGGCTGAGCAACTTCTCAACGTGCTCAAGTCGTCGCGACTGACGCCCGGTGAGTTCGAAGGTCCACGCTATCAGCGGATTGCTCATATCAAGCACTTGATGGCGACTGGCGTGATCGCTCACGATCTTCGCCGGGTGGCGCACAGCCAGGCAAGAATTCCGGCCGCCATGCTGCAATAACGGCGGCAATATGGATGATGGCGCACAACAACTGGCGAATACTTCTGCCCGGCTTGGCGAGAAGATCTACGAACTTGCCGGAGAAGTTTTCCCGATAGCCCGCAGCATCACTGGTCCCGGCGTTCGCGACACGCTACGCGTTTTGTCACGTCATCTGCCGATCGAGGTGCATGAGGTTGAAACGGGAACGCCTGTCTTCGATTGGGTGATACCAAAAGAATGGATCATCCGTGAGGCCTATATCGACGACGAAAAAGGTAACCGGATCGTCGATTTCCGGCGATCCAATCTCCATGTCCTGAATTACAGCGTTCCGGTCGATAAGGTGGTGAGCCTCGCCGAGTTGAAGGAGAATGTTTTCACGATACCGGAGCAACCCGACCTTATTCCCTACCGGACATCCTATTATGTGGAACGGTGGGGATTCTGCATGTCGCACAATCTCCTGATGTCCCTTCCGGAAGGTCGCTATCGCGTTCATATCGACAGCGAACTTAGGCAAGGCGCCCTGACATACGGCGAATATGTCCATACCGGCACGAGCGACCGCGAGTTCCTGCTGACCACCCATATCTGCCATCCCTCAATGGCGAACGACAATTGCTCGGGCCTGGCTTTGCTGACGGTCCTGGCAGGAAAGCTCCGCGCGCGTCGGACACGCTATAGCTATCGCTTCCTTTTCATTCCCGGAACTATCGGTTCCTTGGCGTGGCTTGCAGCCAATGAGGACAAAATCCCCCGGATCGACCACGGCCTCGTAGTCTCTTGCGTCGGCGACGGCCAGGGTCCTACCTACAAACGCAGCCGGCGCGGTGATGCCTTCATCGACCGGGCGATGGCACATGTCCTTTCTCACCTTCCGGGCCAATCTGGCAAGGTGATCGACTTCAGTCCATACGGCTACGACGAGCGCCAGTTCTGCTCGCCCGGCTTCAACATGCCGGTCGGTTTGTTCCAACGCGGTGCCCACGGCACCTTCCCGCAATACCACACCTCCGCCGACGATCTCGATTTCATTCGTCCGGAGCATTTGACCCGTTCATACGAAATGCTTGCGGACGTAATCGACATCGTCGAGGAAGACTGGGTTCCTCTCAACCTCAGCCCCAAGGGCGAACCCCAGCTTGGCAGGCGCGGCTTATACGCTGCGCTTGGAGGCCTTCACGCTTCCAGCCATGGGGCAATGCCAATGCTATGGGTGCTCAACCTGGCGGACGGCAGCAATTCGTTGCTCGCGATGGCCGAACGGTCCGGACTTCCCTTCGCTGAGATCGCCGCCGCCGCCCGGCTGTTGCGCGAACACGGGCTGTTGTCAGCTCAGTAGCTCAGCGCGACGCGCTTCGGCTGTGAGCAGCGGCCAATGCCTGTCGCGATCCGACAATACGCTGGGTGGAGCGGGCCAGTCGATCGCCAGGCATGGATCGTCGAATCGTAAGCCGCTCGCCGCCCCCGGCGCATAAAACTCGGAAATCATGTAACTGACCGTCGAGTCATGCCCGAGGGTCTGGAATCCATGGGCAAAACCGGTGGGGATATAGAGCATGTGGCGGTTACTGGCCGTCAGCTCAAATCCCTCCCATTTCAGATAGCTGGGTGATTGCGGGCGCAGGTCGACAATGACGTCATAAATAGAGCCTGCAATACAACTGACCAGTTTTACCTCCGCATGAGGCGGATTCTGGAAGTGCATGCCGCGCAACGTGTGCTTATGGTGCGAATAGGACATGCTGTGCTGGACGAAGCTGGTCGTCAGACCGTGCTCGGCAAACTCGGAAACGCAGAAGGTACGGGTAAAAAACCCACGCTGATCCCAGATGGGTTCCGGTTCGACCAACATTGGTCCGCTGAGCGAAGACGGATGAAAACGCACGCGAAGCTCCTATCGACGATCCTTAGCCTTACACTGCCGGCGACGCATCGCAGCAAAGCTATCCTTGCAGTGGTTCTACAAAAACTGCTGCCCACTCAAGAATACATGATCAAAAAGGGCGCCCGCGTACCTCTTCCGGGTCAAGCTGGGCTGAGCCTCATTCGATTTGACTAACCCATCTCTCAGAATACCAAGTCGGTGGCTCTCGCTGACTGGTTCAAGGTCACTGCAGGTAAATCCGGGTTTGGGTCCGATGAATTTTCATGCAGCTGACGCGCGCCGCCAACACATGGACGTCGAACACGAGCGACGTTGCCGGCTCTGTGCAGCGCCTCTTCGTCATACATTTGTCGATCTTGGGATGTCGCCGCCCTGCGAAAGCTTCATATCGCCGGATCGGTTGGGCAACGTCGAGGCCTACTATCCGCTTCACGTGATGGCTTGCGAGGAATGCTTCCTGGTGCAGCTGCCAGAGCATATTACGCCGCAGGAGATATTCACCGAGTACGCATATTTTTCATCGTATTCCACAAGTTGGGTCGCGCACGCGAAACGCTATTGCGATTACGCCGCGGCGCGCTTCGAGCTCGGACAAGACAGTCTGGTGGTCGAACTGGCCAGTAATGACGGTTATCTGCTGCAGCATTTTCAGCCTCTCGGCATTCCGACCCTCGGCATCGAGCCAGCGGCGAACGTCGCGCAAGCTGCAATCGCCAAGGGCGTGCCGACGCGTGTCGACTTCTTCGGTGTCCGCCTGGCGCGCGAGCTTATCAAGGAAGGCAAGCAGGCCGATCTCATCGTCGGCAACAATGTTCTCGCACAAGTTCCAGACCTCAACGACTTCGTGGCAGGCATGGCGCTCCTGCTCAAGCCGCAGGGGGTGGTCACCCTTGAATTCCCGCACATCGAGCGGCTCATCGACGAAAACCAGTTCGACACGATCTATCATGAGCATTTCTCCTATTTCTCGCTCACCACGATCGACGTGATGGCCACCAGGCACGGCCTCAAGATCTTCGACGTAGAGGAACTGCCCACGCATGGGGGCTCGCTGCGTGTCTATTTGGCGCGGACAGATAGCGTCCATCGCGCGTCGCCGGCGGTGGCTGGATTGCTGGAGCGGGAGGCGACCGGCGGCCTCAGGCAGATGAAGACCTACACGTCATTCGCCGATCGCGCCCATGGCGCCAAGCGCGCCCTGCTCAGCTTCCTGATTTCGGCGAAGAACGAGGGTAAGACGATCTGCGGTTATGGAGCGCCTGGCAAGGGCAACACGTTGCTTAACTATTGCGCGATCGGCACCGACTTTTTGGACTTCACGGTCGACCGAAACCCATACAAGCACGGACGCTTCACGCCCGGTATGCACATTCCGATCAAGCCCGTCGAGGCCATTCAGGAGGCCAAGCCGGACTACATTCTGATCCTGCCATGGAACCTGAAGGACGAGATCGTAAGACAGATGTCGCATGTGGCGGCATGGGGCGCGAAATTCGTCGTGCCAATCCCCTTCGTCAAGGTCATCGACCCCCTGGAGTACCGGCCATGAAAGTCGTTCTTTTCTGCGGCGGGCTTGGTACCCGCATTCGCGATTATTCCGAAGCAGTGCCCAAGCCGATGATCCCACTCGGCCCGCAGCCGATCCTGCGCCATGTGATGCAATACTACAGCGACTACGGGCACGAGGAATTCATCCTTTGCCTTGGCTACAAGGCGAACGTCGTCAAGGATTTCTTTCTCAACAGCCGGCCGCAGATGTTCGCCGACTGCGTGGTTACCGGCGACGGTCGAGATGTCAGGCTCTTGGATGACAGTCACAAGGACTGGCAAGTCACACTCATCGACACAGGCATCTGGCGCAACATCGGCGAACGGCTATGGGCAGCTCGTCATTTGGTTCGGGACGAGGATATGTTCCTTGCCAATTACAGCGATGGGCTGACGGACGTCGACCTCGACGACATGGAGCGCAAGTTCCGCGCGAGCGGAAAGCTCGCCTGCTTCCTCGCGGTGCCCCCGCCGGTCACCTATCATTTTGCGGACATCGCCGAGGACGGCCACGTCCGTGAGTTCCGCAGTTCCACGAGCTCAGATATCTGGATCAACGGCGGGTATTTTATGTTCAGGCCGGAAATCTTCGATTTCATGCGCGAAGGCGAAGAACTCGTGCTTGAACCTTTCCGGAGGCTGATTGAGGCCGATATGCTGATGGCCTACAAGCACGATGGCTTCTGGCGCGCCATGGACACGTTGCGCGACTGGCAGGTGCTCGAGGACATGGTCGAAAAAGGCAACATGCCCTGGAACCGGCAGATGCGCGAGCGGGCCGGAAGAACCGGACTCGCAGTCGCCAGACCATGAAGGCCCTGTCGCTCGAAGGCGCCCAGGACAATCTGTGCGTACTTTGTCTTGGCGCCCATTCCGACGATATCGAGATCGGCGCGGGAGGGACCCTTCTGTCCCTTGTGGCCAGCGGCGCGAAGCTCGACGTGCACTGGATTGTGTTGAGCGGGCGCGGAGCCCGGGACGAGGAGGCTCGCGCGTCGGCGCATAGCTTCCTCGAAGGTGTCGCAGATCCCACCGTGACGATTGCCGATTTCGATGACAGCTACTTTCCGACGCAAGGGCGGGAGATCAAGGAATGGCTTGGGTCCCAGGCCAAAAGAGTCAAGCCTGACCTGATCCTCACCCATCGCCGGGATGATGCGCATCAGGATCATCGGGAGGTGAACGGGATCACCTGGAACCTTTTTCGGGATCACCTCATCCTTGAATATGAAATCCCGAAATGGGACGGCGACCTGGGCCAGCCGAATTTCTACATGCCGCTATCGAAAGCCCAGATGGAGCGCAAAATCGAATTGCTTCTTGCCCATTTCGGCAGCCAGCGATCCAAAGACTGGTTTGACGCGGAAACGTTTCGCGGCTTGGCACGGCTGCGCGGGATGGAGTGCCGCGCCAAGGACGGATTTGCGGAGGGGTTCGTGGCCCGAAAGGCTGCTTGGTCCCTCGCCTGAAGTGGGCGAAGGCAAGTGACGGATATGATCCTGTCTGGATGAGGCCGCTTCAACCGGTGATCGTATGCGGGGGGTCGCAGCACATCCGGGAGCATCAGACCCTCCTCCAAACGAGGTAGGTCGATCGGGAATGCAGTGCACATTTTCGCCACAAATCAGGCGATTTGGCCTACGCCAAACCCATCGCGGCAACTGCTAGGATCACGGTGGAATTCGCGGCTATGCAAAGAATTACAACCAATCCCTGGTCGACATGTTCCACCAACAGTATCGGTCCGAGCCTCATGGGGAGTGCATTCTGCGAGCGAACCCGGCCCCATGACGAAGCGCGGGCGCACCCTGTGACCGACCCTCCGCAGCCGGAGGACGGAGATCTTGGTCATGGTACCGAGGTCGACCGTGCAAAAGTCGTCGATGCTATCCGAGAGTGCATTGAAAAGTTTCAGCTCGATCTCGACGGACAGGTAGTGGTTACTGGCGCCGGGTTTGGCTTAGAGGCGATTACGGCAACCGCGGCGGCACTCGCTGGCGCCCGAAAGGTATTCGCGCTTGCAGCCGAGCGGAAAAAGCATGGCAGAAGTCCGGCTACCTCCTGGGATGCGCTGGACCTCGCCACCCATGCCGGATATTCGGCCAGGCTGGAGATAATGCGGCGGATGCATCCTCATCACTGGAATGAAGTCGACATTCTTGTGAGCTGTCCCCAGACACGGCCAATATCACGTTCGACGGTCGAGTTCCTTCGTCCACATTCAGTGGTAGCGCTAATGGCCGAGCCATGGGAACTCTCTCCCGAGATGGTCGACCTGGATGCCTGCAGCGAGACGCGGATCAAAGTCGCGGCTCCAAATCTGGAACACCCATCCATAAGACTGCTTCCCGATTTAGCCCAGCTGTGCTGTCGACTGCTGGACGATGCAGGCATCAACACCAGCAATACAAAAATCGCTGTTTTGTGCGACACCCCCTGCAGGCGCTACATAGAAGATGCCCTGATCGAGCAAGGTGCGAGAGTGACAGTTTTTGCTCACCCGCAGATGCTGCTGCCGGAGATGTGGGATGTGGTCGTAGTGGCCTTGCGGCCGGCGGAAAAGCCGTCGATGGACATCAACGGCCTTGCCCGGGTATTCGAAGCCGCTCGCGGAAGCCTGCTCGTTCAATTCAGCGGCGAGATCGATCGCCTGGCCGCTCGGTATTTTGGTCTTCGCATCTGGCCGCCGCGAAAGCCGGGGCGCGGCCAGCTCGGCGTTGCGCCAGAGCTTCTCGGTTGGAATCCGATTGTCCGCAGAATCGTCGGCGGTCTCAAGGCCGCCGAGATGGCACGGCGTGGGGCAGACTTCCGCCGCGACAGCATCGGCTTCATTGCCAATCCCTCGCCGAGCTGACACGGACGCAACGGTAAAATGCAGGTCCAAGACAGGCGCCAAGCTTTTCCGCGTCTAGCCTGCGCATCCACCTCAAAGGCCGAATCACTCAGTGGGCAAGACGATGGAAGAGCCACGGACGGTGGTGCGTCGGTTTAGGCCTCGGCGTTAAGACCAATGCGCTTGCTACACGGACTTTTTTCTTACGGCACAATTCGAATCAATATCGCAGAATGTCTGCCGCAAGGCCATGTGCCACCAAACTGGCCGAGCAAGCAGAAAGACCAAGCCCGTTGTCGCCACCGCACCGGTACGACAATGGGCCTGGCCCCAAGGGGCCAAAGCGGCCGGCGTCCTCGTTGGGGTATTATGGCTTTAAGAACGCCGGCCCGGCGGACTCAGTCCGCCGTAACATTCACGATAGCTAAAATGTTCCGACGCGAAAGAGCGTAATCGCGTAATCCCGAGGTTTCGGCTTTCTGATGAGACCCGTCGCGCTGAGGCTGGATGCCGTCCGCCGCACGCCACAACTACGGGTAGTCTGCCATATGCGCGGCTCAAAAACAGCAACTTGGGGAAGAAGCCGATGGTACCGTTGGCTGGGATCGAACCAGCGACCTCCGGATCCACAATCCGGCGCTCTAACCAGCTGAGCTACAACGGCACGCCTGCCTATCGTTCGGCGAAGCGTCCAATACGGGCTATCGGATTCTAATTCAAGGCCCTTGATAAGGCAAAGGATGGGTTGTCCTCATCGGCGCCATTCCATCGGGCAAAGAAAAGGCCGGCGGGAGGAGGTGCCGGCCTTTTCCTGTTACGAGCCAGCGGGAGGAGGAGCTGGCTGGTCACCCCGGAAACAGAGGGAGGAGGTTCCATTTCCGGGTATCTGGTTACACAACTCTATCGCACATCTATTTGTCTGACGAAATGCGACGTTTTGATGCATCGCGAGGTTGTGCGTAAAATTTAGGCCGCCTTGACGTCCTTGATCGCCTTCTCGAAGGCGCTCTTGACCGGCTTGGAGACGTCCTCGACCGCCTTGGTAGCGACGGTCTGGAATTCCTTGGCCTGCTCGACAGCCGCCTCAACGCGCTTGCGCAGGAAAGAGGTCTGCAGTTCGACGACTTCCGACAGCGTCTTGGCGCCGACCAGGGCTTCGAGATACGAGAAGCCGGCCTCAGCGTTGGCGCGCAGCGCGGCAATGGCCTTCAGCGAAACGTCGCTGGAAACGGTCCTGGCGGTCTCGTAGGTCGACTCCAGAACCTTCTGGGTCTCCTCGGCGCCGGTCTTCAGCTTGGCATAGGCTTCCTTCGACTGCTCGACGCCCTTCTCGGCGAAGGCGCGCAGCTGGTCGGTCGCCTTGGAGGCGTCGAAGCTCGGGAATTCAACGTTCTCGATGGTCTCGGTCTTGGCGGTGGTCTTGGACATTTTCCAACCTTTCGGGTAGCGGCTTTGACAGAAAGCCGTCTCGTTCATGTATAGTGGCAATATAGAGGTCTTTTTTGTGCATTGCAACATCTTTGTTGCACCGCACCATAAAATCTTAACGGCCGTTAACCACGAGCCCAGAGATTTCGACCGTTAAACCGCCATGCTTGTGGACCTTCCGGCCGCAGGCTTTTATTAACAAAGCGTTAACTGAAATGCCTGCTTTGAGGGGTTGGCCTGCGCATGCCGCCTGAGAACTATTCCTTCCTCGACGTCGCCGTGCTCGACGCGGTGCGCCAGCGCTTCGCCGCCGGCGACGCCCTGGCCGTGCTGTCGAGCGACCTCGAACAGGTGATCTGGGCGAACGGTCCGGGGGCGGCGGTGTTCGGCTATCCGGATATCGAGGCCATCATCGGCGCCTCGGCGCGGCTGCCGCTGATCGCCCGACGGCAGATCATGGCGACGAGCGGTTTCCCGGATATCGGCAGCGACCGCGCCATCATGGTGCGGCTCGCCACCGGCATGGTCAGCCGCGCCGTCGGCTTCCAGGCCAGCGCGGTGACGATGCCGGATGGCGAGAAGGCTATCATGCTGGCGGTGCCGGCGGCGCAGACCAGCTCGCGCAGCGCGGCCGAAATCGCCAGCCGCGCCATCGGCGGCTTCACCGAGGCCGGGCATTTCATCGCCTTCGTCGACGCACAGGGCCATGTCGAGGCGACGTCGGAGGGATTTGCGGCGCTCGGCATCAAACCGGAAACCCTGGCCGCGCTGGTTGCGGATGTGGCGAGCAGCGGCGACCGTATCGTCAAGCGCCTCGTTCCCGGCGCCGGTACCTCCTACCCCGCCGGCTTTGCACGCCTCACCGAAGCCCGCCATCTGCTGGTGGTGATCGACGAGGACCAGCTCGAAGGCTTCGAGAGCCATGAAGCCGTACAGCCGGCCGAGGGCGACCAGCTACCGGCTGCAGCGGAAGGCGCCCCTGTCGCGACCGAAGGCCCCTCACCGAACGTCGAGCCCGAGCCGGTACAGGATAACAGTCCGCCGTCCATGGCGGCCGACCAACAGGCGCAAGCCGTCCCGGAGCTTCCCGGGAACGACGCGCAGCCCGCCGAGGAAGAGCAACCCGTGGCTGAAGCCATGCAGCCGGAAGCGGCTGCGGACGTTTCCGCAGTCGGCGCAAAACCTGCGGAGGGAAGCCGAACTCCGGCTGACGAACCGCCGGCTTCGACCGACCAGCAGGCCAGCGCCACTAAGCCCAGCCAACAGGCCGTGGATAGCGGGCCGGTTCAGCACGATCACTGGTATTTCCATGCCGGCGACAACGAGGTCAGCCAGCCCGTACCGGCCGCGCCGGTAGGGGTCGAACCTGTTGACGTCGCTGAAGCCGAAACTCGACGCCACGACCTCACCGAAACCCAGGCGCCGCCTCAACCGGCCCCGCCGCGCAACATCGATCGCTCGGCGCTGCCGCTGCGCTTCGTCTGGCGTACGGACGCCGAAAGCAAGTTCAGCGCGCTGTCGCCCGAATTCGCCGACATTGTCGGCCAGCCGGCCGCCGACGTGATCGGCCGCCGCTTCAAGGATGTCGCCACCACATTCGGCCTCGATCCATCGGGCGAGATCGCCGGCCTGCTCGAGCGCCGCGATACCTGGTCGGGCCGCTCGGTGCTGTGGCCGGTGGCCGGCACCGATCTGAAAATCCCTGTCGATCTCGCCGCGCTGCCGGTCTATGGCCGCAACCGCGCCTTCGAGGGTTTTCGCGGTTTCGGTGTCGCGCGCAGCGCGGATGCCGTGGTCGATCCCGAGGCGCTCGGCATGGCGCTGATGCCCAATGCCGGCGCACCGGCCGAGGCCACGGCCCCCCGTGCCGAGCCGCCGGCGGCCGAACCAGCGAAGGCTGAAGATCCATTCCAGGGCGAGGTGCCGGCGCTGACCATCGTGCCGCAGCCCGAACGGCGTTTCGCCGACAAGGTGATCAGGCTGGCCGAACACCGCCAGCCGGCCAATGACATGCAACCGGGAAGCGACAAGCAACCGGGAAGCGACAAGGGCCTTTCCGTCCTTGAACGCAGCGCCTTCCGCGAGATCGGCGAGCGGCTGCGCAAGGACAGTTCAACCCCGGTCGAACCCCGCGCGGCCGAAGCCGAGCAGCAGATCGCCGCCGCCGATAAGGCCGGGACGCCGCAACCGCCAGCCGGCGAAGCAACGGTTGACGACGCCAAACCGGCCGCACCCGAGGCTCCGCCAGCCGGACTTGACGCACCGTCCCTGCCCCAGCCGCCGGCGCCCGTGGCTGCCGACACGTCGCAAGTGTCGGTCGAGGCACAGGCCGTGGAAGCAAAGACCGAGGCGGAAACCGCCGAGGCAGAGACCGAGGCGGAGGACCAGAAGGATCTGGCACGGCTCGACGGCGTCGATGATACCGTGGAGACGAGCACCGCCGTCCGGGACGATACGCCTGCCGTTTCCGGCTCGCTGCTCAACTATGCCGAGGGCGACAAATCCGCAGACGTTGCCGGCGATGCCCCTGTTGCCGAGCCCGACCACAAAGCGGACGCGCAGCAGACGGCCGAACCTGTCGAGCCGCAACGGCCAGCCGAGCAGCCCGAGGCGAAGCCGGGCGTGGCAGAGCATTCGGCTCCTGAGGCGACGGCGGACAACGACAGCATGACCGCCGACGATTTCCGCGACGCGCAAGACAATGAGGATTGGGCCGGCTCCGACGCGGAAACCGCGGCGACAGCCAATGAACGATCGGAAGAACCAACAGTGGTTTCTCCGGAGCGGCCGCGCCTGCAAGTGCCGCCGCTCAAGCTCGAAGGTTTCATGCCCTCCGCCTTTTCGACCGGAGAGGAAGCCAAGGCGCCGGACACCGCCATCCTCGCCAGGCTGCCGGTGCCGTTGCTGATCCATTCGGGCGATGTGCTGCACTACGCCAATGAAGCCTTCCTCGAGCTCACGGGCTACGACGCTCTGGACGACCTTGCCGGTGCCGGCGGGCTGGGCGCGCTGTTCGCCGACCCCTATGCCGACGACGGCGCCGCCGATGAGAGCGACCACTCGCTGAAGCTCAAAACCCGCCAGGGCCAGGAGTTTCCGATCGATGCGCTGCTGCGGTCGGTGCCGTGGCGCGGCGGCAAGGCGCTGATGCTGGTGGTGCGGCGCTCCGGCGAGGACGATGCGGCGCATTTCACCGCCGCCAATGACGAGCCGGCGTTGCAGCCGGACGTGCCGGAACTGAAATCGCGCATCGCCGAGATGCGCACCATCATCGACACCGCTACCGACGGCGTGGTGCTGATCGGCCGCGACGGCAACATCCGCTCGATCAGCCGTCCGGCGGAGGCGCTGTTCGGCTTCGATAGCGACGAGGTCGCCGGCAAGCCCTTCGCCTCGTTGTTCGCCATCGAGAGCCAGCGCGCCGCGCGCGACTATCTGGCCGGCCTGTCCGAGCCCGGCGTGGCGAGCGTCTTGAATGACGGCCGCGAGGTCATCGGCCGCGAGGCGCAGGGGCGCTTCATTCCGCTGTTCATGACCATCGGCCGGCTGCCCGGCGACAGCGGCTTCTGCGCCGTCGTGCGCGACATCACGCAGTGGAAACGGGCCGAGGAAGACCTGACGCAGGCGCGCGCCGTCGCCGAACGAGCCTCGTCACAGAAGACGGATTTCCTCGCCCGCATCAGCCACGAGATCCGCACACCGCTCAACGCCATCATCGGCTTTTCCGAACTGATGGTGGACGAGAAGTTCGGCCCCGTCGCCAACGACCGCTACCGCGACTATCTGCGCGACATCAACCGCTCCGGCAACCACGTGCTCGATCTCGTCAACGATCTGCTCGACATCTCCAAGATCGAGGCCGGTCAGCAGGAGATGGACTACGAGGCGGTGTCGCTCAACGACACGCTGGCCGAGACGGTGGCGATGATGCAGCCGCAGGCCAACCGCGAACGCGTCATCATCCGCTCCAGCTTCGCCTCGCGGCTGCCGGAGGTGGTGGCGGATCTGCGCAGCGTGCGCCAGATCGCCCTCAACATCCTTTCCAACGCCATCCGCTATACCCAGGCCGGCGGCCAGGTGATCGTCTCGACGGCATACGAGGCCTCGGGCGATGTCGTCATGCGCGTGCGCGACACCGGCATCGGCATGACCCACGCCGAGATCGAGCAGGCGCTGAAGCCGTTCAAGCAGATCAATGCGCTGAAGCGCGGACGCGGCGACGGCACCGGCCTTGGCCTGCCGCTGACCAAGGCCATGGTCGAGGCCAACCGTGCCCGTTTCGCCATCACCTCGACGCCTGGCGAGGGAACCCTGGTCGAGGTCGCCTTCCCCTCGACCCGCGTGCTCGCAGAGTAGCGGCCTGCCGCAGGTTCATCGCAAAGAAAAAGGCGTCCTGGGGGACGCCTTGAGAAATGGGATGCTGTCACAACGGGGGCTTGAGCTGAACCTCAGGGGATGAGGATCGGGATTTCTCCCTCAAGTTACTCGCGACTATCGGGGTCGTCCCTTAACAAGTCCTTACCGGGTCGCGAAAAAATTTACGAATGTGTACCACCCATGAAATCTAGGTAAATTCGCCGGAGAGATTCCGTTAACCACGCGGGCTTGAAGCAGTTCAGCGTTTCCATGAAACGCTGAACCGCTCCATTTTTTATTTCGACGCGATTCCGGACGGAAACCGCTACACACTTTTCCTGGAATTGCTCTACCCCGCCAATTGCGGCAGGTCGCGGAACAGTTCCAGCGCCTCCGGATTGGCGAGCGCTTCCTTGTTCTTGACGGCGCGGCCGTGGACCGTGTCGCGCACGGCGAGTTCGGTGATCTTGCCGGACTTGGTGCGCGGGATGTCGCTGACGGCGACGATCTTGGCCGGCACATGACGCGGGCTGGCGCCCGAACGGATCCTGGCGCGGATGCGCTTTTCCAGATCCTCGTCGAGGCTGACGCCGGCGGCCAGCCGCACGAACAAGACCACGCGCACGTCATTGTCGAAATCCTGGCCGATGCAGAGCGCTTCCAGGATCTCCGGCATCTGCTCGACCT
>OUNM010647398.1_pt1 | contig 14562 bp, 15 predicted proteins | sample 1769961 | NCBI WGS metagenome assembly OUNM01 (sample SAMEA3914820, study PRJEB12502) | metagenome | biome: forest; material: soil | place: USA | collected 2012-03-12 | depth 0.3 m | reverse complement strand
TAGGTGATGTTTCTTACCGGGGACCTGAGAGATCAAGCCTCGAGATATTTGCTGAAATGTTTACTGCAATCTCCGCAGCTACTCCTCTTGTTGCTGGCTTGGCCGCCTACTTCCGAGGGCTCCCTCTGCCGGATCCGTGGAAGAAGCAGCTCCAGAAGCCAAAAACGGTCAAGACACTCATCGCCCATTTCCACCATCGACGACTCGACATCAACGACCCTGACATTCCGCCCAACCCGTGGAGATTGCTGGACAAGAAACCAGTTATCTGGAACGCTCAAATCTTTGAGAAATCGTGTCTGCTCGACCGGCCGTTTGTGGGCGGTAAGGCATGCGGAGACCCGCTCCCTCCTGATTTAGGATCGCTGTCGCCAACCGGTGGCGAGCCCGTGCAGGGCAATGGAGATGGCAGCGGGTATCCCTCGGGCCATGGCGCTGCCGGCGGACGAACCATCACGTACCGGTCTGGAGCGCCGTCGCCCACCTGCACGACCAAATGTGGCACTCTGTGCACTGGCTACTACTGTCAGCCCAACCCGACAGGAAAGCCGCCGGACTTCACAGACCCTGTGAACGCGGGCAACTGTGCCTTCAAGACGACGACGACGCAGTGCAGCAGCAGCGGCGCACACACGACCTGCGTGCCCGTCGAGGTCTGCACGATTCCAACCGACCTCCCTACGGTCACAGGTAAGCCCGGTGCAACGCGCACGGGCAGTTGCCTCGCCAGCGTGGCAGTCTCAACTTGTGCTATGGGGCCTGGTGGACAGCCAGCCTGCATCACATCTACCACGTGCGCGAACTGGGCGACGGCAACGGCGACAACCAAGACGACGGCACCGGCTTCGCCCACGCCGCATAGTGCCTTCATTGTTATCGCCCTTGAAGAGTGGTTTTTGCCAACCGACGTGGGCGGCGACTGGGCCCGCTCGTGGCAGGTGTTTTCGGCGCCTCTAGATGGCACTATCAACTCATGTCAAGCTCGCCCCGATTTCTCTCAGTCGACGACCTCGGGGACAGGGTTGTCGCCGGGCTTTCCCCCCAAGCTCGGTCCCTTCACGGCCCAGGGATTCAGCTGCACCTACAGAGGAACGGAGGACAAACTGGGATTGCTTGAGTGTGTTGGTGTCGACAACGTCCAATGCTCGGAATTCCACGAGAACCTCGCCCAAGGCTGCTTCCCCAGTGACAACCCGATCGAAGTCCCTGTGGTGAGGTGTCGGTGGTGATTATCTCCATGACGAATGGGACGTCCGTCTCATGGGCAGCAGATTGGTTCGCTTGGATAGTAAATAAAAAGCTTACGAGCAGTAGAAGTGCCTCTAATTACCCATCAGATCCAACCTGATCCTGCCCAGCCCGTGGTGAATCTCGACAACAACGCTGATGTCTTCAGTGCCTGTATCCGCCCTGTATCCCAAATCAGGAAACCGACGAGGGACCAACGATCCTCGTTACCCAACAGCCCCCATACTCGTTTGAAGAAGTCAGCGGCGTACAGCCCATCAAATGCATCTACCCATCCGAATGGCACGGTGTCGACAGATTCCCCGTAAAATCGGAGCGAGGCCGGGTACCAATGCCGTTCAGGCAATCCCTTAGTTCTGGAATACGAGTCAACAGAGTATCGAAACCAACCCGACCGGGATCGTTGTTGGACTCCGGCGGCCTCGATCCCTGATGAAAACCTCGACATCTCCTCGACCACCCTCTGCCATACTTCCTCGTCCTCATCATGTATTCGCCCAACGACCTCCCTAAATTCTCCAAACCAAACTCTCGTTCGATACGTCAAACGATTCGCCGTGGGATGTTTTCTATAATCCTCGACCCACTCTTTCGCCAATTGCACCCGAAATTTCTGGTAAAAAGCGCCCGCGCCAAAGACAGCCTCCACTTCCCACACGTCCCACAGCCCAAAAAGTCGGAAGTTGACCCGGTCCGCCTCAGGATCGTGCTTGCACATGCTATACCCTTTCCAACTTCCTCCCCAGAGGAACAAGATCATCTGAAGGCGGTAGAAAGCGCGCAGGATGCGCAGCCACTCCACGCGGCTCAGAGGGGCCGTCATGGCCGCCGCCGCCGCCGCCGCATCCTCCTCCTTGAGGTCCTGACCCGAAAAAGACGGCACAATCTCATTCCGGATCATCCCAAGTGTACAGGTCGCATACAGCCCGGCCACAAACCCCACCACGCGGTAGTCGCGCACCAAGCGCAGCACCTGCTCCAGCGAGAACTGGTGTGCGGCAGGGTGGTGGTGTCTCGCGGGGCCGCGGGCGAGATAGGCGTCGTACGTGGACAGGATGGCCTCGACGGTGTCGAGAAACGCAGGGCTGGCGTGGTCCAGGTCTCGGATGTCGGCGAGGATGAGGGCGTCGGACAGGACGTCTGGGCCGAGCTCGGTGGCGAGTACCGAGTAGATGAGTGTTGCTTGGGAAGTGAGAAAGAGGGAGTAAAGTTTGCGAGAGGTGAGAGCGAGGGAGAGGAGGGCTGGCAGTGTGAGAGTCGAGGATAGGACTTGGAGGAGGAGCTCGGGGGGGAGGTCTTGAAGAGCCATATTGGTGGCGTATTTCGGGGAGCGTTGTTGGATAGGAGACAATAGGTAAGGGACGGGTTATTCTTGGATGTCACCGGCAAAGGTGAGCAGAAGTGATGTAGTTCAGCAAGTGATGGTGGGCAATGAAGGGAAAAGGGCAGTGATGGGCCGGCTGGCAGGATGGAGGGGCAATCGCACAAGCCAAACAGTGAGTGATTTAGGCAAAAAGGGCCGACTTACCGACAACAAAGTAGATTTGCAACCGTTGATTGTTGGTTGGTCGTCTTTGCCCTGATCAGCCGGTGATTGCGGCGGCGCTTTCGGGTCTCTGGCTGCTGTGCTGATGCTCAAAACTTCCAGGTTATCAGGACTCCACAGAAACCCGAGATGGCAAGTGACACGCGCTGAAAGCTCTTTACAAACGAGTGCTGGTCGTGAGTAGAAGCTTGCCGAGCCAACAGCTGCCGCGGAGATGGGAGACAATTAGGCAATGGCCATCTCTCCAAACCTTTGTGTAACTCACGGCCTTTGTCACCTTGTTGGCTTGATCTTCAAAGCCCTCCTCGTGGTGGGAAGGCTGGTCTCCCAACAACGAAACTCGATGAGTGACAAACTCGAGAAGTACCTCGGGGGCTCGGCTGTGACCAGGCCACAACCGCTGAGCCATCCGCGCGGAAGACGACAACCGGAGAGATACCTAACCCGGTATCGAGGGTACAGTTCAATGACTGAATACTTGTTAGCGCGACACTTTTGAAAGGGCCCTGGTCCGAAATTCAAGACTCCTCCTTTGACAGCCTAGTGACTGTCTGGAATACAAACAAATAGAATATCTCGAAGTGCTCGGAAATATGCCATCAATCTTTTTCTCCTTTTTACATCAATATCTCTTGTTTTGTCGTTAAGTTCGAGGTTTTAGGACCCCGGTCTCTAGGTCACGAGCTAGCGAGTATTCAAGGATTGGAGTGTATCGGCCTCTTGGGCGAGGCCTATATACTTCACAAAAGCGACGCGGGTCTTGTTGGGCATTGTCCCCCTCTTCCACCCTCTTCCACCAAGCACTCTTACACGCGGAACATGTGGGTCCCCATTCTGCCGCACCTGACCACACCGAATCCCGCAAGCTTCCCCTTTGTGGTTTGTTGTGGCTGACCACAACAACATCATGACCAGCCTCACCGCACATCAATCGGCTTGTTTCTTTGACTCTTTTTTCCGTGTGACGCAACAGAGCCTTATCGGTGAAGACATATCAAGCCATCGGCAGCCACTATTTGTTCCATCGCTTGCGCACGTTTTCTCTCAACACGTGCTGGTTCCAAGACGACCTCGGAAACATCGAGCCTTCTGCAAGACGGTTCATTTAACTTTGTTCGGGAAGCGTGACAGCCAAAGAACGGGCACTGTTTGTCTTCCTACCAGTTATTATAACAATGGCTGAGACAAACCACCTTGCGTGCTTGATTTGGAAGCTGGGCAACGTCACGCAAACATCACACACAACGGCAAACCCGATTTCTTGGCCGTCCAGTTCTCCTGGGAGCGACCACTGTGGCCCCAGTTTTGACAGCAGCTACGTACCCCCTTGATTCCGCCCGGGACAACGCGTTAACAAACCTGAAGCATTCATGGCTGTGGCAAGTGGCCAATCAGTCCCGTCGCTGCGTTGGCCAGACAACCTGTCCGTATGTTGTCACTTGCACTATAGTAAAGTTAAGGCCTAACGTTAGATTGATCGCTAACACTCGCTGACTTGTTCGTACATAGGTGCAATAATAACTCCGACTCACTGAGCACCATTCGCACAATGGCTTTGTTTCCGTGGTGGTGTCCATTGTTTGGGCAGGGACAGTTGAAGCAACAAAGGGGCAGCGGCTCAAAGCCGATTGGGCATCCTCGCTACCATCTTCACACAATACGGGAACAACTGAAGTCGTCGCTGTTGTACGTACGAGGGCTCCCGGTATTTAATCGTGGGCTTCTGCAAAAAGCCCGGCTTGTAATGACACTCGCTCTGGCATCGACAGCTGTCTGGGGAAAGCAAACTCACTGGTGCTCGCAGAACTTCACGGCAGGCCAGGTCAGGTAGGTCTTTGTGAACGCACAAGTAAACATCCCCCAAAATGCCCTCCAGCAGCAACCTCCCGATCGGTCAGCCGAGCTGGTTCACCCCCGGCGAGCTGAAGGTCATCTACCAATATGGCCAACGCGTCGTCTACAAGGCCTACAATCCCGAAAACGACACCACGTACGTTTTAAAGCGCACTCCCCACATCAGCGGCGTTGTCAACACCGAAGCCGCCACCCACCGCTTCCTTGTCGATTCCACGAGTGTCCCCGTCCCCATTGTCTACGCTGAGTGGCTCGACCCAAACCGCGAGCGGCACTACCTCCTCCAATCATACATCTCAGGGCAGTCTCTCCACGACTGTTGGTCCCAGCTGAGCGGCTCGGCGAGATTGTCCATCGCCGAACAGGTCGCCTCCTACATGGCCCGGCTCTCCCGCCACACCGGCTCCCGCCTGCAGACCATCGACGGCCAGCGCCTCCCCAACAACAACTTCGTCCCGTCCCACTCCCCGCGCCACGCCTTCCTCCCGCGGTACTCCACCCGCAGCCAGATATTCGACGAACTCTTCCAGCCGGCCCTGGAGCGCGCGGGCGTCTCCTCCCGCGTCATCCGCAAGGCGCGCGCCACGATGCCGCCGTGCACCGACCAGCTCGTCTACACGCACTGCGACCTCTACACGGGCAACATCATGGTTGACCCGGACCAGGCGCGGGTCACGGCCATCATCGACTGGGAGAGTGCTGGATTTTGGCCTGAGTGGTTCCAGTACGCACGCATCACGTACGGGGTCAACAAACATGACGGCGAGTGGAAGCGTCTGCTGAGCCGCGTCATTCGCGATACAATCCCGCATGGCGAGCATGGGCGGGTGTGGTGGCATGCTATGGGGCGGCTGTTGGGGACGCCCGAAGGGGCGGAGAGTCGGTCGGCGAGGCTTTGGTTGGGGTTGCTGGAATTGTATCTGAGCGGCGAGGTTAGTAAAGAGTCGTTAAGGACGTATCGTGACCTTGAGTAGAGAGCCGTTGACGAGGGTTGAACTACATACAGGATTAGTATCAGTGTCGGAGAACGAGATGTTGGGGTGAAGTAGCGACTGGTAAGTTTTCTTTGATTTCTAGGTTGACTAACACAGTAGCTGAGTAGGCACCGTAATTGCCTCTTACAAAGATACATTTGTTCTAACTTCCTTGACTAATACTAGTGATTCCCCTTCAACTTGACTCAACGTTCATCTCTTGCAACCGCCTCGCCGCTACCCTGGTCTTCAATGTCAACAAGCACTGGCCGGTTGTCGGACTCCAGATCTTGATTGCCTGGCTCTTCGAGCTCGACATGAGCCAACCTGAATTATGAGACCAGGCCGCTGAGTGAAAACAATTAGGGTGCAGATCAACAACCGGTGCCTGCCATTAGCCAATGATCGAACAGCGGTCTCCAAACTAGTCCTACTGCAATGGTTGCTGTCGATGAGAGATCGAAGCTAGACCAAGTCTCTGGCAATAGCAATCAGGCAAGATCAAGCACCACCCTTGGAGCATCCTCCCAGCAAGCTGGATCGGGCCCAAACACCAAGGCAATCCGTTCCCAGGCCCCCGGCACGCGCCGTGACCGCCCCAAGAGCAGGACAAGACATCTCGACTTCTGCCTGATGAGCATCAGACAGATACACTCACCAGCCCATGACTCGCTAGGAACGGGTGCGCCGTGTGGCACCCGGATGACAGTCGACACAGTCTCCCCGTTGATCACGCCAGTCCAAGCCTGTAGCGCGGCGTCCGTGGTGACGGGCATCCCCTCGGTTGTGTTCTGCGGCACCAGTCCTGCCATCGTACAACGGTGACTTAGTCCGCCCTCCTCGGCTTCCACGATACCTTCCACGGCTGGCGCCCCGGGATACTCTGACACCTCGCACTGGATCGTCCTAGTAATGATCCGACCGGCGACCCTGATGACGCCCGACGGGACATCCCACTTCTGCACCTCTAGCTCATCCACCTTGATGTCGTTTACCGTGTCCAAGTGCCTACCCATCGTGTACGACACGGGGCCCTCGAGACTCGCCCACGCCCAAGAGGGCGCATAAAAGCCCGGCCGCGCCGTACATAGATGTTTATATCGCACCCCGCTGTACCTCTCAGCCTGCCACGCCAGCGTGTCAACCGGCGCGTCAGTCCACATGCCCCAGAGATGTGACCAGCCGTGGGCCTTGGCGACGCGCCGCATGGTCGCCGCCGTGGCCGGCAGCCGGTCCGACGCCCGCGTGATGTCCCGCCGCGTGTACTCCTCGACCAAGCCCATCCACCCGGCGTGCGAGATGCTGTCCAGCTGCGCGCTCCACGAGGGGCCGGCCAGTCCCGAGTTGAAGCTTTCCCAGAGGGAGTGGGCGCGGCACTCAAAGCGAAGGCCGGATTCGGTGAAAAAGACGGTTCGTGAGGAGAGCATTCTGGGGGCGGCAGTTCCACGAGTATCAGTTTGTATCAAGCGAAAATCTTGTCAGAGCAAGAGTACTGCCGCCACATGAGAGAGACATCGACATACCGCTCTTGCCAAATCCACGCCCGCGTTGAGAACTTGCCGTAGTCTCCGCCCTCCATCTCCTTGCCGAGCGGCTGCGACCGCTGCCGAATTTGGAAGTGTAGCTTACCGAACGTGGTCTCCTTGATGTTGAGGTCCATCGTCTCCCACTTGGGGTGGCGCGCAACAAGGATGCGGTCATTTTCGGATGTCTAGACGACAGGATGTTAGCTAACTTCATCATTTTTCTTTAGCTCCATGCTCCAGGGACCTAATAGGATGGTGTGTTCACTTACTGCCGAGGCGGCGGCAATGGTGAGCGTGGCGTTGCCGTATATGCTGCCCATCTTGGGGGCCTGCAACGCAAAGTCGGTGCTGGACCCTTGAATAATGCACAACCGGTCGACCCAAACGTACTCGATCCCGAGGAGCCGGGCAATGTCAACAACGTCTTGGAGGAGCGGCGGCAGGTCCGTGTACGCCATACCCGCCTTGCGCGTCTTGATGTTTGAGGCATCCGTGAGGAAGGTCGACGGTGAGACCGGGCCCCAGCAGTAGCTTAGAGTCAAGTAAGGAGCCCGCATCTTTTGCCCCTGTGTCTCGATGAGCTGGATGCCGCTGGGCGTCCCCGGTACTTTCACCCAGATGACCCTGTCAGGCAACTTGGGGGGGAGGCCGCCGGAGGAGCACTTGTGGGTGAGCATGCAGGTCTCGACGCACTTCTTCAAGAACTGGAAGCAGCCAAGAGACCCGGCGTGCTGAGAGACACGGGAGGCAGTGCCTATGTGTTTGATCTGCTCTCCGACAACGAGGTCTGCCAGAGAGGAGCTGGCATGAGTTTCTCAACATTCAAGACCGGCCGATGATTGGCCTGGGGAGTGCGAAAAAGGAAGTTCGGACGTACCGCCAACCGTTGTCTGATCAAGAGGAGCGTGGCATCGATAGATTTCAAATTCCACCGGCCGCTTCTTGCCATCCTGTACTGTGACCTGGATGTCCCACGCCACCCCTGCGCCCTCCGGCCATCCCCATCCGTAATCGCTCGGTAACTCGGAGACTGTGGTGGTTGACAAAGAGCCATATAGCAATTGCACCACGACAGGCAGGTTGGCCGCTATGAAAATGTGGATGAGCGTCTTTTCCTTCTCCCAGCCGGGGGCAAAGGCGCCGAGTGCTGCCGCAACCATGGCGCAGGTTACACATCCACGCTTTGCAGACTCAAGCAGCTCCGCCGCCACGGGGACTTTGATGTGAGCAGCCGGCGTTTCCTTAGGGATCAAGTATTCTTGCTGGGCCCATGCCGATGGGTTATCCGGCGCCTCGCTGGCGTCCAAGTTGTAGCAGACGTTGCAAACTGGGCGGCGGCGCATTCGGATCAGATCCCGTGGGTCTCCTTGCGTGAACTTGGATGCCGGTTGTCGTAGGAGCGCTGCTAGCTCCTCGAGGTTCGAGGGCATGGGAGACACGGATGGGTCCACGCTGATGTTGCCTGTTCCTCTGGCGTAGAGAGCGGGCACCACCACTTTGGGGAGCGTCTCGGACCCATCCGCACCGCTTCTGCCGCCCATGTCCTTCGCCCAAGCGTGTCCTTCCATTTTGATTCCTCAGAATCCCACTTCTAGCGTTTTGTAACGAGCCTGCTTTATAGAGGTTGAGCGCAAATGCACTAATTCGTGTCGTTTTCCTTTAAAGGTCAAATGCGGCAGCCCTGTTACCCGCGGAGGGACTATTGCTTTATAGATGTACCTTGATAAGGAGCAGATTCCTGGTTCTCCTGCGGGCAGAGGGGGCTTTCGGCCTTGTTGCAACCTGCTTCCGTCTTACTCCCCCTCGACGTGGGGATGCGGGGGCTGTGCCCGGTGCTTCCCCGCAAAGGATTGTCACCAGAAGGGCCTCGAGGCACCGGCCAATTCGAGCGCTCACGCTCCCAAATCCTGCCCCACCCACCTTTACCTTCTGAACCACAGGCCCGCCGACAATGGTGAGAGCCTCGCCCTTCAAGCAGGGAAACTGAGCGGTTCATGCGGCACAGCCACCTTCGGTCCCCGACGTGGTAAATAGGTCTTACATAACCCGCCTGTGTTATCTTGGACTACATACCTAACTAGGTACCTGTGTTCGCACCTTGGTCACTATGGCTACGCCAGACTACAGTAAGGTACACTTGCGTCGTGTAGATGGACCACAAAGATTGAGTGACATCTACCAAGGTGTCAGAATTGGTTGAAAACACAGAAGCACACAACGAAGGGGTTTTGGCAGCTGCGGGTTGAGGGAGGGGAAGACTCACATATCCAGCCCGACACACAAACTGATTGATATACCAATCAACGTCTATCCTAAATATCTTTCGAGGACGTGACTTGCATGTGGCATCCTGGAGTCGCCTCGCCGCAAGCCTGACAACACCTATCAGGGCAAATCTCTTCGCCAGCGCCTGCATAACGCAGCCCACTCACTGTCTCTCGCATCTCAACCAGCGACAGGAGCGCCAACACGATCCCGGGGAGGCGTCTCTCATCCGGAGGGCGGACCCAGCATCTCCTTGCACACCCTCAGCCGCTCATACGCTTCCTGCAGCAGCTCAGAATGCACCTCGGCAAAGACAGAGCGCAAGGCGTCGAGCAAATCTGGCAGGCCGTCTCCCAGATTCATCGCCGCACTCTCCTTCAGTTCTGGAAGGTTCGCAATGTGGGAGAGGTAGGCGGCCACGCGGCGATAGTTGACGGACAAGTGCTTGCTGCCCGGCCGGAATGGAGCGCCTGGGTGGCTGGCCGAGTCTTGGAGCGAGTCATGACGGCTGACGGCCCGCACAAAGGACCAGATGCTCAGCGCCGCGTAGTACATGACCCAAGGCCGGTGGGGGTCTGGCTCGCTGCGGCACGAGTAAGACTGAATCTCGATGGGTGGCAGGCTGACGACGCCAGGCCCGATGTCTAACCGCTCACGGTCGCCCGCGCTGGCGCTCCGGCGAGGGTCCACCAGGACTCGGTGGAGGAGTTTGAATGCGTGCAGCACGGAATGGCGAGTCGATGGTAACGAGGCCCAGCCCCGCATTCGAGCCACGACGTTGGTGTAATCCCTCACCGAGACCTTCCTTCCCAGCAACCGCTTCGCGCCCGAGTAAACCTGGCAGTCGATGATGTCGACATGCAAGCTGATATGCGCCAGATGGTAGAGGACAGCTGCGCTGTGGACGGGGCCGTTGGAGCCAGCAGCATCGGCGAGGCTGGGGTTTCCCATGGCGCCCTGAGCGGCGTCGAAGCTGCGTTTCCAGTCGTCGAAGGCGCTCAGCAAGATCTTTTTCCAAGTCTCGTGAGTCTCGACCGACGGGGCCGTCAGGTCCAGCCATTTCATGTGCGTCTCCCTATGGCTCATGTGCCACCCAACGCTCAAAAGGCCAGACATGATAATCATGCGGCCAAACGAGTGCGTCTTGACCTCCTTTCCGTGCAGCGCTCGCTTAAGGCCGTCAAGGAAATTGGTCGGCCTGATGCCGTACATGCGCAGGTTTTGGTCGAGCTGTCGCACTGTGTCCGGGTTTGAGGCTGTCCACATGTTGTCATCGCAGGGTAGCGGCAGTCGGATCTCGTGAGGGGCCATGTCTGCGGCGTGGCCGAACATGGCGGCGTGGATGGTGTCCATCATGAATGCGGCGAAGACGACACGGTGGATCGCTTCTGTTTCGGCCCAGCGACACCACCAAGTGTGCGAATCGAGGCTCACGCTCGCCTGGGGTTGCTCGGCCGAGGGCACCTCGGGCGGTGATTCGCTGCCGGAGCGGCCAATAAGGGGGCTTCCCCGCCGGAGGAGGGTGAGAGCGACGGAGTGGTAGATGTGGGCGCGTTCGTGGAGGCGCCGAGACGAATACATCTTCTCGTAAAACTCGAGTAACAAGAGGGCCTGGGATACCCAGAGAGAGACGGGAGGTTGGGCTTCCTCGGCAGTGAGGATCTCGGACCTCACGCCCAGGATGACCATGTCTCCGAAGCCGCCGTAGTCGGCCAGGTTTCCGGTCGAGTCTCTGGTGCGCAGTGAAATGGCGCCCAGCGCCACCATGACCATGAGAAGGAAGATGGAACACCGGTTGCAAGCGAAGGTCGGCTGGTGGACAATGGGAAGGCGCGGCGACACACGATCCCAGTACTCCTGCAAGCAGTCGCGCATCATATCGAGGCTCAGGGCGGGGATGTCCCCGGTGCCGCCGTCGTGGTGGACGAGGTTCGCGACGAGCGGCTCGGCCTTGGGCTGCTTTTGACGGAATACCGCGAACCATCGGAGGATTTCCTGGCGGCGGAATTCTGAGATGAGCTCGTCGGCTTCGGCAAAGCGAGTGGGGGTGTCCAACTGGGAGCGGCCGCTCGTCAGCGACTCGTAGTCGTAATGGATGTTGTTGTTCAGGGTCGACTCCAGGCCGCCATCGATAAAAGGCACCTGGGAGACGGCGAACTCGCCGTAGGGAACGTGAGGGTTGAACAACCATACGGCAAAGTTCTCGCGAGACATGTCCTCGGGCTGGAACTCGGCGTGGTGGAAGGGCATGGGCGCAGGCGGCTCTTGGACTCGCGGCTCCTCTTGAGGGTAGTAGCCTGGCTTGGGCCGGATGATGTTGCAAGCGCCCAGATCGGGCAGTTGGGGATGCCAGGCCGGGTGGTGGTGCGACATCCTGCGGGGGGCAGGGTTTGGCAGGGACGGGGAAGGCTGCGAGGTCGAGTCCGGGCCAAGCAGGATGGCGGCGTCGTGCGGAACCCGGGTGAGAGCGGGGCGGGGTTCGGAGGTGGTCGTCGGCGAGACCACAGAGGCCGGGGGCGAGGCGTCGGCAGCGCCGAAACTGGGCATCCGGTTCCTGGGAATGTACGACGACGAGTGCCGTTTCCTGTGACGGGCGAGGAGGTCTGCCCGCACAAACTTTTGGTCACACTGTTCGGGCCACCGTTAGCAGGCCTCGATGGCCGGAAGAAGGGACAGATATGATATGGGAAAGGAGGCGCCGTGGGGCGCGTGCTGTGCGCCTAGAGTTTGGGGTGTGAAACGGTATCAGAGATAAAAGAGAGGCACCGCATACCCCGGCTACGTCGCAGCGGTAGATCTCCTTGGGCACATCTAGCTCGACAGTCAGCGCTCGGCAACAGACATGGCGTGGACAGTGCGTGATCGAGATCAAGCGAGACTGCGGAGTTGGTGTCGCACGCACGGTTCAGCTGGTGCCGCTGGAGGTGCTCGGCCCTCGAATAAATCTTGTCGCAAGATGGATAGTCGCAGGCGAAGCGGCGCGGAGCTCCCTTGCGGCTGGCGCGCTTGTATGCGCTGGACGCCGCAGAGAGAGCGGACCGGTCCTGCGGCGGCGGAGATTCCTGAGTCTCCATGGCGCGCGGCGGGCAGCGGGCGGGCTGCGGGATGCGGGCGGCGCGGTGCGGTTGTGTCGAATAACGTCCTGCGCTGAGGTTCACGTTACGGAGTAATAACTGGAGTCCTGCTTCGGGGGCGGTCGGGCCTCATTCGGCGACAGGACTCCGGCGGGCAGTGAAGACTGAAAAGTGAGCGCTCATCGGGACAGCCGCATTTCTCTCCAGCAAAACTGCAAAACCCCAAGGCTCGATTGGCACGACGGCTCTGGCGCAAGTTCAATAATTTCGTCAGCTGAATTCGCGGGAGGAAAAGCGAGCCCCGGCGCGTGGCCGCTCGGCTGCATTTCCCCAGACCGGCGACCGCCCAGGCGCGCACCCAGGCCCCGGGCCAACACACAGAGCACCACCACGCACCCACCACGCCCACCGCGCCCCCCACGCTCATCTCCACACCCCACCTCGTTGACGAGCTCTGCCCAGGCCCGCCTCCACTTGGAGCACCTGAAGAGGGTGAGCGTGGACGGCGGGTCGGAACGGGAAAATTGTTACGGCCACAATACTCCGTGGTCGCTTAGCGTTCGGGGCTGTCGAGCATGGGGCTCGCATTGTGGCAAACAGAGGAGTTGGTTGCTGGGTGGTGGTTTTGGTGAGAGCGCAAGAATTGAGGATTGGTGGTCGGATTGGGGACCGAGAGGGCGGCGAGGAAAGATCGGGATCTCTGACTGGTCAGTGGTCACTGGTCACTGCCCAGCCGTCAGGGTTTAGTTCTGGCAGCGGGGTAAACCCTCCTGCCGTTCGTGATTTGGCCATGCTGCAGGGGTCAGCTTTGGGCAAGAGCTTCCATGCTCCCATGCTCCCATGCCGCGTGGGGGTCGACTTTCTTCTTCCCTTCCTTCCCGTCACGCCAGCACACGCCAGCTCATGCCCTTGATGATGCTAGCCCTTCTCTCCGTTGCTTCCAGTTCAGTCATTGGGCCCAGGATCAGGGGGCGGACCCAGGCTCCCAGGCTCCCAGGGCAGGGGGATCGATGCAATTCGCACAATTCGCAGGGCCGATCTGCCGCGAGAGGTCAAGATAAGCATCCGGGCGGACCCAGCACGACGGAAATCCGCGGAGCCGGCGCTTTGTCTCCTTGTTTGGTGCATTGCTTGCTGCAGAATACCGCTAACGTCCAGGTTACCGGGAGTCGGCGTCGGCATTAACCGCAACGGACCAACGTAGCATTTCGACTGCCGCGAGAGGCGAGCTCGGGGAGCGTGGAGCTACCCTAACCCTGGGATCTCCCCCAACCCAACCCCAACATGCACCCCCGCGCCAGCGCTCGACCGCATTGTCAGAACGTTTGCTGTGCGTTACGCAAGTGGCCTCAGCGAGGAATCGCGATGTTGAGTCTTGCCGACATCACGTTTTAGAAAGCTCTTCCTTGCATATGGTTGAACATGAACCCTTCACGCAGTATCCAACCCCCTCCCCTTCACGTTCCCACTCCCCGCCATCCACAACTCCCTGAACCTTCCGCCCTCCACGCTTACCAGCTCCGCCGGCCTCCCCTCCTCCACAACCCTTCCCTTCTCCATCACCACCACCCGATCAAACCCCATCACCACCCCCAGCCGATGACTGACCATCACAACCGTATAACCCACAAACTCCTCCCTCACCACCCGCTGCATCTCCTCGTCCGTCTCCCGATCCACGCTCGAACTCACCTCATCCAGCAACAGCACGCCCCCCTCCGCCTCCCCAGCGTTGCCAAAACACTCCCTCGCCCGCATCCGCCGCCTCAGGACCACCCGCGCCAGGCTAAACAGCTGCCGCTGCCCCGCCGACAGCGTCTCGGGCGCGAGCGGCGCGTCCAGCCCGCCGCGCGCCGCCATCTGCTCCCCGAGGCCGACCGTCTCGAGCGCCGCGAGGCAGTCGGCCGGCGAGGCCGCGTGGTGCGGGTCCAGGTTGGTGCGCAGCGGGGTGCCGGCCGGGAGGAAGACGGGGTCTTGCGGCAGGGCGAGGAGGCGGTGGCGGAGGTGGGGGCGGGAGATGAGTGGGAGGGGCAGGGCGTCGATTGTGAGGGAGGGTGGTGGGGTGGTGGTGGTGG
>OUNM011326414.1_pt1 | contig 14563 bp, 12 predicted proteins | sample 1769961 | NCBI WGS metagenome assembly OUNM01 (sample SAMEA3914820, study PRJEB12502) | metagenome | biome: forest; material: soil | place: USA | collected 2012-03-12 | depth 0.3 m | reverse complement strand
CCTTGGTTTTTCCGTCCGCGATCAGGCGCTCGACCTGCGACTTGGTTTCGTTGACGATGCTCTCGACGCGCTGAGTGCTGCCGCTGAGCATGTCGGAGATCTCCTTGGCCGCGTTGCCGCTCATCTGGGCCAGGTTGCCGACTTCCTCGGCGACGACCGCGAAGCCCTTGCCGTGCTCGCCCGCGCGCGCCGCTTCGACGGAAGCGTTGAAGGAGAGGAGTTTGGTCTGGAACACGATGTCGTTGATCACCTTGGTCTTGTTGCCGATCTCGGAGATGACTTTGACGATCTCCGTGATCTGCGCGTTGCTCTGGTTGATCTGGTTCATGATGCGTTCGTTGCTCTGGCTGATCTCCTCGATGGCCGTGACCATCTCGGTGACCGCCTGCTTGCCGCGGGAGGCGACCGTGTGGCTCTTGGTCGAGACTTCGCTCGACTTGCCGGCGTTCTCGGCGCTGCGCTTGATCATCGCGTTCATCTCTTCGATCGAGGCCGCCGTTTCCTGCAGGGCCGAAGCCTGCTGAGTCGTGGCGTCAGCGAGGTTAGAGGAGGCGGACTGGATCTGCGTCGCGCTCGAGCGGACCTGGTTGGATCCGGTGAGCAGGGTCGTGAGGTTGTCCTCGAGCCTGCGCGAGAGGCTGCGGGCGAAGAACCAGGCGAAGATCATGAAAGCGATCAGCGAGGCGGCGCTCACGAGGGTCGAGAAGGTTTTGGAAGCCGCGTGCTGGGCGATTCGCTTGTTGAGGAGGTTGTTCAGCTCCACGACCGCAATGTCCCAGTACTTGAAGCTCGTGTTCAAGGCGACGTTGGATTTGTCGAGGAACTGGTCCACGGTCACGTTGATCTGGGGCGAGTCGGCGAGGTTCTGGATCATGTCGATGAAGCCCTGATAGGTGCCGACGAACTCGTTATAGGCGGGCGTAAGAACCGTGGTCAGTGTTTCGAGGGTGCCGTAGAAGTTCGGATCCTCGTTGAGCACCGTCTGGTGATCGCCCTTGATGCGTTCGAGGTCGGCTTCCTTCATCATCGAGACGAAGACGCTGAGCTTGACTCGGTCGGCGACCGAGAGCGTGCCTCGGCGGACCATCGGCTCGACTTCGGTGATCACGTTCTGGATGCGGTCCTGCGACTGCGGGAGTGCGAGCAGGGTGATGTCCATCAGATAATAGCTGTCGAGGTCCGGATCGAGGATCAGGTTGCTCGTGTCGCCCGCGTGCGTGATCATCGTGCGCAGATCGGCGATCAGGTGAGCGTTGAGATCGTTGCTCTGCTCAGGCTTGAGCGTCGAGGTCTTGGTTTTGAGATCGGCCCACTCCTGCTTGAAGGTTGCCAGCGCGGCATGCTCGCGCTTGCGCTGCTTGAGGCCATCGGGGGTGAACTGAAGGGCCGCGCCGTGCTCCTTGTCCGTGGCCTCGAGTGCCGTGATGGCTTGATCGATCTTGCCCTGGATGTCACCGAGGAGCGCCTGGCTGGCTTTTTCGCCGTTCAAGGCACGCTGGGCGACGATGCGGTGCTGGGAAATCCCGGCAAGCACCTGCTCGAGCGACTTCTGGTAATGGTCGCCGCGGACTTCCTGGACGGCGAAGTCGATCGGCACGCTCTTCTCGCTGGCGAGCATGTAGAGGAGCCCGCAAAGGATCATCGCGAACCCGCTGTTGAAGGTCATGAACTTCTTGGTGAGGGACCACTGAGTGAACATTTCCTGTCTCCTAATTTGCTGCGCCAAGGGTTTGACGATCTGGCCCGCGACTGTCGCGGAAAAATCTGTGATTGCTCTATCGGCAATGTGGAGAAAACTTATTAGTTTGGGTTAAACTAAAATCCTCTACAAAAACTGCAGTGCGACCTAAAGCGTGTCGCAGGCCCCTTACGGGACCGTTGCGATGCCACTACCAAAGGAAGAATAGGCGATGAAAACAACTGTTTCGGGCTGGCTGATAGTCGGAGGCGTTCTCGGATTGGTCTCGGCAAGCGGCGCGACGGCAAATGATAGTTGCGCACGAGTCGAGATCAAATCAGGAAGCGAATGTTCGCAGCTGGTGGTCGACTTCGACCTGAGTGCTTGCGGAGACAGCGCGGGAGGGGCGAAGCCCTCGATCCATTGCGGCAAGACCACGGCGAAAGTGACCCTCAAAGGAGAGAAGCATCAGTACACGGCCAAGCTCAAGAGATCAGAGACGGGCTGGGGCGGCGCGAGCTGGCAAGTCGCCGGCGACGTGACGAGCTCGGAGATCGCGGGCGCAAAAGCCCATCACGAGGTCGCCATCGCGACGACGAAGACCGAGACTGCGCCTGCCGCGGCAGCTCCCGCCGACGCGGCCCGCACTCCCGCCGAGTCCGCGCCCGCGCTGACTTTCTCGGGCAACTTCGACGGCTACTATTCGTACAACTTCAACCGCCCTGCGAACGTGAGCGCGCCGCTCTCGCCGCTGGTGACGGATGGCACTAATGCTTCGGCAGGCCAAGGCCCGGTCGCAGGCCCCGCTGCCAACAACAAGCTTCGCTATTACGACCTCTACCACAACCAGTTCACGATTAACCTGGCGGAGCTCGAGGTCAAGCGCGCCGACAAGGAAGTGAGCTTCCTTGTCGATCTCGACTTCGGCCACATCGCCGAGCAGAATGCGGCTAATCCGCTCAATCCCAACGCCATCGACGATATCTCCAAGCATTTCGGCCAGGCTTACGTGACCTACACGCCGTCCAAGGTGCCGGGCCTCGTGATCGACTTCGGCAAGATGTACACTCACGTCGGCTACGAGGTGGTCAAGGCCAAGGACAACTGGCAGTACTCGCGCTCAGAGATCTTCTGGTACGGCATGCCGCTCTGGCACACCGGGCTCCATGTCGGTTACTGGGCGATCCCCGACAAGCTCTCCATCAGCGGATACGTCTATAACGGATGGAACGAGATCCAAGATTACAACTCGGGCAAGACCCTGGGCGCGCAGGTCAAGTGGGTGCCGAACGACAAGATCTCGATCATCTACAACTATATCGGAGGCCCCGAGCATGCCAACGATAACGGCTCCATCAAGGCGGTGCATGAGCTCAATGCAACCTATCAGGCGCTTCCGGCGCTCGCCTTCGCCGGCGAGTTTCTCCTCGGCAAGGACGAGAATGTCGTGCTCGTGGACGGCACGTCGGTTCAGACAGCCAAGTGGCGGGGATTCTCGCTTCATGCCAAGTACGACATCACGCCTGCTTGGTACTTGAGCCCGCGCTTCGAAGTCTTCCGCGACGCCAACGGCTATCTGACTTTCTCGCCCGCTCAGACGCCCCAGCCCCGCAATATCTACGGTTACACGCTGACCACCGGCGTGAACCTGGGCGGCGGGCTTTCGACCCGCCTTGAGTGGCGCTTGGACCACGTGACCGATCAACAAGCATTCGTCAAGAACGATGGCAGCACCACGGATAACCAGAACACGTTGACTGCCGCCGTTCTCTACTCGTTCTGATTCCTCTCTTCCCAAAGCGCACGGCCCCCGTGGGAACTTCCCACGAGGGCCGTTTGTTATTTATCCTACTCCTGTTTACTTCTTCGCGTTCATGAGGCCGATGATCGAGCTCACGTCACCCGAAGGCAGGCCCTGGAAGGCGCCCGTCTGCAGGTACGGGATGAGCTTCGAGGCCGTGTCGCCTGCCTTGCCCTTGCTCGTGAGGTAGGCGAGCCCGATGGCGATGAGCTGGCTCTGCAGATTGCTCGGGTTCACGCCTCCCTGCAGGACCTTGCCCACATCGGCGCCGCTATTGATGCCCAAGGCTTGCAGCCAAGGCGCATACTGCGGATTCTGGCTCGCGTATTCGTAGGCCCACTGAAAGAGCTGGTCCTGCGAAATCAAACCGCTCGGATCCTTGAGCGCGTTTTGAATGTCCGCGAAGCTGTGAATGTTCGCCGCGTTCAGGAAGTTCGAGACGTTCGCGTTCTTGGACGCGTAATTCATGACGAGATACGAGATCACGCCGTTCAAGTTGCCGCCGCTCATGTCGCCGCAGAGCAGGCGCTTGACGTCATCCGGCGTGTTGATGCCGAGCGCGGCCAGAATCACGGCGTAGCGTGGGTCCGTCTGCGCGTAGATGATCGCGAGCTGGAGCGCGACGTCCTCGATGCCGCCGAGCTGGCTTGAACCGTTGCAGAGCGGGTTGCTTGCGGACGTGCCTCCGCCGGTGGAAGGCGCGGGCGCGGGCGACGGAGCGGGAATGGGAGCCGGGGCTTTGCCCATGGCCATCGCTACGCTGGGAAGAGCGAGAGATGTGCAGAGAAGAGCGGAGACACCGACAGTCAGAGATTTCGATTTCATATTCATCCTCCTGATAAACGTTTGGGGCTGGGTTCTGAACTCAGCTTAGACCAGTCGCGTCACAGGAGGCGAGATAAAAATTAATAAATATTAACAGTTGATGAGGGGTCCCACTTCACTTAAAAGGGCCAAAACATCAAGGTCTTAGATCAGAGTCAATGACAGCAGTAGTACTCTTGGGCTGACACAAATCAGTGATTATGTCAGCCCGTCAGGGCCCATATCGCTTATTGCGGTCCCGTATAGATGTAGCAGAAGCCGCGGTACTTCTCCGCGCCGAGCTCCAGGTCTGAGAGCACGTAGCGATGGCCATCAGCCAGCGCGCCATGAGGCAAGGTGATCGCGGGCCAGGGACCGATCTGGGCCTGGATCCGCGTGCCCATGAAGTCTGTGTATCGATGGCCGCTGCTGTTGAAGATGCGGGACTTATCGCATTCGACCTCGAAGTCGGGATTGTTTCCCTGAATAGAGTTGTCGCCAATCTCTTTGCCGCTGTCGCTCACGTCTTTCCAGAAAATCGTTCCGACGGAGCAGGCGTTGTAAGTCGAATGAGGGTCCTTGCTCTTGTACTCGCAGAAGACGTTGAAGCAGACGGGCCGGATGCCCTCGCAGTCTTTCGGATTCTTGCACACCGGGCCTTTCTCAGGACCCTTGTCGGCAAATGAATTGGCGGAAGCCAGCAAAGCGAAGGTGAGGAGAATGAGTTTTTTCATGGAGTTCGTCCTTGGGATAGTTAATGGGTTAGTTAATGAGTGCGTCGAAAGTCGGGTTGACTCGGCATTTTCCGGCAAGGCAGAGCGGCGCGCGATTGATCGGCGTGAACTCGATCGGAGCTGAACAGCTGGGGCGACGGATGCCCGCGCCACAGACGCTTTGGACGAGTTCGCGCTTGGTCAGGAACTCGAGCTGGCTCGCGGTCGCCTCAAAGGTGTTGGCCACGAGAAGCGGGCGCAGGTAAGTGCAATCGTCCCGGGTGAGCGTCTCGCCCCGATTCGGGTCGGCCGGCACGAAGAGATGATTCACGTAGCTGCAGTCGGAGTCCACTCTGCAATATTGGATGCTGTCATATTGCGCTTCGAGATCCGAGATCGCGTTGGCGCATGGGTTGGGAAAGACGGGGGGGGAGTAAACCGCGACGAGCGCGCGCAGGAGCGCGCGGAGCGAGTCGCCGTGCGTGAGCGGCAGAAGGTTGACCTGCTCGCATTCGTGCGCTTCGGCGATGGCCTCGCTCCTGTAAAAGACGATGTCGTTTCCGCCGCCGACCCAGTTGACGTACTCGGTCGGAAGGCTCGCGCTCACGCAGCGAGGCATGGCCAAGGGCTGAGACAGGAGCGCGATGATCTGCTTGAGCTCGGGGCCCTTGAGCCTGCCTTGGAGAGTCTGCCCGGTGGGGCCGGGGCCGATCACGTACTGCCCGTCGGACTCGACCGAAAACCCGTAGGCGCCGAGGCAGTTCTCGGGTGCTCCGGTGGGGCAGGTCGCCGTGTAGTGGAGGGTCCACGGCGAACCGTCGCCCGGGATCACGCTCGGGCTTTCGGGCGTGACCGGGGCTGGAGTCGGCTCGCTGCGAGCAGGAAAAGACGGCGCGGAGTTCGCGCAGCCCATCAGGGACAGTACGGCGATGCTGATCAGTAGATGCTTCATTGGGTCTCCGTTCGCGACATGTCAAACTGCGGTCGCGACACATCTGCAACGCTCATGCCCTTCGCTCCGCGCGACGGCCTAAGAAAACGCAGGGAGATGCCGAGCTTCGGTGGCTTACGCCTTGCTGACGCTTCGATCGCCAGCGAACCTCACTTCAACTCAACAAAAAGGTACACACACATGTTTCGACTGCTGATGCTTGGATTGTTCGGAGTGGCGATTGGCGCGATGGGCGCGCACGCTGATGAAGGTCATCATCCTAAGCCTCCTTGTGAAGGCGATCATTGCGAAGTGAAAACTCGCAACGAATGCTTCAATCTAGTTTGCTATTACAAGGCCGATAAAAAGGGCGATTGGGAACTGGGCGACGACAAGGGCGACAAGGACAAGGATCACAAGAAAGGTCGCCGCAATTGCAAGGTCGCCTCGACCTTCTTCAAGGACGTGACCTGGGACGGCGGCGAGGTCCAGGACGATTCCAACAAGGACGACAACCCGTCGCTGAGCGTTTCGTGTGACGATGATCCGCCGTTCTATGACAACTCGGCTCATCGTTACACGGATCTCCTCGGCACCCGCATCCAAGGGCAGACGGGGCCGGCTCCGGCGATCTTCCTGGCTCGTGGCGCGCTCCATAGCGGAGCCGACGGCCAGAGCGGTCCGCACACCTCTACGTCGCTTCTCAAGATCGAGAAGGGCGTTCTCAATGGCGAGGTCGAAACCCTCGAAGGCTATTGCGAGATCTGGACTGGCGCTCCCTGAGTGGTGACCATGTGACAAGCAAGAGGCGGGGCGACGTGGGGTCGCTCCGCCTTTACCATTTAATGGAACGTCGGGCCGGCTCCGGAACTCGCGCCGGTCTCGAGATCCTCGTTGCGGGCTTCTCGCGCGGAGACCACTTCGATGTCGAATGTGAGGTCTTCTCCGGCGAGCGGATGGTTCCCGTCGAGCAGCAGCGAGTCCCCGTCGATCTGTACGACGCGATAAGCGCGCAGCGGATCGGAGTTCCGCCGGACTTCGCTTCCGATGATGACCTGGCCGGTTTGCGGGATCTCCGAGCGCAGGACGCTCAGTACCAGGTCGGGGCGATAGACGCCGTAAGCCTCGGCCGCCGGGACGGTGAACTGGCGTCTTTCGCCGGCGCGTACGTCCTGAATCCCAGCGACGAGGCCGCGCAGGTTCTGGGCGTCTCCTTCCAGCTGATTGATGATGTCTTGGTTGAACGAGGTGCTGAGCACTCGACCAAGCCTGTCTTTCAGAATGCAGTGGAACGATACGATCTGAGCTTTCATAGGAACCTCTTCGACCGGCTCGTGCCGTGCGGCTGAGCATTGATTTTTGGGGATTAAGGAAGGCTTAAGCTATCGAAGTTGCCAGATCCAGGCCGGGACTATCGAGCGGCGCTCGCTTGAGCCATTGCAGCTGCTGGTTTAGAATATCGGCATGTTCGCGAATCTTCGAGGAATCAAGGGGCTGCAGTTCGATCTCAAATACGCGTCGCTCGACAATTTCATGGGCCGCGACGTGTATGGCTCCTTCCGTGAGCCGCTTCTCCATGAGCAGGCCGCACGGATGCTCGAGCGCGCGGCGGAGCTGCTTCGACAGGCGAATCCCGGATACGAGCTTTTGATCTTGGACGCGCTTCGGCCGCGTTCGGTTCAGCGGATACTCTTCGAGCATGTTCGCGGGACGGAGCATGAGCAGTATGTGGCCAACCCGGATCGCGGGTCGATGCATAATTTCGGCTGCGCCGTGGACCTGACGGTTCTGGACGAGCGGAGTCGGGAGCTGGATATGGGCACGGGCTTTGATGCTTTCACGCCGCTTTCGGAGCCCCGGCGCGAAGCGGATTACCTGCGCGAGGGGACGCTCACGGCGGCTCAGGTCGAGAACCGGATGATACTTCGCCGCGCGATGACGGGCGCGGGCTTCATTCAACTGCCCTACGAATGGTGGCATTTCGACGCATTTCCGGCCGAGAAGGTTCGGGGGGGCGGCTTTCCGATCTACGAATAACGTCCTTCGGGTTTTTGCTTCCGCTTTTTTGTCCATGTTCCCTTGGCCTCAGACAGTCCTCGCGCCTGCTGGCGCTGATCGTGAAATCGGCAATCCCCCCGAACTTCTCGGAGATCCCAGATCGTACTGGCGCCGGGTAATTAGGAATCCAGGGATTTTTTCCTGATGTTCCCTGCCGAGTTCCGCAGGACGCAAAGCGTCCGAGGATTGTTTGAGGCCAAGGGAACGTCAGGAAAAAATCCCTGGATTCCTAAATCCCCAGCTCCAGCACCTTCTGGATCTTCTTCAACTTGATGGGATCGTACCGATGCGCGAGCGGGCCGGTGAGCTGCGCGATCGCGTGTTTCTGGCGCGCGGCCAGGGTGCCTTTGCCGTCGGCGACCAGCTCATCGAACTCGTTGGCGATGGTGACGATCTTGGCGAGATCGTAGATTCGGCTTCCGTGCATGCCCTTCGGATATCCGCTGCCGTCATGGTACTCGTGGTGCTGGGCGATGATCATGCCCACTTCCTTGCTGATCTCGGATTCTTCCTCGAGCATCGCCTCGGCCAGGAGGGGGTGGAGGCGCATCTTCTTCTCGACGACCTCTGCCGAGTCCGTATCGTTGAGCTCGACCTTGTCCTTGCCCAGATCGTGAAGCAGGGCGCCTGCTGCCAGGTGGCGCAGGATCAAGACGTGCGAATAGCCCAGGTTGAGCGCCAGGTAGACGGAGAGGGCGCTCACGTTGACCGAGTGCTCGACCGTGCCTTTGGCGATGTTCTGCAGGCGCGCCAAAGGTTTGGCGGCGAACGGAAACTTGGTGATCTCCTCGACGAAGTTCTTGGACATCTCGACGGTCTTGGCCACGACCTCATTGGTGTGGCTCGAGCTGAAGATGTCCATCATCTGACGCTGGACTTCCTTGCGGGCCTGGCCGAGCTGGGAGCCGGAGGGCTCCTCCGTCGGCATGGGTGAGGCGTTCTCGGCCGCCCAGCGCTCGAACAGGGCCCGATCCGGCTCGCGGATGAAAAGATATTCGACCCGCTTTCGCTGAAGCTGGTCAAAGAGCGAGCGACTGAGCGTGTCCCTGGCGCCGCGGTAGGCGATGAACCGCTGTTCGATGAAAAGGTAGATCGTCGCCGGCAGGGGTTCGCCCGGAACCATCTCGGCGACCGGCCATGAGAGATACTTATGAGCCATTGACTTAAAAGTTTACAGCACTCCGCCGAAAAGTGAATGACTATGAACAGCCCAAAAGCATCAAGCACCGCCAATACGATAACGATCGCCCGCGGTCAGGCACTTTATAGCGAGGGCGAGCCGGCTGACTGCGCCTTCTTCCTGGAGACCGGGCTTATCCAGGTTTGCGTGAACCGAGGGGGCAAGCTCATCGAGATTTATCGCGCGGCCGCGCCCCAGTGCATCGGCGACGAGCTCATGCACGGCCTCGCCACGCGCGCCGGCACGGCCATCGCGCTCAACGAGGCCATGGTGATCGCGATCCCGGCCCAACAGGCGGTGACGCTTTTCAAGGCGGCACCGCCGCTTCTGGGCGCGCTCGGGGCTGCGATGCTTCGCAAGGAGAACGCGATCCGCGCGGAGCTCACGCGGCTCAAGCTCGATGCTGACGACACGCCCTGCCCGGCGCGGGCCGTCTCCAAGCTTTTTGCGGTGATTCATCGCATGGCCGCGCATGGCGGCGCTCTCAAGAACGGCGCGACGACGGTGACCTGGGCCACCTTCAAGAAGTTCTGCCAGCGGGTCTTCAACGAGTCTCCCGTGCGGCTCGAGCAGACGATGCAATTGCTTTCGCGTCTGGGTTACGCGCGCCTCGAGATGATCGCCTGCGAGACGGATCCCGACGGTCCGGATGAGCTCGGGTACGTGCATTTCGAGGCGATGGACCGGATGCACGCTTTCTCGGTCACAGCCAGGTCGATCGAGGACGATCGCGGCTGTTTTCCTTCCGACGAGAGCCTCGATCGGGCGCTCGCGCTCGCCGAAGCGCTCAAGGCCGCAGCGGCGAAGTCTGGAGCGACGCCGCAGATCCGGATCCCCGCCAGCGAGCTGGCAGGCTTCGATCCCGCGGGCATGGCTGAGGATCAGGGTGTATTCGAGCGCCTCGGCCTGGACATCCAGATCGAAGGCGCGGGCGGGAAAGAGACTCTTTCGTTCGCGGCCGGGCTCCCCGAGCAGGTGATCTTCAACTGCCGGGTCGTTCGCGAGATCAACGAGTGGAACCGCAAGGGCTTCGTCGTGGAGCCTCCGGAGCTCGAGATGAAGGACCCCAAGAAAAGGGCGGCACGATGACGGCGATGGCGACCCCTCAATCCCTGAGCTTCAAGCGTGGCGAGCCGCTTTTCGCGGCGGGCGAGCGGTTCACGGCGATCTACGTGATTCAGTCCGGACTCGTCTCCGTCCGGCTCGAGAAGGAAGGTAACGTCGAGCTCTTTGTCGCCGAGAGTGGCCAGTCCCTCTGTGATGAGGCGCTGTTCATGGCGGGCACCTGTCCGTATGGCGCTTTCGCGCTCAAAGACACGACTGTGGTCAAGATCCCGCTGGATCTGGTCAAGCGGCAGCTCAACGAAGCTCCTCCGGCCATCCGTCAGGCGCTCAAGGGATATTGCGAACGCATCAAGGCCGAGCTCTACGATCTCAAGTCGCTCCAGGTCACGCGCGGAAACCAGCATTGCCCTCCCAATCAGACGGCCAAGGTCTTCGGCAGTATATTTCATGTCGCCAAGGAGCTCGGGCGCGACCAGGGCGACGGCTCGATTTCGATCGGCTGGGATGAGCTTCGCGGGCACGCCGAGCGCGTGTATCACGAATCGGCGATCCGGATCGAGCAGGGCATCTACCTTCTTTCCAGGCTCGGGTACGCCGAGATCGAGTTCGGCGCGCCATACGAGCCCCGGTCCGTCGTGCTCCGGAACATGGCGCAGATCGAGACTTTCTTCGAGTTCTACCAGAACTACCTCTACAAGCCGGGCGGCGCGGCCTTTCTCAAGACCAATGAGAAGAATACGCAGATCACCAAAGTCTTCCTTAGAGTGGCCGAGAGGTTCCCGCCCGCGCGCGACGGAATGGTCCGCATGCCTTACAAAGAAACGATCGACGAGATGAAAGCGCAGCTCGGCTCGAGCTTCGAAGCCGATCAGCTCTTCAGGCTCGAACAGAAGGGGCTTATCATCAAGCGGATCACCTCGAACGAGGGTGGAACCCTCGTCTTCCTGCGCGAGGAGTTCGACCAGATGATCCTCAACTGGGGGATGCTCAAGGAGCTCGAGAAATGGAACGAGCTCGGAGTCGTGGAGCTCAGCAGCGCCCAGGCTTCCAAGATCGCCGCGCTTCCTTCGACGGCTAAGCCTGCCGCGGCTGCCAAGCCCCGGAAGTCGCGGAGTCTCGCCGAGATCTTGGCGGGATTTCTCCCGGCAGTCCTCAAGAAGAAGGTGCCTTCGATCCGGACTGAGGCGCCCAAGGCGACCGATAGCGTCTGTCGCGTCTGCCTCACTCAGCTTCAGAAGGATGCCGAGTTCTGCCCGACTTGCGACTCGCCCGTCGAGAACGCGGCTTGAGCTCTGTCTGGTTACTTGGGCGTCAAAATAATGGCGAGTTGCCAGTTCGCGATTGAGCGGTAATAATCTTCTAGTAGTGCACGATAACGGCCCATTCGGGTTGCCGCGCACCGGAGATGTTCGAGGGGTATAACTTTGTAGCAAGGAGAGCTGCTGTGAACTTTCGATCCGCCCAACTCAAAAAATTTTCGATCCTTTCGCTCGCGCTGGCCGCGATGGTTCCGGCCCAGGCATCCGCCACCCGCTTCTCGATCGTGGGCGTGGACACGATCTCGACCCCAAACGTCGATCCTTCGTCCCTGAAGGTGAACGGCGTCGATGCCACGCTCGGCACTAGCGGTGCATCCGCCTTCGGCGGCGGCGCGCTTCTCGGGTTCGCGATGGCGCCGGCTTTTGAGTTCGAGACAGGCGCGCTCTATATCACGCGCAAGTACGACATGACGATCGCTGCGGCCGGCGTCTCCCAGACCAGCACTCAGTCCCAGCATGCGGTAGAGATCCCCGCGCTCCTGCGTTACCATGTCGCGCACTATTTCTCGGTGGGCGCCGGCGGTTACGCCGCCATCGGCACGGGCAACGTGAAGACGACCGGCCCATCCGGCACGGTCACTTCCAGCACCTACGCCAGCGCAGGCCTGAAAAACCGAGATTACGGAGTGCTTTTCAGTGCCGCGCTTCATATCCCGGTGAGCACGGGGGCGTCGTTTCTGGTGGATGGCCGGTATTCGATGGGCTTGACCGACGTCAACGCCGACTCGAAGAGTCTTCCTGTCGAAGAGAAGTACAACGACATCCAGGTCCTCGCGGGCCTCCAGTTTCATCTCGGAAGCAAGTGATCGCCGATCGCCTCAAGCGCCGCCCAGTGCCCGCACATTCCGTGCACGCCTGGGCCGGGCGGCGTCGACGACGAGCAGAGGTACACATTTCGAAGCGGCGTCCGATAGGGCGAGACAGAGACGCGCGGCCTGAAAAGGAGCCGCGTGAGGTTCATCGCGCCTCCTGAGATATTTCCTCCGATGAGATTGGGATTTCGCGCTTCGAGCTCAGCCGGCCCGAGAGCGCTTCGCGCTAGCACTTGCCCGCGAAATCCCGGAGCGAATCTCTCGATCTGGTTCTCGATGGCTTCTGAGCAGTCCTGCCCCGATCCGTTCGGCACGTGGCAGTAGGCCCAGAGCGTGTGCCTTCCGGCTGGGGCGCGCGTCGGATCAAAGAGGCTGGGCTGCGCGAGCAGCACATAGGGGCGGGGCGAGAGGCGCCCCTCGTGCGGCGCAAGCTCCGACTCGGCGATCTCCTCGAGCGTGCCGCCCAGGTGAACGGTCGCGGCGCGGGCGCACTCGGTGGCTCGCCAGGGGACCGGGGCTGAGAGCGCGAAGTCCATCTTAAAGACGCCAATGCCGTGCTCAAAGCGGGCAAGCCTCCGCTTCTGAGGTTCCGAGAGCAGATTTGACCCCAGGCGCGCGAACTGCCAGGGCGTGACATCCAGGAAGACTGCGCGCGCTGGCGGTAAGTCCTCGAGCGCGCGCACGGTCGTGTCGCACCGGAGCTCGCCACCGAGCGAGCGAAGGTACGAAACCAGCGCGTTCGAGAGGCTCTGCGCGCCCCCGCGGGGAATGGGCCAGCCGCCTGCGCATGCGGCCAGCATCAGAGTCAGCATCGCCGCCGAGGAGCCTTGCCAGGAGAGCGGGATCATCGAATGGGCGGCGACTCCGGCCAGGAGCGCGCGTGTACGGGGACTGCCGAACTCGCGCTGCAGAAGCGAAGCCGCGGGCTGAAACGCCGCCTGCGCAAAGCGCGCGAGCAGGACCGGATGCCGCGGCAGGTGAAGCGCCGGACGCAGGATCTCTTCGAGAATCTCGCGCGCTCCTCTGACGAGCGCGGGGTATTTGGCCTGAAAGTCCGCGATCGCTTCCTCAAAGGGCACGGCCGAGCCGTCATCGAGCGGGTGGGCGACGGGGCTGGGCGAGCGGATCCATTCGAGCCCGTGCCGCTCCAGCGGGAGCTGCCTGAAGAAGGGCGATGCCACGGCCAGCGGATGAACTGCTGAGCAGACATCGTGCACGAAACCCGGCAACGTGAGCGACTCTGACCGCGCGCCGCCGCCGAAGGCAGGGCTTCCTTCGAGCACCAACACGGAGCCGCCGCGCTGGGCGACTGTGATGGCGGCCGCGAGTCCGTTCGGTCCGGACCCGACGACGACCGCGTCGTAGCGGGGCCTCATTCGTCCCAGCCCTGGGCTTTGAGTGCGGCTTTGAAGCTCGGGGTCTCGAGGGAGAGAGGCGGCAGATATAGGGCGACGCGCTTTCGGGTCCACCAGTTGCCGCTCGGATCTCCTGGCTGGGTAAAGTGATATTCGTAGAGCTCGGCGCGGATGTGGGTCGGCGGCTTTTCCTTGAAAGGATTGACTCGCAGAAGGCTGAGCGTGCCCGGATCGTTCTTCAGCAGCTTGGCGATGAAGTTCAGGATCCAAGGATGGTAATAGTACTCCGACATGGCTGCGAACCACATCTGCCAGTCGATCTTGTAATGATAAGGCGTGACCTGCGGCGGCTGCCGCGCCGGATCGCCGGGCTTTCCCTTGAATTCGTATTCGGACCATTTCGAATGAAACGTCAGGACCGGATCATCCGTGCCCTCGAGGATCACCTCATAGCGCGTCCGCGTGATGCTGCCGAAGGCGCCGTAGGTATTGACCAGATGGAGCGGATCGAAGCTTGTATTCATGATCTGGCTCTTGGAAACCAGGTTGAGGGTGGGCTGGATGCTCAGGATCGCGACCACGGCGGTCAGGACATAGAGGACCGGGGATGGGATGCCGCCCGAGACGCCACTGACGCCGATGGCCCAGCCGGGCAGAAGGGGAGCGAGCCAGCGAAAAGCGGAGTCGTCGAAGCAGCCGAGCGCCGTGACGATCGTGATGCAGTTGAGCCAGGAGAGGTTGCCGCTGGCCATGAGCGTGAGCTGAAACGCGATAGTAGCCGCGCCCGCCGATTGGCGCAGAAGCCTCGGGCCGAAGTAGGCGAAGGGGACGACGAGCTCGATGAAAT
>OUNM010795639.1_pt1 | contig 14570 bp, 7 predicted proteins | sample 1769961 | NCBI WGS metagenome assembly OUNM01 (sample SAMEA3914820, study PRJEB12502) | metagenome | biome: forest; material: soil | place: USA | collected 2012-03-12 | depth 0.3 m | reverse complement strand
CTCAGCCACGGCATCGAGTTGAATGGTGATCCCCGCAAAATGCTGGGCCAGCGTATCGTGCAGATCGCGCGCAATCCGCGTACGCTCCTCGGAAACCGCCTCCCGCTCCAGCTGGCCTCGAATGATTTCCGTCTGATCCCGGACTTTTCGCCGCAGCGAAAGAACCCAAAGTAACGCCATGGCCGCGATGCCAGCGGCAATGGCCAAAGCCACGGCGATTCGACCCACCGTCCACCACGGCGGCGAATGCAGCACCACAAAGTCTGATGCGTTGCGAAGCTGGATTTGATAGGTGGCGGAGGAAGCCACATCCGCTCGCGCAAAAGGCAGCGCCACATTTTTCAGCAGAATGCCGGTGATCCCTACTTTGGTCCCGGGTTCCACGAGCGGCGGCACCGGATCGGCGCCATCATGAATCAGCCGCGCATGAACATAGCCAAAGCCCGTTCGGATGAGCCACGTATTTTCCGCGAGCCCGGGGAGGCTCTCGACTACATCGCCGCGCGTCCAAATGAGATGACCATGATAGTCACCTTTCACGACCTCCGAGTCGGGCACGTGCAGCGCGCCGGGTGCAGGTCCATAGCTAAGCACGCGAAAAACGGCATCCTGCAATACTTGTTTGCCATTGACTTTTGCGACTGTCCCCACGGCATCCACGACGTCGCCGGGCTGCAGGCTGCCGGGCTGGGCGGACTGCACATAGACAGTTCCGTGCACACGATCTCCATCGTATAGATTGAGGAAAAATCCGCGACCCTCGCGCGCGAGCGTGACTCGTCCTTGCACGCGGGAAGGTTCGCGATGCTCCATACGGGCCTCGGTAAAGAGCGATTCGTAGTGCAAGGGTGGCTTGCTCTCAAAGCGCCGGGCAAATGCCGCGGGATCAATCACGATCTGCGCAACCGACGGGATGTACAGGACGGTGGAAATTCCGGCTCGATCCGGTTTCGCCTGCGCGCCAAGCACACCGCGCGCTTCGATTTCAAATCCGGCGAGATGGATCGGCAAATCCTCCCGCGTGGCAATTCCGGGAATCACCGCCCGCAGATGCGTATTCCCATGAACCAATTCCAGCGCAGCGCGATCGCCGTCGAGCATCACCCTCTCTACCGAGGCGTGCACGGAAACCCACTGGGCATCAAACGCCGGCTCACAAAGCTGCTCTAAAGTAACTGCGGCGGGCTCGGGCAGCTCCGCTTTTCCTATGAGGTGAAGGGGAACACTGCGCCCCTTCCCCGCCACCACAATGCGCCCCACCGAACCTGCCGAGGTAACGCCTTCGACTTCGACCAGATCACCGGCGTGTAGTTTTGCATTCCAGCAGGCTACATAGATTCCCGCGGTATCATCCTGCACAAAGCCGAGAAACCATGCCGGCTCATAGTAAGTAACCACTCCGCGGATTTTCACGGGATGTTCCCCGTTGGCTTCCTCCGCGTCCATCTGTCGAATCGCGAGGATTTTCGTGCAATCCGCGCTTTCGCTAAAACTCAGCGCCGGAACTCCGCCGAAAGCGAGCAGGAGGACGAGAAAAAAGCGCATGGTGGGGGGATGCACAGAATCGTTTGGTAACTCCGGCGCGGGCAGCATTCAAGCGCAGACCGGCCAGCTATACTAAAGTCGAGTCCGCGGCTCGACCATAGATCGCGTGACGGCAAGAACCCCTCCGCACACGATACCGCCTCCGCTCTCTCCCCGAGAACCTCTAACCCCCGAAACCACATCATGATCAGGAATCCCCTCTCCTTCCTCTCTATCCGTTCCCTGCTGCCAGCCATTGCCGGCATGACCATTCTTTCCGCCACGATTCACGCGGCGGCTCCCGCCATTGGCATTAATCTCACCGCGGATCGCCTTTTCGCCGATGCCATGCGCGGCGCACGGCCCGCCTGGGATTCCGCCACGAGTTTTGGCGACGGCTCCGCCCCTGTGGATTCAAACGGATGGCCGACCACGGATGCCTCCATCATGCTCTGGGAAGGCGTGGGCCAGAACGACGGCACTTACTTCGTCCAGTTCAATGGCCAGGCCACGCTCTCGGCCAGCTTCGCTTACGCGACGTTTTCCAATCAGGTATATAACAGTTCGTCGAATACGACGACGGCCACGATGACCGTCTCGTCGTCCGGAACGCAAAACTTTTCCCTGGTTTTTAAGAACACGAAACGCACTTCGACCAGCGCTACCAATACCGGCGTGACCAATGTCAAAGTGATGCGGCCGGTGACTGAAGGCTCCACCACCACGTACGCCACTTCGGAGATGTTCACGGATCAATCGATCAATGTGGCAGCCAAATTCCAGCTCGTGCGTTTTATGGATCTCACGGGTACCAATGGAAATACACAGGCCAATTGGACCGACCGGACCTCGCCTTCCAAACGCAAGCAATCGCCTCTCGCCTGGGAGCAGGTCGTCCGTTTTTGCAACGACGCCTCTCGCGATGCCTATATCAATATCCCGGTCAAGGCCGTGGATGATTACATCACCAAACTCGCGCAACTCTTCAAGTACGGCAGCGACGGGACCAATCCCTACACCAGCACGCAGAGTTCGCCGGTTTATCCACCCCTCGCCAGTGGGCGCAAAGTCTATATCGAATTCAGCAACGAAGTGTGGAACGGCTCCTTCCAGCAATTTCACGATAACCTCGCCGCCGCGCAGGCCGATATCGCCGCTCACAATGCGGAATATTCGATCCTCAACTACGACAATCTCGATACCACCGGCCCGGACAGCAACGGAAACTATAACAATCAATACACGCTCGCCTGGCGGCGCATCGCGAAACGGCTCGTCGATGTGAGCAATCTCTGGCGCTCGGTATTTGGCGATTCCGCGATGCTCACGACGATCCGGCCTGTGCTGGAATATCAGTACGCCAATGCCCAGGATACCGCGCACACGGAGCTGAATTTTGTGGACGCCTACTATGGCAATGGCGATCACCTCAATCACGTCGCCTTGCCCGAGCCGGTTTCCTATTATTTCTGGGGCGCGGGCGGAGCGACCTACTACGGTTCCAATAACAACGACGCCACGACGATCGACGCCATTTTCTCCGCAGGAATTCCGAGTACGGGATACACCACCACCATGTCCGGCGAAGCCATCTGGGCGAAAGCCTACGGTCTGCAATGCACTGCGTATGAAGGCGGCTGGTCCGTCGAGCACTCCGGCGGCAACGGTTTCTCCAATCCCGCGGGAACTCCGGCGTGCGAATCAAAATACGATGCGCGCGCCAAGCAGGCGGAGATCGATGCGCAGACGATCTTTAACCAAAACGGCGGAGATCTGAACATCTTCTACGCTTCGTCGGGCGCGCATACCTGGATTTGGGGAATGACGGACAATATGTTCAATCTCAGCACGCCGCTCTATCAAGCCGTCGATGCCATCAATGCCTCGACTCAAGCGGCGCAGACGATCGGCACTGCGATCCCAGCGACCAATATCTCCACCGGCCACACCGGAAGCTTCAGCGGGCGGTGGAATTTCTTTGTGAATACCAGCGCGGGCGGAATCTTCAATGTCACGGGAAATTTCGGCGGCGCCGTCACCGTAAAAGTAACCGTGGATGGACGCTATATGGGAACCCGCACACTCACCGCTTCCGGCACGAGCGCCGCCGTCGCGTTCGGGCTCAATCCCGGCTCGCACGTCATCTCTTTCCGCAACATTGGCATGGTCAATCCGGGCTTTGCCACCTTCTCGGTGAATAGCGGAGCCGGCGGCGCAGCCATTCAATTTGAAACAGAAGACCTTACCGTGGCGCAGAAGACCAATCCCACGCATCGCGTCTTCGCCGATGCCAGCTTCAGCAACGGCTACGGCTCCATCCTCGATGCTACCGCCGTCGGTGACTATGTTACTTACCTCGTGCCCAACGTGGTAGCCGCGACCTACAACATCCGCGTCGGCGTGAAAAACACCAATACCCGCGGCATCTGGCAGCTCGCCATTGGACGCGCCGACAACTTCTCCGGCACACAAGCAAACGTCGGCACGCTGCAAGATGAATACGTCGCCGGCACCACCTTCACCGAAGTGAACCTCGGAAACTGGACACCCGGTTCCACGAGCGACAAGTGGTTCCAGTTCAAAATCACCGGCAAGAATGCCAGCAGCACCGGCTACTCCGAGGCCTTTGACTATATCAAGCTGACCCCGCAGTAAGCCGATCTACAGAATCGCAATACCCTTTGCAGCAATGAGCAGCAACCAAATGTTTTCCCTCACCAGCCCTCTCCAAGCAGTGTAATACAACTAATAGTCAACGCCGCGCTTTCCGTGACCTCAACGCACTACCCCACAATCTTCCGATACGCCTCCCCTTCATTCAGCGTTGGGCGCTCAGGCCGGCCTTTGTATTTATAGATGAGATCCATGTTATCCAAGCCCATGAGCCAGAGGATTGTGGCGTGGAGGTCGTGGACGTGCAGGCGATCTTCCACGGCGTGCAGGCCGACGTCGTCGGTTGAGCCGATGGTCTGGCCGCCTTTCACACCGCCGCCGGCCATCCACATGGTGAAGCCCGTGGGATTGTGATCGCGTCCGTCGCCTTTCTCGCTCATAGGGGTGCGGCCAAATTCGCCGCCCCACACGACGAGCGTGGAATCGAGCAGGCCGCGTGACTTGAGATCTTTGAGCAGGCCGGCCACGGGTTTGTCCATACCCCGGCAGAGCTTCGAGTGGTTCTCCTCGATCTTGGAATGCGAATCCCATTTGCTGCCTGCGCCGCTGTAGAGCTGCACGAAACGCACACCACGCTCGACGAGCCGGCGCGAGAGCAGGCACATGCGGCCAAAATCCGCGGTCTCCTTTTCATCGAGGCCGTAGAGCTGCTTCGTCGCTTCGGTTTCCTTTGACAAATCGACGGCATCCGGCGCTTCGGCCTGCATGCGAAAGGCCAGCTCATAACTAGCAATCCGCGCTTCGAGTTCGCTCTGCGCCCGCGTGGCGGCGTGGTCGCGATTCAGCTCGGTGAGGAAATCCAATTTGGCGCGCTGTTCCTTGTCGGTAATGCCTTCGGGAGGGTTGAGATTCGGGATCGGTTCGCTGCCCGCGGTGATGCGTGTTCCTTGATAAACGGCCGGCATGAAGCCGCTGCCCCAGTTGCGCGGCCCGTTGATCACCGAGGCGGTGTTGTCCTGCATCACTACGAACGCGGGCAAGTTCTGATTTTCCGTGCCGAGCCCATAGCTCACCCACGCGCCAAGCGACGGACGCCCCGCGAGGATGGAGCTAGTATTCATCTGGCAGACGCCGGAAGAATGATTGATCCCGTCAGCCCAGCAGGAGCGGATGACCGCGAGGTCGTCCGCGCATTCAGCGATGTGCGGCAGCCAATCGCTCACCCAGATGCCGCTTTGCCCGTGCTGTTTCCACTGGCGTTTCGAGCCGAGAATCGGTGAATCGAATTCGCCCATGGCCGTGATGACGCGGCCAAAGCTGGCCGGGATCGGTTTGCCGGCAAGTTCGTTGAGCATCGGCTTCGGATCGAAGAGATCGAGGTGCGAAGGCCCGCCTTCCATGAAAAGGAAGATGACGTTTTTTGCCTTGGCCGGAAGCTGCGGCTGGCGCGGCAGGAGCGGTTGACTGAGCGAGCGCGCCTCTTCCTCCAAGGCCGCGGCCACGGGCGCACCGCGCAACAAGTAAGCCAGCGCCAGCGCGCCGAAGCCACCGCCGGCGCGAGAAAGGAAGTCGCGGCGGGAAGAGGTTAGCGAATAGTGTGGAAGCATGGCGCGTTTTTGGGAATGAAATCAGCGATCAGGATTCAGTTAGCGCAAAGCCCGAAATCAGAATGACGAATGACGAAACAAGTCCTAAGCCCGAAGTCCGACAGAAAGCGGCACGTAAATCTACACGCAGCGTAAATTCGGGTTTCGGATTTCGGATTTCCTTCGTCATTCGTCATTCTGGTTTCGGATTTTCTTAGTCCGTATACAAAAACTCATTCGCATTCAGCAGCACATGACAGAAATCCGCAAAGGCTGCGGCGCCCGGGTTCACCCTGGGCGGCTCGATCATGCGGGGCTGGATGTGGGCGGCGCGCGGTGAGGAATCGCGATAGACGCCGGGATCATTTTCAAATTTCCAGTAGCCGATGGTGTGCTCGGAGACGGCGGCGTTGTTGAGGAGCAGTTGCTCGACCGCGAGCGGCGTGTCGGAGAGCCGCACATCGTCGATGAGGCCGTCGAAAAGATTCGTGGCCGCGGCGCTGCGTGCGCCGATCTGCAGCGGGACACCGGCGTTTATACCGCTGGTTACTTTATGGGCAAAGGTGGCGATTTGCAGCGGTTCGTCGTCGTTGGAGAGGTCCTTGGAGTAAAAAGTAACGCCGGTTTCGCTCGGGTCGGCAAGTTTCACGCTCACGGCGACGAAGTACGGCTTGCCCAGGGCGATGTGTAGTCCGCTGAAGATCGGCTCGACCGCATCTTTCTCTGTCCACGCCTGATCACCGCGCAGTTGCAACACCAAGGTCTGCGGCTTGTAGCGCGATTGCATGCCGGTGACGCCGAAGGTCCAACCCGGATGCGCGCGGTCGCCGTCCCATTGCGAGACGATGGTACGCACTTCGCCGTCCTGATATAACGTTTTCAGCACGATGAACGCTTCCGCGGTGAAGTCGCCATTCGCGGAGAAGGTGAAATTTGGCACGGTGAGACGATCCATGGTCGTGCCCGGCGTAATGACGGCAGCCCGCCCATCGCGGAAAGGAATCTTGTCCGAAGCAAACGGAGCGACCTGCTCTTTTTCCTTCGGCAGCACAATGTTATACTGTTGGCGATCCAGAAACTTCAGTGCTTTCTCCGATTCGCCGGAACTCGCCGGCCGGCCAAAGGCCAGGCGATACGCCTCTCCGACCATCCACGAATCGTTCGAGCCGCCTTCCTTTTCCAGACGCGTGGACAGCACCTTGGCGCGCTGCAGCGACCACGGGCCATTCATCATGAGCAGCGCTTGCGTGGGAGTGGTGGTGACATTGCGCTGCGACACGCTGGAGAAACTTTCCGGCGCATCAAAGGCCTCGAGCACCGCGTCTTTGGTATTGCGCAGTACTTTGGTATAAACACTCCGGCGCGGCTTGGAAAAATCGGCGCTCGGTCCACCCGGGTCGAGATTCAGTTCACCGGTCACACTCAGGATAGCGTCGCGGATTTCCTCCGCATCGAGGCGCTTCGTATTGGCCCGCCAGAGCAAACGGTTTTCCGGATCGACTAGTTGCGGATTGCGTCCGCCACCTTCCGATTCTGCAGCTTGCGCTGTCGCCGTGGGATTCGTGGCTGCCTGCTGGTACGTCGCCGAAAGCACGATCAGTTTATGCAGTTTTTTCAGGCTCCAACCATCGGCGATGAAGTGCTGCGCCAGCCAATCAAGTAACTCCGGATGCGACGGCTTGTCGCCAAGATGCCCAAAATCGCTCGAAGTCCCCACCAGCCCGCGCCCGAAATGATATTGCCACACGCGATTCACGATCACGCGCGCCGCCAGCGGATTCGTGGAATCGGTGAGCCAGCGCGCCAGCGCCGCGCGGCGCCCCGTGGAATACGGCAGATCGGAATGAATCTCCGCCGGCTTGTCGTCGAGCACGGAGAGAATCCCGGGCTGGATGTCGCCGAGATTGGCTTTTTTCGGAATCGTGACCGGCGAAGCCACCGGCCCAATATCCGAAACGCACTGCACCAGCGGCGGCGCTTCGGGCTTTTCCTTATCAAAAGCGCTGAGCTGCTTCTGCAACGCTACGATCCGGTCCTTTTCCGTGCCGCGCATGTGATTTACGAGGTGATCCCATTCGTATTCCACCTGGCGGAAAGCTAGTTGAAAGATTTGCTCTTCCCACGGGGTGCGCTCGACTGCCGACTTGCGCAGGATCTTTTGCGTTTCCGGCGGGAATTTTTTGTAAGCATCCTCTTTGGCGCGCTCCTTGGCCGGCTCTTCAATCGCCGCGATTTTCTCACGGAGATCCGCGGTCTTTTCCTTCCACACCGTCAGCTTTGCTTCGTATTGCGCCTGCTGATCGGGCGTGGAGAGCCGCATATCCGTGCGCAGGAGCACCGGGGCAAAGAAGGCCTGCAGCCGATAGTAATCCTTCTGCAAAATCGGATCGAATTTATGATCGTGACACCGCGCACATTGCACGCCCATCCCGAGGAAGACGTCCCCCGTGACATCGGTGAGATCGTTTAATATATTACTCCACTGCAGTGCTACGTCGCGATTGTTATATTCGTAGATGCCGTTGCGCAAAAAGCCCGTGGCCACCAGCGCGTCGAGATCGCCAGGGTAAAGCTCATCCCCGGCGAGTTGCTCGCGCACAAAACGATCGTACGGTTTATCCTCGTTGAACGCCTTGATCACATAGTCGCGATAACGCCACGCTTCCGGTCGATAGTCATCCGCCTTAAAGCCGTCGCTCTCCGCATAGCGCGCCAAATCCAGCCAATGCCGTCCCCAATGCTCGCCATAGCGCGGGCTCTCAAGTAACAGGTCCACCACCTTCTCATACGCGCCCGGCGATTCATCGTGCACGAAATCGTCCACTTCATCAGGAGACGGCGGCAGCCCCGTGAGATCGAAATACAGCCGGCGAATCAGCGCGGCTCGTTCGGCGCGCGGCGCAGGCTCCAGGCCCTCCTGTTTCAGCCGCGCGTGCACAAAGTGATCGATCTCATTGGCCGGCTCCCAGCGCACCTCGGCCACCGGCGGAACCTCGGGATGCCCCATCGGCTGAAAGGACCACCATTGCTTGTCTTCCGCTGTGATCCCGCCTTTGGGCCGCAGGGCCATTTTCTGGCCGCTCGGCTTGAGGACACCCGAGCCATCCCATGGCGCGCCGCGCTTTACCCAATCGGTGAGCAGCGCGATTTGGTCATCGCTCAGCTTTTTGTTTTTCGGCGGCATTTGCAGGTCCTGGTCCTGATAGCCCACCGCGTCGATGATCAGGCTTTTCCCCGGTTCACCCGGCACGATGGCCGGTCCGTTATCGCCTCCATTCAACAGCGCCTCACGCGAATCCAACACCAGCCCACCTTTGATCTTCTCCGCCGAGTGGCTGTGGCATTTGAAGCAATTCTCCCGCAAAATCGGCTGAATCTTCTCGCTGAAGAATTTCCCGCCTTCCGGGTCGGGCTTCGGCTCCGCCCAAGCCGGCACGGCCAGGACGAGCAGAATCGCAGCTCTGCAAATGGGGGACATAAGCCTGAAATGTCTCATTTTTTGGGGAGAAGCGCAATAGAACGAAAGAGCCACGGAGGGGGCGGCGCAAGGCGCCGAAACTCTCAGATTTCAACTCTCAACTCCCAACATCCATAGGCTTTTAGTTGGGTCGCGACACATCCCCCACCCGAATGGGTGGCAAACAACTACCCGAGCGCGCCGTTGAGAGGAGTGGGCGGCGAGGTATTCTCCTATGCGTCCCCACAGGCGATTGGTTGGCCGGGATCTCCATCCCCACTAGCCCCGCCTTACACCCCACCAAAACAATTATGACCCTCCCCTACCCCCATTGTGTCTCATGGCGCCTGCCGTCGTGGTCCTCCATTCTCCTCCCCTGCCTAGTCTCCGCCACCCTCGCGTGCTCCAGCTATGCCATCGGCTGGGGGGTCGCCGGGCACAAGCAATCCAGCGGGTATCCCGTCTATCAGAATATCTCGGCCTCCCAACAGCTCGATTGCGTAAACGCCCTCGGCCTTACCTATTACCGGGTGGACGCCAGTTCAGCTACCGACGTCAAAGCCCTCGTGGACTTGATTCGCAATAACTCCGCCTATTCGCGAATCCGGATCATCCCCATTCTCAACGCATTTACGTCAGACGATATCATTAATAATCCGACCGGATATACGGACACCCAATTCTATAACACTTCGAAGACCACTGCGCAGAATTGGGTGAACTATTGGGCGACCAATGGATACACGCCCTTCCCCTTCGAAGCAGTGGAGATTTCCAATGAGCTCGATAACAACTGCATCAATAGCGGTGCGGCCGGGTCGAGCAGCACCGACTATAACACGACGAAGTTCAATCACTGCAAAGCGATCATCCAGGGTCTCTGCGATGGTGTGCGTGCGGCAAATGCGACCGTTCCGCGCATGGTCGGATGCGCCGGGTGGCTGCACTACGGCTTCACGGATCGGCTCATTTCCGATCTGGGCGCGCCGGATTGGGAAATCAATGTCTATCATTGGTATAGCAACATGGGACTAATCAGCAGCCACTCCGATGTCACGGCCAAGCTGCAAAGCTATGTCACAAGCTATAACATGCCCACCTGGGTCACTGAAGTCGATTGCCGCGACGGTTCGCTTCCCCAGACCGGCGAGACGACTGCACAAGCAGAGGCGCGGCATGGCGCCACGCTAGCGGACCTGATCCAGGATATGAAGCAATTCAGCTTCATCCACCGCATCTGCGTGTACGAACTGCTCGACGAAGGAAACCGCGGCAGCACCAACGGTGAAGCGCACTACGGGATCTATCATACTTCACTCAGCGGAGGCGTGTACCAGCTCGGCACGGAAAAGACGGCAGTGATCAGCGCCTATCGCGCATCGATGCACATTGATAGCGGGACCACCTACGAATTGGAGCCGCGCAATGCCCTCGGCAAAAGACTAAACATCACCGGTGCTTCCGGTGCGAACAACGCCAACGTGGAAATCTACGCGGATAACAACACCGCCCCGGAACGATGGACGGCCACCTATATGGGCAGCGCCGGATTCGAGTTCACGCCGACGAATGCGACGACCATGCGGCTGGATGTGGACGGCGCAGGCTCGGCCCCGGGCACGAATGTCAAGATTTACACGGACAACGATTCCGGTGCACAGATCTGGCGTCCTTACGGCAACTCCGATGCCTCCTTCAGCTTCGAGCCCGAATGCGCGTCCGGCCTGCGCCTGGATGTGGCGAGCGGCGGGACTGCCAATGGAACGAATGTGGACATCTCGACAGCCAACGGCGCGACGTACCAGAACTGGGGCTTGTATAACCTTTCCACCCGGACCTTGGAAACGGAATCACTGGTCGCGCAATCCATCTCCTCGGGCGATACGCATCGCATCTTTCTAGACACAGCCATGAGCGCCTCGCAGGGCTCGATTCTCGACGCCAACGCCGTGGGCGACTACGTCGGCTACGTTGTCCCGGATGTCTCGGCGGGCACTTATGACGTGCGCGTCGGCGTGAAAAAGCTTAACACCCGCGGCATTATCCAACTCGCGATCGGGCGGGCGGATAGCTTCGATAGCACGAACGGCAACGTGGGAGCGACGCAGGACCTTTATTCGGCGAGCCCGGTTTATACGGAACTCGACCTCGGCAACTGGACAGCCGGAACCAGCAGTGACAAGGAATTTCGTTTCAAAGTAACGGGAAAAAACGCCTCCAGCACAGGCTATACGATGGCGTTCGATTACATTAAGCTGATCCCGCAGTAAGGCGGGCAGCACTGCTACTATATTAGTTCACGAAGCGGCTCGACCGGCTAAACCGGTGGGCCGCTTCTGATTTTTATACTGCCAGCACTAACTTCTTGCGCCCAGCGCAACTGATAGCAGAGAGACGCAGAAACTCTCGGATTTCAACTACCAACTGCCAACGTTCAATCAATAGCCGTTCTGTAAATTTAAATCTGCGCATGAAAGAGAAGCCAAACGAACCACGCGGAGGCATTGCCGGAGGCAACTCGCGTAATTCCATCACGATCACCAGCCCCGCGTTTCCGCGATGCCTGTTAAATGTTGGCCGTTGGCAGTTGAAATCTGAGAGTTTCTCCCGCCCTACAGGCGCCGCTATATCTTCTCCGCGATCTGCACCGCATTCAGCGCGGCGCCTTTCAGGAGCTGATCACCCGCGACCCAGAAGGCCAGCGCATTATCCACTGCACAGTCGTAGCGCAGACGTCCAACTTGGCAATCATCCTGTTCCGCGCAATTCAGCGGGAGCGGATAGCGGGCGTTCGCCGGATCATCCACCACTTCGAGGCCGGGAGCGCGTCCCAGAACTTCCCGCGCTTTCATCAGATCGACAGGGCGCTCAAATTCCGCCGTCACCGCCACAGAATGCGCCCGATACACAGGGACGCGCACACAAGTAACAGAGGCCTTGAAGGTCGGGTGATGCATGATTCGCCGACCTTCGTTTTGCATCTTCATCTCCTCTTTTGTATAGCCCGTGTCGAGGAAGGAATCGACGTGAGGCAGCACATTGAAAGCGATCTGGTGCGGGTACACCTTCTTTTCCACCGGCTGCCCGGCTTCGATAGCCGCGACCTGCTGGCGCAGCTCCTCGATAGCCTGCGCGCCCGTGCCCGACACGGCCTGGTAGCTCGAGGCGATGATCCGCTTCACGCGAAAGGCCTGATGCAACGGCCACAGCGCCATGAGGGTGATGGCCGTGGTGCAGTTCGGATTCGCGATGATCCCGCTGTTTGTGGTGATGTCGCCGCCATTGATCTCCGGCACCACGAGCGGCACTTTATCGTCCATGCGAAAGGCGCTGGAATTATCCACCACCACCGCGCCGGCCTTCACTGCTGCGGCCGCAAATTGCCGGGAGATGGAAGCGCCCGCGCTGAAAAGGGCCACGTTCACGCCGGCAAAGGAATCTTCCTTGAGCTCCTGCACGGTCACCTCTTTCCCCGCAAAAGTGAGGGTCTTGCCCGCGGAACGGGCGGAGGCGAGAAGCGTCAGTTTTCCCACGGGAAATTTCCGTTTCTCGAGGACTTTCATCATTTCGATTCCAACGGCTCCAGTGGCTCCGACGATTGCGACGTGCATTTTCTTGCTCATAAAAGGGCCGCGAACTGTATCGAGACCCCACGCCAATGCAAATTAAACGCAGAGGGCGCAGGGAGTTCGACAAGAGTATCGCAGAGAAACTACTCATCCTCATCCTATTCCTCTTCATCATCCTCCTTCATTGAGGAAGATTATGAGGATGAGGATGAGGAAATGGCGCGAATTCAGGCGCATTGGGTGTTGAGAATCGCAGCAAAGCGAAGATAGAGTTGCGGGCGAAGGTGGCAGAACTCAATTGAGAGTTGAAATCTGAGAGTAGACCACTATGCCCATGCAAATCCAAGTCCACGTCCCATCGCAAACCCTCGATCTCGTGGATGACACCGGCGCGCTGGTGCGCCGCTACGCCGTCTCGACCTCGCGCTTTGGCCTCGGCTTTGAACCCGGCAGCTTCAAAACCCCCACCGGCCGCTTTCGCATCGCGGAAAAAATCGGCGACGGCGCGGAACCGGGCACGATCTTCGTGAGCCGCGTAACTACCGGCCAGATCGGCGAAGAAAACGACCCCGAAGATCGCGTGCAGACGCGCATCCTCTGGCTCGAAGGCCTCGACTCCGAAAACGCCAATACCCACGAACGTTATATCTATATCCACGGCACCAATCACGAATCCCAGCTCGGCACTCCCGCCAGCCACGGCTGCGTGCGCATGGGGAATGACGATGTGATTGATTTATACCAACGCGTGGAAGCAGGGGCGAATGTGGAAATTACGGATCGGTTTGCCTAGCATTTGCGTACGCTATATCTTCCTCAAAATTTGTTATCGGACATTGCGGGCAATATTTCCCGTGATGGCGGGAAAGGCTAGATAAGCTTTATCACAAAGCGTTCTTCTTCCGAGCGGGAACCATTTACACTATCTATCCTCGTGGATGGCGTTTAGGTGCTGCCTGTCGTATTCTTCGCGGAGCTTGACGTGGCGTGATTGCATTACACCGAGGTAATATAGCGCTCTCCCTGAGTCTCCACTCCTGCTTTGTTCGCGGCTCTTCGCCCCAGCACTAGTCTCAGGGTTTCCCGCCATTTTCCTAGCCGAAGACTTCGGACATGCGGTAACGTGAACGAGTTCGCCTTCTTTGATGGAAAGCTCGCGCGTATCGCCTCGCCGCCGAGCGGCCACGACAAACCAATCGCACGAATTCTCGCATGCCATGAACTTCATCGAACCGCTCGAGTCCCGCATCGCACCCGCCGCCGTCCTGACCTACACCGATCTCGACGGCGACAAAGTCACCGTCACCAGCTCCGCCGGCACAAATGCTGAACTGACGAGCGCCGCGCATTTTGTGGCAGATAGCCACGGCTTCGACCTCGTGCTGCTCGATGTGAGCAACGCCGCCTTCAATGGCACGACCATCACGGTCGCCGTCGCCAAGGCCGCCACGGGCGATGGGCTGGCCGCCATCGGGCGCATCAATGCCGGCGCCAATGATCTCGGCACGGTCACCATCAAAGGCGATCTCGGCGTCATCGACGCGGGCAGCGGCAGCCAGACCGTCCCGGCCATCCATGCGCTCAATGTCCAAAGCATGGGCCGCTACGGCCTGGACTCGCAAGGCGGCGTGGGCGATCTCCAGAGCGACATCAACGGCGCGCTGGGCGCCCTGCACGTGAGCGGCGATGTCGAGGGCGTTTATATCAATGTCCTGGGCGGCGCTTTCGCCACGGTCAAATCGGTGAACATCGCCGGCTCGCTCATCGGCGGCGCGTCCTTGAACAGCGGAACGATTCAGAGCACCGGCGACATAGGCACGG
>OUNM010344567.1_pt1 | contig 14570 bp, 14 predicted proteins | sample 1769961 | NCBI WGS metagenome assembly OUNM01 (sample SAMEA3914820, study PRJEB12502) | metagenome | biome: forest; material: soil | place: USA | collected 2012-03-12 | depth 0.3 m | reverse complement strand
CGTCCAGTGAGGTTTGCGCGACGGTCGGCGACAACTCCGTCAGGCCATACCCGTTCTGCAGCGCGATGCCGAAAGTCGATTCCACCGCGTGCTTGAGGTCCGGCATCAGCGGCGAGCCGGAAGCGCCAATGATCCTGAGCCGATGCCCGGCGAGCGACGCGCCTGTCTTCGCACTCCAGTCCAGCAGGCGCGCGAACATGGCAGGCACCCCAAGAAAGACCGTGATGCCCTTCGCGCAGATCGCGGTGTGGAGCACCTCCGGCGAGAATCGTTCTTCCAGCAACAGCGTGCATCCGCACGACACCGCGCCCAGCAGTTGCGACGAAAGTCCCACCACATGCGCCATCGGCAGGATGCCGTAGACGATGTCCCGGGGGCTCAGGCGACGAAGCGTTGCCGCAAGTGACGCCATGTGGAGGAAGTTGGCGTGCGTGAGCATGACCCCCTTCGGGCTGCCCGATGTTCCCGAGGTGTAGATCATCGCGGCCACTTGCTGTGTGGGATCGCTGCTGACCGGTTCGGCAGTTGCCGTCGGGTTCAGCGGCCCAACCGCGACTTCGCCGAGGTAGGGCAACGTCTCGATGGTTGCCTGGGCCCGCTGGCCATGGTCCAGCGCCTCGCGCGAGACATTCGCGGCGTAGATGGCCCGGCGCGCTTCCGAATGCTCCAGGAAGTTGTCGATCTCCCGCGGGGAGAGTCGTGGATTGGCGACGACCGCCCATGCATCGCAGGCGCTGCAGGCGAGCACCATGGTCGCCAGCGCGACGCAGTTCTCGGCCACCAGCAAGACGCGATCTCCGGGGCGTATGCCGAGGGTTCGCAGACGTTCCGCAACCGCGTCGATCGCCTGCGACAGTTCCGCATAGGTCAGCCTGATCCGGCTGTCCTCAAGGGCCAGGGCGTCCGGCTGGGCCTGTACCCACGGGCGGATGACTTCATGGATCCGGTTCAACGTGCTGGAAGGTTGCGCGTGCTCTTTCGTCACATCCTGCTCCTTGTCTCCTGAATTATGTACTGCTATGCGGTCCATGCTACTGCATATCGGTTCGCAAGTACAAGGCGATCTGGTGGGGATGAGCGAAAATTTCGCAAGAATGGCGTTGACGACGACCATCTGCCGGACCATAATAAACCGCATTGCAGTTCAATGTTCCGCAAAAATCAACAGGAGACCAGCATGTCGGAAAAGAAGGCGGTACTCGTGATCGGTGCCGGGGATGCCACCGGCGGCGCCATTGCGCGGCGCTTTGCGCGCGAGGGCTATATCGCGTGCGTGACGCGCCGCAATGCGGAAAAACTCGCCCCGCTGGTTGCGCAGATCGAGAGCGAGGGCGGCGCCGCGCATGCGTTTGCCTCGGATGCGCGCAAAGAGGAAGACATGGTGGCGCTGATCCAGGAGATCGAAACCACGATTGCGCCAATCGAGGTGGCCATTTTCAATATCGGTGCCAACGTGCGCTTCGATATTCTCGAAACCACGGCGCGCGTCTACTTCAAGGTCTGGGAAATGGCCTGCTTCGCCGGTTTCCTGATGGGGCGCGAAACGGCCCGGGTCATGGTGCCGCGCGAACGCGGGTCGATCTTCTTTACCGGCGCGACGGCCAGCTTGCGTGGCCGTGCCGGCTACGCGGCATTCTCCGGCGCCAAGCACGGCCTGCGCGCGCTGGCCCAGTCCATGGCAAAGGAACTCGCGCCAAAAGGCATTCATGTGGCGCACCCGGTGATCGACGGGGCTATCGATACCCAGTTCATCCGGGAGACGTTCCCGGAGCGCTATGCGCTGAAGGAGCGCGACGGCATTGTGAACCCCGAGCACATCGCGGACATGTACTGGATGCTGCACCAGCAACCGAAGGATGCGTGGACGCACGAGCTCGACCTGCGTCCTTGGATCGAGGCCTGGTAGACCCATCATGGAGCTGAGCTATAGCAAGCAGGACCAGGCATTCCGTGCGGTGGTCCAGGCGTTCCTGCGCACGAACCTGCCGGATGACATCAGGCGCAAGGTGGTCGAGAACCGGCCGCTGGCCAAGGACGATATTGTCCGCTGGACAAAGATCCTGGCGGCACAAGGCTGGAGTACGCCGAACTGGCCGGTCGAGCACGGCGGAACGGGATGGACGCCGGTGCAGGGCTACATCTTCGCCGAGGCGTGCGCGCTCGCCGGAGCGCCCGAACCGATTGCGTTTGGCGTGCGCATGGTGGCACCCGTGCTGCTCGCATTTGGCACGGCCGAGCAGAAGGCACGCTATCTGCCGCGCATCCGCAGCGGCGACGACTGGTGGTGCCAGGGCTATTCGGAGCCGGGTGCGGGATCGGATCTGGCGAGCCTGTCGACGAGTGCGCGGCTCGATGGCGACACGTTCGTCGTCAACGGCCAGAAGATCTGGACCACCTACGCGCAGCATGCGGACATGATGTTTTGCCTGGTCCGGACCGATCCCGATGCGAAGAAGCAGCAGGGCATCTCCTTCCTGCTGATCGACATGCGTTCGCCAGGCATTACCGTGCGACCAATCATCACGCTCGACGGCAAGCACGAAGTCAACGAAGTCTTCTTCGATGGGGTGCGTGTGCCGGCTTCGAACCTGGTAGGGGCGTTGCATCGCGGGTGGGACTGCGCGAAATACCTGCTCAGGCATGAGCGATTCAGCACGGGCATGATCGGGCAGATCCGGCGCAATCTCCGGCGACTGGTTGAAACCGCGTCGACCCGTCCCGGGCCGGAGGGTTTGCTCGGCGATGACCTGGGCTTCCGCGAGCGGGTGGCACGTATCACGATCGAGGTCGATGCGCTCGAATACACGCTGCTGCGTGCGCTCTCCGAAGCCGATGCCGGCGGGGATGTGGGCACGAAAGCGTCGCTCTACCGGATCCGCAGTTGCCAGCTCGCGCAACAGGTCTCGGAGCTCTATCTCGATGTCTTGGGCTTTGATGCGTTGCCTTATCCGCGCGAGGCGCGCGAGCTCGACTGGTCGGGCGGCGGATGGCTGCCCGATGATGCGCCGGCCCAGACCGCGAACTATCTCAACCTGCGCAAGCTCACGATTTATGGCGGTTCCGAGGAAATCCAGAAGAACATCCTCGCCAAGCTCGAATTGAACCTGTAAGGCGTCAAGATGAATTTTGAACTGAGTGAAGACCAGCGACTCGTGATTGACGCCGTGTCGCGATACCTGACCCGCGAATATAGCCTTGCGGAACGGGCAACGGCAGCCTCGCGGAATTCCAGGCATTGGCGCGCGCTTGCCGAGCAGGGCATGTTTGCCCTGCCGTTCGAGGAACGATACGGCGGCGGGGGCGGCGGCTGGAATGACGTTGCCATGCTGATGCAAGAGTTCGGCCGTGCGCTGCTCAATGAACCGTACCTGGCTTCGATCGTCTTTCCCGGCGCGCTGATCCAGGCTGCCGCAAGCGAGCCACAGAAGCAGGAAATTCTGCCGCAGATCATCGATGGCTCGGTGCGGTTTGCGGTGGCCTATGAGGAAGTCAGTTCCCCCTATGACCTGACCAGGATCGATACCACTTTTGCCGAGGTGGAGGGCGCGCGCGGATACGTGCTCGACGGCCGCAAGAAGGGCATCCTGGCGGGCAACGTCGATGTGTTGATCGTGCTGGCACGGCGGGGCGACGACTTCCGGCTGTTCATGGTGCCGACCGGCGCGCCGGGCGTCAGCATGGTGACGCATCCGTCGGTGGATGGCGCGTCGGTCTCGGAGGCGACCTTCAGCAACGTCAGCGTCCCCGCCGACGCGGTGCTGGGCGAGAGCGCCGAGACGCTGAGGCATCTTGAGCTGGCCCTGGACATTGCGCGCATCGGCCTGTGCGCCGAGGCGGTTGGCATCATGGAATCGATGATCCGGGACACCGCCGAGTACGCGCGCACGCGCAAGCAGTTCGGCGTTCCTATCGGCAGCTTCCAGGTCCTCCAGCACAAGCTTGTCGACATGTTCGTGCACACCGAGCAGGCGAAGTCTTCGGTCTGGCGCGCACTGGCTTTTGTCGATGACGAGGCGGAGCGCGCGCAGGCTTGCGCGTCGGCGAAAGCGCTGGTCGGCATCGGCGCACGATTCGTCGGACAGCAGGCCATCCAGATTCATGGCGGGATGGGCATGACGGAAGAAATGGGCATCTCGCATGGCTTCCGGCGGCTGACGGCCATCGAGCAGTCCCTTGGTAACGCTGCCTACCATCTGCGGCGCGTCGCCGGACAGGTGTCGCGTGAACCGGCTCTGAACTGAGGCGCCGGGAGGCAATGCGCGCCGAACCCGTCGGGGTCGGCGCGCATGGCATTTCCGGATGTTATCGCGCCAGGACGCGTTGAATTTCCTCTTCGACGTCACGCAACTGGTCCTTGCCGAAGTACATCTCGTCGTTGACGAAGAACGTTGGCGAACCGAAGGCCCCACGCTCGAAGGCCTGCTGGGTATTGGCGAGCAGGAGATCCTTGACTGCCTGGTCGCCAATGCGCGAGAGAATGCGGGCGCCATCGAGTCCCGCTTCATTCAGCGTCGCCTCGATCACGACGGGATCGTCCATCTTGAGGCCGCGTTCCCACATCGCGGAGAACACCACGTCGACGTATTTCTCGAACTCGCCGTCGATCAGGGCCGCCGCGGCGCCCCGCATGATCTGGAGCGTGTTGACCGGGAAATGCGGGTTGGAGCGGTAGCCGACGATATGGTGGCGGTCGACAAACCGCTGCGTTTCCAGCCGGGAATATGCCTGCTTGTTCTTGATGCCGGCGAAGGCTTCCGCAGGGGAGCGGTTGCCCGTCAGCCGAAACAGTCCGCCCAGAAGAATCGGGACGTACTCGAAGGTGACGCCGGTTCGGCTTTCGATTGCGGGAATCACCTTGTGCGACAGGAAGGCGTTGGGACTGCCGAAATCGAGCAGGAATTGCACGGTGGGTGCAGGCATGGATTGTCTCCTTCTGGTATGGGTCGAGTTACTCGGCGTGGTGGTCTGGCGTGCCGTCTGGCCTGGCCGGCGTCAGAACACTTCGAACAGCGCGGCTGCGCCCATGCCGCCGGCGATGCACATGGTTACCACAGCGTAGCGAATGCCGCGTCGCCGTCCCTCGATCAGTACGTGTCCGGCCAGGCGGGCGCCGGTCATCCCATACGGATGCCCCAGCGAGATCGCACCGCCATTGACGTTCAGGCGGTCATCGGGAATGCCGATGCGCTGCTGGCAGTAGATGGCTTGCGAGGCGAATGCCTCGTTGAGTTCCCACAGGCCAATGTCCTCAACGGTCAGTTGATGCCGCGCAAGCAGCCTGGGGACGGCGAGTGCGGGGCCAATGCCCATTTCGTCGGGCTCGCATCCGACGACGACCATGCCCTTGAACGCGCCGAGCGGATCGAGGTTGGCGCGCTCGGCATCCCGGGCTTCCATCAGCACGCATGCGGCCGCGCCATCCGACAGCTGCGAGGAATTGCCGGCCGTGACAAAGCGATCCGCGCCCTTGACGGGAGCGAGTCGGGCCAGCGATTCGTAGGTCGTGCCCGGGCGATTGCAGGTATCGGCACTGGCGGTAACGTCACGGACGCTGGTTTCGCCGGTTTCCTTGTTCGTGACGGACATCGTGGTCGTCACCGGCACGATCTCTTCCGCGAATCGGCCGGCAAGTTGCGCGGCTGCCGTCTTGCGCTGGCTCTCCACCGCGAACTGGTCCTGCGCTTCGCGCGAGATGTTGTAGCGCGCGGCAACGATATCGCCGGTATCGATCATCGGCAGATAGAGATCTGGCTTGTGCTGGACGATCCAGGGGTCGAGGTGCTTCTCCGCGTCGGGATGAGCCTGGATGCCGGTGATGCTTTCGACGCCGCCGGCGATGACCGCCGACGCGCCATCCACCACGATCTGGCCGGCCGCGGTGGCGATTGCCTGCAATCCCGAGGCACAGAAGCGGTTGATCGTGGTGCCGGCAATACCCAGCGGCAAGCCTGCGCGCACGACCGTTTGCCGGGCGATATTCCTGCCCGCGATCCCTTCAGGAAAGCCGCAACCAAGAATCGCGTCTTCGATGGATGCGGGGTCAATCCGCGCGCGCTCGACGGCGGCGCGCACCGCATGCGATGCCAGCGACGGGCCGTGCATCAGGTTGAACTCCCCACGATGTGACTTGGTGATGGGCGTGCGTGCGGTTGAAACGATGACGGCCTGGCGCATACGGATCCGGTTCCTCAGGTTGGTGGAGACCCTTTGACTGCACAAAATGGTTCTAAAAACCGAGGTGCAGAACTTTACAAAGGCGACAGAATGCTGAATTCAGGGGATTCTGCGCCACGTTCGCTTGTCATGCAAACCGAGGAGCAGTATACTGGACTGCAGTGCAGCTTTGCAAGCTGCGATGCAAACCACTAGCGCGACCAGGCCAGCCATCCAAGAGGCCCGGCGCGAGGAGACTAAACATGACGTCGCTGACAGTCGGTCAATCGGTTGCAGACCTGGCAAATCCCTACCACGGCTATGACATCGCGAGCTGGATCGTCGAGCTTGCGCGTCGTCGCGGCGAGCACCCTTTCCTGGTGTGGGAGCCGTTCGAAGGATCGTCGCGCACTTATACCTATCTCGGTTTCCTGGACACGGTCCGCAAGCTTGCGGGCGGCCTGGCGCAGCGTGGCGTGAAGCCGGGTGAGCGCGTGATCGTCCATATGGAGAACTGTCCGGAGACGATTCTTATGCGCTTCGCCTGCGCCTGGGCCGGGGCGGTATGCGTGGCGACGAATCCGCTCTCCGCGGGACCGGAACTTGAGTACTTTGCACAGGCCACCGGCGCGGTATGCGCCGTCACGCAGCCAAAGTTTGCGGGGCTGTTCGCGGAGCATTGCCCCGGCCTGTCGTGGGTTGCCGTTGTCGATGACGTGCCAGTGGATCCCGCACAGGAACGGGCAGTCGCATCGATGGTGCCTTTCTCCGCGCTCATGGGCGACGCGCTTGCGCAACGCCCGGCGGATCCGTCCGCACCCGCCTCGGTGATGTTCACCACCGGCTCGACCTCGCGCGCCAAGGGTGTCGTGTGGACCCACGCCAACGTGCTCTGGGCGGCGGAAGTGAATGCCCGGCAGCAGGGGGTTCGCGAGGACGATACGCATGTGCTGTTTCTCCCGCTGTTCCATGTAGTCGGGCTCTCGTGGTGCTTCTTCTCGACCATGTGGGCGGGCGGGACGATCGTCCTGCAACCGGGCTTTTCACGCAGCCGGTACTGGCCGGTGGTCATGAAACACAACGCCACGATCGGCTCGCATGTTCACTTCACCCTCGCGGCATTGCGCAGCGAGCCGGTGCCGGCCCATGCATTCCGCCGCTGGGTGACCTCCACGCACGACCACGCCGCGGCGGCGCACTACAAGGTAGGGATGGTCGCCGGGTGGGGCATGACCGAGGTGCTGACCCAGGTGGTGGTTTCGAACCCCGAGCAAGGTCCCCTGACGGGAGGCATTGGACGTCCGAGCCTCTATTACGACGTCAAGGTGGTCGACGATGCGGGGCGGCAAGTGCGCCCCGGCGAAGCGGGCCATCTGCTGGTCAGGGGACGCCGCGGGTTGTCGGTCTTCAGTGAATACGATGGCGACAGCGCGGCCACGGAGGCCGCATTCGACGACGACGGCTTTCTCAAGACCGGCGATCGCGTGCGTCTTCATGAGGATGGCTGGTACGCGTTCACCGATCGGGTCAAGGACGTCATCAAGGTCCGCGGCGAGAACGTCTCGGCCGCCGAGGTGGAAGCCGCCATCCTGAAAGTGCTCGGTGTCCGGGAGGTGGCGGTGGTGGGCAAGCCATGCGACATGCAGGGGGAGACCGTGGTCGCCTTTGTCGGCCATTCATCGGAGCTTTCGGATCAACAGGTCGAGGCCTTGCATGACACCATTCGCGAGCATTGCACGCGCAACCTGTCCCAGTTCAAGATCCCGGCAGAAATCCATGTGGTGGCGAAGCTGCCGCGAATCGGCATCGGCAAGCTGGCCAAGGCGACGCTGCGCGAGTGGGCATCGGCGGGCAACGGCCACAAGCCCGGGCAGGGTACCCCGCGTTCGGCGTTCGAGGCCGAGTGAGTGTCAGCGATGATTGAGCTCTATCACTGTGCGAGATCGCGGTCCTTCCGGCCGCTATGGATGCTCGAAGAGCTGCAGCTTCCCTATGTGCTGCATTTGCTGCCCTTTCCACCGCGCGTCCTGGCCAAATCGTATCTGGCCATCAACCCGCTTGGGACGGTCCCCTGCATGATCGATGGCGCGGTCAAGATGACCGAGTCGAGCGCCATCTGCCAGTACCTGACGGAGGTCCATGCATCGGGGCGTCTCGGTGTGCGGCCGGATGAGGCCGCGTACGGCCGCTACCTGAACTTCCTGAGTTTCGGGGAAGCAACGCTGACGTTTCCGATTGCGATTTTCATGCGGTACTCCCGCCTCGAACCCGAGGAACGCAAGCTGCCGCAGGCCGCCATGGACTACAAGCGCTTCTTCCTGGGGCGCTTGCGGGGCGTCGATGCGATCGTCTCCAGCGACGAGTACATCTGCGGGGATCGCTTCACGGTGGCGGACATCTCGGTCGGCTATGCCATTCAGTTCGCCGCGATGAACGGTCTGCAGGACGAGTTTCCGGAATCCGTCACGCGCTACCTCGCGCGGCTGAAAGCCAGGCCGGGATACCAGCGGGCGCTGCTGGTCGAATCCATGGCGGAGAAGCGCAACGCGGAAAACCACGCGGAGGAAGCCTAGGCGAGTGTGCTATCGTCGGCGGGTTAGCCGGGGGAAACAGGTAGGAAAGACAGTCAACACGATGCCGAAATCAATCCAGAAAAATCCAGAAGAGGCGCCGCCCGCCATTGCCGATGAGCCTGAGGAGGAGTCATCGGTCGGCGAAGGTCAGGACAGGCATTTTGTCACGGCGCTGGCGCGCGGCCTGGAAGTATTGAGTTGCTTCCGTGCGGGCGACAGCTTCCTTGCCAATCATGAGATTGCCGAGCGCTGTGGCCTGCCGAAGTCGACAATTACCCGCCTGACGTACACGCTGACGAAGCTCGGCTATCTTCATCTGGTGCCCGAAACCGGCAAGTATCGTCTTGGCACGGCCACCGGCGCGCTCGGCAGTTCGATGCTCGCCAATCTCGATGTTCGCCAGGTGGCACGTCCATACATGCAGCTGCTGGCCGAGGAGATCGGGGCCGTCGTGGCGTTGGTCACGCGTGACAGGCTCTCGGCGCTGTATCTCGAATGCTTCCGGAGCACGTCGATCATCACCCTCAGCCTCGATGTGGGTTCCCGCATTCCGCTGGCGACAAGCGCCGCCGGCCGGGCGTTGCTGGCCGCCGCTACCCCGGCCGAGCGTGCCGATCTGATGGAGCGCGTCAAGGAACTCGACGAGATTACCTGGCCAGTCGTGGAGCGGGGCATCCAGGAATCCGTGGCCGAGTATCAGGCCACGGGATGCGTCACTTCAGCGGGAGGGTGGGTCAAGGAAGTGCACGGTATCGCGGTGCCGTTCTCTCCGGGCCGTGGCTTGCCGCTCATGGCGATCAGCCTTGCCGGCGCTGCCAGCTACTTCCCCGTCTCCCGCCTGCACGACGACCTGCGGCCGAAGCTGCTGCAGGCGGTACGGCAGATCCAGCAAGCGTTGGGGAATAGTAGTCTCTGAGCGGAGCTGTATCGCGGGGCCGGACGGATAAGGGCCGCTTGGAGCGCTGGGTGGACGTATCGTTCCTTGCCATCCATCGCTCCAGATGCGACCTGACGCATTGGGCCCGCCATGCGATGTTCAGGGTGCATGTTCCTTGCCGTGAAATTCGTGCTGTATGGCTACGGGCAAATTGAACTTCACGTACTTGGTTTCGTAGATCTTATGGTTCGGATTGACCAGTTCGATCCGCACAGTGTGCTCGCCGGCAGGCAGCCCCGCAATGTCGATCGTATTGTTGTCACTTGCATCCGCCCACCACCACGGCAGATTGTCCACGGTGATATGCAGATGGCCGACGCGTGGCGATACCTTGGTGGCGCCGGCTCCGAACACTGGAACAATGCGCAGGTTCTCAACGCGGTATTGAATCCACACCACACCAATTGCCAACCCTTCCGGCAGCGGCGCATCGACGAACAGCTTGGGCGGCGGTTCGTTTTCAACTTCCACATACGTCGAAGCACCGCGAATCGCCTTCGCGCTCGGTGGGGCGGCATCGGCAGCAGTGGCCGTGCATGACAAGACGGAAAGTACGGCGGCCGTCGCTGCCCCCAGGTATTTGATATTCATGATGTACTCCGTTACTGATGGCCAGCGGACGCGCCACCGTCGACAGGCAATACCACGCCTGTGATCCAGGAAGCCTCGTCAGAGGCCAGGAACAGGACAGCGTCTGCGATATCGCCCGGCTGGCCGTTGCGGCCCAGCGGGTGGAAAGCATTGAAGGTCGGCAGAACGTCCTTGACCTGTGCAGGGTTCATGAAGGTGCCGAAGATCGGCGTCTCCACGACGGCCGGTGCGACCGTGTTGATGCGGATCTTCGACGGCGCCAGTTCGATGGCAAGGTTGCGCGTCAATGCATGCACGCCGGCGTTGGCGGCTGAGTAGGCCGCGGCGGGCGTTGCACCCACAGCCTGATTGGCCCAGAACGATCCCGTCTGCACAATGACGCCGCCGCCACGCTTCTGCATGGCCTTCGCGGCCGCTTGAGCCATGAAGAATTTTCCCTTCAGGATGGTATCGAGGAACCAGTCATATTCCGCTCCATCGACTTCCAGGAAAGACTTTGGGCGAAACACGCCCGCATTGTTGAACAGGATGTCGACGCCGCCGAATTCGCTTGCTGCCAGGTCCACGATGGCCTGCGCCGTGGAGGGCAGGGCGATGTCGCCAGCGAACAGGCGCACGTGCTCGCAACTGGAATCGATGTCGTTTGCCGCTTGCTCAAGTTTCGCAGCATCGCGGCCCGTGATAACGACCTTCGCGCCTGCTTCCACGAGGCGTTTGGCCACTTCCTTGCCGATGCCGGAGCTGCCGCCGGTAACCACGGCAACCTTGTTCAGAAATTTTTTCATGATGGTGTGAAAATGCGGTTTGTTGACGATGAGTTGGTCGTGAAAGATGACAAGCCCCGCCTACCTGAATGCCTTGAAAGCCTTTGAAGCCGCCGCGCGGCATCAGAGTTTCTCCGGCGCCGCTGCAGAGCTGAACGTCACTGCCGCAGCGGTCGGGCAGCAGGTGCGCAGCCTCGAGTCGTGGCTGGGCATCGCCCTGTTCGATCGCATTGGCAGCGGCTCGTCGCGCCTGATCCTTACCGATGCCGCGCGCGCCGCACTGCCCGATATCCAGGAAGGCTTTGCGCGCTTGAGCCTTGGACTGGCACGCCTGCGGGACGAAACCACCCATGCCGAACTGACCGTCGCCGTCAGTCCTGCGTTTGCCGCCAAGTGGCTCTTGCCGCGCCTTGAACACTTCCGGCATGCGAACCCGAACCTGAACGTCTTCCTGAACACCAACTGGCGCACTGTCGATTTCGTCGTCGAGCAGATCGACATCGGCGTCCGCTATGGCGCGGGCAAGTGGCCCGGACTCACGGCGGTGCACCTGATGAGCGAATCGCTCTTTCCCGTGTGCTCGCCGAACTTCCCGCTGCTGGTGGATGGGAAGCTGTCCATTGAAGCGCTATCCCAAGCGACTCTGCTGCATGATGTGACGGCGATTTCCGATTTCCCGGGCTGGCAACACTGGTTGTCCGAGTTCGGTTACACGGGCATTCATGCCGAGAACGGCCTGCGCATCAATAACTCCGCGGCGGTCTTGCAGGCTGCGATGGATGGGCAAGGCATCGCGCTGGCGCGAAGCGTCATGGCGCACGATGACCTTGCCGCGGGCCGTTTGATCAGGCCATTCGGTGAGCAATGCAGCGCACTGAAACTGGGTTACTACATTGTGTTTCGGCCTGAGTCCGATAGCCTGTCGAAGGTGCAGACTTTCCGCGATTGGCTGATGGCTGAAGCGGCGCTTCAGAGCTGGCCGAAGCCACCATCCACCACCAGTTCGGAACCCAGCATGTAGCTGGATGCGTCACTGGCCAGGAAGAGCACCGCGCCTGCGATTTCTTCAGCGTTGCCAAGACGGCCGATCGGGATCATGTCCACGGCGCCCTGAATGTAGGCCTTGAATTCAGCGTCGCTTTGGCCTGGATGCTCGGACTGACCGACACCGCGCAGGATAGGCGTTTCGATCAGGCCTGGACTGACGGCGTTTACGCGAATGCGGCGTGGCAGCAGCTCGGCGGACAGCGTGCGGGCCAGGGAGCGTACCGCCGCCTTCGATGCCGACAGCGCGCCACGTCCCGGTGCGCCAACCTGGTTCAGCCAGGCAGTATTGAGGATGATCGAACCGCCTTCGCGCATCACTGGCTCCACGGCCTGGATGGTGAAGAAGGTGCCCTTCACGTTGATGTCCATCAGTTTGTCAAACTGCTCTTCAGTGGTCTTGCCCAGTGGCGTGACGAAGGCGACGCCTGCGTTGGCGAAGAGGATATCCAGGCCGCCGAATTGCTCCTTGACCGTGGCAGCCATGCGCTGCAGATCTTCGCTGGAGCGCACGTCTGCTTCCAGCGTCAGCACGTCGCCTCCAAGGGCATCGCTTGCCTCTTTCAGCGAGGCAGCATCGCGGCCAGTGATTGCAACGCGCGCGCCGTGTTCAAGGAACAGCTTTGCTGTCGCCAGGCCGATGCCCGAGCTACCGCCAGTGATCAGTGCGACTTTATTCTTCAGCATGATTCGCTCCCGATTAAACATTGGTCAGTGCTGCGTGTGCATCGAGCACACGTGCGGTGTAAGTCATGGCCGCGCCGGCATTGAGGGCGATGGCCACGCCCAGCGCTTCGGCGATCTCTTCGCGCGTTGCGCCCTTGTCGACAGCGTGCTTGGTATGCACCGCAATACAGCCGTCGCAGCGCGTAGTCACTGCCACGGCCAGCGCGATCAGTTCGTGGATTTTCGGTTCGAGCTTGCCGGTCTTGGCGGCTGCCGCATCCATCGTTCCAATGCCGCGCACGACATCTGGGCTCAGCTTCGCAAATTCGGCGACACGCCCCAGCAGGGCGGTGCGTTGTGCGTTCCAATCGTTCATCATGATTTGATTCTTTCAGGTGGTTGCTGGATGTGGGCAGTATCGGCGGCCACCCAGTCCACGACAAACGGGATTAAATTCGCCTCGCCTAAAGAAAATCTTTGCCATCAGACCTTGTGGCGACATGGGATCGTCTGTCCGCGCTGGACACGAATCGGCGCTGCAAATAGCTCTTGCGAACGGCGAGCTGAAGCATGGGTTGGTCAGGAAGGAAGCACGCCACTATTTGCTTCGCGAGCGCTGGTGCTAGCAGTGGCTGTAATTGCCCGCATTGGCAAGCGTGTTGGGGATCATGACGCCGCAGGGCGTCTGCCGCGAGTCCTGGCCGTTCGCGGATTTGCAGCAATCGCGAGGCCGAGCCTCTCCCGCAACCTTGGCGCGGCAAAATCGATGAAGGCCCGGAGCTTGAGTGGAATCTGACCCTGGCCCGCGTACATCAGGTGGACCGGTACCGGTTGCGGTTCGAAGGCTTCCAGCAGCCTCACGAGCGTGCCGGATTTCATCAGTTCCTCAATCTGGTAGGACGCTACCCGTGCAATGCCGGCGGCTTCCACGGCGGCCACGACGGCGGCTTCCACCGAATTCACGACCAACCGGGACGGTACCTCGACGTTCACGGACCGGCCTCTCGATAGAAAGGTCCAGTTGCTGCCCATTGCATACCCTTCGTATGCCACGCAGTCGTGCGATCGCAGATCGTCGGGCTTCGCCGGCACGCCGTGCGTCTTCAGATAGGCAGGGCTGGCACACACCACTTGCCTGAGCAGGCCGACACGCGTACTGACCAGGCTGCTGCTGGGCTGCTCTCCGATTCGCAGCACCAGATCCACGCGTTCTTCCAGCAGGTTCACGAGCCGGTCGGTCATTTGCACACGCATGCGGATTTGCGGAAACGCACGCTGGAATTCGACGATCACCGGTATGACATGGATGCGGCCCAGGACTGGCGGGACGCTGATCACCAACTCTCCCTGTGGCGCATGGTACTCGCCGGATGTCGTGCGCTCGATCTCCGCAACGTCTTCCAGCACGCGCCGGCATGACGCCACATAGCCGCGCCCGGCTTCCGTCAGCGTCAGCTTGCGGGTGCCGCGTACCAGCAAGCGCACGTTCAGGTGCGCCTCCAGTTCCGACATGCGGCGGCTGACGGTTGCCAGAGGAATGCGGAGTTTTCGGCTGGCGGCGGACAGGCTTCCAGTGTCTATCGCCGCCAGCAGGATCCCCATCGCCGCGAGTCGATCCATGGCCTTCCACCGATGAAAGGGTAGTTCCCAATTCTACCGACTACTCAACAGCCACGCTTCGCGACAAGCGGCCTCGGCATGAGGTGCATGCACGGAGGCGGGCGTGGAAACCTGCATCCGCAGCGCATCGTTCTGCCTGGAAATTTTTGGGGTTTTACCGCCATAACCGCCAAAGTGGTCTCGCTTTATCCTTTATAAAATATAAACAAGAGGACAAGACCT
>OUNM010090801.1_pt1 | contig 14574 bp, 16 predicted proteins | sample 1769961 | NCBI WGS metagenome assembly OUNM01 (sample SAMEA3914820, study PRJEB12502) | metagenome | biome: forest; material: soil | place: USA | collected 2012-03-12 | depth 0.3 m | reverse complement strand
GAGCTCGGCTCGAGCGCCACCATCAGGCCGACTACCCACTGGACGGGGACGGTCATGGGAACCCTCACCATTCGATCGGTTGGAGCGCCGTGCAAGGGATCGATGACCGCGGTCAATATTTTCGGCAGCTTACGAAAGGCGTTTTGTGGTCGCACCTGCTCCCTGGACCGCCATTTTGCCGTCCTTGACGAAGCCGGCAGTTTCAAGGGACGTTCGTGCTCATGCGACGGCAAGCTCTGGTCCTCTGCGCTGTTTCCATCCTCTCGCTCGGCGGCTGCGGCGGAGAAGAGCCGAAGCCGGTCGCGCCGGTGCCGCAGGCGGTCGAGCCGCCGCCGACGCCCCCGGTCGTCGAGCCGCCGGCGGATCCGCCGCCCGCTCCGAAGCCTTCGCTCGCCGAGCTCCAGAAGACCGCGCTCGGCACGGCGCTCCAGGGCCTCAACAGCCATGACCCCAAGATGTTCGCGAGCGTCTACGCGGACGACGCGGTCATCGAGGTCGCCGGCCTGAACCAGGTCAACGGACGCGAGGCCATCGCCCAGAACATGGCCGAGTGGTTCGAGGTCTTCTCGAAGGCCAAGCTCGGCTTCTCGCGCGTCTGGGTCAAAGGCCACGCGATGGTGCTGGAGTGGGTCATCAACGGGACGCACCACGGCGAGCTCTTCGGCGTGAAGGGCACCGAGCAGCCCATCGGGCACTACGGCCTCAGCATCGTGCACTTCAACGACGAGGGAAAAGTCGAGCGCGAGGATCGCTACGGCGAGCTCGGCGCGGTCATGAGCCAGGTTGGCGCCGCCGGCGCCAAGGCCAAGCCGCGCGCCATTCCCGACGTGCCGACCGCCCCCGAGACGATCATCGCCACCGGCAACGAGGAGAAGAACCTCGACGTCGCCAAGATCGTACTCACCGCGCTCGAGCAGAAGAAGGAGGGCGACTTCACCGGCGCGCTCACCGACGACGTCGAGCAAGACGGCGTGTTCCACCTCGAGACCTCGAAGGGCAAAGACGGCGCGAAGAAGTTCTTCAAGAGCTTCACGACCGCGTTCCCCGACGCGAAGTTCGACGTGAAGAAGGCGTTCGCCATCGGCGACTATGCGATCGTCATGTCGACGATGAACGCGACGCAGAAGGGGCAGCTCGGGCAGATCCCTGCGACGAAGCGCCCCGTGTCCGTCCATCTCGTCGACATCTTCAAGATCAAGGACGGCAAGGTCGCGCGCGCGTGGACCTACCAGAACAGCCTCGAGATGCAGCAGCAGCTCGGTCTCTTCCAGGTGACCGCCGGCAACGTTCCCGCTTCGCAGGCGGGACCGGCGACGAAGCCGGCGGGCGCATCGACGGCGGCTCCCGCGGCGACGCCCGCACCGGCGAAGGCGGGCGGCGGCGGCGGCGGGGGAACCGGCGGCGGCGGCGGCAAGGACACCGGCGGCGGCGGCGGCAAGGGCACCGGCGGCGGCAACGGAAACGGCGGCAAGAAGTAGCGTTTTCGAGCGCGCTCGGAGCGCCGTCGGAATCGATATTTGACCAATCGTCGTCGATGAGCGCATCTAGTGGCCTGGGGCCCGTGCCCCGGAGGCTTGGTCATGCGTAAGCTCAGGAATCTGCTTTTCTTCGCGGCGGTCGGGCTCGGTGCGGCCGTGCCGGTGGCCTGCGCCGACGACGGCGACAACGTCGTGCGCACGCGGCCCGACGGCGGCGACGCCTCGGCAGACGCCGCGAGCGACGGCCCCGCGCCGAACACGCTCACGTGCGGCGTGATGATCCCCGCCACGTACGAGAGCCCCAATTTCGCGCTGAACGCGAAGGAGGAGCTCGACCTGAAGGGACGCGTCATCGCGCTCCTCGCCAAGATGCAATCGGCCGAGGGCGCGACGCCCATGCCGGTGACCACCGCCGACCTGAACGCGATCTTCACCGCCGGTACGCCGAGCCTCCGCTCGATCGCCACCGCTTATGCGCAGGCCACGATCGACGCCTACCTCGTGCAGTTCGGTGACGCCGCGACCAAGACGTGGAAGCCGACCGACGTCGAGGCGGACGGCGGCGCGGGCGACGGCGGCGCGGACGACGGCGGCGTCGCCACCGCGAACGCGGGCGGCAAGTACGACAACGCGTCGATCGTGAATCCGATCGGGGTGAACCTCCGCGAGGCCACCGAGAAGGTGCTCCTCGACGGGTCCCTCTACAACTACGCGCTCCAGCTCGCGAGCGGCGTCGTCACCGAGGCCACCGTCGATCGACTCGTCGCGATCTACGGCGCCACGCCGAAGTTCGCGAACTCCGCCGACGATGCGGGCGCGGATACCGACACGCTCATCGCGGAGTATGCCGCGAACCGCGACAACAAGACCGGAGCGCCTGGCCACTATCGCAGGATCGCGCGTGCGCTCCTCGTCGCGAAGACGGCCGCGGCCGCGGGCGGCATGTGCCAGAGCGATCTCGATTCGGCGCTGAAGATCTTCTTCCTCGAATGGGAGAAGACCGCGTACTCGAGCGCGATCTACTTCCTGAACCAGGCGAGCACGAACGCGGTCGCCATCCCGCAGAAGGGCGATCCCGCGCTGAGCGCCTACGGAGCCGCGCTCGGCTTCATCGAGAGCTTCAAGGGGATCCCGCAAGATCGCCGGCTCATCACTGACGTCCAGATCGACGGCCTCCTCACTCGCATCGGCGCCGACAAGCCGTACCGTCTCGTCACGCAGAGCGGAGACGTCGTCTCCGCGTTCAGCACGGCGTACCAGGAGATCGGCGGGATCTACGGCTTCACGCAGACCGAGATCGAGGACTCCAAGAAGCTTTACTGACGCTATGGTGTTGGCGTGTATCGACTCGATGCCGTCGTCGACAAGCTGACGCGTCTCGGGAGCTCAGCCGATGTTCCGGACGAGGGCGAGGGCCCGCCGCGCGCGGCGGTCGCGGCGATCCTGCGCGAGGGTCCCGAGGGCGCGGAGCTCTTTTTCATCCGTCGCGCCGAGTCTCCACGCGATCCGTGGTCGGGGCACATCGCATTCCCGGGCGGTCGTGCCGAGCCGGAGGACGACTCGCTTCTCACGACCGCGATCCGGGAGACGCGGGAAGAGGTCGGCATCGAGCTGACGCGGTCGGAGCTCGTCGCGCGTCTTCCCGACATCCCCGCGTTCAAGCGATCGAAGCGCGGCGTGCTCCTCGTGTCGCCGTTCGTATTTGCAAAACGCGACACCGTGACGCCGACGTTGAATGCGGAGGTGGCGGGCACGCTCTGGGTACCGCTCGCGAGGCTCGCGCGGGGCGAAGGCAAGGGGACCTACTCCTTCACGTGGGAGGACAAACCGTACGAGCTGCCTTGTTTCAGGCTCGATCCGGGGCAGCACGTGCTGTGGGGAATGACGCACGGCATGCTCGAACGGATCCTCGCCGCGCTGGCTTGAGCTCGCGCGCGCTCGCGCCGCCCAGTTGCCATTGCTCGTTCGGCGCGTCGTCGCGCGATGCGGTAGTCTGAGCGCATGACGCGCAGAGTGAAGCGTTTGGCTCCTCTCTTCTTTCGTACCTTGGCCGTGGTGTCCGCAGCGACTGTCGCCGTCGTCGTCGGATGTGCAGGCGACATCATTCCGCCTCCTCCGCAGTGCATGGGCGCGGGTTGCTCGTGCGACGAGGACCCGCTCCAGCCTCTGTGCAAGGGGTTCAACGACCGGCCCGACGGTCAGGTCGACATGAGAGACGCGATGAAGATCGACACCGGCGTCGTGGTCACGCCGGAAGCCGGCCCGACCGACGACGCCGCCGCCGACGCACCGGACGAGGCGAGCGACGCGGCGGACGACGGCGGCTGATCGTCACGACGCCGAGGCGCCGCCTCGATCACGGAGGAGGCGGGCACTGCGAGCGCGTTCCGGGCTGGCACGTCGGCCGGCCTGCACCATTGGCCTCGCAATGTCCCTTCGGACAGTCCGCGTCGTCGGAGCACTCGTTCGCGTAGATGCACCGGAGGCCGTTCGCCGCCTGCGTGCCCGACGTCGCGCCGCACGCCCATGGCGCGCACATGGAGCTGGGACCGATCGTGCCGATGAGCGCACAGACGCCATCGGGCGCGGCCTTGCAGTCGGAGGGGCGAAGGCACTCGTCGGTCGTCGTCATGCACGTCCGCCGGTCGCCGCTGCCGACGCCCGTGGGCAGGCAGATCTCGGTCGGCCCGCAGTCGGCGTTGGCGGTGCACTCGTCGACGGCGCAGATGTTGTACGGCTCGATGAATGCTCCGCCGCACGACGTGTGTAGAGTGCATGTTCCTCCGTTGCTGCAGGTCCCGCAGCATTCGTCGGCGGAGGGTTGACCGTTCTGGCACGCCTGCGCTGCGGGCGGCGGGTAGCTGCAGACGCGAAACCCGCCGGTGACGAGCTCGACGCAGTGCCCGCCCGCGCCGCAGTCCGCGTCCTTCGCGCATCGTCCGGCGCTCCGCGTCGTGCCGGAGTCGACCTTGACGACGATGCCGCTGTCGGGCGGCCCGGGATCGCCCGGCGTCGAAGGCAAGCCTCCGGAGGTGCCGGGGCTCGTGCTCGGTCCTCCGTCCGCGGAGCCGCCGTGGTCGGGCACGTCGGCGAGCTGGCCGCAGCCCGCCAGCGCGCCGAGCAGCGCGCAGCACGCCGAAACGCAGAGGGAGCCGACGGATACGGAGAAGAGAAGACCGCTCGAGCGCATGTCGCGCGCACGAGCATCTTCTGTTCCATCGGATTTCCCCGCGTTTTCACGCCGATCGAGATCGACGACGTGCCAGCGTGGGCCAGAGCGTGTCAGCGCGCGGGATCACCTCTCGGCGAGGAGCACTTCGATCCCGCGCCTCATCGCCTCGTAGTCGGGATCGCCGGGAGCGTAGCGGCCGCCCTTGTGGATGCCGCGGACGCGACTCTGGCGATCGAGGAGGAACGAGACGCTGGTGAAGTCGCGATCGGCGCCGTCGAGCCACCACGCCTTCAGCGTCTTCCAGTCCGTGTCGAGCGCGACGGGGAACGCGAACCCGTAGGCCTTCACGAAGGCCGCGTACTCGCCCGGCTTCAGCGGCTCGGCCTCCTTGTGGTGATACATGCCGACCACGGTCAGGCCCCTCGATTCGTAGTCGTGATTCAGGGCGTTGAGCGACGGCGCCGTCGCCGAGCAGTACGGGCACGAGCTGCCCATGAACCAGCGCACCAGGACGACGCGTCCACGCAGGTCGGCGAGCGTGCGCGGCGGTCCGTTCAGCCACTCCGTCGCGGTCCACGGCGGAGGCGTGCTGCCGACGAGCTCGTGAGCGAGCGCGGGATCGGCCGGCGCCGGTCGCGCTGCCTGCGCGCCTGCTCGATCGACGGCGTCCGGTCGGGACGGCGGCGGTCCCGCGCTGCAGGAGGTGGCGAGCAACGCGATCGCGGCGCCTTGCAGGCAGCGGGTGAGGAATGTCGTCATTCTTCTCCTGAGGTTTTCGTCTCCCCACGAGCATACCTACGACGACCGCGTTCTGTTCCTGAGGGTCGTTTTCGACATGGCAACTCGGTAGGCCACCTGCGCGTTGCGCGCCTGTCACCCAAACAGCGGCGAGGCGCGTTACCATCGATCACGATGTGGCTCGAAGATCCGTCGACCGACGAGCTCGTACGCGTCATCGCGATCGACTTGCTCGTCATCCAGAAATTCCGCGCGTTCGATCGGAACACGTGGCCGATGACGATGCAGCCGTTGCTCTTCCGCACCGCTGGATTGACGGCGATCGTGGCCGGGCGAAGCGACGGCGAGCGACGTCAGGTGATGATCGAGCTGTCGACGGCCATCATCAGCATCATGCCGCCCGACGAGGACGGGAATCCCGATGACGCTGCCTGGCTGAGGCTCGCTGCCGCTCACGCGCGCGCGCTCGACGTCTACGCGGCGGAGTCAGCCGAGGAGATCACGCGCCACAGGTGACGGACGACGGCGATGCGGCCGCCACGCGGCGACGAGGCCGATCCCGACGAACGAGATGCACACCGAGGCGATGACGCCGCTCCACAGGAAGCGGGGACCGCCGAACCCCTCCGCGACGCGCGCGATGTCGCTCGCGTGCTTGACGCCGTCGATCGTCACGCTGTCGGTGAAGAGGTAATCCATCCCGCGGCTCATCGTGTCGAGGGCGAGGCGGAGGCCGATGAACTGCGCGAGGAACATGCGCTCGCGCGGGCTGCCCCACCACGCGAACACGACGAGGACGGCAGCCACGATGGGTATCGCGATGAACCCGGCGACGCTGCGCACCCAGATCGCGAGCGATGCGAGCAGGGCGATGCCGAGCCCGACGATGATCACCTGCGCGCGGCGAGGACCTCGCGCGCTGGAGAGGATCGCTGCTCCGGCGACCGCGGGCGCCATGAGGCCTCCCAGGCAGACCAGCGCGTCGATGGCGCCTGGAGCATTGCGCGTGTGCGCGAGGCCCGCGGCGTTGCCGAAGATCTCGAGGCTGTCGAACCCGCCGCCGAGCGCGAGCGCCGCGAGGCCGTGTCCCATCTCGTGCACCCACGTCGCGAGCAGCGTGAACGGATAGAGCAACACACCGCCGAACGGCACGAACACGCCGACCACGATCGAGACAGCAGCGGCGATGAGCAGCGCGCCTCGCGAGGTGGGGCGGTCGTCGTCCTTCTTGCGGAGCTTGCCGACCATCAGGGCGCCGTCTTCTTGCTCTTCTTCTTGGCGCTGTCGCGTCGGGCCGCGATGCGCTCGGCGGCCCCTGCCCAGCCCGCGTCGAACGCGCGGCCGGGCTCGTCGAGATCGAGCGTGAGCGGCGCGTGGTCCGACGGGATCGGCTTGCCTTTGCGTGCTTCGCGATCGATCTCGGCGGCGACGCTGCGCGCCGCGACGGACCGTGTGACGAGGAGGTGATCGATGCGCATTCCGAGGTTCTTGTAGAAATCGCCGGCGCGATAATCCCACCAAGTATAGCGCTCGGGCTCCTCGTGGTGCTTGCGGTACGCGTCGACGAGACCCCACGTGCAGAGGCGCGCGAACGCGCTTCGCTCGGCGGGTGAGACGTGCGTGCCACCGTGGCATGCCTTGGCGTCCCACACGTCGCGGTCATCGGGCGCGACGTTGAAGTCGCCGCCGAGGACGAGCGCGTCGTCCGGCGTGGACGTCTGTTCGAGCCAGCCGGCGAGGCGATCGAACCAGGCGAGCTTCGCGGCGTAGAACGGTGAGCCTACCGTGCGTCCGTTCGGTGCGTAGATGCTGACGACCCGAACGCCTCCGCAGACCGCGGAGATCAAGCGAGCCTCGTGGGGCTCGCCGCCGTCGGGTGGCGGATCGGGGAAGCTTGCGACGACGTCGGTGAGACCGATGCGGCTGGCGATGGCGACGCCGTTCCAGCGGCCCTCGCCATGGTGGGCGAGCTCGTAGCCGAGCTCCGAGAGGAGCTTGCGGGGCGCGCCGGCCGCCTCGGCGTCGGCGAGCTTCGTCTCTTGCATGAGGAGGACGTCAGGCGCGGTTCGCTCGAGCCACCAGCGGACCTTCTCGAGCCGAGCCTTCAGCGAGTTGACGTTCCAGGTCGCGATACGCATGCCCGACGGAGACGTCGCAAACGCGCGAGGCGCCGTCAACCGTGCCGGCACCTGTCCTGGGACACCATCCGATCTGTCCGGGCCATAGGGTCACGCTCGCAGGTGTGCGAGATCGTTCAGTGCGAGATCTGGCGCGCGTCGTGCTCGAGCGCGCCGCATGACGACCACAGCATGGGGCAAGGCAACGCTCGTCGAAGAGATCTCGATCAAGCAGGGCGCAGAAGGGCGATCGTTCGCGACGCTCGTCCAGCTCCTCGAAGGAGAAGGTGGTGAGGAGCTCGTGCGCTTCGCCTACTCGACCGGCGGCACGGCACGGAGAGGGCCCGTCACGCTGCGACGCGCGGACCTCGACCGCATGAAGAAGGCGCTCGCAAAGGCGCCGCGACTACGCGCGGCGCTGGGCTTGCGCGAGTCGTAGCTCGCGCTACCTTGGTCATCGCCGGCCCGACCGCCGGCGACGATGACGTTCTTCCGCTCGTAGAGAAAAGCCCGTTTTTGCCCGCTTCTGCTGCACGCGTTGCAGCACCGCGGTGCGCTTTTTTTCCGAGAGGAGGTCGGTATGTCCGACCAAAAGAATCGGCTCGTGCTCGACGTCGACATTCGGGGCGCCGGAGTGGCATTCGCTGCTTCCACGCCGATCATCCAGGACGCTCGTGCTCGGCTCGTGCCGGGCTTCTACGGCCTCGTCGGCGCCAACGGCGCCGGCAAGACGACGCTGTTGCGCGTGCTCGCCGGCGAGCTCGCGCCCAGGGAGGGATCCGTGCGCCGCGAGCCTCGCGACGCCTGCGTGGTGCTGTGCCCGCAGGACGCGGAGGATCTGACCGACGACGTTCGCGCGCTCGCGTCGAGCAGCGGCGGTGGGGGCGGGGGCTGGCAGGGGCAGCTGCGCGGACGGCTCGGGCTCGTGCCCGCGGAGATCGAACGTTGGCCCTCGCTGTCTCCGGGCGAGCGAAAGCGGTGGCAAATTGGAGCGGCGCTCGCGCGCGATCCCGACGTGCTGCTCCTGGACGAGCCGACGAACCACCTGGACGGGCCAGGGAGAGCGCTCCTCGTCGGCGCGCTGAGACGGTTCGGCGGAATCGGCGTGATCGTCTCCCATGACCGGGAGCTGCTCGACGATCTGCCAGGGGCGATCCTTCGCGTGCATGATGCACGCGTCACGATCTACAGCGGAAATTACGCGGCCGGGAGAGCTGCGTGGGAGGCGGAACGGCATGCAGCGGAGGAGGCACACGAGCGCGGTCGGGCACGCGTCCGACAGGTGGCGGCGCGCCTCGACGAGGCGCGGCGTGATCAGGCGGGGGCCGACCTCGCCCGGAACGCGGGGCGCCGCATGAAGCAGAAGAACGACCACGACGGGCGATCTTCGGGGAACAAGATGTGCGCCGGGTGGGCGGAGGCGAGGTCGGGTCGCACCGTCGAGGTGGTGCGCCGCGAGCTCGCACGCGCGGAGAGCGAGGTGACGTCGCTCACGCGCGATCGCACGGTCGGCGGTCGGATCTTCGCCGCGTATCAGCGTGCGCCCTCGCCGGTGTTGTTTCACGTCGATGCGGAGGCGATCGAGGCCGGCGGCCTGGCGGCGGGGTCGTCGATCTCGCCGGTCACGATCCTGCGTGACGTGCGCGTGACGGTCGCGCGTGACGATCGCGTGCGGATCGCCGGCGCGAACGGGGCAGGGAAGACGACGTTGCTCGGAGCGCTCCTTCGCGGAGGGCCACCGCGCGAGCGCATCCTCCATCTCCCGCAGGAGCTGGACGCAACGGAGGTCGCGCGTCTCGCGGGTGCGCTCCGCGAGCTGGACCCCGACGTGCGCGGTCGGGTCCTCTCGGTGTTCGCGGCGCTCGGGAGCGATCCCGAGCGCATCGTCTTCCGGCGCACGGAGGACATCGCGAAGCTCTCGCCCGGCGAAGCGCGCAAGCTGTCGCTCGCGATGGGCCTCGGGCGTCATGCCTGGGCGCTGGTGCTCGACGAGCCGACGAACCACCTCGATCTCCCCAGCATCGAGCGCCTCGAAGGTGCGCTCGAGGGCTATCCCGGCTGCGTGCTGCTCGTCACGCACGACGAGGCGTTCGCGAGCGCCGTGACGACGCGCACGCTGCGCGTCGACGGAGGCACCGTCATGTGAGCGACGCGTCTCAGAGCAGCTTGCGGCCAGCGCCGTCGAACGCCGTGAACGGGATGCGTTTGGCGGCGCTGGCGTCGTAGTCGCGGGCGAGCAGCGTGAAGACCTGCGCGTCGGCGATCTCGCCGCTCGTGAGCACGAGGCGCTCCTTCAGCGTCGCCTCGTGGACGAAGCCGAGCTTCACCGGCACCGCGGCGCTCGCCACGTTCTGCGTCGCGGTGCGGATCTCGACCCAGCGCATGCGACCGATCTCGAAGGCGGCGCGCGTGAGGGCTCCGGCCATCTCGGTGGCGATGCCCTTGCGGACGTGATCGGCATGCACCCAGTAGCCGATCTCGAGGCCGCCCTTGCCGACCCTCGGGTGCAGGCCCGCGCCCCCGATGCAGCTGCCGTCGTCCCTCGAGAACGCGCCGAACAGGAAGTCCTCGCCGGCGTCGAACCACGATCGAAAGAGGCGGAGCTTGTCGATCACCTCGCCGAGCGGCTCGGGTGCGCGGTCCGCCCACAGCATGAAGCGGCGCAGATGATCGCGGCTCTCGTCTTCGGCCTTCTTCGCCGCCGGCGCGTCCTCCGGCGACCAGCAGCGGACGATCACGCGCGGCGTTTCGACGCGGTACACGGCAGGCTGCATCCCACGAACAGAGCAAAGATTCGCCCGATTGTCGATCGAGCTTCGCGAGACCGTCACCGAGCACGTGCATTGTGCATGCATGAGCACTGGGTGGATTCAAACGGCGCTCACCTGCGCCGTCGTGGTCGGCTCGAGCTGCGCACCGTCGAGCCACGTCGAGCACGCGGCGCCCGCCCCCGCATCCCCACCCGCCCTCGCGCCCGCTGCCGCGCTCGCGCCCGCGCCCGCGCTCGCGCTCGGTCCCGCGCCAGCGCTCGCTCCCGCGCCCGCGCCCGCGCCCGCCCCCATCGTGCTCATCACGATCGACGGCGCCCGCTGGCAAGAAATCTTCGACGGCACCGACACCGCGCTGTCACATGCTCCGCCGCTCCCGGCACGCGCCATCGTCCCGCGCCTCGATCGCCTCGCGCGCGAGCGCGGCGCCGCCATCGGCGGTCCGGGTCGTGGCGTCATCCGCGCAACGGGCCCGAGCTTCGTCTCGCTGCCCGGATACACCGAGCTCCTCACCGGTCGAGCGCCCATCGGATGCCAGGACAACACGTGCCCGCGCACCACCACGCCCACCGTCCTCGACGACGCGCACGCCGCCGGCGCATCCGTCGCCGTGTTCGGCTCGTGGGAGATGCTCGACCACGCCGTCAGCTCACGTCCCGGATCGTTCCCCGTGTCCGTCGGTCGCAACGGCGATCCGCACATCGATCCCGCACCCGGCTCCGGCGACTTCCGGCCCGACCGAATGACCGCCGCCCTCGCGCTCCGTTACCTCGAGACCGAGCGCCCCGACGTCCTCTACGTCGGTCTCGGCGAGCCCGACGAGTACGGGCACCAGGACAACTACGCCGGCTACCTCCGCGCGCTGACGTTCGCGGACGCCTTCGTCGGCAAGGTCCTCGACACCCTCGCGCGCATGGGGCCGCGCGGCGCCGCCACACACGTCTTCGTCACCGCCGATCACGGGCGCGCGCACGACTTCAAGGGCCATGGCGGCTGGGCGCCCGAATCCGCGCGCGTGTGGCTCATCGCCTCCGGCCCGTCGATCGCCGCACGGGGCCGCGTCGCGTCCTCCGTCGAGCGGCACCTCGCCGACGTCACGCCGACGATGCGCACCGTCCTCGGGCTCACACCGGCGCGCGATCCCGATCGCTCCCACGATCGCGATCGCGGCTGGCCGGGCGAGCCCATCGACGAGCTCTTCGCCTCCGCGCGCTGAACGCGCTGACGCGCTGACCTCTCTCAGCTCTTCGCGACGCCCACCGGGCACGAGACGCCGAGCCCACCGAGCCCGCAGTACCCGTCCGGGTTCTTCGCGAGGTACTGCTGGTGGTAGTCCTCCGCGTAGTAGAACTCGGGCGCGTCGATCAGCTCGGTCGTGATCGGACCGTAGCCCGCCTCGTCGAGCACCTTGCCGAACGCGACACGCGAGGCCTCCGCCGCCGCGCGCTGCTCGGCGTCGTAGACGTAGACGCCCGAGCGATACTGCGTGCCGGCGTCGTTGCCCTGTCGCATGCCCTGCGTGGGATCGTGGTTCTCCCAGAACGCCTGCAGCAGCTCCTCGTACGAGATCTTGGTCGGGTCATACACGACGCGAACGACCTCGTTGTGGCCGGTGCGGCCCGAGCACACCTCACGGTAGCTCGGGTTCGGCGTCATGCCGGCGGCGTAGCCGACCTGCGTCGAGTACACGCCCGGCAGCTGCCAGAACTTCTTCTCGGCGCCCCAGAAGCATCCCATTCCGAACATCGCCGTCTTCGTTCCGTCCGGGAACGGCGCGACGGTCCGGGTTCCGAGGACGATGTGCTTCGGCGCGACCACGATGGGATCGCTGCGGCCAGGAAGCGCCTGTTCGCGGGTAGGCAAGGTCGTCTTGTCGGCAAACGAAAAAAGGCCCATGACGGTCTCCTCAGGAAGGGAACTTGTACCCCCGTTCTACGGTGCACACCCTCACTTCGTATCGCTCGTAGAAAGTCTCCCGTCCTCTGGCCTGCACCGCGGCGTGCGCAGGAACGTCCTTCCAGTTGCGGATGGCCTCGAGCGAATCCCAGTAAGACACCGTGATTCCGAAGCCATCCGCGCCGCGCGCGTGCTCCACGCCGAGGAACCCGGGCTGCTTCGCGCTGAGCTCGTCCATGGCCTTCGCCGTCTCGTCGTACGCCTCGGCGTCGCGCGCCGTGCGCTGCGAGCTGAAGATGACGGCAAAGCAGTGCTGCGCGCTCCGTGCATCGGGCGGGCGCATCGCCGTGCTCGCGGCGGCGGCCTCTCTGACCTCCGCGAGGGCCTTCACCTCGGCGATGGATGCCTGTTCCCACTCGCGCATCGCCGGCAGCGCCAGCATCGCCTCGGAGTAGGCGCGCGCCTCGCCGCTGAGCTCGATGCCGTACGTCCGGAACCGCCAGACCACCGGCGCGAACATGGCATCGGCGATCGAGAATCGACCGAAGAGGAACGGGCCCGCGTCGTCGCCGGTCAGCCCGGCGGCACGTGCTCGCTGCTCCGTCCAGATCGCCTGAACGCGAACGAGCTCGTCCTCCGTTTCGCGAGCGAATGGGCGCCGCGGGTAGCGTGCGACGACGTCCATCGACAGATCACGTCGCATGTTCGGAAACCCCGAGTGCATCTCCGCGCTCACCGAACGAGCGATCGCGCGTGCGCGGCGATCGCTCGGCCAGAGTCGCGCGTCGGGGAACGCGTCCGCCACGTACTCGCAGATCGCGAGCGAGTCCCACACCACGAGGTCGCCATCATGCAGCACCGGCACGCGGCGCGTGGGAGAGAGCGCGGCGATGGCGTCGCGCCACCCTTCGGCCTCGAACGGCAGGACGCGCTCACGAAATGGAAACCCCGCCTGACGGAGGAGCAGCCACGGCCGGAGCGACCACGAAGAGAGGTTCTTGTTGCCTATGGCCAGCAGCATCATTCGCGCGATCACTCCCCGATGCGGAACTGTACGCCGAAGCCGCCGCCGTAGGCATGCACCTCGTTCGGGCCCGCGTTCACGCGCGGCGCGAGGAACATCCACTTGAGATCGACCATCGACGCGACCTGGTAGCCGACGCCGAAGCCGAGCAGGAAGTCGTCGGCGGGCGCCACGATGGGCCGGCTGATGTGCCGGAAATCGAACATGGGGCCGAGCCAGACCTTGTTCGAGACCTGGAACCAGAGATACGCGGGCACGCTGATCACCGTCGTTGCGGGCGACGTGAAGATGACCGGGATGTACATCCCGGTGTCGAGCCGCATGAAGCTCGCGATGTGGAAGGCGAGGGGAACGCCGAACATGAGACCGAAATCGGTGTTCCTCTCGATCGGCGTGTAGACGCGGCCGTCCAGGCCGACCTCCACGACGCGACCGCTGTACGCCGCCCAGCGCACGTGGAATTCCGGGTTGGCGACGGTGTCGAAGCCGGTGCCGAACGTCTCGGTGAAGAACGTGCGTCCATAACCGGCCGCGCCCACGGCCTTGCCGTCGTCGCCGAAGCGGAGGCCGGTGCGGAGGCCGAGCTCGACCGAATCGGTGATGCCGAGCGCCGCTTCGAGGTTCATTCCGGCGCCGGTGACGTCGACGTTCGCCGGAAATGGCGCGCTCTCGTGTCCGACTCCGAGGCCGACGTCGCCGGCGAACACGAGACGAGGCAGCGTGATCGAGCGATCGACCCAGCGTGGCGCCGCTTCGGCTTCATGAGCCGAGCCGACGACGAAACCGAGGGCGATACCGAAGGCGAGAGCGGCGAGGAGTGTCTTCCTGATCGCGGGAGCCATCGGCGGCATCATCGCACGAACGCCGCGCCTCTCGTCGAGGAGGCGACGAGGCCGATTACTTCGCCGGTCGTGCCTCGACTGCGGCGATGGCGTCATCGAGCGCGCTGTCCTTGCGCATGCACGGGTGACAGTCCCCCGCGCGCAGGAAGCCGCCGCAGCCGCGCGTGATCTTCAGCGGCTTGAGCGCCGGCAAGAGGCGCGCGTCACCCTCGTCTTTCGCGCGGCCGAGGAGATCGTGCTTTGCCGCGCACGTGGTGGCGGACTTGAAATCGAGCAGGATCGCCGCCGCCGGCGAGGCATGCGCTCGCACCTCCGGGTTCGCGAGGCTCTTCGTCGCGCGCGCGCGATGATCGCGCACGTCTCGTCCTTCACGGCCCGGCGCACGCACCGTCAGCTCGATCAGCGCGTCGACGCCGGCTGCGCCGAGCGGTCCTTCGAGCAGCGCGAACGCCTCGTCGTCGTCGTTGCCCTGGCCCTTCGAAGCGAGCGTCGTGACGAGCTGGAGGATCTCGTCGTCCTTCGCGGCCGCGGGCTGCGCG
>OUNM010637287.1_pt1 | contig 14579 bp, 17 predicted proteins | sample 1769961 | NCBI WGS metagenome assembly OUNM01 (sample SAMEA3914820, study PRJEB12502) | metagenome | biome: forest; material: soil | place: USA | collected 2012-03-12 | depth 0.3 m | reverse complement strand
GTCTTTGACTTTGCCCCGTTCGCCGGCCAAAGCATCAACTTGAGGAACACCGAGGATGTCGGCGAGAACGATGACTACCTCCATACCGACAAGGTCATGCGGTTTGTCGTATCCGGCAATACAGTGACCGACCCCAGCACGGTTCCCTCGACGCTCGCCACCATCCCGGTGCTGCCCGCGCATTCGACTGTTGACCATCACTTTTTGTTCCACCGATCCAATAGTGAGTGGCAGATCAACGGCGTGACTTTTGCCGACGCGACCAACCGCGTGCTTGCAAACGTGCCGCGGGGCACGGTTGAGGTCTGGGAGTTGGAGAACAGCAGCGGTGGCTGGACTCATCCTATTCACATCCATCTGGTGGATTTCAAGGTTCTCTCTCGCAGCAACGGCCGCCCGCTCCACAGTTACGAGACTCTGGGACTTAAAGATGTCGTCTGGCTCGGGCCGGGCGAGACGGTTAAAGTGGAGGCCCACTACGCGCCGTGGGACGGAGTGTACATGTTCCATTGTCACAACCTGGTTCACGAAGATGTAAGGCCCACCCTCGTCGGAACCCGGACGCTCCTGACAAGCTACCGCAGCACGAAATGATGGCAGCTTTTGATGTAACGGCACTTCTTGATCTCGGGTATCCCGAGACATCGTTCCGCGACCCGATGGAGGCTCGTTGGCGGGCGGAAGCTGCCACGGCCACCAAGTTTACCCCCGCCGCCATCACCGAAAAGGTCCAGTTTATGGCGAGCCTGGAGCCATACAGCAACGTCGATGATGTGTACGACGCCCTCGAGAGTTATTGGAGCGCCCACAGTAAGAGGGGCTTGCGCTCTACTTCCGGCGGTGGTCCGGTGAAAGTCCGGCGCATTTCTACCGCGTGATCAAAGACTTGAAAGGGTTTGGTGGGTCGGGTCCGAGTTGCGTTTAACTAGCTACCTTGTGTTTGTGAGGACTGCGAGGCGTCATTTGTCTTGGTCTTTCGGGTAGCAAATCAAGATCTATTACCGTCTTTCGAGTTACAATCACCAACTTGTCACCTTTGTACGAGCTCACATTTTCTCTACGGCGTCTGGCTGTGCCTTCCTGAGCTAAACAAACTCCAAGGTTCAGTTGGGGATTCCTCTGCCTGGTACCTACCTGAGTACCGTATCAGTTCCTTCATTCAGTGGGCAACCGGCATTTATACGAGCAAGCATCTATATATCGTGGAGCTAATCAAGCGCCAGTATTTCCCTCATTTTTTCAGGAGTTATCGAGTTGGCCTTGATCGACCCTATCAGGTCCCTCGCGCTATTGATTTCTTTGATGGGGCGTTCCAATGCTTGGAGAGCGGGGATATTCCAGCAATCGCCCAACCGCCCCAACATCGCAATTCTCCGAGTTGACGAGGACCCGGTTATACTCTGTTTGAGCAGTTCCAGATTTCGCGACTCGCGGAAAAACCGCCCCCGACGCAATTAAATCTAGACAAATCGCCACGAAATGATGCCAGTTTACCCGGGTTTCCACCCCCACGTTAAAATATGAGGGTCCCCAGGAAATCCGAATTGGTAGGGTGAGACAGGTTTTGAGCTCTTCACTTAGAGCTCCTCAGTGCCTACCTAAATATTGCTTGGTCGCAACCATGTACACGTCTCTCACCTCGGTTGCCGTCACGGCTTGGCTCTTGGGGACTGCATCTGCCAAGTTTGGGCTGACGACCAGCGGCAATTCTTACAGGGTGGACACCAACGGAGGCCTAGTGTTCGATGTCAGCAAGTAAGCATCTGTTCCTGAGACTCTTATCTGAGCCAAAAGCCAGGCATCAACGGTGTACAAAATACGCTGAAACAAATATCTACCTAGAAACAACGGTGATATCACCAGCCTGCAATACAATGGCGTTCAGTATCAAGGGATCAGCAAGATGTCGGCCATCAACTCCGGCCTGGGCTCTTCACAAGTGACCGCCGAGACCGTCAACGGCTTTGTCAAAATCACGGTCACCGCAAAGTCGCTGCCTTTAACGCAGTATTACATCGCGAGACCAGACGACCCAACTGTTTACATGGCCACGTACATCACGGGCGAGATCGATCCTGGGGAGCTCCGATGGCTCGCCCGTCTCCGAAGAGCGGCTGTACCGAACGGCTGGCACGGAGATGTCGGCGTCCTTGATGGCTGCACTGCGTTCGAGGGCAAGGACACGTTCAAGTGTCCAAACGGACAGACGCGCTGCAAGATGTATACGTCAGACCGCTTCATCGACGACCAGGTTCACGGGGTGACTGGAAACGTAAGAGTTCTTCCCGATCCTGAGTACAGGGACATTGCTGATGATGCCACGTGCAGAACGTGGGAATCTGGATGATCATGCCTGGCGTCGCATACGAGACATCCTCGGGTGGCCCTTTCATGCGAGACATCAACAGCCAAAGTGGGGATGACCAAGAGCTGTACTGGTACATGAATAGCGGGCACGTTCGTACGGAGCCTTGGAGGTTTGGTCTGATGGGACCGTACGCCATGCGGTTCACGTAAGTGTGGTTCTCTTCGACGGGATGCTGCTTCTTTACCAGACGGCTAAGCAGCGAGCAGAACTGGAGAAAAGCCGGCGCCTGACCTCGACACTTCCTTCTTTGAGTCCCTGTCCATCCAAGGGTATGTTCCCAGCAGCAAACGAGGGACCGTGTCTGGCACCGCCACCGGAGTCGCTCAGGGGTTTCAGACGGTCTTGCACTGGTCCAACAATGCTTCCCAGTACTGGACAACCGCCGGCGCCAACGGCCAATACACGTCTCCCAGAATGAAGTCGGGGACATACGCCATGAAAATGTACAGGAACGAGTTTCTGGTGGCCCAAGACTCGGTCGTCGTGAATGCGGGCGGAGCGACGACCAAGAACATCGCATCTACCGAGAGCAACCCGTCCATCATCTGGCGCATCGGCCAATTTGACGGCCAGCCGTTTGAACTAAAGAATGGAGACAAGATTGAGCGGATGCACCCCGCTGATGTGCGCATGGGATCGTGGGGTGGGAGCTACACGGTGGGAAAGTCGAGCCCGAAGGAGTTCCCCATGGCGCTCTTCGCCAAACAAGGGGGCACTGCAACTGTCACTTTCAACCTCGCGGCGAACCAGGCTTCGGCCGCAGCGGTCCTGCGGATTGGGACCACGCTGTCTTTCAAGGGGGGGAGGCCGTCCGTCAAAGTCAACAGCTGGCAGGGCACAGACCCGGGAGCGCCAGTACGTACTCCTTCTGGACTTGTTTCTCCCAAAGACGCACGGCGCTCTGAGCTGATGACCGTCACAGAAACTGATCGATTCCCGAGGCGTGACGCGCGGAGCGTACCGCGGGTACGGGGATGTGTACACCTGGAAGATTCCTTCCGGGACGCTACGCGAGGGCGCAAACAGTCTGACCATTGGCGTTTACGGGTCGGGGGACGCCGACTTTCTCAGCGCCAATTATATCGTGGACGCCGTGGAACTGCAAGGCCCCAGTGGCGCGGACACTCCAAAATGAGGTTAATAGGGGACGGAACATGGGCAGAAAGCCGGCATTAGTATTACGTGATACTATTAACTCTATTCCCAAAGAGTACCTCGGATGCATCTGTCAAGACAGAGTCAAGTTTTGGCTCAAAGATGGCATGCGGTTCGGCAGAAGCAAGACGCGTTGATGGTCACATCGGCGCCTTCCACGGCCAGTTTCAGCCGAGGACGGAGCTTCCGCGCCTCAGCGTCCCGCCCCAGACGTATCAGACACTCGTGAAGGCCGAGGAGCGCCCACACGTTGTCTCGGTGTTGCTGTGCACGTGGTAACGTGTTGTCAAATCCAAGGTCGGCGGTATAGGCGGCGAGCGCTTCTTCGGCCCGGCCCTGCTCGAGGAGGAGGGCTCCGTAGGCGTGGCGGGTTGGTTGCATCCATCCCCACGGCTCATCGTACGGGAGCTTATCGTCGAGGGCGATGGCGCGGCGGAGATGCTGGAAGCCGAGCTCGACATTTCCGCGATGGTACTCTAGCTCGCCGTCTAGCATCGCGGAAGCGATCCCAAGGATGCTCAGGCATGTGTTGTTAAATATTGTGCGGGAGGCGGGGACTTTCTTGACGGCCTCCTGGAACAGCCGCCGACTCTCGTCGGCCTCGTCCATCCGACCGGTGTTTGCCAGCGCCACGCCTTTGGCGTAATGGATCATGGCAACTGACGTGCAAAAAAGCTTGGTGTCGGCCGGGAGTTTGAGGTCGATGATGTCTTGCCAGCGACCAAAGCGGACCAAAATGTGCGGCCGCATGGAGAGGAAACCTTCTAGCCAATCGGCCATCGGGGGAGACTCGACACGGAGCACAGCCTCTGGCAGCGTCTCCTCGAGAAGGGACGCTGTCTCGAGCGCGATGGCTGATTGGCCCGCGAACATGGCGGCGTATATCAAGAAGTGGTAATCGTGACAGCGGTAGAGGCTGTAGAAGTTGATGGCCCCGTCGCGGTTCACGAACTTGGTGTCGGCCCTGATGGCCTCGGCGTTGGACGCAATGGCCCGCTGGTAGTCCCCACAGAGGATGTAAATGTGGCTGGGCATGTGGTTGAGGTGACCAGCGTCAGGAACCAGATTGCGCAGCGCGTCAGCGGCCTTGAGCGCTCGCTCCGGGCTGCTAGACATCTCCATCAGGTGGATGTACAGGTGCAACAGGCCCGGATGGTCGGGATGCCTAGACAAGCCCTTCTCCAAAGCAGCTTGGGCACTCAGAGTCGGCGCACCCTCGATCGCCGCCCCGGTACGCGGGTCCCAGAGCTGCCACGGGGTCAGAGTCATCAAGGCGTCGACGTAGATCGCCGTGACGGTGGCGTCGTCCTCGTCCTGGGAGTAGAGACGCTTCATCGCTGCCGCGTACCTCTTATTCGCCTCGTAGCCCTCTGACACAGTCATCTCCTCTTGGGGGAATCGACATGCGAGGGCCTCGATAAGCCCCTGCTCTACTGGCGTCGCATCCGTGGCAGTTTTGAGGGCCTGCACCACCGCACGCCTCGCAGCCCGGACGTTGCGTTGCATCTCGAGCTGGTCGAAGATCTTCCAGGTCTTGTTGTAGTTGGGGCCGAGGGCATAGGCGATGCCCCAGCACGCCATGGCGCAGCCGGGGTCACTGGCCAACGCATGCTCGAAGCAGGTCACGGCCTCTTCATGGTTGAAGCCGTAGCACCACAGGAGGCCGCGACCGAACCACGTTTGAGCCGCGGTGCTGGCTGTGGTGATGGGCATATGAAAACGGCCCAGGTCGTAATAGCCGTCGTCCGGATCGGTTGGACTCGGAGCGGCACAATCATTCGAGTGCGGGGGCATCGTGGAGGGTGTGCCGTCTCCAGGCCGTCAGGAGGTGGCGTGGCCGGCGTGGGGGGCTGGAGGGCGGCCCGGAGAGAGATGGCGAATAACACGGAGGAGTGGGTGCGGGTACGTGGTTGAAAGGTTGGCGGATGGCGGATGGCGAATAGCGAACGGAGACTGGTGACTGGCTGTTCCGCGTTGTGATGGTGGCATCCGAGGATGCGGTGGTGTGGTGTGGACGGGGAGAAACAGAATCGGGCGTCCGCTGCAACCCAATAACGGCACAGTACGGAATGCAGTGCGCAAGGGCGGAGAGCTCCCGCAGTTCATGCAAGCACAAAGCTGTTGATGGAGAATCCTGTGGGCTGTGAGATGCAAGGCAAGTAAGCGGAGACCACGCTGGACCCGGTGCCCCTTGCCCCCAAAAACGTCATCACGTGGCCGTCAGAAACTGGGAGGGAAACCTTGGCGCGGGGTCAGCTCTATCCCCGCGGCCCGCTGCCCCCTATTTCGAGCCAATGAACCGCCCGGTCCCTGGAACTCTGTTATGACACAGTAAGCTGCATGAACAAGGCCGCAAGATGTAGGCCGGCTTGGCCTTCAACCAGAGCCAACCATTGCGGACATTCGCCCGACCGCGCATCGGTGTTTGCTACAAAACTCGCCCAGCGTTTGCGATCGGCACGCTGTCCTGGCCTCGGCGTGATCGGAGGGTGGCATCTGACAGGTTGGATTAGGTTCCCCAGGCCGTCGACGGGCACGGCGCTCGAAACAGGTATCATCGCGGACTGATTTAGCCCGCTTGGTCTCGGTTGGATTTGCTCTAAAAGGCAGGTTGCGATCCTCGCGGTGGTCGTGTTGCTGCTGCCATAGGAGCAGGAAGCTGCGTGTGCACTTTCCACCTCGGTGTCCTAAACAGATCAGAGCGGGTTATGTCGTAGGTGCTTGCTGACCTCGCGAGCATCGACCGGCTTGTGAGGAGCCGAATGGCGAATATAAAACCCAAGAGAAGATGCTGGCTGAGTTCGGTCTTCCCCCGTGAGACAGTGTAGCCAGATCCTCCAGACCTCCCATTATTGTTACCATGAAGCTCATCGCAAGCATCCTCTACCTGGCATCATCTGCCTTGGCTTTCCCTGCCTACGGCCAGACGGCAGCGTCGCTTGCCCCGCGCTTGACCGCCAACCAAATCACCGACCAATACCTCTTCAGCATTACCCTTCCTGCCTTCATTGCCAAACGCAATGCTCGCGACCCGGCGACGCTGATCTGGGACTCGGATGGATGCAGCGACTCCCCCGACAACCCGTTTGGCTTTCCTTTCGTCCCGGCTTGCTACCGCCACGACTTTGGCTACCGCAACTACAAGGCCCAGAACAGATTCACAGACGCCGGCAAGGCCAGTATCGACACCAACTTTAAGAACGAGTGCGTCCATTCTTTGCAGCTCCGAGGGAGGCGTTTGCGTTTACGTTTACGTTCTCTTGCTGACTGCCCTGGGATTCCAGCTTGTACTATCAGTGCCAATCTGTGAGCCTCAAGTCGGTGTGCAAAGCACTGGCGGATGTGTATTACGCGGCGGTCAGGGCGTTTGGTGGTAGCACTCAGGGAAAGCGCGACGACGACCTGATCCGCGAGTATGAGGAGAAGGTGGCCATCTACAACAATCTGGTCGCCGAGGCGCAAGCAACAGGCGAGCTGTGGCGGCTCGACTGAGTCGCTTCAACTTGGGAGAGGAGAGGGGGGTTTCTTTCTGGAAACTATTTTGTCGTTGTATCGAGAGGATGTCTTTCCAGAACACTTGTTGTTGCTCTCTGTTACCAGTCAACGAAATACTCGATCCCGTCGACGATGGCACTCGCGGCAACACCCGCATGATCCTGACCGACGTATTCCTTCAGCACCACATCCCTGACTTTCCCACTCGCTTTGACGCTGTCGAAGAGATCGTGACAGTGTTCGGTCATCTTCAGCGCCCGAAAGTAGCTCCTGCGTACCTGGAGTGCCGCTTCACTCTCCGTACGCCGCCGGGCCGGAAACTCTTCGGCGCTGCCATAAGTGATCATTAGGGCTGGAAGGGCAGATTTGGCGTTGCATCCGGCCGATGTGTAGTAAGCCGAACGGGTCAGATCACCGGCTCCAAAACGAGCGGCTACCTCGGCAAGAATGGAGTTGTTCTGCACCTCGAGGGCAGGACTCGTGGCGAGATACGTGTCAAACATGTCGGGCCGCGAGAGGAGGGCATACGTGACCAGCAGACCGCCAAAAGAGTGCCCAAAAAGAGCATCACGGGTGAAATCCACCTTCGGGAAAACAGTCTTGCGCAGCCATGGACGAAGAGCGTGATCGATGAAGTCTAGGAAGGGATCCGCGCCAGATGGCCCCTGGTTTCCGGCGAACGGGGGTAAGTAGTCGATGAACCGGTTGACCATGTCGTAAACCGAGTTTGTGAGTGGGTACCCGATGCTCACGACGACGCTGTCCGGCTGTCCAAAGGCCACGGGCTTCCGCCGCTTGAACCCCTCAGCGGCAGTCATGCCCATCGCATTGCCGTCGAGGACGTACCTGTTGATAATGCTGTAAGCGTGCAACAAGAAACGCTGCGACCCAAACTCACATTGTGAGAGCTGATTTGTTCGAAACCGATCGAGTCTCCCACTCAAAAGGCCACGAGACCTGGATTTGATACGTCATATTCCTGGCGATGCTTGTCGCGTTCCACAGGCCCATATTTGGGAACAATGTTGGAGGGAAAGGGGGAAGCGGAGTGAAACTCCAGCCCGCTGCGTGCGCGACTGACATCCTGCCTGGGTTGTGAGAAGACACGTTGGACTTTTTAAGACGTAAGTTTGAGGAGTGTTCCCTGCGTTGTCAAGATGCGGTAATTATCCTTCCAAGTCAGGAACAATAGGTAACGAGCGGCTTTCTTAAATCCTGATAAGCAGCCGCCCGCCCATCGCCCTGCTTCCCGGGCTTCCGGGACGAAGCGGGGTAAAGGATTATTATGCAGACACACTCCTTATGCAATGGTGATCTGAACCCTGTTAGCGAAGGTCTTGAACAGGTATCTATCTTGCATTTATCCCGCTTGTTAAGGTTGTAAAAATGCAATAATTAGAGCGGGAGGCGCTGTGTTTATATATATCTACACAATTACCAGATGCTGTAATACAATACGGCGCTGTTTAGCAATTAGCAGAAGTTAGAACTGATTGACACCGAATCTTGCCCCTATTGTCGAGCTCGAGGCGGAAGTAGAGCCGGGTAATCGATGTAAAACACGAGGGCTCAGAGGAGACTGCCGCTAGCTAGGAGCGGCTTATAAAGTGCTTAAGCTCTTATGTGCAGCAGATACCGAGCTACGAGGCAGTACACTCCAATCTGTCAACAAACGAACCAAGGTTTTACTTTCTTTACGTTGTAGGCTTTGTTCTCTTGTAAGTTCCTCTTATATTAGACGCTTTCCTCTTTCCTAGTAGCGACCCAGGTTCCAAGATCGCTCATCTCGGCGAAGGCTTGTTGTGTTGAACAAAGCCCCCCCTGAATGCAACAGTCAAGCCAACAATTGATGCATTTGTTGTTCCCCCTTAAAATTCCAAGAAGCAACAGGTCAACCAAAAACACCTAGTAAACTCCGTTGATTTGAGAATTCGTCTCAGCAAAGTCGCACAATCTTGACACGCCGCCCAAGGTACCTTGAGACACATGACCGGGTGGCAGCTTTGTGATGCAGCTGGCTGCTTGCTTGCAGCGCCAAGGACACCATCTCGCACGCCCGTCGCTGCAAACTGACTTCTTGAGCCTCTAAAGCCGCCCGTGTGACCAGCGAGCCTAGCAATGTGTTGATGACCGCTCGTTCATTGGCCGACCCTGAGAGTTGCGCCGAGTGGCGTCCGGTAGAATTGATACAGCGCTGTGCGAAGCAGAGGCTAAATGCTCTCTCCTGCCTTAGCGAACGGCAATGTAACCTCCGTTTTCCGAGACTCTCTAGTCTCTGATGGATTCAGAAACTTGATTTCCTATCTCAGGAAGGCTTTGGCGACGGGGGTTGTTCTCAGCTTGCTAGTTTCCAACGAGGTCGGATAACGCGGCAACGCCTGTTTCCTATCTTAGGGAAGTTTAGCGAGGAGGGTTTGTTGGCAACTCCTTGGCTGTTTCTCTTTAGCGACAAGTAGCAAAAGACATCTCCCGAGCACGGGAGCTCGGGAGCGGGGTTGGAAAGAAGTGCATAAATCTCGTGCCTTTCCCCCCATGCCCAGTCCAATGTATTTCGGCCTTTGCTTTACATTTCTGATCAATCCTCTTTTCCGCTACCAACCTAACTCGACATAGCCCTAGATACCTACCGTTGCCGTCACCATGCAGCCTTCCAAGACGCTGTTCTTCTTCTTCGCCTTGATCGTCGGCTCCAACGCGAGCTGCCACGGCGATTGCAAGATTCAGTGCAACCCCAACAACGTCGCCGGATACTGCCCCGTTGAGTGTATCGGTCGTTGCATGGCCGCGAAGTGCCCTGGGTATGATCTGCCCTGGATCAAGCCGTGACGTAGTGGATTGGAGCGCAAACTAACGGGTTTGTCTAGCACGCCGAGCTCCGGTTGCTAAGTTTGAGGTTGGCACCGCTGTTTGGGTATCTCGGCAGGCTACTTGTTTGAAGAGGGAATTGGTTCTAGGATAGAGCACACCGGGGGCCGGAGACGTATCATATGTGTTGATTGGGTCTGGAGCAGGTTTCGTAGCCCAACATTCCATTGTATCCTGAACGTTTGCCACTTCAAGGACCCCGTCATCTAGCCAACGATTGCCCCGTCAATCACAGCTTGTGCTGTCCGTGTCTTACCAGGATGTGCGTGCAAGAGGAGCTGACTCGTTTTGCAGAGTGCTCCAAGATTTGGACCGCTGCTGGGAATATCGTTTCTTTCTAGATTCTGTCGTGTTGGCTGCAGGCCGCGCTAAGTTGCGATCTTGAGTTCGAATGCCGTGATCCGATCTTGAAACAGCCACAGATCTGAATGCAGTTGCACCTCACAAGAATGCCCCGGCTTTGGCGGTTTCAGCCATTCTCGGCCTGTTAAGGAGGCGCTCCCGAGCTTCCACCAGCTTAGTTCAGCGATGACGGACGGTGTTGTCTGCACCCAGCAGGGACGGGGTTCGGTGATTCTATCGGTGAAACTGCTGTTCATGGACTTTTTCAAAGGAAAAAGGGGCAGCGATCGGACCAATCCATGATTGGTGGGAGGACGCGCGCAGTTCCAGTGGTCGGGAGGAAGATCAATTTCCGACCTGACGGAACCACCAGCGCCGAGTTCCTCCTCGCGTGCGGCAGTTGGTTCCGCAATGCTCCGCTCTGAGGCTGGGGTTATTCGCAAGCCTCGGAGGCATGAAAAGGGGTTTCCGTGACTCGGGTAGGATATTCTTGAAGTTATATTTAAGCTTTCGCCAAGGACTTGGCTTGTCGCCTTCCTCCTGTTCAACAGTTTCGAGACCGGCCAGGTCGCATTTTTCTACGCAGCCATGAAGTCCTTCTCTCCGCTTCTCCTTACCGCCGGCCTGGCCCTGGTGCAGCCATGGGCCCAAGCGCAGCTGTCTGGGAGTGTCGGCCCGACAACGAGCCGGTCCGCAAAGGCTGCGAAGAAGGTGTGCAACATCTTGAACTATGGCGGCGTGGCCTCGGCGACGACGGACAACAGCGCCGCCATCACTGCGGCGTGGAATGCTTGCAAGAGCGGAGGCCAGGTGTATATCCCGAGCGGCAGTTACGGGCTCTCGACCTGGGTGACCCTCACCGGTGGCAGTGGCGTCTCCATCAACCTCGAGGGCATCATTTACCGCATCACCAGTGCGACCAGTGGAGGCACCATGATTAGCGTCTCAAGCACGAGCGACTTTGAGTTCTACAGCGGAAATTCCAAGGGTGCGATGCAGGGATACGGATATCTCCTGAATGCCAGTGAGTCCCGTCTCCTCGCGCTGGTGAGTGGCTGTGAGCGAGAAGCCGCAGATGCTGACAACCCGACTCCTCAATAATAGACGGCGCAAATACAGGGTAATTGAGAAGAAATATGTGACAAGCAAAGATGTCGGCTGACTTTAGTTGCAGCCCACGACTTGTGAGACTTACCAAGGTCAGTGACACCGCGGGAATCGACGGAAGACACGATAAAACCTGACGTTGTGGCCAGGTCACAAACTTCAGCTTTCACGATATTGCTTTGGTCGACGCGCCCGAATTCCACCTCGTGATGGACACATGCTCCAACGGCGAAGTGTACAATACGATTATTCGTGGTGGCAGCGAGGGAGGCCTTGACGGCATTGATGTTTGGGGCCAGAACATTTGGATCCACGACATCGAGGTGACCAACAAGGATGAATGGTGGGTCGCCTCTCGCGCTCGCTCTTGATGCAAGACTGACTGTTTCTAGTGTGACGGTCAAGGTGTGCAACCCACGTCGTGCTTTATATGGCGAACGAGTGACTTAAACTTCCTGGGCAAACAGAGTCCTGCAAGCAACATTCTCGTCGAGTCCATCTTTTGCAACTGGTCCGGCGGCTCAGCCATGGGATCGTTGGGCGCCAACACGGACATCTCCAACATTTACTACCGGAACATTTACAGCCAGAACTGCAACCAGATGTACATGATCAAGAGCTACGGCGGCAGCGGCACGGTCAAAAATGTCAAGCTCGAGAACTTTTGGGGGCACAGCAACGCTTACACTCTCGATCTCAACGCGTACTGGACAAGCATGACCCAAGCTGCGGGCGATGGCGTCTCGTACCAAAACGTGACCTTTACCGGCTGGAAGGGAACCAATTCCAACGGCGCTCAGCGCGGCTCGGTCCAAGTCTTGTGTCCCTCCGCGGTGCCCTGCACCGGAATCACGATCAGCAACGTCAATATCTGGACCGAAAGCGGAAGCACCGAGAAGGAGATTTGCCAAAACGCGTTTGGTACAGGGTCGTGTCTCCGGAGCGGCTCTAGCGGGACATACACAACGACTGTGACGCGGACAACGGCGAGGTATGCTCTCTCTGTCTTCTAAGACATGTTTCTCCCTCTGACCGCGCGGTTTTGGTTCTAGCAATTACGCCATCCAGACCATGCCAAACGAAATCAAGGCTTGGGGACTCGGAACCCAGATTCCCATTCCCGCGATTCCCACCACCTTCTTCCCCGGCCTCAAGCCCTTCAGCGCGCTCATGGCCGCTTCCAGCTCGGGCAGCAACGGCGGGTCGCCAGCGACGACATCAGCCGCCACAACCACCACGACCCAGGCAAGCGGCGGGAGCAGTGGTTCGCAGTCTCAGTACGGACAATGCGGCGGCAGCGGGTACTCAGGTCCAACGGCTTGCGCGTCGCCGTATGCGTGCTCGACTCAGAATGCGTATTATGCGCAATGCCTTTGAGGAGTGACTGCAGGCGCTTGTTCACGAACCATCAGAGACTCGAGCGAGGAAAGGGAGGAAGACTTGTCTGCGGGCAGATTTCTTGCGCCCGCTCACGAGATAATTACCTAGGTACACTGAATGAACGCTTTGCATCCAGATTAGTGTTCCCAAAACCTCATCTCGGGCAGCGACGCAGGATCAGGGGGACCCTCTGCGCCGCCATTGATGGTGAGCTGCATGAAAGTCGTGTCCAGCCACCTGCCAAACTTGTACCCCGATCCTTCCAACTTCCCCGACTCCCGAAATCCAAGCCTTTTGTGGAACAAGACAGACGGACTGTCGGGTTTGCCGTCTCCAATCACCGCGACGATCTGGCGGAAGCCCAGTCTCTCGCATTCGTGGATGAGGCTTTTCATCAACAGCGTGCCAACACCGCAAGCTCTTGCGCCCGACGCGACATACACAGAGTGCTCGACGGTGAATCGGTACGCTGGTCGAGGACGAAATGCAGTGATGTACGCGAATCCGAGAATCTTTTGGGAATTGTACGATTCTTCGGCAACGAAACATGGAAAGCCCGCGGCAATGACGGCCGAGAGCCTAGCGCCCATAATGGCTGTACTCAGCGGTTCCAACTCGTAGGTAGCCGTTGTGTTAGTGACATTGTCGTTGTAGATCTCGGTGAGAAATGGGGCATCGCTGTTGCAAAAGGACCGAATGGTAGGAGTATAGCTTAGTGGCATCTTGGAATTTTTGAGAAGGTGGCTTGTAAACAGGCGAAAAAGGAGAAAGGAGGAAAGTCGAGGAGGAAGAACACAAAGGAGAGCAAAGTAAGGCGGAGAAACATTGCGCCGATAGGTATAGCCGAACGAAAACCAATGCATTACAGAATCCTAGCAGGATTGCGTTAGGTCTTGTACAGTGCTGTCTCTACTGCTCGAATGCTAACCTATTACGCAGTTTAAGAATGTCTGTCTGTTAATTGTACAACAATGTAAGGACTGTCGACGGGTTTGTTTTAAACAGCCTCCGCTTCGCTCTAGATGCTACAGGGGCTGCCGCCCCTGAACCCCCGCTGTGTCACAGCGGTTCCGCCGTGCCTACCGGGACCCACAGGCAGAGCCGACGTGTGGAGAAGTACGGGCCCCTGTGGGTTGAAGATCCTGTACCTCGCTGCCGCGAGACTTGTTTGTAGCTCCTCGAGCTACGTCTTGACAATAGAGCCTGCCCGTACCCAACGGAATAGAGCCCAGACTGTAGCTTAGCCTGAATATATTGTCACTAGACTCCCTGCCTGCCTAGGACGTGACATTACGTAGCTCCTACCCATTAGCCGACCGTCTCTAACACAATGGCTACCCGACCGGAACCCCCTGCAAACCCCAATACTGCAGCAGAGCTCGCCGCATACGTCAGTCAACATCTGGAAGACTGGATACTCTACCTGAGGAATATAGACAGATATACTACCTCTGTAGAAAAAGAGAACGCCACCCTCTATGCCGCCGTCCATAGTTACAACTCTGCTATTTTGTCCCTCTAGACTAAAGTTACAAAACAAGACGCGATCATTGGTTACCAGAAGGAACAACTGAACGAACGCAACGAACAGAACATTAAACAAACTGTTAAGGCAGCCGAGAAGATCAGCTGGCTCGAGGTTGAGAAGGCCCAACTTCTCGCTACCGCTATACCTATGGTATATACCCTGCCAACCAACGCTCCCCTCGCTGCAAACCCGCCTGCTAAGCCTCTTGCAGATACTGCTCCAAGAACGCCTACTGTCACAGGCAGAACCGTGACTTGGCCATGTATGTAGGGTTAGGGTTGTGGCCCGCCGCGGGGCATATCCCCTGCACCTGCGGGCCTCTTGGTTGCGTTCCTCGCG
>OUNM011315106.1_pt1 | contig 14585 bp, 11 predicted proteins | sample 1769961 | NCBI WGS metagenome assembly OUNM01 (sample SAMEA3914820, study PRJEB12502) | metagenome | biome: forest; material: soil | place: USA | collected 2012-03-12 | depth 0.3 m | reverse complement strand
GTAGCGGATCACTTCGCCGCGCCGGGTTTCGCAGAAGTCGATGTCGAAGTCGGGCATCGACACGCGTTCCGGATTGAGGAAACGTTCGAACAGCAGCCCGAGCTTCATCGGGTCTAGATCGGTGATGGTCAGCGCCCAGGCGACCACCGAGCCCGCACCCGATCCGCGCCCGGGCCCGACCGGAATGTCGTGCGCCTTGGCCCATTGGATGAAGTCGGCGACGATCAGGAAATAGCCCGGGAACCCCATCTGGATGATGACGTCGAGCTCGAATTCGAGGCGATCGCGATAATCCTTGGTCCAGTCCCCGGCCCCGGAATCCCCGTTGGTGTCGCGCGGCTTGCCCTCGAGCTCGGCGATACGATCCAGCCGCTTCTGCAAGCCCGCGCGCGCGCGATCGCGCAGCATCGCTGCCTCGCCGTCGCGATCGCCGGCCAGGCTGGGCAGGATCGGTTTGCGCTTGGGTGCCGACACCGCGCAGCGTTGCGCCACGACCAATGTATTGGCGATCGCCTCGGGCAGGTCGGCGAACAAGGCGCGCATGTCCTTGGCCGGCTTCATCCAGGCGTCGGGCGAGCTCTTGGGCCGGTCGTCGCTGGCGACATAGCTGGAGTTCGCAATGCACAGCATCGCGTCATGCGCCTCGACGAACTCTTCCTCGGCGAAGCAGCATGGATTGGTCGCGACGATCGGCAAATTGCGGGCATAAGCCAGGTCGAGCAATTCGGCTTCGCTCTTCGCCTCGGTCGGGTCGAAGCGCCGCGCAATCTCGATATACAACCGGTCGCCGAAGATCGCGTGAAGCCGCGCGGCATAATCATGCGCGCGATCGGGCTGGTCCTCGGCGAACAGCCGGGCGATGCCGCCCTCGCCGCCCGCGGTCAGCGCGATCAGGCCGGCCGAATGCGCCTTGAGCTTGTCGAAATCGACATGCGGGTCGAGCTCGACCGGGCGGCCGAGATGCGCCTCGCTGACCAATTGGCAGAGATTGAGATAACCCTCGTCATCCTGCGCGTAGAGCGCGAGCCAGTCGGTCTGCACCGCTTGCCCCTCGGGCAGGTCGGGCCGCGCGATCCCCAGCATCGCGCCGATCACCGGCTGCACCCCGGCATCGCTCGCCGCGCCCGAAAACTGCATCGCCGCGTAAAGCCCGTTGCGATCGGTCAGCGCGGCGGCGGGAAAGCCCAGTTCGCGCGCGCGCTTGGCGATCGCCTTGGGCTCGATCGCGCCGTCGAGCATCGTGTACGACGAGAAAATCCGTAACGGGACGAAGCCGGAATGGGGCATGACCCTGTTATGGCGATGCCCGGCCCCGCATGCAAAGCCCTAGGCCGCGCTATCCACAGCTTTCAGCCGGAAACGCGGCAGGATCACGCGGCGAATGACGAACACCATCACGCCGGCTATCGGCATGACCCAGATGATCTGCTGCCGGTCGAGGAACAGGCAGATGAAGAACAGCACCGGCATCGTCACCGTCGATGCCGCCCGCGTCCAGCGCTCCGGCCCGGTAATGTCGTCGCGCATCACGCCCGGCCGCGCCGCCGCGTAGATCCACATCGCGCTGTTGAACGCGCCGCACGCGCACATGATGAGGCTATAGAAGCGGAACCCCACCGCCAACCCGCCCGGTGCGTAGAAGACATGGACCGCCGCCGGGATCACCGCGATCATGCTGAGCATGCCCAGCGTCAGCAGGGTCAGGACAGTGTCGGTCCTGGCGACGCGCGCGAACAATTCGCGATGCGCGATCCAGAAGACGGCGGTGAACATGAAGCTCAAGAGATAGGCAATCAGGCTCTGCCCGCTCTGGTGGAGCAAGTCGCCGAGCGACCCCGCGCCTTCGGGCAGGCGAATCTCCAGCGCCGCCAGCGTCGTGGCGATCGCGAAGATGCCGTCCGACAGCATGATCAGCCGGTCGGTGCGATGGCGTTGGAGGTGCTTCCCGAATGCCTCGGGCGTGGCCAGCGATTCGAATTCGGGCATCAGAGCAGCTTTTCGATGTCCGCCGAGATTTCCTCGGGCCGCGTCGTCGGGGCGTAGCGCTCGATCACCTGGCCGTCGCGGCCGACCAGGAACTTGGTGAAGTTCCACTTGATGCCTTCGGTGCCGAGGAAGCCCGGCGCCTGCTTCTTGAGCTCGTTAAAGACCGGGTCCGCACCCGATCCGTTGACGTCGATCTTGGCGAAGACCGGGAAGGTCACGTCATAGGTCAGCGAACAGAAATTGGCGATTTCCTCGGCATCGCCCGGCTCCTGCGCGCCGAACTGGTTGCATGGGAAGCCCAGCACCTCGAACCCGCGATCGGCATATTGGCGATGCAGCGCCTCGAGCCCTTCATATTGCGGGGTGAAGCCGCATTTCGAGGCGACATTGACCACCAGCAGCACCTTGCCGGCATAGGCGCCCAGATCGGCGTCGCTACCGTTCGCCGCCTTGACGTGGAAATCGGTGATCGCGGTCATTTGCCCCCTCCTAATTGGACTTCACTGGGTCGCGGCCGATGCCGGAAGATCGAGCGGCTGCCCCACCCGACTGCCGTCCGCCGACGCGGTGATCGTATCGATCCTGCCGACGATGTCGACAATGCGGATTGTTTGTGGCCGCGTAATTCCCTGGCGCATCTGGGCCGTGGCCCGGCTGTCGGTCTGGCTGTCGCGATTGTCGGCGAGCAGATAGACCCGCCCCGCGGCGACCGTCGCGGGTGCGACGTCAGGGACAAAGCCGTCTTCGGCGACACGATGGGCGCCGTCCTCGCCGGGGAAATGCTCGGCCATCAGATAGCGATCGCCACCGGCCGCATTCTTCTCTGTACCAGTCCCGCGGCGCGGCGATTCCTCGCCGTTGATCGAGACGATGCCGCGCTGGATCGCGATCTTGTCGCCCGGCAGGCCGGCAATGCGGAACATCCGGATTTCGCCGCTGCCGGGGATCCTGAACGCGACGATCATGCCGCGCTTGAGGCCGCTCTCACTGACCTTGGCGGGCACCACGACGTCGCCGGGCCTGAGCGTCGGCAGCATGTCGTTGACGGCAATCGTCAGCGCGCCCGCCACCGGCGCGCGCTGCGCGGTCATCGACGATACCAGCCCGTAGCCACCGCCGACGACGACAGCGAGGATCGCGACGACCATCACCATCAACGGCAATGGCTTCACTCGAGATGGCCTTCATGCAGCCGCACGACGCGATCCATCCGCGCCGCCAGCCGCTCGTTGTGCGTCGCGACCAGCGCCGCCGAGCCTTCCTGGCGGACCAGCCGCAGGAACTCGGCGAACACCACGTCCGCGGTCGCCTCGTCGAGATTACCGGTGGGTTCGTCGGCCAGGATCAGCGCCGGGCGATTGGCCAGCGCGCGGGCGACCGCGACACGCTGCTGCTCGCCGCCCGACAATTGGTTGGGGCGATGCGTCAGGCGGTGCGCGAGGCCGAGCGCGTCGAGCAGGTCGCTCGCACGACTGGCGGCGTCGCGGCGCGATGCCCCCTCGATCAATTGCGGCATGCCGACATTCTCGATCGCGGTGAAATCGGGCAGCAGATGGTGGAATTGATAGACGAAGCCGATCTTGTCGCGCCGCAATCGGGTACGGCCCGGGCTGTCGAGCTTGGCGGCCTCGACTCCATCGATCCTGATCGACCCGCCGAACCCGCCTTCGAGCAGGCCGACCGCCTGGAGCAGGGTCGACTTGCCCGAGCCGGACGGGCCCAGCAATGCGACGATCTCGCCCGGGCCGACCACCAGGTCGATCCCGCGCAGCACTTCGATCGTGACCCCACCCTGGGTGAAGCTGCGCGTCAGGCCGCTGACGGCGAGGACCGGATCAGCCATAACGAAGCACTCGCACCGGATCGGTGCTCGCCGCCTTGAACGCCGGATAGAGCGTTGCGAGGAAAGTCAGCACCACCGCCACCACCACTACCGATGTGATCTCGACCGGGTTGGGCTTGGACGGCAGTTCGGACAGGAAGCGGATCGACGGATCCCACAGATTCTGCCCCGACACGCGCTGCGCGAAATCGACCACGTCCTGGCGGAAATGGAGGCCGACGAAACCGAGGATCAGCCCCAGCAAGGTCCCCATCACGCCGACCGAGGTACCGACCGTCATGAAGATCCGGAGCATCGCGCCGCGCGTCGCTCCCATTGTCCTGAGGATCGCGATGTCATGCGCCTTGGCATTGGTCAGCATGATCAGCGACGAGGCGATGTTGAAGGCGGCGACCAGGATGATGATGCACAGGATGATGAACATCGCCACCTGCTCGGTGCCGAGTGCCTCGAACAAGGCCGAGTTCATCTGGCGCCAGTCGGTGATCACCGCTTTCCCCTCGACCTTGAGCTTGAGCGGCTGCAGGATTTCGCCGACGCGATCGGCATTGTTGGTGTCGACCTCGATCATCCCGACCGTGTCGGGGTCGTAGAGGAGCAGGGTCTGCGCGTCCTCCATCGGCATGACGACATAGGCCTTGTCGTAATCGTACACCCCGATCTCGAAGATCGCGCCCACGGTATAGGACACCATCCGCGGCATCGTCCCGAACACGGTCGACTGGCCGGCCGGGTTCCAGATCGTGATCTGGCTGCCGACATCGGCGCCGAGCGTCTCGGCCAGCCGCGAGCCGATCGCGATCCGTCCGCTGCCCGGAGCGACGCTCGCCAGGCTGCCGGTGACGATGTGGCCGGCGATCGTCGGGTTCTTGTGGATGTCGTCATTGGTCATGCCGCGCAGCAGGATGGCTTCGGCACGGCCGTTATAGGTCGTCATCAGCGGCTGTTCGATCAGCGGCGTCGCGCTGGTGACGCCTGGCGTCGCCTTGGCCTGGTCGAGCACCGTGCGCCAGTCGCGCAGCTGGCCGCTATAGCCCTGGACCACGGCATGGCCGTTGATCCCGACGATCTTGTCGAACAATTCGGCGCGGAAGCCGTTCATCACGCTCATCACGATGACCAGGGCGGCGACCCCCAGCATCACGGCGATCAGGCTGAACGCCGCGACCAGGGTGATGAAACGCTCACCCTTGCCGGGCAGCAGGTAGCGGCCGGCGATCAGGCGTTCGTAACTCGACAACAGAATCAAGCTGGTCCTCGCGATCCGCCCCCGCAACGAAGCCGTGCCTAGACGGCGGCGAAGGTACTGGCAACAAAGGCGGGCATGTGGCGGATTCGACACAGGGTTGCCGCAATCGTTCCCGGCAGGCGCGTTTGGCGGTGACAAGACACCGGTAGCTGCCTAGCAACCGTCCCCACGAAACGCAGGTCAATGGCCGTGGTTCGGGGATCGCTTCCAGCTCCGCCTCAACGAAGGCGTGCGGGCGGAAGTCTCAAGGGGGCTGACGAGCAATCGTCACGCAGGCGCCCGGGTCGGAAACGGCCCGGGCGTTTCCTTTGGGGCGAAGGCGAGCAGCAATGCTGCGAACCGTTTTGCGCAGCAAATCGCCCCAAACGGCCGCCGGGCGGCGCACGCGGCCCGCGCGACGGCGGCTTTGCCGACCGGCGCCCTGCCCTGTCCTTTCCTACGTCGTCATGCCGGACTTCATCCGGCATCCCGCTTCATTCTTATCCGGGAACAAGCAGGCCCCCGGATCAAGTCCGGGGTGACGAGTAAGTCAGCTCAAAAACTAATCCTGAACGTTGCCCCATAGGTCCGCGGATCGCCCGGCTGGCCGACGATCAGCCCGGTGCTGCCCGACTGGGTGCTCAGCAGCTCGAAATATTGCTTGTCGAACACGTTCCGTACCCAGCCATAGACGTTCCATTTGTCCTTGCGGAAGCCGACCCGGACGTTCGACAGCGAATAGCCATCGATATCGGTATAAGCCGAGCGCGACGGGTTGGACGAGAATTTGGAGCGGTAGCTGCCGTCATAGCCGACATAGACCTTCCCGCCCGCGACCGGCACATTGTACTCGCCGCCCCAGGACAGGGCCCATTTCGAAATGCCCGGCAGGATCTGCCCAGAGATGTCGCAATAAGGCCGGCTGTTGCCGCCCGGCGTTCCCGCCGGCGATGGCGTGCCGCTGAGGCTGCCGTCCGGATTGACCGTCAGCGCGGTGCCGCCGGCCAGTTCGGGCGGGCATGGCGCGTTCTTGAAGTCGGCATATTTGGCATCGGTGAAGGCGCCGTTGAAATACAGGTTGAGCCGGCTGCTCGGACGGAACGACGAATCCCATTCGAACCCGCGGACCCTGACCTTGCCGGCATTGGCGAGATAGCCGCGGATCACGTTGATGGCGTTGTTGTTCACCGTCGCCTGGTAATCCTTGATCTCGTCCCAGAAGCCGGCGAGGTTGACGGTCACCTTGCGGTCGAAGAACTGGGTCTTCAGCCCCACTTCGAAATGGTTGACCTTCTCCGGCTTGACCGTCTGCGTGCTGAGGTCGACGCCGGTATTGGTCGCGTTGAGCGGCAGGCCCGACAGGTTGATGCCGCCCGATTTGAAGCTGCGCGCATAGGTCGCGTAGAAATGCACGTCCGGCGTGAAATCGTACGACAGGGTCACGTCCCCCGAGACGTTCCACGCGCTGAATTTCGGGCTGTAGCGCTGCGGTGCCAGCGTGTTGGTCTGGTTGAGGAAGGTCGTGCGCGCGGCCGGACTGATCGCGGTCGCCGCGGCGAGCAATGAGGCGACATTGTCCGCGGTCGCGACGAAATTGTACTGGGCGTTGTGGATGCTGACGACCGCCTCGTAAAAGCCTGATTTCTTGTCGTAATTGACACGCAAACCGGGCTGGAGGTGGAGCTTGTCGGTGACCGCCCAGTTGAGCTTGCCGAACACCGCGAAGCTCTGATTGCTGAAATTGATCGTGTTGGTCGAGGTCAGCCCGTTGAGCACATTGGGATTGGACGCGTCGGCGCCCGACAGCAGCCAGCGGCTCGCCGCCGGCCCCTGGACCTGCGACCCTTGGGTATTGATCTTCTGGGTGAAGAAAAACGCGCCCAGCGTATATTGCAGGCCGCCCTTGCCGTTCGATCCGACGCGCAATTCCTGCGAGAATTGCTTTTGCTGCGAGGGATTTTGCGAGACCGTGGTGATCGGCAGGCCGACAAAGTCGCGATCATTGGCCGGCTGCCAGTCCCAATAGCGCCATGCCGTGACCGAGGTCACCGTCGCCGCGCCGAGATCCCAGCTTCCGACCAGCGACAGCCCGCCGACTTCCTGCCGCGAGTTGATATTGGCGTCGAGGTCGGTGACGCGGTCGAACGGATCGAAGCTGGGCGGCTTGTAGCCACCCGGGATGGCAGCAGCCGCCAGCGCGGCATATTGGCGCGCAAGCGGGCGCTGCGTTGCCCCGGTCCGGGCGAAATATTGCACGCAGCAATAGGGGTTCTGCAGGCTGAAATCGGCCGAGAAGGTGAAGTCGAGATTGGGTGTCGCCTGCCACAGCAACTGGCCGCGGGTGCTGAAATTGTCCTGCTTCTGCAGGTTCTTGCCGATCGTCGTGTCGTAGATCGTGCCGCCACGCTTGGTTACCGAGGTCGACAGGCGCACCGCCAGCTTGCCATCGGCGATCGGGGCCGAGGCGGAACCCTTCACCTGGACGAGGCCGTAATTGCCCGCGCTCACCTCGAGCGTCGCCTCGGGCGAGGTGAGATTGGGCTTCTTGGTCGTGATGTTGACCGCGCCCGCGGTGGTGTTCTTGCCGTAGAGCGTGCCCTGCGGCCCGCGCAGCACCTCGACGCGCTCGACATCGACGAAGTCGAAGGTCGAAGCGCCGACGCGGCCGATATAGACCTGGTCGATATAGAGGCCGACGCCTTGCTCGATGCCGTCATTGGTCAGCCCGAACGGCGCGCCGAGGCCGCGGATGTTGATCGCCGAGTTGCGCGGGTTGCTCGAATAGAATTGCAGCGCCGGCTGCAGCGTCTGCAGCCGGTTGACGTTGAATGCGCCGGTATTGGAGATCGTCTCGCCGCTCAGCACCGCGACCGCGATCGGCACGTCCTGCAACCGCTCCGTGCGGCGCCGCGCGGTGATGACGATATCGCTGCCGGGCGACGGCGCGGCCTGGGGATCGACCTGCGGCTCGGGATCGGCAGTTGCCGGGACCGGTACTGCCGCGGGGATCGCGACCGGCGTCGCCGCCGGCTGTGGCTGGGCAGTATCGGCAAGCGCGATCGCCTGCGGCGAACTGGCGGCAAGCAAAAGCGGCAGCGTGGCAAACATGTCGATTCCCCTAGTCTCTCGATAACCCTTAAATCCCCATCGAGTTGCTAGGATTAAAAGCAAGATCGTCTGCGCTCCCCGCCAAGCGAAACTTTATGCCTATTGAAAAATATGGATATTTTGCTCGCGCCGGTCTCTTGAACCAGCGCCAGGACGCCCCAGATTAGCGGTGGCGCGATGCTCATCAGGGGTCGCGCCGACGTCACCATCGCTCATCAGGAGGATATATGCGTCAATTCGACCTTACCCCTTACCGCCGCTCGACGATCGGCTTCGATCGCCTGTTCGACATGCTCGAGGCATCGGCACGGCATAATGGCGGGGACAATTACCCGCCCTTCAACCTCGAGCGCACCGCCGAGGATCATTATCGCATCACCCTCGCCGTCGCCGGTTTCCGTCGCGACGAGATCGAGATCGTGGGCCAGCAGAATCTGCTGACCGTCAAGGGCAGGAAGGACAAGGAAGGCGACCAGTCGGCCTACCTGCACCTCGGCATCGCGACGCGCAGCTTCGAACGCCGCTTCGAACTCGCCGATTTCGTGCGGGTCGAGGATGCACGGCTCAATGACGGCCTCTTGACCATCGACCTGGTCCGGGAAGTGCCCGAGGCGCTCAAGCCCCAGACCATCGCGATCAAGACCGGCGCTCCGCTCGCCGCGATCGACACGCCCGCCAGCGACGAAACCAAGGCGGCGTAACGTTCAGGGCGCTTCCCCGCTCCCTTGGAAGCGCCACGAGGGCGTCCGGACCGATGGTCCGGGCGCCTTTTGTTTTGGGGGCTTAGTTCTCCCCGTCGTCACCCCGGACCTGATCCGGGGTCCATGTCTTGCACTCTCCTCCGACGAACCGCTTGAGGCAAGGAACGGACATGGATGCCGGAACAAGCCCGGCATGACGGCGAGCTCACCAGATCCGCACGCGATCCGCAGGCGCGAGATACTGTTTGTCGCCCGGCTTGACGTCGAACGCGGCGTACCAGGCATCGACATTGCGCAGCGGGTTGATCGCGCGGATCGTCCCCGGTGAGTGGGGATCACTGACCAGCTGCTGGCGCAGCGCCTCGGTCCGGAACAGGGTCCGCCAGACCTGGCCCCAGCCGAGGAAGAAGCGCTGGTCGCCGGTGAAGCCGTCGATCGTCGCGGCGGGCTTGCCGCCCAGCGAGGCGTGATAGGCGTCGAGAGCGATCAGCACGCCGCCAAGGTCGCCGATATTCTCGCCCATCGATGCGCGTCCGTTGATGTGCACGCCGGGTAGCCCGTCGAAATCATAGGCCTCATATTGCGCGCCGAACTTGACCGCCTGGACCTCGAATTTCGCTGCGTCGTCAGCAGTCCACCAGTCGCGCAGCACGCCCTTGCCGTCGGACTTGCGGCCCTGGTCGTCGAAGCCGTGGCTGATCTCATGGCCGATCACGCCGCCAATCCCGCCATAATTGATCGCAGGGTCGGCATCGGGATCGAAGAACGGCGGCTGCAGGATCGCCGCAGGGAAGACGATCTCGTTCTTCACCGAGTTGTAATAGGCATTCACCGTCTGCGGGGTCATGCCCCATTCGGCCTTGTCCACCGGCCCGGCCAGGCGGTTGCGGCGATAATCCCATTCGAATTGCGCCGAGCGCTCGGCGTTGCCGACGACGTCGCCCGGGCGCACCACCAGCCCGGCATAACTGCGCCATTTCGTCGGATAACCGATCTTGACGGTGAAGCCCGACAGCTTGGCCAGCGCCTCCTGCTTGGTTGCATCGCTCATCCACGCCAGGTTGCGGATGCGACCGGCCAGCGCGACGCGGAGGTTGCCGACCAACTGGTCCATCTTGGCCTTGGATGCGGGCGGGAAATAGAGCGCGACATAATCGCGGCCCACCGCTTCACCCAGTGCGCCCTCGACCTGGCCGATCCCGCGCTTCCAGCGCTCGCGCTGCTGGGGCTGGCCGTTGAGGAATTTCGAGCGGAAATCGAACTGCGCGTCGACGAACGTCTTCGACAGCAAGGGCGCCATGTCGTCGGTCATGCGGAACGCTTCCCACGCCTTGAGCGTGGCGAGATCGGTCGTCGCGAAGATGTCGGCGATCTTGGGGATCGCGGTATTCTGCGCGACGATGACGCGGTTCGCCTTGGCGAGGCCCGCCGCGGTCCAGAAGCTCGCCCAGGGGAAGCCGGGTGCCTGCTTCTGCAGGTCGGCCATTGCCACCGGGTTATAGGTCTTGTCGCGATCGCGGCTCTGCGCGCGGGTCCAATGCGCCTCGGCGATGCGGGTTTCCATCGCCACCACCTTGGCGGCGGCGCCTTGCGGGTCAGCCCAGCCGGCGAGGCCGAGCATCTGCGCGACATATTGCTGATACCGCTCGCGTTGCGGCGCGAACTTGGCATCGAGATAGAGGTCGCGGTCGCCCAGCCCGAGTCCCGACTGCCGCATGTAGAGCGCATAGATATCGGGCTGCTTGGCATCGTCGTTGACGCCGACGCCGAAGAAGCTCGCGCCGAAACCGCCGACCGACCGGCCCATCAGTCGCGCCATGTCGTCCTTCGTCTTCGCCGCGCGCACCGCCGCCAGCCGCTGGGTCAACGGCGCAGCGCCGGCTTTCTCGATCGCCGCGACATCCATGAAGCCCCGGTAAAGCGTCGCCACCTTGACGCGATCGGCATGCTTGACGTCGGTCGCCTTGTAGCCCTCGACCAACGACCGCAGACGCGCCTCGGAGAGATCGCGCAGCACCGCGAACGCGCCGTAGGACGAACGATCCGCGGGGATCTGGGTATTCTTCGCCCAGGTGCCGTTGACATAGTTGAACCAGTCGTCGCCCGGCTTCACGGTGCGGTCCATGCCGGCCATGTCAAAGCCCCAGGCACCGTAACGCGTTGCCGCGGCCGGCCCCGAAGCCCCCTCGCCCGCGGCAGCCATACAGGCAGCGGCCCCACAGCCTTCCGCCCGCAGCGCGGCGGAAGAGGCCAATATCGCCAGTCCGGCAAGCGACGACAGCAGCACGATTTTCCGGTTCATCTTCCATCCCCTGTTGCGTGGCGCCATCGCGCCTTTTTTCCCGCATGGGGTTGTGCCGCAGGGCAAAGGTACAGGCAATGACCGCGACGACACGTGACGCGCATGGGACGATAGCGCACGTTAATGTGCGAATGCGCCGGGTTTCTGCACGGTGATCGCCACCCAGGGTCCGCGGCCGCCTTCATAGCCGCCGCCGTCATAGTCATGCGCGTCGTGGATGCGCCAGTTGCTGCCCTCGGCATAAGCTGCCTTCATCTGGTCCAGCGCCAGATAGTTGAAATATCGGCCGAAGCGATCGCGCCCTTCCCGACCGCCAGCCTTGAAGTTTGCGAAATGCCATCCATCGGGCTTGAGCGCTCGCCAGATCGATTCAAGCACGCCGGGGAGCATCGCGCGTGGAACATGGAGCAGGCTGGCATTGGCCCAGACCGCGTCATAGGCCTCGATCGCGTCGAGCTGGTCGAAACGCATCACCCGCACCGGACGCCCAAGGCGTTGTTTGGCCTTGGCGGCGATTTCGGGTACGCCGTCGGTCGGGTCGACCCGGAAGCCGCCGGCGATCATCGCCTCGCTGTCGCGGCCGCCGCCGCAGCCGAGTTCGAGGATCGATGCGCCGGGGCGAAGTCGTGCGAGGAAGGCATCGAGATGCGCGCTACGGCCGTCATGGCCGCTCGCCACATAGGTCGGTGCTTGCGCGCTATAGAAATCCAGGGTGACGGGATCGAATGGTAGATCGCCCGCCATCGCGTCGATCAGACCAATCGGCTCTGCCGTACCGCCGCGGCAATGAAGCTCGCGAACAAGGGATGCGGGTCGAACGGCTTGGACTTCAATTCCGGATGGAACTGGACGCCGACGAACCAGGGGTGGTCGGGCCGCTCGACGATCTCGGGCAGCATGCCGTCGGGCGACATGCCGCTGAACACCAGGCCGCCCTTCTCCAGTGCCTCGCGATAGCCGGTATTGACTTCATAGCGGTGGCGGTGGCGCTCGCTGATGTCGGTCGCGCCGTAGATCGACGAGACCACGCTGTTGCCGTCGAGCTTGGCCGCATAGGCGCCGAGCCGCATCGTGCCGCCCAGGTCGCCGCCCGCCTCGCGCTTCTGCACGCCTTCGGCGGTCATCCATTCGGTGATGATGCCGACCACCGGTTCCTCGGTCGGGCCGAATTCGGTCGAACTGGCCTTGGCGATGCCGGCGAGGTTCCGGGCGCCCTCGATGCACGCCATCTGCATGCCGAAGCAGATGCCGAAATAGGGCACGTTGCGTTCGCGCGCGAACTTGACCGAGGCGATCTTGCCCTCGGCACCGCGCTCGCCGAACGCGCCGGGGACGAGGATCGCGTGGCACGGCTCGAGCTGGGCGGCGACATCGCTGTCGGCATGCTCGAACAATTCGGCATCGATCCAGCGGACATTGACCTTCACCCGGTTGGCGATGCCGCCATGGACGAGCGCCTCGTTCAGGGATTTGTAGGCGTCCTGCAGTCCGACATATTTGCCGACCACGCCGATCGTGACTTCACCTTCCGGGTTGGTCAGCCGGTCCATGATGTCGGTCCAGCGCGCCAGATTGGGCGTAGCGCCGGGCAGGATGCCGAACGCGTTGAGCACGGCGTCGTCGAGCCCTTCGCGATGATATTGCTCGGGCACGCCGTAGATGCTCTTCGCATCGAGCGCCGGGATCACCGCTTCCTTGGGAACGTTGCAGAACAACGCGATCTTGGCGCGCTCGCTGGCCGGAAGTTCATGTTCGCAGCGGCAGACCAGGACGTCGGGCTGGACGCCGAGCGCCGCCAGTTCGCGCACGCTGTGCTGGGTCGGCTTGGTCTTGAGCTCGCCCGCGGCCGAGATGTACGGCACCAGGGTCACGTGGATGCTGATCGACTGGCCACGGCCAAGATCGTTGCGGATCTGGCGGATCGCCTCGATGAATGGCAGCGATTCGATGTCGCCGACCGTCCCGCCGATCTCGCACAGGACGAAATCGAGATCATCGGTATCGGCCAGAGCAAACGCCTTGATCGCATCGGTGACGTGCGGGATCACCTGGACGGTGGCGCCGAGATAGTCGCCGCGCCTCTCGCGCTGGATGATCTGCTGGTAGATTCGGCCCGAGGTGACATTGTCCGATTGCCGCGCCGCCACGCCGGTGAACCGCTCGTAATGGCCGAGGTCGAGGTCGGTTTCCGCCCCGTCATCGGTCACATAGACCTCGCCATGCTGATACGGGCTCATCGTGCCCGGATCGACGTTGAGATAGGGATCGAATTTCCGGATACGGACGCGATAACCGCGCGCCTGGAGGAGGGCAGCCAGGGAGGCAGCCATCAGACCTTTGCCAAGCGAGGAAACCACGCCGCCGGTAATAAAAATAAACCGCGCCATGGGAATCACCGCCTAGCTTGGAATGGGGTTGTGCCGCAAGCATGCGACTCCGCCCGCGGACAAATAAAGTCCGCGAGCGGTATCGAAACGAATGGGGTCTTAGCGGACCGGAACCGCGCCGTTGCCCTGGGGCGCCGCCTTGTTCTCGGCCGGGGTCAGCCCGGTCGGGAAGCTGGTATTGCCGCCGGCCGCCGCTGCCGCGTTCGACGCCGCGGCACCGAAGCCGCCCGCCGCCGGGGCCGCATCGCCGGGCTGCGGTGCGTTCACCGGCGCCGCACGGTTGAGCGAGGTGTCGATATTGGTCGCGTTGCGCGTCGCCGCGAGGAACGCGAGCGCGATCGTCAGCGCAACGAAGATCGTCGCCAGGATCGCGGTCGTGCGGGTCAGGAAGTCCGCTGCACCACGCGCCGACATCAGGCCGGCCGGGCTGCCGCTCGAGGTCAGGCCGCCGCCTTCCGAGCGCTGCATCAGGATGATCGTCACCAACGCCGCACCGATGATCAGCTGGACGATAAGCAGGAAGGTAAAGAGTGCGGGCATCGAAAATGGGCGCCTGATGTGATGGAGAAAGCGGGCACATAGGCGACGGTTGCGCGGCGATCAACCTGCCTGGCCACCAGATGTCGTGGACGACCCGTGGCATTTCCATGACATTTCGTGTCCGGACTGAAACTCTACGCGTTCGCGCACGTTGTTACGGAAGCGAATTTTCCCGCCGAGCCCGTGAACAGCCGTGGACACCGATATGAACATTGCCAGCACCTTCGACGCCCCGCCGCTGACGCGGTGGATGAACACGCTGGTCGACTATGTGAGGTCGGGAGAGCCCGATCTGACCAATCGGCAAATGGCGCTGCTCCTGGTGGTCTATCTCAGTCCGGGGCCCCATACGGTGCGTGGATTGGCCCGCGCGCTCAACGTTTCCAAGCCCGTCGTGACGCGCGCCTTGAACAGATTGGGCGCGCTCGGCTATCTGCGCCGTCAGCGCGACGATACCGACAAGCGCAACATATTCATCGCGCGCACCACC
>OUNM010530844.1_pt1 | contig 14590 bp, 19 predicted proteins | sample 1769961 | NCBI WGS metagenome assembly OUNM01 (sample SAMEA3914820, study PRJEB12502) | metagenome | biome: forest; material: soil | place: USA | collected 2012-03-12 | depth 0.3 m | reverse complement strand
TCACGGCGGTCTCCAGTTGCTCTTGGCTTTTCACTTCCTTGATCGGCGCAGCGAGCGCCAAGATTCCGTCGCGGTGCTGCGTGCTGCTCGTCACGATGGACGGGACGGAGGAGATTTCTTGGGAGAGGATGATGGGGGTCATGAGATCGGATTAAAGGGCCTCGCGCTCGGATTCCATCCACTTCGCAACGTCCGCGCAAATCACTTCGCTCGGCGCGGCGACGACAACGGATTTTCCTTGGACAGTCACACGGATTTTGTCCGTTCCGTATTCCGTCTCCGCAATGTCTTCGTTAAATTCGCCCGCAATGGTTTCCGCATCGTTAGCAGATTCGCAGGGGATGGATTGGAAGAAGGAAACTTCTCCATTTACTTCGGTCTTTGTTGGCTTGTGCATGACGTGAATCCTACGCATCCGCTCCGGGATGTCAAAACTATTTTTGAAAATCTTTTCACCCCTTGAAATGCGACAGCCTCACCCTTTCGAGTGAGGCTGAAGATGCACAAGCGGGGCCGTTGGCCCTGCGAAGTGATGCGAACCTAGACGGGCGTTTCCCGGCTGTCAATAATCTTGGTGACGGTATCGCGCATCACCTGATGTCCGTGGGCGTCGGTCTTGCGGTGACAGTCGGCGCAAAGAAGCGCCACCTCCTCCAATTCTTTCGACGTCGTAATGTCTCGGCGCGGGAGACTGTGGGCGAAGCTAAGCGCGAAGTCGCTCCCGCATAATTCGCAGTCCGTAATTCCGGCCTCGGCGAATCGTTTCTTCAATTTAGCCCGTGTTGCCTCCCACGCCCTTGTGCGCTTGCCAACCCTTGGCAGCGGCTTCCGGGGCTTCTGGCGCGATCCTTGCGCGAATCCCGACCGCTTTAGCGGGGCGTATCGCTTGAGAGGCGTGCGTTTCAATGGGCGGTCGTGAGCAGGGCCACGGCAAGCAGGATGACGGACACGGCTAACAGCGGCCAGCTATGCGCCACAGGGATCAGGGAGACGACCGCGAGTAGTAGCGCGATCACAACTAGAATTAGGAATACGCTCATGTTACTGATTCGCTTGCGGATGTTATCTTGCGTCTATCACTCCACCATTTCAGGAAGCGCCATTTTCTGCGCCGCAGAAGCCTCTGGAGAGCCTTGACGTTGCAAGGGTGGCGCATATCCAATCATGCGAGATTGGCGGCAAATTCGGCCATCGCATCGCGCCGGAGCCACGGATAGATTGAATGGTCTTGCTGTTGCTGCGCGCCGTGGAAGGCGGATCGCTCGTGGCCTTTGTAGAGCGGCCCGTTGTGCTTTCGCGTGATGCGGACAAGGCGGATTGTATACTCGAACGTGAAAGGTCGGTTGGTCTTCATCGCGTTCTGGAATTCGTCACCGTTTTTGATTCCAGCCTCGGTAATCATCGTTCGGAGGTCAGAACCGAACGACCGGGAATTGTAGGCGAGTTGAAACGGCCCCGCACTCATTGTATCCGGGTTGTCCTCGCTGGGATTGGTCGTGTCCGCGCCTTCGCTCCATTTCTGCGAAGACTCGAACAATGACAGCACGCTCAGGCAGGTGAGCATTGCCGCCTTGCGGGCGAGGATCGTAAGCCAAGGGCCAAGCTCGGCGGAGCAGGCGGCGTAAATGTCATCCGCCTGATTGTGAGCAAAGAGGGATTCTGGCGCGTCCTTCACGAACAGCGTCATTTCGTCCAAGAAATCCGTCTTGGCGCTTCCTCGATTGAGGACCGGATGCAGTGCAGCTTTCCAGTTCATTGGGGCAGCTTGGCGGTCGCCTGCTCAGCGGCAACTTGAAGGATTGCCCCGGCCTTTGCTGGCGATGAATTGGCGGGAAGAGCGGCAGCGATGGCGGTGCCGATGGCCGGATTGGTGGTTCCATTAGTCACGGGTTGGCCTGCGCGAGCTTGCTGTGCCGCTCCCCACAGCGCATCCACGGCGGCGATGACGGCTGTCGAGGTCGTAGGCGGGACGCCGTGCGAAGCGGCAGCGGCCACGATTGCGGCATCGGCAATAGGCTTGGCGGCGGCGATGAGCGCGGAGCCTTGCGGCGTAAGCTCTCCGGTGGAAGTGCAGGCACAGATGGCGAGCGCGGCGATATAGGCGATATGTTTCATGGGAGTCCTTTCAGGTTATGGTCGAGGTAGTCAGGGATTGATTCTGCGGAAAAGTGAGGCTCGCGCCCTATGTATGAGTTCTCGCGCGTGAAGGGCCAAGGTTTAGGATACGAGCGGCTGTATCCGTCGATGAACCGGCGTTGCACGGGACCGCTGTAGACGATGTGTCCGCGTGTTTGAATGTGCGGGGCGCAAGCCGAGAGCAAGAGAATGGCAAGTAGGTATCTCACGGCTTCGTGGAGGGATCGGTCTTTGTGCAGACGTTCTGCAAATCGTCGTGCTTGTCGAGGCGCTTATTGTTCTCCTCAATCTGCGCGCGGATTTTGAAGTAAAGCGGAACGGCCACTCCGGCAATGGTTCCGATTGCTGCCAGCCATCCTAGAATGAGGGTTTGGAATTCAGTCGCGCTCATAAGTTATGCAGCTATGTCTTTGACCAATCTCGCGAGGGTTTCAACGTGCGGCTGAAAGTCCCCGCTCCTTGGCTTTGGATTCCGAATGATGGCAGTTTGAATGGCCACTAACAAGGCTTTGTTTTGCGGGTGGAATGCGTTGGTCTTTTCGATGAAGGCGTCAGCACCAGCTTCAAGGCATCGTTGCTTCACGTCTGGAGAGGGATTCCCAGATAGGACGAGTATCGGCGCGTTGGCCATCTTGCGAAGGGATTTGATAGCAGAGATGCCACCCTCGGTTGAAGTGTCTCTCAATCGCAGGTCGTGGATTACTACGTCGAAAGAGTTCGCGGGATCGGTCAGTTTCTCAATCGCACCGTGGAGCGTGTCCACCCACACGAAGAGTGAACAGAACGATTCCGTGAGGGACGACACCATTTCCGCTATCCCCGCCTCATCCTCAATCAGGAGGATTCTCATGGCCATGGATTGCTTCCTTACTTTGAGATTCAAGGGTCTTCGCTAAGTCCGTGACGGATGCGTCAAGATTACGAAGGGAAATCAATACGAGCATTGCTCCTTGCGTGTTGCGTTCGATGGCCACAGCAACCGCCCGCTGCGCTTTGTTCTGGTCCTCCATCTTCTTCTCTGCTCGGAGCATGAACCAAGCAAGGACTACGCCAATGGGAATTTGCAAGAGTGGCGACAGCCAACCCGATGGATCGGCGTTGTTTTTGATCTCGCCGAGCGTGATGAAGATGAGGGCGAGCGCGAGGGAGTTCATGCGACTTCCACGATAACGTAGTTATATGTGCTCGTATCCAATACTCCTCCCGTGGCCACGAATCCCGTCGAAGCTGTTGGAACAATGTCAGGATTCCCCGTGCGCGTTCCTCCCGATGTTTTAAGCGTCACAAGGATCACGCTGTTTGCCGTCACGCTAGTATTAGAAACCGTTGCGCTTCCTCCTACGAGAGTAAATGTGCCTGCCTTGGCATTGCTCCCAGACGCGATGGATAGAGTGCTTCCAACGCCTTGGATGAACAATCCTCCGCTTGGAAGGTATTGGTTTCCATTCAGGAATTTCCAAGTGAGTTTGGAATTCTGAAAGTCGTAAGACTGCATGAACCCGTTCGGAGAGGTGTCGTTGCTGACATCAATCGAAAAGCGTTTTGTGAATGTAAGGTCAGTGGCTCCGGTTCCGAATATGATAGAGCAATAACTTCCATCCGGGCCTGACGACAAAAACAATTGTCCGCCGATATTTCCCTGAGCCCCAATTACGGATAGCGGGGCTTGTGGCGTTGCTGTGTTTGTATTTGCGCTTCCGAAGTATGAATCAACGTCCCCGATGCCTAGCCCTCGATGATAACCGTAATCGTAGAATCCTCCGAGGCTGTTCCTCGCGTTGATGATGTCCTGAATGACTTTGGCGTCCTTCGTGAACCAGCATCCAGAATTGCTCATTCTGTGCCCTCGATAAGCACTCGATCCCGGAGCGATGGCAAGAGAAGACCATCCAGACCAAGAAGAGCCCGAGGATAACGTGTAAGCTATTCCGCCTCCAGCACTAAGTGAATGACCGAAATCATCCGCAGCGGCTCGCCAGTTAGTTCCGTTGAATACCAGCGATGCGCCCTCAACTCCGGTCAGACCGGCAAAGGCCGTTGTTCCATTCGTGGCCGTGTAGCTTCCCGTCATTGTGGCGCACGTATATTGCACCTCGCGCGACACTGCTGTGATGACGCGATTTGCGAGAAGGTAATATGCGCCCTGATAGAAAATCCAGTTGTCCGCCGTTACATATACTCCTGTTCCCCAGTCTCCAGATATAAGCGATGGGGAACTCCACGAGGATAGGCTGTCGATGCTCGCGTGCATCTCATAGAGTCCGAACGTAGTTCCGCCATCGGTCGATACTGCGACCAAAACGTGAATGTTTCCGTCAGAAGTAATAGGTAAACCCGTCTCATACATTAGCGGGCAGGGGCCGAACGTCTGCGTAACGCTTCCGATTGAAGCCACCGAAGGGGATGCTACATGCGTCCAGTTAATTAGGTCTGTAGAACTCCAGAACTCGAAATGATCCGTTGCTCCAAAAGTCCCCGTTGTGAATACGGTGTAATACACCCCGTTGATGTAAAGTAGTCGGGGGTCACGACAACTAACCGAGGTTATCAGGGGTCGATTTACGATTTGCTGCGTCTCGATTCCATCCGCCTCAAATGCCAGTCGGAACAAATCTTCCCCCGTGCTGAAAGTCGGAATAAGATACGCATGGTTTCCCAACTTGAAAACTGCTCCAGTATCAATGGTCAACGTGTTACCGGATTTAACGTCCGTGCTGGCGTCCTGCCGAAGGTAACGCGCATCGCTTTGCGTTTCCGTCAGGAAAAGGTCGTTCGGTTGCGGCGCGGAATACCCCGGATAGTTGATGCCCTGATTGAGTGTCACGCCACGGCGGAATAGCTCGCGCGGGTAGCTGTCTCCCGGAGGGACGGCGGTTACGGAAATGAATGTCTCAACACTCTGCGCACCGCCGAGGAGCAGGGCGCATCCCGGAGTGTCGAAATTGAGAACTCCCAGCTTGTAGGGAGTCACCTGTAACCCGGTTGAGTCTCCCGTGATCGTGCCCATGTCCGTGTCGGCCATATCGCCTTGAAACACGAAGAAGTATTGGCCGTCAGCCTCCTTGTTCACGAAGACGTTGCCAGCCGCAACCGGAGACAGCACAGAAAGGTTTGTCCACGTCGTTGGTGTAGTTCCCGATGCTGTGAATACCACTCCCGTAGCGTTACTTAGCGCGCCTACATTTGTGAAGTCGTCGCCCGTAACGAAGCTAACTATCTTGTATTTCGCACCGCTTACGAGCGCCCCATGGTTGATCGAGATATTTTCCAGAGCCGACTGGAAATCAGCAGCGCTGGCATCGAAAGCAATCGGTGCGGATTCGATGCCTTGAATCGTAATGGTGAATCCGCCGTCATAAGGCTGCGGATCGAGAATGGCGCGATACTTTGCGTTTGCTCCCATGCCGCCCGCCTGTAACTCATCAACCGAGATGGAGGCCGGGTCGCTATCGGTCGTCAAATCCACGAAGCTGGCGGCGTTCTGAATAACGCGCACAATCTGCAATTCGGTAATCGTGCTCCCGTCGTCAACCGTCGCCACTTCCACGATAGATAAGGGGGCGAGTTCTCCCGCGAATCCGGTAAGTTGCGCGCGGTCTCCCGCGTCATTCCATAGAACGAAATAGAAGGTATCTTGCGTGACCGCCACCCCGCCGTCGCTCGTGATGAACGCCGTCCCATTAAGCGCGGTTTGAACCTGCGCCGCCGTGGCGTCAAAATCCAAGTCTATCGTGATTTCCTGTAGCTCACTGCTATGCGTCCATGTTGTGGGGGTTGTCCCGCTCGCGGTGAATACAACTCCGGTCGCGTTGCTCGCTGCCCCTACGTTCGTGAAATCATCCCCGGAAACGAAAGCGATGATCTTGTATCGTTTCGACGTAGTAAGTGTTCCGCTGGTCAGGGGGCGATTGGAGAGCAGATACCAGACTCCGGCTACGGGAGGGATGGGGCCATTCCCGAGCGACACCCTGACGCTCGTCCATCCGCTCCAGCTTTGCGGATTGAACGCCCGCTGCCCCGAAGGCGAAACAATCGGGATGACATTCCCGACTGCCAAATCCCACGCCTCCCCAAAAGACGGGTCGGCAATGAGCTTGTCCGAGTTCGTGTTTAGGTCTTGAACCGCCGTCTTCGTGGCGGCAAGGCAAAGTATCTCAAGGGGCGTGGTTGGCATGCCCCGCAATCATCCCACGATGGCCGCTATTGTCACGCCCAAACCCGGAGGCTCCAACAGCACCGGCGATGAATGCAAGGTCAGCAATCGCCACTGCCGCCACGGCGTTGATTCCAAGGGCGTGCGCCACGATTGCCACCGGGACCGACACCACCATTGCCGCGCAAATTAATCTCTTCATGTCGCGAACTGTGGCACAAGTTGCACTGTCGCGCTGGAAAAATCGTAGGGCCATGTGTCGGGACTGCTCAGGGTTCCGATGAAGAAATCGTCAGGGCTATCGTCATCCGGCGCGTTGAAGCTCCCAGTCTGGAATGGACTTGGGCCAATGCCGAAGGACAGTTGCGAGGTTCCGCCCGCTGCAAATGGGCCATTGACCGTGATGCCTATGTCTACGCTCCTCGTCTCGGTATTTCCGGGAACGCCTCCGCACGATCCCATGGGGAATCCATTCTGGTATGTGGCATCTCCCACATGAGCGCTGAATGTAAGCAGGATGATTGGCGGGTTGTTGATCGAGTCCGCCACGGAGCGCGACAGAATTGGCACATCCCAATCCCCGTTCAAGTCGGGCAGCACCGAATACTTTTCCGTGCCGCCGTGGCAACTTGTGTCTGATACCACTCCGGCCACGGTTGCGATGAATTTGGTTAGATGCGGGTTCATCCTGAACGGCTGAACATAGAGCCTTGCTTTCGAGTTCAGCGGTATCCATCGCGCATCTACTTGCTGTGTCGCGCCACCTATGAGGAGACTCCCGATTCCGATCATAGAGAACCCCAGATAACAACGTCTCCCACGGCATACCCAAGGGACGTTCTCGTTACCTGCGCGTCAACGGTAACATTCCCGTCCCCATCAACCGTGATTTCGGCGAGGCGCTTGTATGCCTGCTCTAGTGCGGTGTGATCGGTGTTCCAAACGTCATCGGGTTGCATGGCGTCGTTCTCCACTTCGATGGTTACCGGGTCGGCGGTGTTATCCACATGGAAGTAGACGATGCCGGATATTACGCCCAGTGTCGGGACAGGATCGCCGTCGATTGGGTTCCCGCTGATGGTTGGGACCATTTCGGTCCCGTCCGGCTCTCGGATGATTCCGCCGTTGCGAGTGACCTTGATCGTGTTCGGTGTCGCTTGGGATACAGCGAATTGTATCGACTGTGCCGAGGCGACTTGTTCCGCGTTTACATCCACCGCTGTTCCTCCTCCATCGGCATCTCGCGCGAATGTTCCGACTCCATCCACGATCCTAATCCCTTCACAAAATGCCTGAATCGCCTCCCACTCTTTCCATGTTGGGACACGATGCTGCGGCATCGGGAATGGTTTGTTTGTCGCCATTAGGTGGAAACGATTCGTAGCTGAACGATGGACCTACATCCCCATAGGATGCCCTGCACAAGCTCTTCGCATTCGTAGTCAGAAACCACATCCTCAAGCGCCAGCGAATTGATAATTGCCGTGAATGCGGAGAACGTCGGACGTGCGATTGTTCCATCGTCAAGCGTTACCGGCTGCACACTAACTTGCGTAATCTGGATTCCCCGCTTTCCGTCGATGGTGCTATATCTCGGCGTGTTCGCAGGGTTGGATGTCTCATACCAAGTATAAGTCGTCTGCGGGGAGATATAGCAGACCTGCCCGCTAACTTGCTTGCCGAATGTCGGTGAAGATGGCGCGTTGTCGGTTCCCTGCCCTGTCACGGTCTGGGAGCTATTGTCGTTCACCCTCTTCACCTTCGGGACAGTTCCGTCACGGAATCCGATGTAATTCTTTTCCACCCCCGGAAAGTTGGGCGTGATGTTCTTTCGCTGAGCATTGACGAGATACATGCGGGGGTAACTCGGCATCACCTCGAACCTTTGCACGGTATCGAGATACCTGTCGGCATCTGTTCGCGGCCCACGGAAAAGGACCGTTGCTTGATCGGTGTCCCAACTGGAGCGCGTCCATTCCGCAAGGGCCACTTGCTGAAATCTTATCGAGGCCGGGATGAATCGGACGGGCATGTTATTTCAGGGTTGCGGTATTGTTTGCCGTTTCCGCGCTCGTCGCCGCGATGCTGGCGATATGACTGGCGATAGCTTTCTGATTCTCTCGCTCACGTTCAATAGCGATGTTTCTTCGTCTGCGATGATCCCCGCTTCGGATGAAGCCATGAGCGCCGAGGGATGAACGGCGGATGTCAGGGTCTACGCCTTGCGCAACAAGTGCATCTTCAAACTTCGCCCGCTCGCGGTGAGATAGCAGCCGACTCCGGTTGTATGCAGCCATTCCCAATTGCGCGGCGAGGCCGGAAACGAGTCCGTAGCTTTGCAGTCCTCCGGTTGATAGACCGCCGCTCGTAAGCGCGCCTTGTCCGAACCCTCGGAATTGGGCATTGATCCACTCGTAATCCTCCAACTTCGGCCCTCTCGATCCCGGCCTGAGAATGTCCTGCCCGGCCTGTTGTAAAGCCTTCGCGCCGTCCTTGGCGGCGTTGAGGAACTTACCGGAGCCGAAATCCACCTTGTCGGCGAATTCTCCTCCGGCCTTTCTGATTTTGTCGCTTACTCCCGCGAGCGGGTTGTTGATTAGGCTCTCGTTGTATAGCTGCCCAAAGGACTTTTTCTGCGGCTCCTCCATGACAAATTTCAACCCGGCGTTTGCCGTCTCAATTACTTTTCCCATGGCGTCTTTCGCCGCATTTCCAAAGTCGAAACTGAAATCCAGATTCTTCACTGCCTCGATTCCCTTCGAGAATAGTTCCACAGCCGCCGAGACAGCCGCAAGAAATCCGACGCCTATCTGGATCGCGATTTTCTGCCAGCCTCCGTAGAAGAAATCCAGACCAGCCTTGAAAGCGTCGTGAATTACCTCTTGCGCGACTTGACCGATGTATTTCCATCCGGCCTCCACAAATGCCAATGCCATTTCCGCCCCCTTTGCGAAATCCGCCCAGAAGTCGAAAGCGTTTCGGATGAATCTCTTCGCCATCAGCTCGGCAACCTTGAGAACTCCTCCCTCAAGGTAGTCAATGGCAACATCGAAAAACTGGCCGGGATTCTGAAACGCTCCCACGAAAAACTCCACGGCTTCTTCGATGTAAGTCCCGAACATTTCCCCTTCCTCGGCGAGGTCGATGCTATCGAGTGCGTCCACGAGCTTTGTCATGGCTGGCAGGATCGTTTCCGCCACACCAACAAAGAATCCCATGAGTTTATCGCTCGCGTGTCCCAATCCCGTAGCCACATGGCTAAAGGCGGCGGCGTTGGTTTGCAGGATTTGCGCCTGTTTTCCTACGGCCTGTGCGGCGGCTCCAAGCGCTCCATGCTTCTCGAACAGGGCGAGCATTGTAGTTCCCGTGCGTCCGAATAATGCAACGGCTTCAGAAGCGCGCAAGGCTGGATTCTGGATTGCAGAAATGCGATCCCCGATAATCTGAATTTGGTCCGCTGGAAGTTTCCTAATTAGGTCTTGCCCGCGAATCCCAAGGGCGGACAATGCGCGCGCGGCGGGACCAGTGCCGTTGTTCACGGCATCTACCAAGCTCTCCTGCATCTTCTTTGTCGCCATTGATAGGTCCTCTATCCCGGTATCCTTGGCGGCTCGGTTGAGAATCACCATTTGCCCAACAGCTATCCCTGTCTTGTTAGACATGATTTCCATTTGATGACCGAATTCGTAAGCGTTCTTTACGCCCTCGGCAAATTGCTCCACGAGCCGGATTGATGCCTCGACAAGTTTCTCCACGGCCTTCGCGGCAATGCTTCCTACGGCCACGGAAAACGACATCGCGGCCACTGAAGACGCCTTCATCGCCTTCATATACTGGGAGTTATCCAGCGTGATTTTTCCCCGGAGTTCAGCAGTTGCCATATTATCGCGCCCTCACTTTGTTCATTGCTTTCTGTATCTGCCGCTCAGCCCACACCATTTGATCTTTCGCGGCGTTCTTTAGCGACTGCTCCAATGCCTCAACACCTATCAGTTCCGCAGCCGGAGCAGTGTTGATGAATTCAGCAACAAGCCTGTTTACGGTCGCAACGCTGGCGCGGCCATGCTTCGCCAGCTTCTTGGTTGAGGACGTCACCCCGCGCACACCCCTGCCGCCGTAGCGCTTTGCGGCGTTGCTCCATCCGGCGAAGGCTGTATAGCCGGATGCTCTTTTTCGCCGCGCGTATTCCTTTTTCATTCCCTCCGCGATGGCAATGCGGGTAATCGTCATTCCCTTTTTCTTCAACTGATTCACGACAAACTGCGCCATAGTTTTCGACGGGATTGCATCAATCGCCGCCTTGGACGCCTTCGGGGTCAGTTGCATCGCGCCCTTCACTCCCTTTGCGCCGATGATCGTCGTCAATGCTCCTTTGTTTATGGCAACAGGGAGCGTCCTGTTCGTTTCTTCTGTCACGAACTTAAGAGCAGCCACGAATTCCCGACTATCGATTGTAACGCCCATTGCGGCGCTATATTAGCCCCTCCTCGGCCTCGGAGTCTAGTCTGTGGTATGTGACTCTTCGGATGGGCTTCCCGCAGAATTCCGCCAGCGCAGCCAGTGCGCTAATCTGCATTTCGTGCTCTCGATCTTCATGCCACATCAATAAGGCATCCAGACCGTCAGTGTATGCCAGCCTATGCCAGCAAAAGGTCATTGATTCGTGATAGGCGGCGCAGGCGGCGCGAAGGTATCGGTTCCAGTAGTCCGCCTGCGCTAGACGTTTCCCGGCTCAACTTCCGATGAGGTTTGATCGGACTTCGGGACGAATTCATTTTCCCGCACGGCGCTCACGGTCTGCATCATTTTCACGCTCGCCTCCTCGAAGCGCGCACCGGAAAGGAAGCCGTAGTTCTCGGCGAAGCGCATAGCTTCTTCCAATGCCGTGGCTGGAGAATGCGTGGCGCGCGTTGGCGTCCATACTTGCGCTTTCACTTCGTCCTTGGTCAGGTCGATAGCGTCCTTGAGGGCGCACAGCCAGATAACGATGATCGTGTCTTTCAGCATCCCCGGATAGGTTCCGCTGCGTTTCATCTGATCCATTCCCTCCACTCCCACGATGGGGAATAGCAGACCCATGCTTTGCGCTGCCACGACACGGGATGCAGAGTAGGGGCGAAGCTCAATGCCGAAGATGGAGTCTCCTCCCTTGGCGAGGATGGCTTGTTGCGGTTCTTGTTCGTCGCTCATTTTATCGAATTGGGTTGACCCACTCCTTGATAATTCGGTGGTGGAGTTTCATGTGCCCGGTGCGGTCCTCGTTGCTCATCATCACTCCCCAGACCTTGCCGGAGCCGGTGGTTGTTCCCGCCGTCACGCCCGTGGAGGTTTCTCCGCTCTTCTGCGTCGTTCCCTTGAGAGTGTTGCAGACCGGAGGGGCACTCAGGACTATCTTCGGGATTTGCCGAGCGTTTGCGGCGTGGATGCAGAGCACCTGCGCAATCACCTCATCGCTATGTTGCGGCAACGGCGGCGGCTCTTGCTTGTCTTTCCGGCCCTCGTCGTCCAATTGCTCCCATTCCCGATGGAGCCGGATAAGCTCGGCGGTTTCGTCGTAAGCCTTGATGAAGTTCGAGGCTTTGTCGGTTCGCGTGAAAAAGAACGTCACGCTTCCCATTACTCCCATTTTCGCGGTTTTGATGACGGCTTCCTCAAAAGCCTTTTCGGAAACTCCAGTCAGCGGCAATGCCCCGTTGTTGCGCAGGAATCCTGCCGTGTATTCGTTCTGGATTCCATCCAGCGTGCAACCAATGGTCAGTAGCCCTTGGGCTATCTGCCTGTGCGGCATTGCGATTGGTCCTAGCTCGTTCATTTATTGGGCCGGTTTGTAGGTTCCCGGTTCCTGTTACTGCGTCGAAAGATTTACGGGATATTCCAGCGTGACTGAAAGCGCGTCGTGATCTTGAGCCATTCCGTTCGCCCGATGCTCTTCTCGCCGCTCTTGAGATAGAAACCGCCCTGCGAACGGCCAAAGTTGTTCGTGCTGTTCGAGGGGCTGAAGGCAGTAACGAAGCTGGCCGAAACAACGCCCGTGTTGGCCTTGAACTCTCCCGTGATTTCAAGCTCGCCCTGCGGATCTCCCACGGCGTTGCAAATGGCCATGCCATCGATACCGGCAAGATAGTCGTCAATCTCAGGCGTGACCGTCAGGCGGAAGGTGTCGGCGTTGATGCCTGCTTCGCCAACGCCATTAAAGCCCCTCACTAAGCCAAGGTTGCTAGGTATCAGCGTTAGAGACATATCAGTTTAGAGTGGAGGCTTTCTTGAGATTGTCCTCGGCCCAAAGCGGCTGGAGGTTCGAGTAGTGGAAGCATCTTGCCTGCTCTTCTGGCTTGGTCAAGTCAAACGAAGCGCATGGTTTAATATGGTCAATATGCCATCCGCTCACGCCGTAGTTATCCCATGACATTCCCGGAAGCCATAGCGCCTCAATATATGCGCGCAATTCCTTTTGTGTGCACCCTATCAATAAAAGTGTTCGGTTCGATTTTCTTCCGCCCGATCTAACCACAGCTTGCCATAATCTTGCGCGAGCATTCGCCAATATCCTTCCCTCTGGAGTTGACCTTTTCTTTTTTGATCCGCGCTCCTCCCACTGCCTAACGATTTCTGGTTTTTCAATGCGGAGAGCTTTTCGTTTCGCCCTTAATTGCGCATCGTTTTTCGTTCTCCATTCCTTTTGGCGCTCGCGGATTCGATCCGCATTCGCTTTGGCGTATTCGCCCTGCTTTTTCAGGATCGTTTCTCGGTTCCTAAAATAGGACGCGCGCTTGTTGAGCTTCTTTTTTTCTGGATTCGATTTCTGCCACTTCGTCACGCGCTCTACGGCGGCAGATGGATTTGAACCATAATGATTCCTACATCTCGCATTCGCGCATGATCTGCATTCTGCGCAGAATCCACATTTCCTATATGAGTGACGATTAAACTCGCTCGTCTCCTTTTCCTCGCGGCACCGATTGCAGCGAAGTTTACCGTCTACGATTTGGACGGCAGGATGCGGCATGGCCTATGGTTTGATTCCGCCGATTGTGGGATTGAAATTGAAGTTTGTCGCACTCACGAAGACGCCCAACGTGATGACAGTGGAGGCGCTGGCGATGTCCGCGTATGTCACCGTGATGCCGCCAGCCGTGTTCGAGAGATAGGCAGTCGCGCCGACCGCCACGCCCGTTGCGCCGCTCCCGAAATTGGAGTCGAACGGGACGTAATCCACAATCTGCCCAGCGCCCGCGTTGTTGATCGCCATTCCCTCCACGGAGTTTGCCGGAGACACCGCGTTGCTGTCAGCTAATCCAACTTGCGTGATGCCGTAAGTGGAGTCCGTTGCCGTGAGCTTGTAGAGAACCTGCCCAGCCGTGATAGCCACCGCCGCAATGGCCGATTTGCGATTGTTGATTGCGCCCACCGACGGAAGCACATTGGCGGCTGTAATGGAGAGGTCGGACATGGTTCGTAAGTAGGCTTTTCGGGGCGGTTAGGCAAGGTCTAATTGTTCGGTATCTGGTTCGCAGCGAGGGCGGACTCGATGGCTTGTAGCTTGTTCGTCAGCGCGCGAATCTGAGTGACCATCGTTTGCAAAGCAGTCTGGCTGCACGAATCCGAACCCGTTGTGTCCAATCCGGAAAAATCCTGCACGGATACGGTCTTGTCTCCCGCGCTTTGGTTCGCTGCCCATCCTACATCCACGGTCAATATAGCAATGGGAGTCCCGTTGAATTGGATGAAGCTCCCAATTAGATTTACAGCCCTTAACGTGCCCGTCCCGGAAGCTCTGGCACCAATCGTAAGAACATTGGAATTTGCGATCCAATCGAACACCCCTTCCTCTTTGTTGCCGCTATCGGTGTAGGTATTGGAAACGATTAGCGTCTGAGGATTTGTCGTGTTCCTGAGGGCGAGGATGTTTGCACCATCGCTGCTTAGATGCGCCGACGAACCTCCAAATCCCGACCCAATCAGCAGATCAATGCACGCCGCGTGGAAAATGAACCCGTTCGTTGAAATACCAAGCGTGGTCCCGGCCAAGTCTGTAAATGTTCCAGCCAACGGATTATCTCCACCGATTACAACACCATTGATTACGCCTCCGGTTATGGCGACGTTGGTTGGATCGTATGCGGGAACCGCCTGCCAAGTTCCGTCACCCTGCAAAAACTTGGCCGTAATGTCCGTTCCGGTTCCAAGATATTGAGGGGCGATAACCCCTCCCTGCCAATTTCCGCTGATAATCGTCCCGACAACGGTAATTGATGTCGCTCCGTTGTAGCCCGTGAGAATTGCGGCCCTGAAATTCGCTCC
>OUNM010178180.1_pt1 | contig 14591 bp, 16 predicted proteins | sample 1769961 | NCBI WGS metagenome assembly OUNM01 (sample SAMEA3914820, study PRJEB12502) | metagenome | biome: forest; material: soil | place: USA | collected 2012-03-12 | depth 0.3 m | reverse complement strand
GCTGAAGCCCGTGCATCGCCGCTTGCTATGGGCGATGCGGCTGCTGCGGATGGACCCGGCGAGCGCCTACAAGAAGTCGGCGCGCGTGGTCGGCGACGTGATCGGCAAATACCATCCGCACGGCGACCAGTCGGTGTACGACGCGATGGTCCGCCTCGCGCAGGACTTTTCGCTGCGCTATCCGCTGGTCGACGGGCAGGGCAATTTCGGCAATATCGACGGCGATAACGCTGCCGCCTACCGCTATACCGAAGCGCGGCTGACCCAGGTCGCGATCGACCTGATGGACGGGCTCGACGAGGACGCGGTCGGCTTCCGGCCCACCTATAACGGCGAAGAGCAGGAACCCGAGCTGATGCCCGGGCTGTTCCCCAATCTGCTCGCCAACGGCGCCGCCGGGATCGCGGTCGGGATGGCGACGAGCATTCCGCCGCACAATGCCGCCGAACTGCTCAACGCCGCGATCGCGCTGATCGACAATGCCGACGCGAACGTGCTCGATTACGTCAAGGGACCCGATTTCCCGACCGGGGGCGTCGTGGTCGATAGCCCTGCGGCGATCGCCGAGGCCTATGCCACCGGCCGCGGCGGTTTCCGTACGCGGGCGAAGATCGAGCGCGTCAACGAGAAGGGCGGCGGCTGGCACCTTGTGGTCAGCGAGATTCCGTACGGCGTCTCCAAGGGCAAACTGATCGAGAACATCGCCGATCTGATCAACGACAAGAAGCTGCCGATCCTTGCGGACGTGCGCGACGAGAGCGCCGAGGACGTCCGCATCGTGCTCGAGCCGCGCAGCCGCACGGTCGATTCCGACACGCTGACCGAGAGCCTCTACCGCCTCTCCGATCTCGAGACGCGCGTGCCGCTCAACCTCAACGTGCTCGACGCCTCGCGCACGCCGCGGGTGATGAGCCTCAAGGAAGCGCTGACGTCGTGGGTCGAGCACCAGTTCGTCGTGCTGCGGCGGCGCTCGCAGCACCGGCTCGACAAGATCGCCGACCGGCTCGAACTGCTCGGCGGCTATATCATCGCCTTCCTCAACCTCGACCGCGTGATCGAGATCATCCGTACCGAGGACGAGCCCAAGCCGGTGATGATCGCCGAGTTCGAGCTGACCGACCGCCAGGCCGAAGCGATCCTCAACATGCGGCTGCGCAGCTTGCGGCGGCTCGAGGAAATGGAGCTGCGCAAGGAGCGCGAGGGGCTCGAAAAGGAAAAGGCCGAACTCGACCTGCTGCTGTCGTCGGATGCGCGCCAACGCACCCGGCTCAAGCGCGACCTCGGCAAGATCCGCGACCGTTACGGCCCCGAGACCGAGCTTGGCCGCCGCCGCACACTGATCGAGGAAGCGGCGCCGGCGCGCGAAATCCCGCTCGAAGCGATGATCGAACGCGAGCCGATCACTGTCATCCTCTCCGCGCGCGGCTGGATCCGCGCGATGAAGGGGCATGTCGAGCTCGTCTCGGCCGACGCCATGAAGTTCAAGGAAGGCGACGGCGCGTTCCTCGCCTTCCACGCGCAGACCACCGACAAGCTGCTCCTCGCCGCCGAGAACGGGCGGTTCTACACTTTGGCGTCGGACAAGCTCCCCGGCGGGCGCGGGTTCGGCGAGCCGGTGCGCCTCATGATCGACCTCGACGGCGAGGTCGGGATCGTCGCGTTGTTCCCGGCGACGTTGTCCGAGAAACTGCTCGTCGTGGCGACCGACGGGCGCGGCTTCGTGCTCAAGGCGGCGGACGCGCTGGCCGAGACGCGCAAGGGCAAGGCGGTCGTCACCCCGCGCCCTGGCGCGAAGCTCCGGCTGGTCAAGCCGATCGCGCCGGGCGACGACTATGTCGCGGCGATCGGCGACAATCGCCGGATGCTGGTCTTCCCGCTCAACGAAGTCGCCGAACTCGCCAAGGGGCAAGGGGTGCAACTCCAGCGCTATCGGGACGGCGGGCTGGCGGATGCCAAGACGTTCGTCTTCGCCGAAGGATTGAGCTGGGCGATGGGCGGCGAGAGTGGGCGGACGCGGACCGAAACCGACCTGACCTTGTGGCGCACCGCGCGCGGCGCTGCCGGGCGGACGCCGCCGCAAGGTTTCCCGCGCGATAACAAGTTCTAGGCACTCGCGAAAAATCGTTACGAATCCGGCTCGATCCCGATCCGATCCGGACGGGTATTGCGCCGCGCAAGTGGCTGAAAACACGACAAGCTTCAGAGCGCCTTAACCAATCGCGGTTAGGGCGTCGGGGATGGCGCTCGGACTGTCTCGCGCAAAGGCTGCCAAGCCTGCTCCTGCCCCGACGGCGGGCGATGTATTGCGCCCCGAGGATATCGCGCGCGTTGCCGCCTCGATCGAGCTGATACCGGTGGCATTGGCGCTGGTCACGCAAGCCGGCGAGAGCGTCGCGATCGACGCCGCGAACCGCGCGTTCCGCGTCGCCGGGCTGGGCACCGTGGGCGGCGAATCGCCGATGGCGGCAGCGCTCGGCGCACGGCTCAGCGCGTTTCTCGCGAGCGACGCGATCAGCGAGGAATTCGACTGGGAGTTCGGCGACGCGGTCGATTGCCGCTATTTCCACGTCACGCTCGCGCGGCGCGCCGCCACCACGATGCGCTGCTTCGCAACCTTCGTCGACCATACCGGTGAGCTGCGCACCGAACGCAACCTGCGCCGCGAAATGATGACCGACAGCCTGACCGGGCTGCCCAACCGCGCGGGCTTCACCGAAAGGCTCGAGGAGCGGATCGCCGAAGGCCAGGCGGGCGCACGCTATGCGGTGCTGATCATCGACCTCGACCGGTTCAGCCGGGTCAATGCCTGTCTCGGCTCGATGGCCGGCGACGAATTGCTGATCACCGTCGCGCGCCGCCTGAAGGGCGCGCTCCGTGCGATCGACGTGCTCGCGCGCACCGGCGGTGACGAATTCGGCATCCTGCTGTCGATCGAGGAGAAGGACACAGAGGCGGCGCAAGTTGCGTGGCGGATTCAGGACGCGCTGGCGATGCCGTTCCGCATGGCCGAGTTCGAGATCCGCGTGTCGTGCTCGATCGGCATCGCGCTCGGCTCGGAAGCGATCGACGAGGCCGAGGATTTGATTCGCCACGCGCAGTTCGCGGTCAAGCGTTCGAAGACCTCGGGTCAGGCCGAGTATTACCAGACCCAGGCGTTCGACATCGCGCGCGAGCAATTCGGCATCGAGACCGAGCTGCGCCGCGCGATCGAGAAGGGCGAGATGCGGCTGACCTATCAGCCGATCTGCGACCTCGCGACGGGCAAGATCGTGTCGTTCGAATCGCTCGCGCGCTGGACCGACCGCAACGGAGTCGAGCATTCGCCGGCGGAGTTCATCCCGGTCGCCGAGGAATCGGGGCTGATCGTGCCGCTCGGGCGCTGGGCGATGGACGAGGCGGCGCGGACGCTGGCGGCGTGGGACAAGCGCGCGGGGGGCGATTGCGGCGCGCGCTTCGCGGTCAACATCTCGGCGATCCAGCTGCAGCGCGACAATATCCCGGCCGTGGTCGAACGCGCGTTGCGCGAGCAGAAGCTGGCGGGCGAGCGCCTGACGCTCGAGCTCACCGAAAGCGCGATCGTCTCGGATCCCGAGCGCGTGACCGAGACGATGCACGCGCTCAAGGGGCTGGGCACGACGTTGGCGATGGACGATTTCGGCACCGGCTATTCGAACCTCGCCTATCTGCAAAAGCTGCCGATCGACGTGCTCAAGATCGACCGCAGCTTCGTGACCGGGATGCTCGCGGACCGCGACAAGATCGCCATCGTCCGCGCGATCCTCAGCCTCGCGCAAGCGCTGGGGATGAAGACCACCGCCGAAGGGATCGAGACCAACGAGCTCGCCCAGACGCTGGCGGCGCTGGGCTGCACCTATGGGCAGGGGTTCGTCTATGCCCGCCCGCTCGAAGCCGACGAGGCCTATGCCTTCCTGATCGCGTCGAGGGCCTGAGCGACTTCCTCGTCGGTGATTGCCGTGACGCGCGCGGTGTCGGGAAAATCTTCCGCTACCCAGCGGTCGGCGATTCGATGCAACGTGCGCGCGACGTCGGGCCCCGCGCTTAGTCCCTTCGCGACCAGCACGCCGCCGCTTACCGGCAGCGAGGGCGGCGTCCAATCGCGGATTGCCTGCGCGTCACCCTCGCCGAGCAGCAGCCGGTCGATCGCCAGCGGTACGCCGAGCCGGAACGCCAGCGCGCGTGGCGCTGCATCGGGAGAGACGGTCGCGCTTTCGAGCTGCTGGCGCTGCTTCTTCGACAATTTGAGCCGTGCGCCGACATCGGCCGCGATCTTGCCATCGGCCGGCAGCAAGGCGGCGAGGCGGCGGATCGGGTCGGGCGCGATTCCCGCGTCGGCCTCACGCCCGGCGAGCCGCGCGAATGCGGTGGCGTCGGTGATTTCGGGGAGGACCGGTGCGAAGATGCCGTGCTCGATCATCAGCGCAACGACGCTCACCGCGCGCGGCGCGATCAGCAGGCGGAGCAGTTCGTTGGCGATTCGCTCGCGCGACAAGGCCATCAGGTCGTTGGCGCGCGCGGTGCATGCCGCCAGTCCCTCGGCATCCGCTTCGTCGCCGAACCGCGCGAGGAACCGGAAGAAGCGCAGGATGCGAAGGTGATCCTCGGCGATTCGCTGCAGCGGGTCGCCGATGAAGCGGATGCGCCGCGCCGCGAGATCGGCGGCGCCGTCGAAATAGTCGAACAACTCCCCCGTCGCCGGATCGGCGTAGAGCGCGTTGATCGTGAAGTCGCGCCGCGCCGCATCCTCGCGCCAGTCGTCGGTGAAGGCGACCGTCGCGTGGCGGCCATCGGTGGCGACGTCGCGGCGCAGGGTGGTGACTTCGTACACCTCGTCGTTCGACACCGCGGTGATCGTGCCGTGGTCGATGCCGGTCGGCACCGCCTTGATCCGCGCCGCCTCGAGCCGGTCGATCACGTCTTGCGGCGATAGCGGCGTCGCGAGGTCGACATCGGCGGTGTCGATCCCGAGCAGGGTATCGCGCACCGCACCGCCGACGATTCGCGCCTGGCCCGGGCCCAGCGCCGCGATCAGCCGCGCGAGGCCGGGGCGATCGCGCCACGCCGCCTTGGGCAAGGTCACGCCCATTTGAGCCGCCGCGACAGATTGACGATCACCGCCGCGGTCGCGCCCCAGATCCGGCGGTCCTGCCACAGGATTTCGTAGTAGCGGCGCATGCGCCCCTGGAACTCGACCTCGCGCTCGATGTGATTAGCGGGGTCGAGGACGTGACCCCATGGCACTTCGAACACGTCGGCCACTTCGGCCTCGTTGGGGTGGTAGGCGAGATCGGGGGCGATCACGCCGATCACGGGCGTAATGTCGTAGCCGGTCCCGGTGGTGTAGCGGTCCGCAGCGCCGACCACGGTCACCGCCTCGCGGGGCAGGGCGATCTCCTCCTCGGCCTCGCGCAGCGCAGCGGCGGTGGCGTCGGCATCCTCCGGGTCGATCCGCCCGCCGGGAAAGGCGACCTGGCCGGGATGCTTGCGCATCGTGTCGGTGCGCTGGATCAGGATCAGTCCCGGCTCGGCGCGGTCGGTGACCGCGACCAGCACCGCAGCGGGAGTCAGCGGCCCGTCGCCATATTGCGGCCAGCGCTGATCGCCGGGCAGCAGATCGGGATAGTCGGGATCGTCGAGTGCAGCGCGGAGCCGCTCGGCGAGGCTGGCGGCGCCCGTCATGCGGCAGGCTCCAGCGCGAAGAAGGCGCCGTTGCTCCACACGCCCGGCGGCTCGTCGTCGCCGCTCAGCGCGCGTTCGGCGATCTCGTAATAGACCGAGCGCGCGACCAGCGCCTCGAGTCCGCCGCGGACGTGGAGATAGGGGCGCGGGCCGTCATCATGCTGCTCGAAGCGGAGCGCGTGTCCGGCGTCCGCCGCGATCAGGTCGCCGGTGTTGAGGCGGAAGGCGAGGCGGGCGTCGCGGCCCTCGCCCTCGGCCTTCATCTCGACCGCGACGAACGGCGCGTCTTCGACCTCGATGTCGAGCTTCTCGACCGGGGTGACGAGGACGAACCCGCCGTCGGGCTCGCGCCGCAGGATCGTCGAGAACAGCCGCACCATCTCCGCGCGGCCGATCGGCGAGCCCATGTGAAACCATGTGCCGTCGCGCGCGATCCGCATGTCGCTGTCGCCGCAATGCGTCGGGTGCCATTGCTCGACCGGGGGGAGGCGCTTCTCGCCCGCCAGCCGCGCGATGTCGGCGAGCGACAGGCTGGCGAGATCGGGCGGCGGCTCCATCGGCATGACCGAACCGCTAGGGCAGGGACGGGCGGAGGTAAAGCGCGTCCCCTCCCGCCCGCGGGAGGGGAGCTTATGCCGCAACCGCGACGCGCGGGCCGAGCAATCCGCTCACCGCCGACACGTCGGTACCGCGCGCGAGCAGGCGGTGGCGCTCGACCGGGCCGGGCAAGCGCCAGCCGGCGGTCGCCGTGGCCGCGAATCCCCAGAAGCGCTCGTAATATTCGGGATCGCCGATCAGCATCATCGCGCCGTCGAGGTCGAGCTCGACCGCGGTGTCGAGCGCCTGATGCATCAGCTCCTTGCCCAGCCCGCCGCGCTGCCGCGCGGGCTCGACCGCGACCGGGCCGACCATCACCATCGGATGGGCCCGGCCGTCGTCGCCGTGCAGGTCGACCGGCCAGCATTGAATTGTCCCGACCAGCGCGCCGTCTTCGACCGCCGCGAAGCTCAGCTCGGGGATCGCGGCGACGCCGGCGCGGAGGCGGTAGGCGGTCTTGTTGTGCCTGTCTCGGCCGAACGCGCGGTCCAGCAACGCCTCGACGGCGGCGGGATCGACGGTTGCGATCGGCACGAACTTCAGCACTTCATCCTCCTCTGGCGGGCGGCATGCCCGGGGCGGGCGCGTTTAAGCCGCGTACGGCTGAATACAAGCGGAATGCGCGCAAGAGGGTTGATCGCGCGCGCCGGTGAGGGCAGGGGCGCGACCCTTGAGAAGGAACGCGATTTGACCGACCGCCTGCAACTGCACGTGCATGATCTCGAAGTGATGGTGCTGACCGGCATCTATTCCGAAGAGACGCATCTGCCGCAGCCGCTGCGAATCTCGGTGACGGTCGATCTCGACCTGCCGGGTCGATTCGCGCCCGACACGCCGCTCACCCACTCCAAGAACTATCTCGACCTCAAGCACGCCGCGACCAGTGCGCTGCCGCAGGGCGTCCATTTCAAGCTGGTCGAAGCGGTCGCCGACCATATCTGCGAGACGCTGTTCCTCCAGGACCGGCGTGTCGCGCGGGTCGAGGTGAAGATCATCAAGCTGGCGATCGCCGAGGCCGGCGAATCGATTGGCGTGACGCTTACCCGCCACCGCCGTTAGCGCGGCAGGGGCCGAGCCCCTTGAGCACCAGAGCATAATCCTCGCGCACCGCCGCGGCATCTTCCGCCGCGACGCCGTCGAACAATGCTGCGGGAATGCTGCGCGGTAAGCCGCAGGCGAGTCGGTACCACAGGAAAGTGTCGCGCGGCGGCGGCGGCAGCGCATCCTCGACCACTTCGCTCAGCGACACGCTCCACACCGGCGATTCGCCCTGCTTGCGCTGGATGCTGAGCGAGATCGGGTGACCCGCGGTTTTCAGGAAGATCTGCGTCTCGCCCTCGCCGGGCAGCACCCCGGCGGCGTGGAAAGCGTTGGCGATGCCGGTGATCGCAGGCGGCGCGTCGGGCGAGACGACCGCCGCGGCGAGGCTGCGCACGGTCGCTTCGGCGGACGGGCTCCACGCGATCTGCGCGGTCGGGCTGACCGGCTGCACCGTATTGGGTAGGTCGGGAATCGGCCGCGCGAACAGCAGCACGCGGGTCTTCTTGAGCTTGGGCGCGTTGCCGCCAGCATCGAGCGGCACGTCATAGATGTAGCTGAGCTGCGCGCCGGTCGCGCCGGGCGCGCGGATCAGCGCGACGACGTCCACCGTGAGGTAGAAACGGACGAAACCGGGACGCAACCCGACCGCTTCCTTGGGCTTGATTCGCACCGCGTCATGGATCGTCGCGGAGATCACCATCGGCGCTTTCACCGCAAGGTCGGCGAGGTCGGCATAGGCCGGCGCAGGGGCGGGCGGTACCAGCGTCGGCGCCCGTTCGGCGAGGGCGGGCGGGGTGAGGAATACGGCCAGCGCCGCGGTGAACCAGGGGAGGGGAACGCGTGACATACCGAATGAGTTAAAGGATCGGTTCGTTCCTTTACAGAAATAATTCTGCCATGCAGCGTTTGTACGTTCATTGCGCCCGACAAAGCGATTGCACGGTTGCGGACGTGGAGATAGAGACTCGCGCTCTGACCGATCTGGCGCTAGTCGAAGGGTTCATTGCTGGGCCGTTAACGGGCTGGCTATGGCATGGATCGGCAGGAATGGAGTTGAGTTTCTGAATGGCATACGCTGATCGTGATACAACCGGCAGCCGCGTCACGGCGATCGTAGTGGTCTCCGTCTTGGTCGCGCTGTTCGGTTGGGCATTCGTCACCGGCCTTGCGGTCGATTTCGGGAAAAAGATCGCCGAAAAGCTGAACGCTTTCGACGTCGCACCGCCGCCGCCGCCGCCGCCGCCTGACAAGCCGCCGCCCCCGCCGCCCGACCAGCCGAACCTGCCGCCGCCGCCGACGGTGCCGACCGCGTTCCCGCCGCCGGTGCCGACGACGACCAACTTCGCCACGCCGCCGGCGCCGCCGGCGCCGATGACGCCGGCTCCGCCTGCGCCGCCGGCTCCTGTTGCCGCGCCGCCGGCCCCGGTGCCGCCGCCGCCGCCGAGCCTGGCGGTCAAGGGCTCGCCCAAGGGCAGCCCGTCGAGCTGGTTCACCAACGACGATTATCCCGCCGACGCGCGCCGCGCGCAGGCCGCGGGCCGCGTCGCGGTGATGCTTTCGGTCGACGCGAGCGGTCGCGTTGCCGATTGCCGGGTGACCGCGTCGAGCGGCAATGCCTCGCTCGATGCGCAGACCTGCAACCTCGCCAAGCGCCGCGGCCGGTTCAATCCGGCCAAGGACAGCGCGGGCAACGCGATGGGCTTCAGCTTCCCGCTGAGCACGCGGTGGCAGCTGGAAGATCAATAGCGGTAATCTGGCCGGAGCATCGCTCGCGCGACGCTCCGGCCGCGAGTTTCATACGACAGGTCCAAACACGAATATTTAAAGAGGAAGCATTCGAATGAGCATTTCCATCCTGAATGCCGGCGGCGCCGGCGGCGCCACGCAGTTCGGCGTCATGAACGCCCTCAAGGAGGGCGGCTTCATCTCCTGGAGCGTGGCCGGCATCCTGCTGATCATGCTGTTCTTCACGCTCTACATCCTCTTCACGAAGTGGTTCGAGCAGCAGAAGATTCTCAACCAGGGCAAGCGCGTCCGCGCCAGCTTCTGGAACTCGAACTCGCTGCGTGAAGGCGCCGCTAAGCTCGAGAAGAACTCGGCCTACAAGCAGATCGTCGACGACGGTCTCGCCGCGCAGGAGCAGCACGGCAAGCTGACCGATCCGGTCGAAGCGCACGACTATCTGCACGGCTCGCTGCAGCGGTCGGAAGACGGCATCAACTCGGCGCTCTCGGGCGGCCTCGCGTTCCTCGCGACGGTCGGCGCGACCGCGCCGTTCATCGGTTTGTTCGGTACCGTGGTCGGCATCTACCGCGCGCTGCTGAACATCGGCCAGGCCGGTCAGGCCTCGATCGACAAGGTCGCGGGTCCGGTCGGTGAAGCGCTCATCATGACCGCCTTCGGTCTGGTCGTCGCCGTTCCGGCGGTGCTCGCCTACAACTACCTGCAGCGCCGCAACAAGGCGATCCAGGAAGCGCTGTCGGGCTTCGCCAATGACGTGCTCGGCTATCTCGCCTCGAACGGCGCGGTGAAGCCGGCGGCTGTCGCCGCGCGCAAGCCGGCCGCTCCGGCCCCGGCCAAGCCTGCCACCACCACGGCGGGTCAGACCGGCGGCGTGCCGACCAAGCCGTAAGGTACGATCGGCTCGGCGGAACGCGGGCAACGGCCCCGTTCCGCCGGCGCCCGGTCGACCGGCCGGGCAGACGAATAAGGATAGGAAAGCTCAATGGCGATTAGCACCGGAGGCGGCTCCGAAACTCCGATGTCCGACATCAACACGACGCCGCTCGTCGACGTGATGCTGGTGCTCCTCATCATCTTCCTGATCACGGTTCCGGTCGTGGTGCAGAACATCAAGCTCAAGCTGCCGGAAGTCCGCTACGATCCGACCCAAACGAAGCCGGAGAACGTGGCGTTGTCGATCCGTGGTAACGGCTCGGGCGGGTGCGAGGTCTATCGTGGCATGTCGTTGATCAAGCACGAGGACCTGTACAAGTTCGCGCGCGACAAGATGGAGAAGGACATTGCTCGCCTTAAGGCGGCGGGTCCGATCAATCCGGACGACATCCCCGAGGTGCATATCCGCGGTGACGTCGACACGCCGTACAAGTGCATCGGCGCTGCCATCTACACGATGCAGGCGGCCGGCTTCCTCAAGGTCGGGTTCATCTCGCAGCCGCCGCCCCGCGGCGGCCCCGGCAGCTAACCGAACCGCAAGCTCAGGAGTTTTTGAATCATGGCAATGAGTGGCGGCAAGGACGATGGCGCGCCGATGATGGACATGAACATGACGCCGTTGATCGACGTCCTGCTCGTGCTCCTCATCATGTTCATCATCACCATCCCGGTGCAGACGCATGCGGTGAAGATCGATCTTCCGGTCAACTCGAACGCGACGAAGCCGCCGGTCGAGCCCCAGAAGAACAAGATCATCATCTATTCGAACGACACGATGACGTGGAACGGCCAGCCGATCGACGAGAGCCAGCTCGACACGTACCTGCAAGCGACGCTGCAGATTCAGCCCGAGCCCGAGCTGCACTTCCAGCCGGCGCCGGACGCGCGGTACGAGAAGATCGACAAGGTCCTCGCGATCATCAAGCGGTCGGGCGTCTCGAAGCTCGGTTTCGTCGGCAACGAGTTCTACGCCAACGAATTCTGACGCTTCACGCGCGGAAACAGGAAAGGGCGGTCGCTGGTGCGGCCGCCCTTTTTCGTTGAGTGAAATCAGCCGGCGCCGTCGCCGCGTTCGTCACGCCGGATGAAGTCGACCACCCAGATCACCGCGATGCCGGCGACGAAGCAGCACGCGCAGATCGGCAGGATGTAGATCGACAGGCCGAGCATGACCTTCGGATCCGACTGCTTCTCGATGAGAAGCCACAGGTCGATGCCGACGCATGACAACCAGAGCGCGACCGGCAATGTCGCTGCGGCGATCAGGATGGACGGCCATCGCGGCAGCCGATGCTGGAGCCATCCTACCGTACCGAGGCTGCAGAGAGCGGTGCCGACGAGGAAGAGTCCCAGCATCAGGATACCCCTTCGGACAGTTCCGCGCCCGCTACAGCCGCGGCAGCGTCACCCCGCGCTGGCCCATATATTTACCCGCGCGGTCGGCGTAGCTCGTCTCGCACGGCTCGTTACCCTGGAGGAAGAGGAACTGGCAGGCGCCTTCGTTGGCGTAGATCTTCGCGGGGAGCGGCGTGGTGTTCGAGAATTCGAGCGTGACGTGGCCCTCCCATTCGGGCTCCAGCGGCGTCACGTTGACGATGATCCCGCAGCGCGCATAGGTCGACTTGCCGAGGCAGATGACCAGCACGTCGCGCGGCACCCGGAAATACTCAACCGTCCGCGCCAGCGCGAAGCTGTTGGGCGGGATGATGCAGCAATCGGTCTGGCGGTCGACGAAGCTGGTCGACGAAAAGTCCTTGGGGTCGACCACCGCGCTGTCGATATTGGTGAAGATCTTGAACTCGTCGGCGACGCGTGCGTCATAGCCGTACGAACTGAGCCCGTAGCTGATACACCCCTCGCGCCGCTGCGCCTCGACGAACGGCTCGATCATGCCGTGCTGCGTGGCTTGTTCGCGGATCCAGCGGTCGGAGAGAATGCTCATCCCCTCCGACTAGCGAAGTCAGGCGCGCGCCTCCAGCACCATATTGGTGTCGGTCGATGCCGCGCGCCGCACGCTGGCAAACCCGGCCTCGCGCAGCACGTCCGACAGCCGCTTCTCGCCCGCCTGCGCGCCGAGCGCGAGCCCGACTTCCTGCGCCTTCGATGCCGGGACGCAGGCGACGGTCGAGAAGCCGTAGAAAATCTGCCCGAGCAGATGCATGTTGTCGGTGAGCGTATCGCCCGCGAGCGGCTCGACCAGCATCAGCGTGCCGCCGGGCTTGAGCGCGTCGCGGATGTGCGCCGCTGCCCCAACGGGATCGCCCATGTCGTGGAGCGCGTCGAAGATGCAGGCGAGGTCGAAATCGCGCCCGGCGAATTCCTTGGCCTTGGCGACCTCGAACCGGACGTTGGTGACCCCGGCCTCGTGTGCCTTGGCCTGCGCGGCTTCGATCGATCCGGCGTGGAAGTCGTACCCGACAAAGGTCGATTGCGGGAACGCCTGCGCCATCAGCACGGTCGACGAGCCATGCCCGCAACCGATATCGGCGACGGTCGCGCCAGCCGTCAGCTTGCCGGTCACGCCCTCGAGCGCGGGCAGCCAGGCATCGACCAGGTTGACCGCATAGCCCGGGCGGAAAAAGCGGTCGGTGCCGCGGAAGCAGCAGGGCGAACGATCGCCCCAGTCGAACCCGCGCCCTTCGCGGATCGCTTCGGTCGACTTGGCTTCGTCGTCGTAGGTGGATTTGACCGCCTCGATGAACCCCTGAAGGCAGCGCGGATCGCCGTCGCTGGCGAAGATCAGTTCGGCCTCGGGCGAGAGCGAGAACAACTCGCCGTCATAATCGACATAGCCCGCCGCAGCGTTGGCGCTGAGCCATTCGCGGACATAGCGCTCGTCGATCCCGGCGGCCGCGGCGACGTCGGCGCTGGTCGCGGGCGCGGTCTTGGCCAGCGCCGTGTAGAGCCCGAGCCGGTCGCCCATATAGGCCATCAGCAGCGACACCGCGCCGCCGATATGGGTCAGCACCGTGCCGAACAGAGCTTCGAATTTCGCTTGGTCCACCGCCCGCGTCGCCATCGTCCGACTCCCCATGTTGCGATCGGGGGGACGTACCAGAGCGGGCGCCGTGCCAGAAGGGCTAAGTCAGGCGTTGGCGTCCACAGAGGTGCCGCCGCCAAGCATCGTCAGGTCGGTCGACGGGCCCGCCGTGCCGAGCGGGACGAACAGCAACTGACAGAAGCGCGGTGCCGGCTGGTCGTTGAGCAGGACGACCGAGAGAAACTTCTCCTGATTGCCCGCCTTGTCGGTCCAGCGCGTGCGCAGCCCGGTCATCGTCCCGTCCTTGCCCAGCGAGGCGCGCGTCGACGAATCCTCGACCGGCTTGCCCGATGTCGCGCGGACCTTGGCGATCAGCGCGGGGCAATCCGCGACGTCGGGCTGGAGCCGGACCGCGCCGAGGCCGCCGGCCTTGTCGAAATAGAAGAACCGCTCGACCTTGAAGCCCTCGACCGTCCCGTCGTCGCGCGCGCCGAGATCGAGGCCCCAGACCTGATCGTCCTTGTCGCCCGTGACCGGATACGCCGGCTTGCCGAGCGCCGCGATCGTGGCGTCGCGGGATGCGCCCCATTTGGTCGGCCCCCAATCGGCGGGGGCCGGCGCGGCGATGGTCGCGGCGGCGAGCGCCAAGCAGATCGGGATGCGCATCACACAATTCCCAGATTGGCCGGCCCGAAAGCATGCGGGAGCAGCTCGGACAGTTTGTACTCTGTCACCGGCCCACCGGTCAGCCCCGAGCAATAGACCGCGAGGTCGCGCTTGCCGGCCTGCGCGGCTTCGTTGAGGATCTGGCGGCAGCGGCCGCACGGCAGGATCGGCTCGACCCCGTCCGCGCCGGTCATCCCGCCGACGATGCCGACCGCGACGACGTCGCGCATCCGCCCCTCGGCACTGGCCTTGGCGACCGCGACGGTCTCCGCGCACAGCGACAGGCCGTAGCTCGCATTCTCGACATTGGCGCCGGTGACGATGCGGCCGTCGGCCAGCAGCAGCGCCGCACCCACAGAGAAGTTGGAATAGGGCGCCCAGGCATTCGCCGCCGCTTCGCGCGCCGCCGCGATCAACTGTTCGGCTCCGATCGCTTCGTTCATTTCCCCACCACGTCCCAATTGATCGGCCCGTTCACGCCGTCGATCCGACGCATATCGGTCGCGCGCCACATCCGCCAAGGCCGTGCGGCATAATCGGGCGGGAAGAAGTTCTGGATCGACCAGACCGACCCCGCGACCGAGCCGGTGACATGATAGGCGTTCTCGAATCGCTGCGACACCGCGAGCAGCAGCGGCGTGCCGGTATGCGCCTGGACCATCGTGACGAAGCGCTGGAGCTCGGCGATCACGACGTCGCGTGCGGGACGGTCGTTGCAGCCGTCGGTGAAGTCGATCTCCACCGCGGCGGGCAGCGCGTCGCCACCCTTCGGTACCACGACGTTGAAGGCGTTGGCCTGATCGGTGGCGAGGCGGCACAGCGACCAGAGGTGGATCGCGCCGCGCCGCAGCCCGGCCGCCTCCACGGCGCGCCAATTATCCTCGAACGAAAGATCGCTGTCGGTACCGGCGGTGGCGCGGACATAGGCGAAGTC
>OUNM010531194.1_pt1 | contig 14603 bp, 17 predicted proteins | sample 1769961 | NCBI WGS metagenome assembly OUNM01 (sample SAMEA3914820, study PRJEB12502) | metagenome | biome: forest; material: soil | place: USA | collected 2012-03-12 | depth 0.3 m | reverse complement strand
CGGTTCCTGGGAGTGAATCCAGGAGAGCCTGGAGAGAGGGGACCCCATCACCACCCCCTCTCTCAACGGCGCAACAATAAAGGTTGCATGGGGAGGGGAAAGCACTCGCGAGACCTCACGGGCCAACGCCAGCCAGTGGTCATGGATGAGTCGTCGAGTGGCCCCATGCTAGTGCCGAAGGTGAGCAGCAGGTGTGTTTGTTCGGATCCCTGCTATTGAGCCTCATTGGCTGCCGGGCAGGCGCCGACTCGGCCGCGCATCTGGGAGAAAGACCGAAGGCGCAGGTGCTGATTGGGCAGAATCCGTTTGAAACCCAGCGGGATGTGAGATGCCCTTTTCGGCCGTCGATGGTCGATGGAGCGTGCTCTTGCATCCCGTCGCTCCCGCGCTGCTCGTCCTCTCGAGTTCCCAGATTGGCACATTTTGTCGAGGCTGCTGCAATACCGGCCACCGAGCCCGTCTGGGCCATCAAATTTCCGCCTGGAAACACCAACTCTCCATTTCTGGATAGTGTGGCAACGGAGACCAGCTGAAGCCTGATTTTGCCGTTGTTCAGCAGCAGGCTGGTGCTGCAGGTTGATGCGGGTCGAAATGCGGGTTGCAGCTTCAAGTGGTTGGAAAGTTGGTGGAGATGTGGAAACTGGGAAGAGTCATGTTTCCCAAAGTGGGGAAGGGTTCAGTGACAAGCGAGCGAGCCAGCAAGAGCGGGTCTTGCCAGGCTCCACTGTTTTTGACAGCCCTAACCCTGGACGATAAGGATGGAGCTTTCTTCACGGCAGTTGTCACTGACAATCCACCAGTTTGCACAGCAACGATGCCCAACCTCGACTCTCGTGCAACCTGCAACCTGCACTCTTGCATCGCCACTCCCAGACACACACCCCGTGGTGCCGTTCAAGATGGATGGCGACCGAAACAAATTTCTCAAACGCCGTCGCTTAGCGCGGTTTAGCGTGCTGTGGCTGGCGTGGCTTGCGTGTCCCTCCAACTTTCCGGCGCCCTGTCCTATGAGACACGGCCCATGTCCCGTGCCAAGCCGTTGCTGATCAGCCCAGAGGGGTGGATTCCAGGACCGCCAGGCGAGGTGAGGCGACACCCGGTGCTTGCCGCTCAGCTCGGCTTGGAGACTGCCCTTTTTGGGGGCTGGCTCTCATCCATGGAGGGGAAAACATGCCGATCCCATGACAGATGACAGAAGAGCCCCCTGGTCACTTGACTTCCTGGGATTCCTTCCTGGGCAGGGGCAGATCCCGTGATGTGCTGAATCCAATTGCAGAACACGGAGCGTCGAAAAAAACCAAGGACCTGCAAGCCTGCCACCTCCTTGCTCGGCCGCGCCCCGGCCCTCATTCGAGAAGACGGGCCAACGCCCTGTCGCGAGACGACGAGACGCGTGCCCCGGCACCCCGTGTTTGTCCCATCATGTCCGGGTTGAAACCCGCTGATAGGACTTGGGTCCTTGGTTGAGCAATCTGCAGCCAGTCAAGTGATGGTGCTCCTCCTCGAGATTTGACCAGGACGCAGCTGACTCAAGTTGACCAGACCCCTTTCCCATCCACTCTCGTGATCATTGGGCCAGCCTTCTGCATATTCCCGAATGAGAGCAAAGTTCCAACAGCATCGCATAACGATCTGCGGCCGGGTGTCGTCCAGCCCGACAAGGGACGACGGCGTTATCGAAAAATCGGCGGAAGTCCTGTTTGGGATGGCCCGAGTTCCCCAACTCTCTTCTCCCATCCAACGACCACAGACCGTGTTGGGCGATTGCGACTGCCACTGCGACGGCGATGGCGGAGGGAGTCACACCCCCGTCCCCGTCTGTCGTCGTCCACGCCGCGGCTAGAGGCACTCCGAAAGGAAGAAAAGCCTACCGAGGCGAAAAGTCGTCCGAGGACCCAATGGGTCCAAAATCGCCGCCCTGCAGCGTCCGACAACCGGCCCATCTGCATCACGGATGACTCCTCGAGAGAAAGCGGTGACCGCTACGTTACCAATGGGACGGGTCGCCTATTTCGGACCTGGTCCGAACAGCCTGACAGGGTTGACGTCACCGCCATGCCAATGCCAACCTACCTTCTCCTGCACAGCAAGACAATCGAAGCTGAAAGCTACTGCAGGGGACAAATGGGAAAGAGGAAGTAAAAAAACCAACACTAGGATCCATATCGTTCGCCTCACGTCGAACCTGCATTAGTGCGGCCGTATTGTCGGATGGCTTCGGTAGCAGGCGACTTGCGGCAGAGCGATGTTGAGGCGGCGGTTTCGCTTTGGTCTTCGCCCAGAAGCGCCGCTGGTGTGGAGGCCGGGGCGCGGGCGGAGGCTGTGGGCGACCCCACAATGCCACAGGACCGGATCGACGAAGGAAAGGTGGGGCATCTTGGAGGCAGCCGAAGCTTCCAAACCTGACTTCGCTTTGAAGATTTGCGCATCGCCCGCCACGTCGTAGCCACGTCGCCGGTCGACCGGGCAGTGCGCGCCACGGAATTCCATTTTTGCCCGAGTTGTAGGCCTCGGAAAGCCGGCAAAGTCCTGATTCATGCAGGCCAAAATGGGGCGCAACGGCGTTGACTGCCCCACTGCAATCGGTCAGTCCCTTGCCACACCAGCCGTTGAGTGAGTGAGCCCGGTCCAACGGCGCCGATGATGGATATCCCAACACCGCTTTTCACATCCACAATACAACACAAGCCTTTTGCACTATCCGGACCCATGACAGCCGCTGCAGCCCTAGAATAAACTGCTCTGACCGCCGCCGGCCGTCACCGCTCCCCGCCACGTGAGTGAAGTGCTCGGAAAGTGCTGGGGCTGCTGCTGCCTCTCTCTCTGCCTTGCCAAATCCCTACTGTAGGTTTGCGCTGGGCAGGGCAAATGCGCCATGCATATCGGTCTGTGCTCGTGCCGATTGGTGCCGGTGCCGATACCGTTGCTCGCCCTATTATCGCCGGACATGTCGAAATGGAAACACCCAACAGCCAGCAAACGGCCATATCCGTGGCGCGCAAAGCAAAGCCCCGAGACTTGCAGATGATGCGGACCCCAATGTGTGTGTGCTGCATATTACAGCCGATGCAGGGGGCTCGTGGTGTTGGGCGGACTCGGCTCGGCCGCTGTGTCTCATTTGCATGCCGGCGCAACTCTTGTACCACAGGTGCCTCGGTGAGGTTGTTGGGTAGGGACGGATTAGGGGGCCAACTCCAACCACAGGACGGCCGTGCCAACTTGCATTACAAGACCCGACCGGCCGGCGGGCCTATTTGGCGAGCCGGGGAATAGGGGGGCGAACAACATGGAAACCACACTGGTACTTTTCGTTTCTGCACAACAAGAAATTGGGTATGGCAGGGCTCTAAGCCACTGCATCCACCCCCGCCATCGCCAACAGCGATCCGTGAATCCCTCGCTTGGCTCCCACGGCCCCAAACTCGTGCAGCAGCTCACCAACAGCCCCTGTCTTCTCCTCCATCCCGGCGACCGCCCCAGCGCAGACCAGGACGCGAGCGCAGACAGCGAACACGTGCTGGTCCGACGTCCACCCCAGCGGACCGTCCTCCCTCTCCGCAAGCAGCCCAATGAGACACCTGAGCCCGGCCTCGGCCCAGTCGCGCAGGCAGCCGACGGACGCGGATGGCGTTTCGCCGCCGCCTGAACCTCCTAGGGCCCCTCGCCACCGGACCGCCTCTCTGACCTCGTCGACGAACAGGTTCTGGTCCTCGGCTGCAAAGAGCGAGTCGTCAAACTCCATGGCCTTGCCGAGCTGCACTTCAGCCGGCACTAGTCGTAGCTCCCCTGCCGGGTAGGGCTGCCCGACCATCCTGCAGACCACTCGAGCCCCGAACTCTTCTGACTCGGCGAAACGCTCTCGCAGCCAGGGGACGAGGCCGTCGGCTGCCGTTGGGGCGACGGCCGTGACGCCCATGAGGCTAGAGGCGGCGAGTGCGGCGGCCTCCCGGACTTCGTCGTCGTCGTCGATGAGGCTTTCGTAGAGCGCCGAGAGGAGGGGCAGGTACTTGGTGTCCCAGCTCGGAGCATACGCGGTGTTGGTGAACACGGATTGCATCGCCATGGCGGCCGCGTATCTTGTGTCAAAGGGCTGGGGAGGCTCGTTAGTACTTGCAAAAGGCTCTTGGGTAGCGTTGGTCGGTGCCGACTTACGTTGTCCACATCCAAGCAGTCGTAGAGCATGTCTCCCCAACCGCGCAGTCTCTTCTCCAGATTCGGGACGTTGCTTGGGCCCCGAGAGGAGAGGGCGGCCAGGATGGTACCGCTTGTCTCGATGATGGCGCAAGACAAAGTAGGATTGATGTCGCCGTCCTGAATGCCTTCCCAGAGCTTATCCAACCTCTCCACGCTGGGCAGCTTGTCAGCTTCACAGTTGCGAAGTATCGAGTCAATGACTGGTCCGAGGTTTCTCAGGACTTGAGCTCGGGCTTCAGGCGCCGAGGGGATCTCGCAAAGCCTGAGATAAAGCTCGCACAGCCCTGACGGGTCAGTCTTGCCTGCCTGTTCCCAAGCTCCAGGAAGAGCCTCCAGCATCCTACATGCTGTGTTGACGTCGTTGTCGAGCATCGTACGGAGAGGTGCCAACAGGCTGACCATGCCGTCGCCGGACGCTGCCACATCATAGACCATTTTTAGCCCGGTGTGTAGGGTCAACAGGGCCGACGCGGTACTACTTCGTTTCTGGCCAGTTTTGGGGACAGCGCCCTCGGCTTTTTGTTGCCAGCCGAGGCCTGCGAGGAGGTTCAAGATCTCGAGAGAAGCCGCTTGAAGCTCTGGACAACGCTTGAAAAGCGCTTGCCTCTGAGAGAGCTGTCCGAGAAGGGCCTCAACTGGTGCCGGGTCTAATAACATATCTGAGCAGGGTCCTTGCCAGATTTCACGGTCCACAAACTCCGCGCTTACCTGATGTGAAATCAACCCCCAAGTCGGCCTTGCGCTCGAGCACGAATCTTGCCGTCAAGAGGGTCCCATGGAGCCTGTTGGTATTGCTCCCTGATTCGAGGAAAAGCCTTTCGATCTCTTTCGCCCAATCCTCTTGCAGCAAGAATGAACAGAGTGTTCGGGCAGCTATTTCTCGAACGTGCCAGAGACGGCTGCCAAGGTAACCCTCAATGTGTTTCCTCAACTCTGAACGGTGTTCCTCAGGTGGGCCTGCGCGCCGGATGATATCGAGAGCAGGGAAGACTGCCTCGGCGGCGCCGGTCTGCGACGCCTGATCCAAAGTCTCATCTGCTGACCGCAGCAGGCCAAGGATCACACCCGGTAAGGTCGGATACTTGTTGTACGAGATGCGGATCGAATGGCCATCCCAGCCGGATTCAATGGCAGCTTTGCTCTCACCCGTCCCTAGAAGGGAGTCGATGAGACTCCGCAAAAGGAGGAGGCCGCAGTTGCGGATCGCCCACCTGCTTTCGGTTAGCCGTGTCGAAAAAAGTATGCGATAGTCTGCGGACTTACACTTCAGACTTCAAGCTGGTTGCTGCCAGATGAAGGGTTCTACCCAGGTACCCCTCCGCCCTCTTGCTCAGGAGGGAGCTCCGAAAGATTTCTCTCAGGGAGTTGAGGGCATGGACTTGTGGCAGATTGGACCCGTCAGTTTCAGACATCCGCACAGACTTCTTGCCGATCTCTTCGAGAGTTCCGTAAACCTCGTCAAACGATGGCGATTCCGCATTTGCCGTGAGAACCGCGGCAATGAGTGAGGGGATTCCGGCAGACCGACGAGTCGTTGACGCTTGTGTCATGATGCAGTCGATCGCACCCTGGAGCAAGGTTAACATGAAGGCAGCAGAAGCGTCTTCTACTTGACTTACCTGGTACCATTCACGAAGCAGGCTCTCGGATTCGTCAATATCAGCGTATACGTCATTCAACTGCTGGGTAAGCTGGCAGCAGTTTGCAAAGGTATAGGCAACCGTTGAGAAAGCACCACGATGACGCAAGCTTGCGAGCTGCTCAAAAGACAGGTAGCCCGTTTCCCGGAACACGTCTATGGGCGGGTAAGGCACTCCAGCACCTTTCCTGGTCCTGAGAGTTCCAACCAGGAGCCGTAAGAGGTTGCTTTGGGGTGGGTCAGCATCGTCTACTGTGATTGGGGCAAGCGGTCAACCATACCTAGATTCGTGAACCGCACGGAAGCTGTAGCTCAGCAAGTCTTTTGTGTCCAGGCCTTCAACGTCTTCCAGCTCTTCTGGCAAATGACCTTCTGGCGAGTCGTCGCAGAGAACATGCTGGACCGTCATCCATATCTGTCGTGCGCAGAAAAAGGCCCGGCGTTGGAGATGATGGAGGAGATCCAACTGCCGATCAGAGTACGTCTCCTTGGCTAGCACTTGCCAAACGTGGCTGGAATCTGTCAGCGTTTGGTATGGAGGCCGGGTCAGCACCTCACAGCTTGGAACTCACCCAATGGCTGCAAAGTCCGCGTGCACTGGGTTCTCGATGGCAGCGTGGCCCAGATCGTCCTCTGCTTTTGAGATTTTGGACTCGACGCGGTCGAGAATCCCTGATAGGAGAGCGATCTGTGAGTCTTGGTTGCCCAGCCAGGTACACAACAGGCCTTGGGAGCGAGCCGCTCCATCACCGTGGTCTTCTCTTCCCGTTCTGTCAGCTAATTTGCTGGCCCGGGTACAAAATTCCCTGAGGGTCTTGAGAAGATCCAGCGGGCTTTTTGTCCCAGCATCCGAGGCTGTCGGCGGAAGCAAGCTCAAAATGGTGGCCGCGCAGTCCCTGACGTCGTCAAATGGGTCCAATAGGAGGTCCAGGAGAAGGCGAATCCAGGTGGAATCGGAGGATATCGACTGGGCAATGTCCTCATCGATGATGTCGTCGGTAGCCCCGGCATGCTTACCGACTCGGAGGAGAAGGAGGACCGCCTTTTCCGCAGTGATGTGCCGTTGGTATGAGGCTGTGGGGATCAGTTCCTTCTTCAAAAAGTCCAGGTACCATCTCACGAATGTCTCGTGGCGATCAAGGACCAGTCTCGCTTCAGAGGCATCCTTCAGCATAACCTCGGGCCCAAATTTCTTCTTGACGGCCCCCTCGGCCTGCTGCCGATGGGTGGCGAGGCTTCGTTCGGCAACCGTGATAATGTTCTTCACCCTTCTGATGAGGGTCTTGGTGAGGCCAAGCACGTCATTCCGGACCCTGGCCTCGTAATCCGCATGGAATGCCGCCAGATGCTTGTTCAAGAGACTGAAGGCGATCTTGGAAAATGGCTTGGTGGTAGACTGAGACGAGACTAACAGTGAGAAAGCGCTGCACCGGACAGGTACCGAAGGGTGTGCAAGCAGTCTGTCCAAGAGAGAACCTTGAAGGAAAACAGTCTTGGCTGTTGACGGGCGGGGCACGCCATCGTCGCTACCTACCAGAGTATTAGATTAATGCTCTTATTGTGTGTTATGTTGACTGACTTACTGGGTTCCTCAACCAGGCCGTACTTCTTGCCGAGCTCGAGCGTAGCTAATTGGAGCAAGACCCCTTGATCGGTCATCTCATGGTTGACGGCAGCCAAAGGTTGGCTCTGGTTGAACATCTCCAGGAGCCTTAATGACGAATCTCGGTCTGTCTTGAACATTGGCGCAAGCACATAGTTCTTGATGTCTTCTAGAATCTCCGGGTTCTGTGTCAGGGCGTCCTGGAGCCACTGGCGCCAAACTTCGAGAGTAAACCCAGCCGAGCCCGAATCTGCAGCATCCGGTACTGCTGCGCTGAGCCCTCGGAATATGTGTGCGAGACATTTCCCAGCCAGAGGGGCGACATAAGAAACTTCCATCCAGGAGAAGAGGTGGAAGGCGAAGGATCTCCACTGGGCGAGGCCGGGCATATCGGCCACGGACGGCTCAAGCTCCCTGTACTTCTGGGCAACATCCGTGAGACGAGCCACCCGCTTGCTGAGAAAGTGGTCGAGACATTGCAGGCCTGATTTTGTCAACTGCTGGGTGTACTTTCGAACAATGATCGAGACAAGCGTCTCCAAGATGTGGTTCTTGATTGCTTTGCCGGTTTCCGGGCAGGGATTGGATGCCGAGGACATCACCAGAACATCCAACACCATCCGCAAGGCACGGTGAGGATCATGCTCGTACCATTCCAAGTAGAAGTGGAAGAGCTGAGTGGACATGTCCTCGGCGAAGGCCCATTGTTTCAGGGCGTCGTTGCTTGACTTGGCACATTGCTGGACGAAGCTGCAGAGCTTGACGCAGGCATGGCCGTTGCCGTGATACTGCCTCGACTGGGAAGCCTCCTGAAACAGCTTTGCAAAGATGGATTGGGCGAGTCTATTGAGTGTAAGTCGAGTCTCGCTCACTTTCAATTTGTGGACAGCATGCTAGGGAGGCGAGGTGCTGACTTTGCCTGAGTCTCTTCTGGCTGGCTCAACAACCATTGGGAGATGGTATTTGCATTCTCAAAGACACCGGGTTTGAGTGCAGCGAGAACAGCATCCGTCTCGGTCTCACCCTGTGTACCCTGCGTTTGTTCGACCATATTTGGGAATTGGCGATTCGTTCAATGAGGGGTGGAGGGTCGGAGTGGAATGACACACAGCCCAACCCAGATAAATTTAGGGATGGTTCGTGGCCAGAACGCTATACAAGGACTGCACAAAATTGACGACAACGGATCCAGCCTACCGCCCAAATTTCTGGGTCATCTCTGCCTAGAGCGAGGGCTTGAGTGGTTGGCAGTTGACTGGCAGGAGCGAGGGAGATGAAATTTTGGGCGTGGAGAGGATACGGTACTTTACGTACCTTTCAGCTTCACCTTGAATTCTGAAAATGCACCTGAGGTGGCTCACCTTGGGCCAGGTCCGGTTAGCGCATTTCCTGAAGCAGCCCGGCAATGACACCGAGTAAGCCTGACGAAAGAGTGAAGACCACAAATGACTGTCCATTCTCTCTGCCTTAATTCACAAAATCCCAGCCAGACATGGCACTTTTGATTCGGCGGTGCAAGTTAGTACGGAATACATCAATCAGTACTTGCCAGAACCTGGAACTCGAAACCTCGAAACCTCGGCCAGGAACGGCAGTTGGTCAGTGCGAGATCGACGAAACCGCCGCCCGCGTCACGCACGGGCCAAGTCTGGTGCCGTAAATTTTTTTGTCGCTCTTATCGATCAGACCCGGTGCCGGTCCCTCCCACTGAGCAACACCACCCACTATCCGAACGACAACGCTCGCGAACAAGCCGGAGCAGGCACCTCATCACACGGCACCCACCACCCATCCCCGACGGCTGTCTCTTTTCGCACTTGATATCTGGATTTTAATTGCCCTCTACTTTCTGCCAAGATGTCCATCTGGGATGCGCTGACTGGACGCAAGTCCTCGTCACAAACTCCATCCTCGAGCGCCCCAGCAGCTCCCTCCGCCCCCGCGGCCCCGACTCCCACCACCACCTTCGCGCCGACCCCCTTCGACCCGACCTCCGCTCAGGGCGTAGAATCTTTCCTCGGCAGCTCTTCCTTCGCCGACCCCTCACAATTACACCCTCTCGCGGGGCTGAACAAGGATACGCTAGATTACCTCTCCCTCGAGGAGTCGGCACTCTCCGACCTCCCGGGCTCACAATCGGCCCTGCCATCACGCGGTTTCACAGATGATCTCTGCTACGGCACCGGCACAACATACTTGGCAGGCCTCACGTTAGGAGGCGCATGGGGTCTGCAGGAGGGGTTGCGGAAGTCGGCCGGCGAGCCGCCAAAGCTCCGGCTCAACTCGGTCCTCAACTCGGTCACGCGGAGAGGCCCCTTCATGGGCAATTCCGCCGGCGTGGTCGCCATCTGCTACAACTGTATCAACTCGTACATTGGGTACCTCAGGGGGAAGAACGATGCTGCCAACACGATTGTGGCCGGCGCTCTCAGCGGCATGCTGTTCAAGAGCACAAGGGGGCTGCGGCCAATGCTGATTTCGGGTGGCATCGTGGCATCTGTGGCCGGTGTCTGGGCGGTAGGTTTATTGCGGTCCTTGACTTGCTGTGTCTGCTGCTGACGAATCTTCATGTAGGTCGTTCGAAGGACAGTCTTCGAGGCCCCCGAGACCCATGCCGAGCCGCACGCAGTACTCTAGACAGCCACGAGTCCTCGGATTTGTTTCGGATCTGCCATGGTTTCCCATCTCGATACGATATGCGATTTCATTTGGCACCACATCCATTTTTAATCTACGGAGCGCAGCACTCTGTCACAAAGTTCTTTTGTGTCTATGTCCTGTTGAGGACCGACGACGTGTACGAAGCTTCGGCAAAGGGGGGTTGGGCGGCAAGACAGGGCATGCATAGCGCAGGGTATCTCTCCTCCCATGGAAAATTGTATAATAGCGGCTTATGGTCATAGAGCGCCCTGGTTGAGCGCATAGGCATGCGTTAGGCTTCAATTATTCGGATGGCGGCGTTGCCAGGATTCATTGATGAGCGGCGAGCTGTGCTCACCATGGTGCCCCCGTGGAAAATGAAGGTTGATACACAATGCCCCTTGGTTCACTCCTTACCTTTGGCTCGGCGATGGAGAGTGGTGCCGTCGCTTGCGCACCTCAACAGGCCGGTCGCCCACGTATCCCCCGGTGCAGTTCTTGCACGCCGGAAAGCCCGTCATCGATGCAGGGTGACATGTTGATGACTTTGGGATTTTGCAACAATATCTACCCGTCATACCGCCGACATTTCTTCTTTTGCAGCCTGCAGTCGAAAGGTCCAGCCTCAAAGAGTCCAATATTCCAATTACCTACGCCTTCCAAGGACACGGAGGCCACTGCTCTTGTTCAGGTCCACCAAGCGGTTGCGTCCAGCGCCTTCCCCAAGGTATTTTCACGCTTGTTGATTCCCAACCTAGAACTTGCCTCTTGCGTACATTTATTTCCCGATTTTCTACCCTCCAGCTGCTATTCCTTTGCTTACATTTCTACCTCCTATCGTCTGCCTTCTTGATATTTATCTAACACACAACCAGGGCGCCATGGGCGACTCGGTTGCGGTCAAACTTAAGGAGGGCCCCCTGCAGCTGACGCTGGAGGAGGCCATGGAGGAGCTCATTGAGCACAGGATCAGTCGCTGGTGGACGAAGCAGGAAAAGGTCCCCGACGCGAGACTCGCGGCGGAGATTGTTGCCATGTGCTGGGACTTCGATTCCCTGCCGCAAAGGGGTCCCGGATGCCTCCTGCCGGACCACAAGGGCGGACACATTTATGTGCCGTACGACGACAGCAAAGAGGGCCTTTCCCCGGAGCTCATCGCGCAATCTGAGAAGCTCGACAAGTGGATCAAAACCCCCGCCAATGCCCCGATCTTGAGGGAGATGGACGAGGTCTTGGAAAAGATGGTCGACGAGAAGTGCTGGTGGGAGTTTCTCGGCGAGCGTAGCAACGCTTCGCGGGTTGACTTTCACGGAAAGGCAAGTGTTTTGCCCTCTCTGGTTGAGGAAATGACTAACGCAGCCGACGACGCAGATCAAGATTCTCGCCAAATACAGACTGATGGAAAAGGGCGTCGACGTCTCGCCCCACGACCCCGCCCACCCGCAGTTCAGGTTCGCCGTCACGGATGTCACCGAGTTCGGTAACGTCAAGATGGTGTGGCGCAATTTGAATTGGGGCTGCACAGAAGACGAGGTGGTTCGGTCCCTGGAGGCCTTCTCGCGCCCCAACTTCAGTCTCGCCAGCGTTCTTGGCCGACAGCTCAAGGATCTCGAGACGATCCACTACCCTGAAGACGCGGCGGCGGAAGCTCAGGAGCTTGCCAATAAACTCAAGTCTCGACAGCCAGTCACAACCGAGCTTAGCTGGCTCTATTTCCTCTGCAGCGCAAACGAGGCGAGAGTTCCCTTGGCAAAGCGCGCCTGGTTGCCCCTCAGGCAGCCCAACGACGTCAAGGTGATGAAGCGGATGAGCAGGGAGCAAGGGAAATGGGCCATCATAATTCGGGTAAGCTGGTTTCTATCCCCGTCTGTGTGGTTGAAGAATGTGCCTCGGCGCGCTGACAAGCCTTCGGATATGACCACAGGCATGGCAATTGCGCCATTACAACATCTCCTACCAGATCTACAAACTCCAGAGGTGCCATATGCGCCACGGCAAGGAAGTCGACAGGGCGGCGGGCCTCGAGATACAGAAAAACATCAAGGAAGAAAAGCCGTATTTCAAGGAAGGCTAGGTGTCTTCCCTGGACTTCGCGTGGCAGGCTGCGCCCACCCAGCTTGTTGGCGAGGACACGAAACCGGAAACATCTCAGTCGTGTCTCCCTGATCCTTAGCTACTGGACTGGCGTTCCCTGGCGACTTCGGGTGCTATTGAGAGATGGCTGCTGGCGCGTAATAGTAATGGGGGTTGGAGGCGGAAGGCAGTCTTTTGCATTCGGCTTCTACAGAGCCTTGGACAGTGCGGTGATTTGGACTCTCAGCATTCGTGCGTCGTGCAAATATTTGAGGAGCAAAATACACTAGCTTGAAGTCTAATGAAGAACTTGGACGGCGAGATCGCGAGGTGCCAACAAAGGCTTCCAGGTTGCTTGCATCGAAGACAATCCATTCAGTGTGCTCTACATCTCGGCGAGAAGTGTGGGTTTGTTTGGATCTGGTCAAGGATTTCTCCTCCGGTCAAATCTGGCTTTCTTTGCACTTTCCCGACCTCACAACTCCCATCTTTTATCTACCATCTCACTGAGCGTGCCTGACCCTCGCATTCTCTCCAAGTCAGCACCAAATCACAACACACAACACGGAGCAGATCACAAGAAAAGCACCAAAGCGCAGCAACATGTGCCTCCCCTGCTTCCCGTTCTCCAACGCCCAGTACGAGCGTGGCAACCGCCAGCCAGGACACCAGTACCAATATGTTTGGAACGGCTACGCCTGGGTGCTTCGAAATACTGTACGTGGTTCCAAACTTTTTTTGCTATCGGTTTATTGTGGGTGGCTTGGTTTGTGGGCGCGAGCGCGTCGAAAATCTGGGGAGAAAGCCCAAGTGAGCATGTGCAGACCACTGACCCATCGTCTGGAAAAATCACTGCACCAACAACAAATAATCACATCTGAGTTGCTGGGGCAGCAAGTTCGTTTTTCCTTCCACAAGGGCCGAGCATTGGAGTGAAAAGCTCCATGCTGCTTGGCCAGTTCCAGGCTGCTTGGTTTCCCTCTTGATCCCCGAATCCATCCCACCAATTCCAACCGACTCGACCGACCTTCTCGGTGTTCCTTCCTGCTTCTCTCTTTACCCTTCCACCCACACCCCATTCCTTTTTTTCCTTTTTCCTTCACTCAAAATTTTCACCGGTTCACTCCGCAAAACTTCCATTCTACCCCGCCATCATCGGATCGTCATCGTCGGCATCACCCAGTAGTTCGACCATCACCGAAGGAACAAAGCCACTTGCGCAATCGGCTTGACATGGCTGGAAAGAGAGACTCCAAGGGCAAGGCCCCGATGAGAAGCGTGTCGATCGCCGACGGCGATTACAGTCCCCGATCGCAACCTGCCTCACCTGGCCCAAGCAACACTGGTCGCAATGCCACCCGTCAGCCCAGCCCGGAGCCCTCCCACGACGATTCGGCTGCAGCGCAAGCGCAGCCGCGCTCGAGACCCGAGGGCAATCAATCATCGGCCACCACCACCTCGGCGCCATCGACTTCGACGACGGCCGCTGCCACCCCAGCACAGCCGATCGCTGCGAACCGGTACAGCACATTCCCAAGTGTGGCTGCTCACACCTATGGCAACTGGAGGCCCTATGTCACCTACCCTGGTTATGGTTATGGTCAGGGCTATCCCCAGGCCGGCTTCGGCATGCCGCCGTTCCCGCCTGTTGTGAATCAGTTCGGACAGGTGGTGAGCCCCTTCTCCATGGCGGCGCAGCAGCAGCCTGACCCTCCCGCGCCTGTCAATCCTCCCGACGAGCTGGGCCCTCCCCCTCCGCCGCCTCCTCCTCCTGCGATCCCTCCGGTCCTGAACCCCTTCGGCGTCCACTTCCAGCCCCAGGTGCCTGGCACCGAGATGGGTCCGATGACGCATCACTACATTCCTCGTCATGATCAGATGGGTGCGCCTGGGATGCTTTATCCTGGTCAACAGATGACTGGTTATATGGTCAGTGCCTTGGTCGGGCTCGTGGTGGTTGTGGGGCAATGGGACCGAGTGGTCTTGCTCGTCTCTTCCGCAGGCTGGTTGCGCGCCATCTGAATATTTCGGGATTGGATCGAGGGTCATCAGCTAATTCGTCTCTCGTTGTCTAGGCCAACGGAACCATGATGCCCATGACGGCGCTTCCCGTCGGGGTCGGCGTGGCTCCCGTCACCGCTCCGATGAATCCCATCGTCGTCCAGCAGCCCGGCGGCCAAGGGATGATGATGATCCAGAACACCTCGGTGCCTGGCGGCCCCCCGCTTATGATCCCGGGTTCCGCTCCGGCCATGCACCTGACAGGTAATCCTCCTCTCATTGCCGGTCTGCCTGCTCAGCCGCCGGTCCATGTCGAGCCCGCCATGGGCGTCGGCTTGACTCCCAACGAGACGGTCGCGCAGAACATCCGGATGGCACAGAATAACAAAGCCTATGAGCCGCAGGATTTCAAACCCGCTGATCCCGACCCGTACCGCATGTACTGGTTCCGCG
>OUNM010188436.1_pt1 | contig 14613 bp, 21 predicted proteins | sample 1769961 | NCBI WGS metagenome assembly OUNM01 (sample SAMEA3914820, study PRJEB12502) | metagenome | biome: forest; material: soil | place: USA | collected 2012-03-12 | depth 0.3 m | reverse complement strand
GGGGAAGGGGGTCCATGGGGTGTTGGACGGTGTCATGGGGACGGGGTCGTGGAGGGAAATGTGGTTGATTGAGGGTGCTGTGGAAGAACTGGTGTGAGAAGGGGGAGGGGGGGCTGTATAATGCATCGAGGGGATCTACAGAACCCCGAGATCCCGCGGGGCTGAGCTTGTAGCCTCTGAGCCTCAACACAGGAAGGGAGGGAGCTCGTTAATTAGTAGATGATTGGTTGGAGGCTAAGAGGGAGGAACGGGGTTGGCTGTCTGCTTTGGCCGTGAACTCATCGCACTGGCGGTTTGCTGATACGGTTTCTTTTGGGAAAGTCACCCGGTGTCGTGTAGTTTTTGTTTTGGTTACCTGACTCCGGGTTCCCCTGTTCCCTCTTCTACTGACAGGTTGAGGGAAGTGGTGATGTCGTGTTGGGCGGTTCAAGCTCCTATTGATCCGTCTCTGGGCAGCCAGCCCACCACAACAGCTTTCCACTCCCCGCCTGTTCTACACTGGTAGAACATCGCTGTTACTGACGTCCCCAGCTGCGTCCAACAAAATTCCGGATGGATATCTCGACTCCCTGCGCGGCAAAAGCCGCCTTGACCTCGGCGACTTCCTCGGCGACAGTCTTCAACGGCTTCGCCATCTCTGTGACGTAGACGAATTTCAGACTCGGTAAACGGCTCGGGGTGGCAGACGCCAACCGCAGGAGCACCGGGCTAAGGACTTTGAAGTTCAACCCGGTCCAGGGCAGGGAGAGCGTGTGCACCGAGGTCGGAAGCAGGCGGACCAGGAGCTCGGGGTCCAAGCTCAGCACCGGCGCCGCGGTCGACACACCCGCGGGCAGCACGCAGTCCAGGCTCAGCGTCAAGGTCTCAAGCCTGGGCAGGCCAGCCAAGGAGGGCACCGCCGTGTCTGCGGCGTCGAGATGCACGCCTCCGCCGGGATGCAAACTCAGGACCAGGGACGTGAGGTTCGGGGCGGCTCGCACAAGAGCTCGCGCCATCTTGGAGCGCGTAACGGGCTCATGGGCGCCGATTGGGGCAGAGAGATAGGCAAAGGAGCGTAGATTGGGGCACGCGGCGAGGAGATTCTCCAAGCTCTGAGGGCACACGGCGGCTTTCCAGAGGCTCAAGGCGACGAGGTTCGGCATGTCCGGCATGATCTGCGGGCCGCCGGCGTCCTGCTTGAGGTCGTACAATGCGACGCGCGTCAGGTTGGGGGCCGCGGTGGCAACCTGGGCGAGCAGGTTCAGGCTCAGGCTGGGCCCCAACGACAGATGGCGAAGGGTCAAGTGTTTCAGCTCGGGGAGCGAGCCCGGGGCGCTCCAGATGAACATGTTGGGGGTGTTGAAGGTTCTGGTCCTGGCGTCGATCTCCCTGACGGCGGTGCACAGCGAGACCAGCATGTCGAGCGTCTCGGAGGAGTCGCACCAGGAGGTCTGGACCTGCCAGGGCACGCGGGTGTCGACGATGGCATCGCGCTCTTCGTCGGTGGCGCGGGCGAGGGCCGAGTCCGGGAAGCGGCGCAGCACCTCGGCCGGGAAGGCCTCGGGAGGCTCTCGGCCGGCAAACGGGCGCTCCCGGACCTTTTCGTTGTCGAGCAGGCTGCGGACGTGCAGGGCGAGATCGGGTCGGGCCACGAGGGTGCGGGCCAGCAGCCACCAGCGGGAGGTCAGCGGGCGGTGGTAGAGGTGCGGGGTCGCGACGGTGCTGAGCAGCTTGCAGGTGCGCGTGAGTTGGAGCAGCGCTTCAGCACTGGCATACTGGTTGTAGCGACGGTATTGGAAGTCGACTGGAGTGCAGTACTGGCAGAGCGGCTTGATGATCTCGTCGACCAGTTCGAGGGGGAGCGCGTCCAAGGGAGACGCCATGGCGATGGACTTGAATGGTTTTTTTCTTCTTTTTTTTTTTTTTGTTTGTTTTTTTGTTTGTTTTTAGTTGCTTGTGATCGACGCGGCGATGAGGTTGCCTGGCTTCCAATGTTCCTGGTGGTTGTTGTTCCTGTTTGTTGTTCCTGTTTGAGCGAGAGATGGTGGGGGCGCGCCAGGCTGCCCGCTGCCGGAGGTTGCCTGCCGAAATGTGGGGACCCGGGCGGCCCGGCAGGGCAGGCAGGCAACAGGCCCAAACCCTCCAGGCCCTCGAGGCTGATTGATGGCCGAACACTGAATCCACGGGCTCTTTCTCTGCACAGCAGCCCAACAGCGCGGGGGTCCAGTCTCTTTTTGGATTCGGATTTGAGGGTGTTCATCTCAGACTTGTTCAAACCCAACCTCGCATTTCTCGTCTGCTACCAAGTACACAGCGGTTCTCGACTTCTCGTGCTCAACCCACGTCCTCCGCATACAAGTTTGCCTCCTCCGTAGTCTTGGATGTGGTGGGCGATGCCCTCGTCTTCATCAATACATCCCAATCTGGAGGCTCCCCCCGCCTTCGCCAATTACCTCTAAGGTACCGACCTAAACCCAGTTTGCCTCCCTTTCTCCAACCCAACTTGGATTGTACGTCTATGGACGCCCTCAGCGCTTCGCGCGGGCCGCCACAGCAGCCCGTTTCGACGCTCGGGACCCCCCATCGCGAGATTCTGGCTCGCGCCGTCGCCAACATCTTGTCGAGCTCCGCGGCGAAGCAAACCTACGGCCAGATCGTTGACGGGCTTCCTCTTGCGCATGTCGCCTGGGACCGGGAGGCAGGATGCCTCTGCCTGCATCATCCACTCCTGGACGAGCACAAAGAGCTGTGCTGTGGCGTTGCAGAGGAGACCGAGGGATTGCTCTCCTCCTTTGACCTTGGCTCGTTACTTATGCCTTCGGAAGTAAGAGGCCAAGCGCGATACAGCATCGCATCCCTGCTAATGATTTCGTCCCTAGGTCCTGAGCGCCTACCAGTCGGCTTCTCCAGAGATGCCCGGGTTTTCAACACGCCTGGTCGAGCTCGTTGCCAGAGCGGCTCACGCAATCGCCGCTTGGCTCTATGCCCACGACGCCACGGGTACCCGGCACAAAGACGATGCCCTCGGCCGGTGGCGCCCGCTTGGGGACTTGGCCAAGGTGCCCTACCCCCGCACATTTCCCGAGACTCTGTTTTGCCACTCGTGGTACTCTGATTTCGACCAGTATCCCGCGGGAATCGCCGATAGCGTTGGGTATTGGGCCGAGGCCCGGATCCTAGGCGGCGTTCTCCTGTTTGACCGGCGTGACCTAGAGTCGGCCGAAGACGTCGATGTGAGAAACCGCGGCGGGCGCTTGGAGTACGGGAAGGCAGCAAGTAATAGGTACTGACACGACTCCAGCCGAATGCCATCTACATCCATGCCGACAGGCGTGGGATAATATACCGCATCTGCCGCCTTCTCGAGAGCCAAAAGGAGGACCTGGTCCGGTTCCTCCTCTCCGAGGCAACACCGCCACACCACTGTCCACTCCCGATCCTCCCGGACGAGGCAAGCCGTCAACGGGTGGACCCGGAGCAGGCCATTGAGGTAACGGGCATTTACCGTGATCCATGGGAGCGCCGTCTACGCCCACTACGTCACGGCGACCTCCGGACAAGGGACGTTGTGGATACCTTTAACTACCTTTCGCGTGAGGATTGGAGAGCGGCGCAGTTGCGTGGTCGTCGAGAAGGAAGGAAGAGGGAAGATGAGGCATTCCAGGAATGGAAGAGGCTGCGTTTCGAAGCAGCGGCCAGAGAGGCGTTGCTTGAGGAGGGTGAGCCTGCGGGACCTTCGTAGCCCCGGCCGGCGGCCAATGTTCAGGAGAAGTTCTAGCCTTGACTCAGTGCCACCGCTACCGTATGGCCACGAAAGACGACGATACGCAGGATCAAGAAGTGTGGACGGGCACTCGCAAAGAACATCTGTATCACATGTGTTTGAGATATTAAGAACTTATTTCATGTTCAGAGCGACAATGACTGCCCAAATTACCACTGCGCCGGCTTGCTTAGTTCAGCATGCGAGTCCCCGCCGGCCGAGCTCCGCTCGAGGTCAATATACTCTCCCTTACCGGGCCCCTGGCCATTTGTCCAGGCCTTCCCCAGGCTCTCCATCCTCACCGCCGTGATTCGCTTGGATCCCGTCGCCCGCTGTGCCTCCGACGTTGCCGGTCCGCTGCTGCCGGCAATGGTCTGCCCCGTCTTCCGGAGCGTGAACAGCGACTTGAGCCACGGGACGCAGCCGCAGATGAGGCCCAGCTGGACCTCGACAGCCGTCCAGATCCACATCTCCCAGCCGTACCAGGTCACGTCGTACGTCTCGAACAAGACATAGTGGACCCAGTAGATACGGCAGCAGGCAGCAATGACGACGACGAGGCCGAAGCTGAAGAGCGTGAGGAGAGCGAGCCGCTGCGAGAGCGGGAGTTTGGTGGCGTAGAGCGTGGGCAACGGAAGGACCCAGACGAAGAAGTCGAGCACGGCGGCGATGACCGAGTAGGACATCAGGAATGGGACTTCGTTGTTGCAGTCTCGCGAGTACAATAAGAGGTTCCAGTAGCTCGAGAAGGGACTACAAGAGTCAGCAACCCGATACGCAATCCCATCTCCGATGCATGTACTTACCGGCACTGGACAAAGAGAGCAATGGTAAAGAACGCCCCGGTCAGCGCGGAGGCCGAGATGCCGACGACTTCACATCTTGTACGTCAGCTGCTATGCTTCCGTTATATACCTATCAGAGGGAGCAAAGACGTACAGGCCAAGCGGCGGAACCAGGTATGCCGGGGCGCAAGTCGCAGGTAGCTGCTAAAAATCGAGGCCCTGACGAACGCCGTGGCCAGGCAAAACAGGACCTGGCACGCGAACGAGACCTGGCGGCTGGCCGCCATCCTGGCAGCAGTCAAGTCCCAGACATGCAGGTCCCAGCCGTACCGGGAAGCGGCCAGGACGACGCATACCGTGACTCCGATGCCGAAGATCTAGAGAGATCAGGGGTGAATCAGCCCCGACATTCATCACGCTGGTCTACGACGTTTCCGTTGGGGACATAATTACCGCGCCGGCGATCATCAGCCAGTCATCCCAATCGACGCTCCGCATGATGCGTGCTCGCACGTACATGCGCAACCCGAGGACCACGATACCGATGCACAGGGCGAGGATCTCGACGACGACAAGGGCGGGGCCCCGCGTCTCGGGGTCGACGTAGTTTGGGGCCGGCCATGAGGCCAAGACATCGGGAGGCGGCGACCTCATGTTGGCCGGGGGTCGGGTCCAAACGCTCTGTCAGGATTTGTTGTTTGTTGCTGGGAGCTGGCTGCCCGTGCACATGTGCCTGACTGCCTGACTGCGAGGCAGCGTCGCTGCGACGCTGCGTTGGAGACGGGAGACGAGGAAGTGGGCCGAGATCATGGGTGGGGGGGTGGTAATCCGGGGTAAAGCAGGGGAGATATACTGCATTTGTCTGTGGGGTATTTCCTCGCCCGACACTGGGCTGGACGTGCCAAGTTCATATCATGGCTCCTTCGGGACGTGCCAAGTTCATATCATTGCTCCTTCGCGCCACGCGAGCACCACCGATCGCGCCGGATCCCCAGTCCAGGCCAGCGGCAGTGGCGCGCAGGGTTTCCGCCCGGCAGCAACTCCATTTGACATGTCCGGGCAGTTCGTGCGCACCCGGGGACCGCGGTCCATGGCTGACAGAGTAATACCTCCAGGCTAGGTACCTATGTATGTACCTAGTACGCGGTACCCTGGCTGGCTGGTGAGGTGCTTCACAGCTCCCTCTGGCTCCGGACTGGCGGGGCTGTCTCCATAGCTAAGGTAATCTTTCAAGAGGCGACCTCGGAGTGAGGCGAGGTCTGCACAAACTCGCCCATCACAGAGAGCGGCTGGTGGTGGACTGGTGGCCCACACACACAACTTGAACCCCAGGAACCGAGGCGCGTCTTTTTCCCCACAACGGTCATTCTGTCTCTTTTGGGGTTAGGGTAAAGCCATCTCGCAAGATAACCGCAGTTAGGCTTGATGCAGTGGCGCTGTCATCTGAACGACAATCCTTGGGGCTCGCCTCACGATACCTTGCAGCATGTCACAAGATGTCGGCGGTTGTCCGGACTGGATTCGAACATCTGGAATTCTAGCTACTAATACAGTAGATGTAATACACACGTAGAATACGACCTAGGCGTTTCCATCCTCATTGTCCGTGCTGAGGAAGTGGAGGGATTTTCATTTTGGGGGCAACATGCGGGCTAGCGCCGATTCGATGCACCGCAGGATCAGGGGTGGATCAAGGTGGGTGACAAAACTTGGGATGAGGTCAACAAGGGTCAGACACACTCCGGAGGATGGAAGAGCTGCCGAGGCTGCCAAGCAGCCCCCTTCCCAGCCGGGTACAAGACAATACCACAGCATGTGAATCATTTCCCGTGTGCCACTTGTTCGCAGATACATGGGATCCTACACTCGCTTGCCACAGCTGGGTGGCATGTCCATTGCGACTGGTAAGTACTTCGTGTTCGCATGTAAGTGTACCTTGTTAGGTACATGTATGTACCGAATACACATGGACTTGCCACCTCGGTTTGCAGCCACAAGGGTAACGTTAACCAGATCTTGGCCGGGGAGAGAGTTCCTGGAAATGGCGATGGCTTTCATGTTGCTCGCTCAACACACACACATGGATTCGACCCAGAAATTCCGCCTCCCACTTTGAAATGCTCTCCCATCATGAACGTATCTGGTAGGCGAGCTACTACTACTACCGGAGGCGAAGCGAGGCACTCCGCATTCATTATCCCTTTTGTGGAAATTGTGCATTTGTGTTCCTCATTAGTATGCTATGTTGTTAGTTTCATGGGCTGATGTCTGCATAAAACCAACGGCACACCCCATCAAGGGTTTCTACTGGTTGAACTTGTTCTTGACAGTATAGTAGAAGCAGATTTGCGGAGTGGCCCAGATACGCATGAAGCAATTTAAGTATAGATATCTGTTAGTTGGCGGAAGAAGGAGAAATGAGGTCAGGACATACTGGAGGTGCCGAGAGGGGAATCATGCGGCAATCTTAGTCATTGACCTGCGTGTGTTTCATTTATTCGATGCAGCGAGTTGGAAGCATAGCATGTTTTGAGGTATGGAACATGTGTCTTGCGTCAAGCCAACACATGCAGGACGGCAACCAACAGTGGTTAAAGGGGTTCTGCTCCACCCCCTCGAGCCTAAACCCCGTCCCTCAACTCATCATTGTTTGGTACACGCTCACCATGTCCGACCGACTCGCCAGCCGCATGGCGATCTCGGCTCTGGCGCAAGACACCGATGCGCTATTGGCACATCAGGCTGGGGACCACAACACCATGTGGCTTGGGGCCTGGAGCATGGTGGCCGCGATCAACAAGCGCCTGGTTCTGCAGCCCTCGGACACGGCCATGGACCCAGCTCTGCTGGACTACGACATGCACGACTTGTGGCACATCTACTGGCACAACGCCATCAACACGGAGCCCGACAGCCCAAAGCTGGACCGGCTTGTGCTCCACATCATCCAGACGCGGGAGCAGGGGCACGAGGAGGCCTCGACCTCCGACGGCCGCCGCATCTGGACCGACCTCCCCTTCCTGCTCCAGGATATGACCGCCTACTGGACCAACGAGTGCGCCGCCATGAGTTCCTCCGAGCGGCTCAGCGGCGCGCAGTTCTTGGCCCTGCTCGCGGCCGCCGGTACCACAGCCGATGACGCGTTCTGCGGCATTTCGCTCATCGTCCTCAGGGACGCCTTGGAGACGCCTCGGCCGCTCGGTCGGCTCACTCCCACGGTCCGAGACGCCGCGCGGCAGACGCGGGACCTCAGCGTTGCGGACCTGCTGCCCGCCGCCAACGCATGGATTATCACGGCAGGCAGGAAGTTGGTACAGCTCTCCGATGGAGAGCGGGACCGGTTTTCCCCCGAGGTTGGGAGGCTGGGGGAGCTGGTTGCTCCCTCGCCTGCCGTCGCCGCGCCGCCGATCCCGGCCTCCGGCACGTCTCGTGTCGTTCCGACCGCGGAGCCGCTGTTGCAGGAATTACCCCGACATGGCGGCTTCAGCCCTCAGCGATGGGCATGGTGGTTGCGTCGCCTCGAGGCGATCGCTTCTTTGGCAGTTCAGCAGGAGCAGCAGGAACAGCAGGGCCTCGCCAACGTGTCGGAAGAGGATCGGGGGAGAGCTCTCGCATTGTTTGCGCATGGCATGATGGACAACATGCTGCGGATTGCGGCGCAGACCAGCGGCTTGCTTGGCCGGCTATCCCGGCAACCGGGTGCACTGGTGAGGCGTCGGCCTCCTGTGCGGCATTTTGGTCCCCGCTAGCCCGGGGGCCTGTTGGAAGGGTAAGAGCTGGTTTCATTAGTTGAGCCAGCGCTGTTGGCAACAAGGACGGTTGATCAAGGTGGCTGTGTAGTGTGTACAGGTTGGATGTCTCGGTGGTTCCATGTTAAGAATGGGGGGGCAGTCCGAGCAGGGAACGAGAGTTCGTGGCTTTCTTTACCGTGTTTTTAGAAGAGAAAGCTGCTTGTGCCTGTCTATCTTGGCAATTAAGTTGCTATCGTTGAAGACCTCGGCCAGGGACTCGGTGGGAACTTGAGGGGGTGGGCGAAGCATGGTAGGAGAGAGTGCAAGTTGCATTTGGCGATGAATATTGAGTACCGGCGGGGTTTCAAGCGCTCTTCAGGGCGGCTAGGAGACTACTTGACCCACAGGAAGCCACGGTTCCCAAAGTCACGGCCAAACGTTGAGTCGGAAAGCAGTGGCTGAGACTTGGTGGCCCTTGTGAGCGCTGGTGAGCACTCGCTGCAGTGTTGTTGGTGTGAGTTGTTGCGGCCATTCATGACAGCTCTGAGCTGCATCTTGCAAAGGCAGAAGAAGCCGGCGCAGGGACCCGCGATATTCGGGGATTCACTGGAATTCCTGTGTTGAGACCGCACGGTATTGCCGTCCAACTGACCTTGCGACTCCCGAACTTGCACACCTAGCTAGCAGTTGTCAGGTATACCGCCGAGGAGTGGTGGCTGGTGGCCTACTTGCTCATCTCTCGCCGTGTGCAAAAGGTTGTAATTATCAGCGAGTGTGGAATGCGGGCCGTGGTTAGGGAGGATCGGCTCTCGAGACGGCATTCCACCTGAGTGGGACTGGGAGGGGAGAAAGTTCTGAACTCGATCACTGCAAAACTGGCACGCATGTCTGTGCCGACTCTGCTTCTTTCTGTTTTTCAGCCACAGGTTGTGAGGCTGGTTAAGGTACTTCCTGGCGTCCAATGGAAACGGCATCAACTTCCTACTTTGGCTGTCAGTTCCGGTCGCATTGTCAAAACAATACGTCCGTTGACTATTGTCGAGAGGGGTAATTGGTCGGCACGGTGAACGTCGCAACGGGACTTTGACAGTTACACGACCCGTCGAGCAGGCCGCGGGCGCTTGGGTTAGGGTCGGGGAAAAGGGGAAGGGGGGGTGACAGGCAGGACGGGACTTTAGCCAGAACGTCCAGTTGCCACTCTAATAACTGCCACCGACGGTACTAGGGAACCATTCCTGTCCCGCCCGGCTCCCAACGCCCCTCGGCCCCCCCGGCCGGCCTCCAAAGTCCCGCCAAGAAGGCCAGTAATGCCCACGTTATTGGAGCTGACGTCGCACCCCTAAGCGCTGCTCGGGCGAACTGCCATGCCGGCAGTCCATGTGGCCGCCCTCGCCCCGTGGATCCGGCCCCTGTCTACCCCGGATTCAATTTAGAGTTAATTCGGAACGCTGCCGAAAATGGGACCGAGAGGCCGCTTCCCGTTGGCGGATGGATGAATGCAGGCGCGCCCGCGGGAGGTTAAAGCAAGCGAGTTCGTCGAGTGCCAACCCGCCTTTTGAGAACGCCCCTTTTCTCCCGCTCCCCGCTCCGCTCCGCCGCCCGCTGCCCCCTGCGTCCTCGCCCCCGACGATGGTTGCTGCTGCCGACGGCTGCTATCGCGAGCCACGGTGATCATGTCGTCAGGAAGCAACATACCGCCCCCGATAAGCGCCGAACGAGCCGCCGAGAGCAACACGACGCTTTTTCTCACCGTGGTGTGCGTGGTTTGGAGTCTGGCGTTTGTCACGGCCGTGGTGCGCTTCTACACGCGCGCCGTCCTAGTGCGGTCGTTTGGCAAGGATGACGTGTTTATGGTGCTTGCGGTGGTGAGGACTCTTGATTCCGACTTTTGCTGGACTGCGGGCAAGGCTGACGCTCGCCGTGGCGCGTGATCAGCTGTGCGGCATAGGCGGGCTGGTCTCGTGGATCCTCGAGTGCCAGTATGGCTTTGGCAAACACCAGAGTTCGATCCCGCGCGCAAACTGGGTCAAGCTGCTTGCGGCGCAGTTCTTTCAGTCGGTGATTGAAGCATCGTTTGCGTTTGGGTTCCTCAAGATCTCGATCGCCCTGTCGCTGCTCCGGCTGAGCAGGGGAAACTGGTACAACAGGATCCTGTGGGGGCTTATTGGTATTTCTCGCTGGCCTCTTCCGACGAACCTTGACTGACAGCCGACAGGATTCATCTGCTTCTATACTCTGTTCTCTTTCATTACGTTTCTCACCTACTGCAAGCCCATCGCAGGGCAGTGGAACGTGGAGCTCCGACCCAAGTGCTACAGCAGGAGCCTGTATCGGGATTTTGGGCTGTTCAACGCTGGTGAGTCGATCCGTCGTCAAACTCGACGCCGCAACTGACACCGTCTTCAGCGTGCAACATCTTTACCGATATAACCTTTGCCTCGTTGCCGATACCCCTGATATGGAGCCTCCAGCTTCAGAGGCGCATACGCTTATATCTCATCATCATCCTCAGCGGGGGATACTGTGCTGTAAGTGGAACCGGCCCCCAGGATGATACAGCCGGTAACCGTCGGAAATGCTAGGTTGCTCTGGGGATCGCAAAGGCGATTTTCGTCGTTGCCTACGTTCAAGAGACCGATGGGACATTGTAAGTTGCACCCTGACCCCTGAATGACACTAGGGCTGACTTGACTACAAGTTTCCCATTCGCGCCATTCTTCGGCTCGTAGGTCTTCCGCGCCGAGTACGTTTGATCCAGACTTAACCAAGCATAGGCTTCAACTCGACCTCGGCATCATCGCCGCCTGCGCCCCGACTCTCCGTCCCCTGCTCGGCCGCACCCTCCGACTCTCGACGCCTCAAGATCCCCACCGCGACCCAAACTACTACCGGGCCGGCAAAGCCCTCGATCGGATGCCCGTTACCCGAAACTCGGAACGACGATACCTCCGGCAGAACACAGAGTCAGGGCAGTTCATCGAGCTCGTCAAGGGGCAGAAACGGTGGGAGTCGCCTGATTGCGGAGAGCCGGCCTACATCGGAACTGCCGTGCATGCCGAGCACATCCAGGGCAAAAGGGAATGCAGAAGGGAGAGGTTCAGCACCGAGGAGGACGCTATCGTGCCCCTTGACGGAATCGTGAAGACGCTGGAGATCAGGGTCGACAAGTGAATGGTGGACGATCACACATAATGGAGCGCTTATTTCCTACGTTGTGCGGAATCGGATGACGACACGGCTTTCTCCTGGGTCACGGCCACGGCGAAATTGTCGACGCCATCCTTAAACCAGTCCTTACCGCTCGGCTCGATACAAAAGTTTTCGAGAACGATGAAGCTGCGACAGCTGTTCGCTCTTGAAAAACTATCTCAGCACCGAGCCCGAGGACTACAATGTCTGAGCCTGTGGCTTCAGGGGCAGCCAGATTCTCGACCACTCAAAATCCGAGACAGCAAACCCCATGCCCTACGACAGCACCGAGATACAAGCCAGAGAGCTCTCCGGGCCCCTGCTCGCTCTATCTTCGAAGAAACGTCATCGCCGCCGGATTCCAAGTTCTCCCACCTTCCAGTGGTCCGCAGTGGGCAACCGCATCAAGCCAGCGAGACCCAACGCAGCCCTTGCTGTGGGGAAGATCTATCTGCCAAAGGGACAACGAGGAAGGCCACTGAAAAGGAGATGATGGAACGGAGGTGAGCTGCAGAAAAACACAGCTGCCAACCAAAAGTACCATCGCCAGCGAACCATGATCGGGGTGCTTGGTGTTTGTGCCAACTTGTGCACCCAGGGTCACCAAAGTGAGAGGATCGACGATGGCTGCTCTAGGGCAGCACAGAGCTGGTACTCAGGCAGTATATATCTAATTCCACGGCCTTAATTCTTGATTATGCTGAAATCTGATCGTAGAAAAAAGACCAACGCCAGGATGGACATGCCCAACGTGACCCGGACTGGCTGGCGGCAGGTGCATACACAGCTCATCACAGTGTTGGCTCAGCTTGCTCCAAGGGAAAGAAACACAAACATTCAACACGATATTTGCGCCTTCCATACCACAGGAACTCAACCTCCGGTCTAAGGATTATGCTGACCCGTCTTGACTCCTCAGCCCTGTCTGGTGATGCCCAAACAACCACCCACAATCCTCCCAGCAATCCCCGGTACCAACACTTACAAGACCCTCCTGAGCGCTCTGATACCACACCACACCGCCACCATGTGCAGATCCTACCTAATCAGCTACTCCCAACCGCCCTGCACCCCGGAATGCAGCAGCCACCTCACCCCGCGCGTACGCCCCTGCAAGCAGCATGGCACCCCCTCCTGCGTCCGGTCCGTGAGGACGCTCCAGCTCATGTACTGCTGCGCCTTCCACTTCCAATCCCTATCCTATCCGCAGATCACAGAGTTCACCAAGACGATCCTGCGCTACCGATCCAAAGACTACGGCAACAAGTACCAGGCCCTCCACCCGACAGTCCAGCCTCACGTCCGGCAGTTCGCCTACTGCTGCTTGTACTTCACCCTCCCTCCGAGCCCTCCCCTGTGTCCAGCATCCGCAACTAACACACCTTCGACCAAAGCCTAACCTACCAAAACGAATACTTCGACTCGGCCCGCACCGAAATCTACATGCGCCTGCACCGCAACCACCTCCCGCCAGACGTCACCACCCCGCCACGCAAACACGCCGAGATCCTCGCCCAGCTCGAGTACGCCCTGGCCATGGGCCTCGACATGTTCTGCGACGACCGCGTCCTGCAGATCTTTGCCCCCGAGTACGAACAACCCGGCGCCGCCGGCATGTTGCTCTCCTACCCGCGGATCGGCGACGAGCACTTTGAGATGCAGATGAAGGATGCGAAGGAGGGGAAGGTGGCGGTGTATAGTTTTGCGGATATTTTTGATGGGGCGGGGTCTGAGTCGGGGTCGGAGGTGGAGGAAGGGGGACGAGGAGAAGAGGAGGCGGTGCCGGTTGATCCTGCGCTGGAGGGGGGGTATGGCATGCCTGTTGATCCTGGGCTGTGGGAGGGTGCGGTGCCGGTTGATCCTGCGCTGCTGGAGGTGCCTGCGCCTCCTGCGACGCCTGTGTTGAGGCCTTCTGTGCTGGCGTCGCCTGTGTCGGCGTCGCCTGTGTCGGTGCCTGTGTCGCCTGTGTTGGGGGCTGCTGTGCCGGCGTCTCCTGTGCTGGGGACTGTGGTGCCGGTGGCTACTGGGCTGGGGGTCGCCGTGCCTGGTGTTGATATTGATATCCCGCTTTCGGCGGTATTGGGGGGTCCCGCGCCGGGCGAGCCTGGCCCGTCGAACTGGTATGAGAGGCTAAAGAGCTCAGAGGTTGATCGGGGGAGACCCGGAAGCCCGACCTTGGGCCGGTCTCACATCTTTAACTTTGACTGGGAGGACGAGGAGGAATAGGGGCGGGTGAGAGGTTGGTTTTCAGGCGTAAACAGAGTGCTACTTGGGTAGATCCTAGACAGCAGCGCAGCGAATGAAGTGAGTACCAGCGTTGTCACTAGAAGTTGAAATAATCGACCCTACTTCCCCCTTTTGTGAACTCAAACTCGTGCAAGAGAAGACACAGCCAGCAATGGCAACTCGTGGATCACCCAGCAAACAACCGCCCAACTCTCGGTCACTCAACACAGCAAGAATATCTGTTTCACAACCGACAACTTCGAACAAACTCCAGGATCTAAACACAGAACCGTTAGGGCACTCGAAGCAAACCAAGACTGCATCTAGCAGTCTATACCGCGGGTCTGAGGGGCGCAGGCAGTGCAACAGTACACACAGTGTCATAGGTATCCGTCGATGGAGGTGTATTTTGAGATACAACAGGTGAAAAGTGAAAGAATGTAAAAAGAACAAGATAGAGTTTTTTGTTTCCCCGAGTGCCCGTCCCTAGACTAATAATAACAAACTCCCGAATCCAGCCCGACCCCGTCCCGGAATCGTACAAGAGAAGAAGCTCATCAGCATGAAAATCATGAAAGAGCTGATACACCAAATCCAAACAAAATCCCAAACTCAGACACCTCGTGGGTGCCCAAAAACAACAAATACCAACTCCCTCCTTGCCTGCCGCATTACACTGGGTATAGGTACTGATATCACCCCTCCGGTGTCCCTTTTCCCCCTCCCAACCTTCCTTTGAATCAGTGTCATATTTCATTTCCCACTCCATTTGTTTGGTATCAATCTTCCCACTCATTCCCCTCCTCCGAGCACCCAAATAAACCCAGCAACCCCAAAATCAACCCCTGATCTCAACCTCAACCACCCCAAAAATCAAAGCATACAAGAATCAGGCGACTCCCCCTCCTCCTGACTCTCCGCCCCAACCCCAACCCCATTC
>OUNM010052552.1_pt1 | contig 14623 bp, 12 predicted proteins | sample 1769961 | NCBI WGS metagenome assembly OUNM01 (sample SAMEA3914820, study PRJEB12502) | metagenome | biome: forest; material: soil | place: USA | collected 2012-03-12 | depth 0.3 m | reverse complement strand
CCTCTACCCCTTCCCCTTCCTCTTCCTCAGTCCTGTCCTCCACATCAACAAGCACCCCACCTCGTCCCCCTCCCTCAACAACAACCAACCTCCCAACAGTCACCCCATCCAACACATACCCCAACCTCCTCAACTGCCGTCGAATCCCCGAATACGCCACCGCCACCGCCATGTCCTCCCCGTCCCGCAGCACCCCCTCCAGCATCGAGTGGAACGCCACCGACCACGTGTCTGCGCCCCCTGTTGCTGCGAGGCCGCCTTCCATGAGGACTACTTTGGGGATTTTGGCAAGTTCGGAGCCTGGTCCTGGGCCTGGTTTGGAGCCTGGTCTTGGGGGGTGGTTGGTGCTGGTGCTGGTGCTGCTGCTGCCGTGGATGGTGGCGGTGGTGGTGGTGTTGGGGTTGAGGATGGCGGCGAGCGGGCCGAAGCGGGTTGTGGGGGAGGTTAGGGAGGCGAGCTGGCGGAAGAGGGTGCCGAGTTGGCGGTCGATGGTGGCCTGCGAGGCGGGAGATGGGGGTTGGGGGAGGAGGTCGAGGGCGGTGGTGTTGTTGTTGTGGATAGTTGGCGGTGTGTAGATGGCGAAGGGAGGGTTGGGGAGGGCGGGTGCTTGGGCGTTGCGGAGGAGGGTTGGGAGGAGGTGAAGTAAGGGGGTGGTGGTGAGGTTAGAGGCGGGTGATTGCTGCTCTGGTCTTTCTCCTTCTTGCGACTTCGTGGTTTCTTCCCCGTGGGTGAGAGCGTCTCTAATCCACCGCACTGCTGCGGCCTCGGAAGTTACCATGTCCTGCTCGGACCTTAGGGGCCGGAACACAGAACGCGGTGGGAGGACGAGGTGTACTGTCCTACTGTCGGAAAGGGCCACTTCGTAGATTCTGTGCGGGCGGATGGATCTAACAGGCTTGATGTGCTCGATTGTGATTTCCGGCAAGATGATGGAGCCCAGCATGCCCCTGACGGCTTCGTCGGAGGGCGGCTGGCACATGGTGAAGTCGAAATGGCGGGCGTGGCTGCCGAGACCACTGGCGGTGGGTGTTGGGTCGCGGTGTGCCGCTGTCCGACTCACGTCGGGCTGGTTCCGTCTGGAGCTCAGGAGGAATATGCGAGCTGGCTGCCCGTCTTGCGCCCAAGGAGAAGGGCCGAGGGTGCTTTGGGGCAAGGAAAAGGGCAAATGTGGCACGCCCGGAGAGCTGTTGGCAGGTTAAAGGGGTGCCATGGAGGTGGTGACGGAGTGGAGGGTGGGCATGGCAGGAGGGCAACAGCGAGACAATGAACCGGCCCGGAGTACATCAACCCTTACCTATATGTAAACATTTCGAGAGGCTCCGCGCCGTGCCGCCGCCAGGGCAAAGGCGCAAGATAAGCTGGGTCGGCAGCCCAAGCCGACTCGGACAAACTGGCTTTCGAGTCACAACCGAGACTAGGGATTGTGGGGATGCTGTTAGGGTCTCGGAAGCATCACGACAGCCCGTAAGCAGCGTTGATCACTGGTGATAGGCCGTGTTGGCGAGGGCTTAGACTCGACGGGAAGAGGCAGTTGGTGAGCGGCAACTGCAAAGTTCGAAGCGTTCATTCATGGGCCAAGACGACAAAAGACACAAGAGCACAGCCTGGACAGCGGGTTTCTATAACATGGCCTTTCTGTTCTCGAGGCAAATCCCAGGACAGCAGCATCTCGGAGGAGAAGTGGTGGCTTCTGCCAAGCGCAGCTGTCGTGGAGTTAAGACCAGGGTGACGAATAAGGGGGCTGCGTGTAGCGAGCAAGAGGCCCAGCTTTTGCTTTCAGCAGTCAGGGGAGAGGCGCTACGGGCAGCCACCTGGGGCTCTCTCGCTTGTTGCAGCATGGATGAGGGGGCTATTTGTGTAAAGCCATCCTGGTCAACGGGAATAACGTTGTTCTGTAACCAAGCCTGGCCGTTGGCTAACCTTATTATCACTAGACGTTGCGCCCGTTTTGCCCTGGCCGGACTTCTGTCCGTCGTGATGATGCCGAGCGCGTCTGGCGGCGCGCTCGGCTTGGCTTCCTCGGTCGTGTAACGTCGACGTTATACTCCGTATGCACACCACACCGCAAGTTCACTCTCTAAGCACTGCAGACCGAAGCACACAGCAAAGTCCACGACGGTGGAGACGCCATCCAAGATTTGGTCGCCGTTCTCCTGCCCAGAGCTTACACAGTTGAGGCGATCGCTGCGGAGACCCGGAACAACAAACTGCCTCCCCTTGTCCGCGGCGGGAGTGCGGGCCAGGGCCGGACCAGGCCCCTCGGTACCGCGGGGGCCGGGAAGCCAGAGTGGTCCCGGAGATGGAATGGAAGATTCCATGGTGCGAATGAGGAAGGTGACTGAAGCAATGGGGTCGGCGAGCACGGCTAATTGCTGGACTTCTGCACTTGCTAAGCAGTTGCTAAGGCAGCCAGGCTGCGTCAGGCAATGGCAAGCGAGAGGGCGGCGGCATCTTCAAACAAGAGTTGGTGGGATTCTCGAACCCAAGAAGAAGCGAGGCGCAGGGCCAAGCGAGCCGGGTATTTGGCGATTGGCTAGAACTAAGCGAAATCCTGGGAACAGCGCTCGAGAAACGTTGTGGGTTTGTGGGGCTTTTGGTGATTTGATATCGGGACATGGCATTCTCGTGCGCCATCAAGCCGCCCGAGACAGAAGCCACCAGGTCCGCCCACGGCATGACGAGAACAATCCCATCGCGGGACAGAAACGTTGGCGTTGAAAGCATCCATGGTGCTGTGGTATATTTAGTCCGACAAATCTCGGGGAACTGGCAGCACCCCGGCCGGCCCCCTGAGTCATGTTCATGGTCCAAGGGCGCGGACCAATGTCGAAAGCCACGCAGGGCCAAGATCACGGCATCTCATGACGCCCCCGCGCGAGGGAGCCAGTCCCGCGCTGCTGGAACACGTCCGACCGGGGTTGGGCGGGCCTCGGCGGTGAAGCAGGGACCCAGCCGCACGGCCAGTTCGTCAAAATTATCTCGAATAGGGCTTAGTGCCGACCCTTGCAGCCGCTCTCGGTCTTCGCCCAACCGCGTTGCCGGAAACATGCACACGTCCGGCGCGGCATGGGAATTGCTGATTTTCCATTGCCCAACGTTCAACGTCTCAATGTCAACGTTCATCCTTGGAGCCCGAGGCATTCCGTGCTTGGCTGTAGAGCTCGGTGAGATTGAACCGCTTGAGCTCGTCCCAGTCGCCGTCGACGACGCTCATTCCGCAGACCGTCTTGGGACAAGTTAGCGACGCGTGGCGCCGCGTATTCGGGTTTGGGGTCTGCTTACCTGGTATATCTCGACCAATATCACCTTGTCGGGGGAGGTGAGATTGACCTTGTGGCGATCGTCGTTGACCATGGCAGCAATCGTGTTGATCACCACGTCGCGTTTGAGGTTGCTGTGGTTGCGGATGGTCGGCCGGATAGCGAACTGCGAGGGTTAGTGTGTGGGAGTAGACAGGGGAACCCGGGACTCACTGTGAACGGTTTGCTCTCGAGGCCAAGGCCAGAGGATGCGTCCCCCGTTGTTTCCGGCGTTGTCTCGGCCGTTACCTCCGCGGAGATTCCCGTCGTCTCCGCCGTCTCCGCTGTCCCCGTCTCCGCCCCCTTCCCACCCACCGACCGCTTTCCGCTCAGATCAAACAACCCCCCCAGCGCATCCCTCGCAACCTCGACCAGGCCCTGCTCCGTCGCGCGCCCCATGACGCTCACAGGCGTCAGCCGGTTCACATACCGGCACCTCATCAGCCCGGGGATTTCCGCCGACCGCTTCGCGTCCTCGCAGATGCGCCGCACAAACGCGACGGGCTCGACGGGCGGCTGCGTCTTGACAAACAGCAGGCAGTCGACGTTCATCTTGACGGGCGTCATCCTGTTGTCGTTGCCGCCGTCCCCGCCATCAGCAGCGGTGGAAGGCTTAGCCGTCATCGCGGCAACCTCCTTCTGAATCGCCGCCTCAATGTCCTCCTCTCCCTCGTCCTCCTCACCGGCGGTTGCGTCGGTGTCATGCACGGATTTGATACCGTACATCTTTTCCGCATACTAACCCCCAATGTCATTGTGTCAGCAACCATTCATACCAAGCAGAGGAGTATAGGTGGGGGCCAAGAAACACCACAATATCACAACCATGACCCCACACATCAACCACATAACCACACACCTCCACTCCACCAAACACATCAGACAGAGAAAAGAGAAAATAAAGATATATATAAAGAAAAAGACAAACCTCAGCAAACAGCACCCCCACCTCCCGCGCAGCCTTCCCCTCCTGGTGCCGCGCACACGTCACCCAGATGCCTGTGTCGCCCGGCTGGATGGTCCCCTCGCCGCTGGCGACGCGGGCGAGCTTGGACTGCTGGTGGGGCGTCTTCCATTTGTTTGCGTTTCCTGTCTGTGAACAGGATCGATTAGTGTTAGCATGCCGAGTAAAGTAAAGAACGGGAGGTTGGCTTGGATTAACTTGGGAGGTGTGGGTGGGTGTAGGTGGGTAGGTGTGGGTGTGTGCGGTTGATTGGGGGGGGGATGGAAATGGTCTGTTGCGGGAGGGTGGAATAGTGTGAAGGGAGGTGATAGGTTGTTTGGTAAACATGGCGATGCCGAAACGGTATGGGGTAGAGTGTAGTGTTTGGAATTTGTGTAAGTGTGTATGTAAGAAAGGTGATAGGTAGGTCGTTAAGGGGTATGACATGACAGACATGGCACTGCCTTGCTTCTCGCAGACGCCACAGCATGACTTTGCATGAATGCTCGCTTGAAGCGTAAGGTGAATGGTGCGAGGGTCAGCCGCTCGGTTGGGCATACCTTTTTCTTCTTGGGCTGCTGGCCTGCGCCGGTGGCGGCGGCGGCTTTTCGCTTGTTGTCTCCCATTTTGTGTTGTTTTGGCGAGAGTGAAAACTGAAGAGGGTCTTGTGAGGGAAGACGGGCGGATGGTGTGCGTAAAAAATGGGCTCAAACGGGGAAAATTGGGAGCAAAATGCTCGTTGCGAGGTTGAAGGTCAGGACAGATGAGCCTCGGCCACTCAATAAACTGCAACCTGCGTGGTTGTGGTGTTGGTCTGTTTCTGGAGAGTGGAGAGAGTTGTCCTGGCAAAATCTCACAGAATCTAATTCAAGGGTGATGGACCTGGAAGTCACGTGCTCTCGCCTCCTTTTGAAGCCTTTTTCATACATAATGCAACGAGGAAACAGCGAGAAAAACATGGCTAAAGTTGACACTCGAGATGGGACAAAGGTACGGAAAGCATCTTATTCTTCTATTTTGAAGACTTGAAAACCGGGTTGAGATCTTAGTAGCCCCTTGTCCCCGCCTACCCCTTTTCCCCTCCTCGAATCACACGCACCTTTCCCTCACCTCTTTCTCTACCATCCTCTTTACCATCAACAAATACCCCTCATCTTAATCCGTCATCTTCGCATTATTCCTCGCCGCCGTCTCAGCCGTAATCTTCAGCGCCCGCGGCGCATCCTTCCGCGGCATCCAGTACTCGACAAACTGCAGCCCCGCCGCCTCGTTGAACTCCTTATCCTTGAGCAGCGCCTCCAGCTCGTCCTTGGTCTTGACGACAAACTTGCGCACCGTCTTGTCCGTCCCGCCCATCACCGTCGGCACGTCCGTGTACCGCCACCGCGTCACGTCGTTGTACTCGGCGTCCATGCCGTGGATGAAGCGCTCGATGGTGTAGCCCTCGTTGTAGAGGAGGAAGCTGCGGGCAGTCAGCCACATTCACAACAACTCGGACAGAAAAACTTACATGGTAACCCTGAGCTTATGCCGAATCATAGTCGTCACCTCCTGCGCAGTAAGCTGGAACGACCCGTCGCCCACAAACAAAATCGTCCTCCGATCCACGCCCTGGTCCTTGGCACCCAGCGCGGCGCCCTGGGCGGCACCCACCGACCACCCGATGCTGCCCCACAGGATCTGGGTCACGCCCGTGACGCCGCGCGGGAACCGCGTCTCCCAGATGCCAAAGTTGGACGTGCCCGTCTCGGTCACGACAATGTCGTTCTTCTTGAGGTAGTCCCCAATCCGCGGCCAAAAGAAGGCCTGCGTGATGACGTCGGAGCTGTCCCGGTTCTCCTCGATCTGGTTCACCACGTCCGGCGACGCCTTGCGCGCCAGCTTGCTCAGGTCGACGCGCTCCACCACCTTGCGCAGCACGCCGCGCATGGCCACGCCCGGGTACTCGGAGTAGCGCACGGTGCACGAGCTGGAGTGCAGGTCGATGGTCTTGAGCTGCGAGGTGCGGTACGAGAAGCCCGCCGTGTTGAAGTCGCTCTTCATGGCGCCGATGGTCAGCACCAGGTCCGACGACTCGACGCGCTCGGCGACGGCGGGCTGCGACCCGGTCCCCGCGTACACGCCGCCGTAGGTCGGGTGGTCCTCGTTGACGGCGCCCTTGCCCATGGGCGTGACAAAGACGGGCAGCTTGGTCTTCTCGATCAGGTCGTGCACCTCCTTGAGCACGCGGTGGCGGATGGCGCAGGCATCCACCAAAATGATGGGGCTCTTGGCCGCGTGCAGGTACTTGAGCACGACGTCGACGACGTAGTCCTCGCGCTCGGGCTCGTTGGGGGGCTCGGCGAGGTCGATCGGGGTGTCGAGGCGGGCGCCCTCGATCTTCTTCTCGGCCATGTCGGTGGGCAGCATGATGTACACCGGCCGGCTGCGCACCCAGCAGGCGCGCAGGGCGCGGTCGACCTGGTCGGCGATCTCGGCCGGGTTGTTGAGGCGGGCGACGTCGCACGAGATGTTGGAGCTCATGTTGGCGAAGACGTTGAAGTCGCCGTTGCCCAGCGTGTGGTGCAGCAGCATGCCGTTGCGCTGCGAGACGGTCGACGGGCAGCCCACGATGTGCACGACGGGCACGTGCTCCGAGAAGGCGCCCGCCACGCCGTTGATGGCCGACAGCTCGCCCACGCCGAAGGTGGTGATGAGCGCCGAGATGCCCTTGATGCGGGCGTAGCCGTCGGCGGCGTATGCTGCAGTCCCGGTCAGCCTGGTGTTGAACGAGTCCGGCATCCCTCGCGGCACGTACCTGCATTGAGCTCGTTGACGCTGCCGACCCAGGTCAGGCCGGCCTTGGGGAGGTAGTCGAGGGCCACCAGGTTGAAGTCGCCGGGGAGGCCGTGGACGGAGCGGATGCCGATCTGGTGCAGCCTCTGGAAGAGGTACTCCGACACCGTCACCGGCTTCGAGAGGCTCTGTTCCCTGATGCCGGGCATGTTGGCGAGTGTGTTTCTGGCGATGTGTACACTGTTGCAGTATGGGACAGGAACGAGGTCGACAGAGCAGAGAGCAGAACCAGCACGCGGGGAGTCGGCGATGAGGGGTTGAGATTAAGAGCAAAGCTCCATCCCGGCTGTGTTACGAGACGACCCAGACGAGGTCGTAGCTCCCATGCTGTCCGGCCCCGCTCAGCGCTATCGCAGCCAGTCTCGCGACCGCACACGTTGCCCGAGCTCTGGCCGGGAAGCCGTGAGGCGCGAAGCAGGATCCTGGCGGGGCGGAGGGGGGGCAACGGCCGTGACGCGATGCCGTGGTCAGGCCATGCCTCAGAGCATCCTCCTTGCCAATGGCAGCGGCGCACGGCGGTGGTCAGTAAGCATTGCGGGTCGCGTTGCATGCACCCGACGCAGGGTTGTGACGGGTTGGCGGCAGGAAACAGCTGCTGCAGGAGCTCGAGATGGTGGTCCGATGCTGTCCGATGCTTCTCGTTTACGCGGCAGTGATGTAATCGAGTCCCAATCGAGCCCGAGACTCCCAATCCCGGCGCGTCCGGCCGGCTGCGGGGCCTCGGGGGCCCACCAGGGGCTTAAAACCGGATGCGGCCGCAGGTCAAGCTCCTGAGGCTCCCTGCCAAGACGGTACGCGAGCGGGCCCTGGCGAGATGCTGCAGTGAGGCTTTTGTTGCCGCTAACCCGCTGGGTACCGGTGGTCTGTCCAAAAGTGGACCGCCGGGTCTGGATCGTCTCTTGTGTCTTCGATATCTCTATTCCGCCGCCATGCCATGCCATGTCCGAAAATAACTGAGAAGAGATGTTGAGCCGCCAACGCCATGCACGCATGCTACACCACGCCACACCATGATCAAACGATCAAAAACGAAGGAGAGGCGACCGCCGCACCGGCGCGACACACCCCAAACCCCCACGCCAAACTCCATCTAATCCAACCCACCACCAAACACCCTGCATCTGTACACCTCCAACACCCCGTATCTTACACCACCCGTATCAGTACACCTCCCAACCTGCATTCTGCATCTGCTACCCTCAATCACAACTCCCATCCCGCCACCCAGTCCTCCACCTCTCCTCCCACCTCCCACAATCAAACACCGGCTTCCCAAGCTTCCGATTAACCTCATTATGCGCCTCACACAGCCAATTCCCAAACACCCCCCTCCCCTCGACCCTGACCTCCGTCTTCCGCATGTACGCCTGAAAATCCTCCGCACACACCCAGCACGGATACAGCTTCGCAAACAGCCCCATGAAGCTTTTTAGATCGGACTGTTCCTTGGGTGTGGGCGTCGGAGGGTAGGTGGCTGCTATGGAGTGGAGCAGGGTCCAGGTGCTGCGGCCGAGGGCTTCGACGTCGGGGGGGCAGTCTTTTGGTGGGGGGTGGGTTTTGAGGGTGGCTTTGGCTTGGGTGGTGAAGGAGGCGAAGGAGTTGCAGGAGCGGCAGCTGGGGGGGGTTTGGTCAGTTGAGGTGGGTTTGAAGGTTGGTGAGGGAGCGGGGAGGTGAGTGAGTGGAAGGCTTACGGCTTGCCGTCCTTGCCTAGGACGACGCCCTTGGGGAGCTTCTTTGGCGGTTCGGCGGTTGTCGTGGTGGCTGTGGTGGTGTCTGGCGCGGGGTTGCCGGCTGGCTGCGGTTCTGTGCTGTCGGCTGCCATATTGGTGCGCCGAGGTGTTTTAGGGGGCGTTGAAACGGTAAATACGGCGTAGTGGTCCACGCGACAAGTGTGGTGTTGGAAATCTTGAAAACGGTCCGCGGTGGTGCCGGAAGTTTGGTGGACGCGGCATGGCTCGGTGCTTGGAAATCGGACGGACAGGGATTGGAGGCTTATCGATAACAGGCACAACAGCGGCTTGTCCCGAAAGGCGCTGGATGTGTGGAATTCGGAGTTCGGACATTCAGGGACAAAAGACACGAGCGGAACGGGAAGCTGTCACAACCTGGAACCATCCTACACAGGTCGTTTAGGCACGCTGGCGGCTTCATGGGCGAGGGAACTGGTGTTTAACTATTCCCATCTTGCCATACGAGAGTTGAACGGCGTTTTGGGCATCCCAAGTTCAACTGCTGAATACGCGTGTCAGTCCAGGCGTGTAAGTTGATCCCATGCCAGCCAACCAAATATTTCACGGTGAACTGACCTTGCATTCGCCTTTGCCTTCGCTTGTCTTCTGGCAACCATCTCTGCAACGACCTCATCCTCCAGTTTCTGGCTATCATCTCTCGAGAACTCAGGAGGTGCTCCCCCTTCGCTTTTGCGGCTCCAACCGAGATATGGTTTCTCGTCCCGGGAGAGCCCCAGCATCTCCATGAACCTCACACGAATCTGTGCAGGGATATTGTTCCGCTGCCACAGCCATCGCTGCCTCGACTCAAAGATGAGCTCCATCGCCCGCAAGAGGGCAATCTGTGCCGGTGAAGAAGGCGTGATATCCTTCAGCCCCTCTTTGAGTAGCAAGTAGAACCCCAGGCGTTGGTTGCCATTACCCAGGTACGTATCGTGCAAGCTCACCTGATAAGACGGAGGATAGAAACCACCGAGCTCCCAGTCGATGATGGCGGCAAGCTCGTATGTCGTCTCTCCGCTGGGAGTTTCATCGCACCGAAGCAGCAGATTGCGAGGGCTAAGATCGTTGTGGCAGGAGACTGCCTCTTGCTGCCACTGCGCCATGTCCGAATTGCTGACGGTGGCCGAGCCGAGGTCTTCGGAATCAGACTTGAAAATAAGGCCCTCTGGGTCCGAGATAGACCCAATGCTGTAAAAGGGGGCGTTTAACTTCCACTTCTGCTCGATGGCAGACAGCAAGGAGCGGCCATCGCTTAGAAATCCCGTCGTAGGCCCTCCCATGACCGCTCTCCCAAGCTGCTCTTCGCTGTCTTGCCCAAATTCCCGACGCAGAATTGTCTGGACTTTGGCGTCGGAAAGTCGCACAGCCTGCAGCTTCGACACGGCATCGACGACTGCAGCGGTGACAGACCTCTGGTCCTCGGCACTCATCTCATCCCATGCCTTCTCCAGGGTGACTCCCTCGACAAACTCCAGAACAGCATATTCAAATTCCCTCCCTCGATCATTGACTGCGGTGCCGACTTGAAGAGTCTCCGGGACGAGGCTCGGAAGAAAGGTGGCGGCGATTTCCTGCGTGGCAGAGATCAGATGAAAAGGACGAGGCTGCCCGTTCGACGCCTCCAAGCGGACCACGCATGAATGGCGGCCATTTTGGAGGGGGTTGGGGAGGGTGGCGCTGAATATGCACTGGTCCCAGTTTTGGAGGATGATGGAGACTGAGGAGGGCTGGTTGTTGGCGAAGATGTGCTTGAGCAGGCTATCATCCGGAACCACAGCACGATCGTCCATTGCAACGGGTGGGGTTGAACCGTTCAAGTCCCACTGATTGGGATAAGTGGGCTCGGTGGGGTGCTCCAGACGGGAAGTTCGAGCAGAAACCTGGAGGGGCCTTGAAGGTGCTCTGGGCACGTGCCCCACAAGCGGAAATGCCAGCGCCCCTGCCAGTGTTGCAGGCGTATTCTGTACTCCGTAATTAAAGGGTATCCTCACCACGCCTGACACGCGCGGCTCCAGGGGGGCCGGCGATCCTGACAACACTGTCGAGCCCAGCATTGACGATTAATCACTTCTACAGAATACAAATTAATCGTCGACTCCAAGCGGCTTGTGCAACTGCTAATGTCGTGACGTCATTGGGTGCGGCGGCGTTGCTGTGGTAACACCCCTGGCCCTGCAGTTCCCAGCGCGTTGAGGTGTGGCATCAAAGCCAGCCGCGTCAACAAGCCAACAAAGCGACATGGAAACGGAAAATGTCAATTAAACTCTTAAGCACAACACAGCTCAATTGACAATTGACTGGAGTAAACGACCTTCTATTCCGACCAGCTCGTGCAGCCTCTCAGCATTTCCACCACCACCACCACCACCACCACCACCACCACCACCACCACGACTACATCGCCACCACGACTACATCGCCACCACGACTACGCTCACGAAATCCGCTGCGATGGATGACGAGAGTGAAACTGTGCGGTTCAAGCGGCAGTGCATTGAGTACCTCGATGGTGTCCTCGACGAAATCCGGGGTTTCGGTGATGGTGTCTACGCCCTTGACGACGACCATCTTGCAACACTCAACATACGAAGGGCAGAGCCCCTCGACATCGAGGAACATGCGGTCGATTTCGGACGCCGTTTTTTCTACCCTCGCTTCACCCTCGAGGAGGCCCGTCAAAAGACGACTGACTTCCTCGCCGACCACGACGAATACCTGAGTCACCACACCTGGCGCAAGAGATGCCGACGCGGCTCCTTCGATGACGACCTGTGGGAGCCGTCACCGGTCCCACTCGACCCAGAGGAGAGACACCCGCTGTGCCACGCGGAGGGGGACGCCAAACATAGGTTGGAGTGGTTTTTGGCAGCAACGGGAATGTATTACGACCGATGGATCACGACTCCCAATATGGGCCTCTGGGAGGGCTCCGCCTGGGAGTTTTGGGAGTGAGTTTTCCGGCGCCGAATTTATCGTCGAGAAAGGTGGCTGATCACAGACTAATCCGCCTCCGCCCCCTGCACTCTAGCCAGGCCTGTCTTCTTCGTAACCGTATGCCTAACCTCCCATGGCACAACCCGCCCGACGCCCAAATCGGAACACCCCCGCAAGCCTACTCGTTCAGGGTGAACATGGCATGTTTAATGAAGGACGACGCCGCCGAAATCCCGCACATTGGAGGCACAGTCTTGGACGTGGCCGAATCCAAGGAAGGGGAGGTCTTGCGCAGCGAAGTTGCCGCTGCTGTTGGGCTTCTCAAGCACCAATTCCGACGCGGCGACTTCTGCCACCACCATACTCTGCCTGTAAGCACCATCCGTCTCTCGGTCCTCTCTCCCCTGCCCCCCACCGCCACCGAGTTTTGTGGTCGCCAGGTTCAAACCAGCTGCTAATTGGCGACATACAGGCCATCGTCTTCTCCTTCCAACACGACCGATTCGGCCGGGTCACACAGTTCCACTTTGATGGCAGATCCCTCGTGCTACGACAGTCTCGCCTCCTCGACTTCCGAAGCGATGAACCTACAACCGATGCTTACCACATGATCCGTTGGATGGCCAACCGGCCAATGGGGGAGACGAGATTCCGAAAAGCGGCCGAGGAGGAGCTAGAGGAGCCAGGGCTGCGGGACGTCGACAAGAGCAGCAGCCAGCTGCCTGTTGAGGTCCAAGGCACGTGAAAGGACAAGGCTGTCGGTGTCGGAATGTTTTGGTTTTGTGTACAATACTCGCCAGGGGCCATGTCTTGGAAACACGTCAGAAGCAACGGGGAAATCCGCCCCGGTTTGGGATGTGAAAAGCAACTCCTACCCGGTGCTCATCAGGGGCATTGACATCGGTAGTCGTTGACCACAGAGGGTCTAAGACACTCAAAGAAGTGGGGAAATGAGAATTTGGACTCTACTGCTCTGTAAAAAGGAGATAGCAAATAATGTGGAAGTGACAAGGACATGAACGAGGCAGAGGTAGAGTATGGCAAGAGAGAAATAGGGGAGGGAAAAGAGGCATGAAGCAAGGATCAAAGAAGGCCGGGAGAAGAGGAGGGGAGAAGGGAACGGAGAAGGAACATACCGAAGAAATAAATGAACGAAACGAAAGATATTACTGACCCGGTAGGCGCCTCGGACTAGAGTTCTGTATGAGTAGGGCTTATATGGTCTTTCAACTGGCTGGCAAACCTGAAGTCGAGAATACACACCCGAAAGAATCATGGGTCAGTCTCGCACTATCTAACGAGGAGATCCAACTCAATCTAATCTAGTGTAATCGATCACAGCATATCCAAGGCTGAATAGGTGGAACAGCAGAGAACTCCCACCAGACGTGGACTTCCAGTCCACCACAGCTCCCATCCTGCCGCCTCACTCCCAAGGATCCGAAAGCTCCAACATCAACGCCAGCACGTTACGCAAAAAAAGCCTCACGTGCCCCTGATTTCCGACATGATAGGGGCCATAGCAGCGCATGACAAGGAAGTTGCCCTCGTCGAGGTCTTCGAGCGTAGGCGCCCTTGGCGCCGCCGCTACGGCGGTCTGCGCGATGCTGGGCGCCTCTGAACCCGCCGCTTCAGGTCCCGGGGGGTCGGGCCGACCTCGATTCTTGCTGGGCGAACTGGTCTTGAACGGCGGCGTCGCGGGGCGGGGCCCGCCGTGGAGGTAGGCTTCGTACCCCTTTCCCCATTCGCCGACCGTGATGTATAGGTACCGGTAATCCAGGGAGATGAGTATCCGGCTGTGGTACTCCGCGTCAGTCGGTAATTATGCCTTCGATTACATGCAGTCAGAGCTACAGAACGCACCGCTTCTTGCTGTTGTCGGCCGTGGACAGTGTTCCCGCCCTGCGCTTCTCCGCCTTCTTCTCTCCCAGCGTGGTAGAGATCCACGCGGCCATCTGGCAGGCTTCCTGCCACTCGATCTTGGCCTGGGCCGCCGTCCGCATGTACGGCTTGACTTCCAAGATGGCGAGCGGACCGCCGCAATCCGGGTTGCCCGGATTCCTCAACAGGCCGTCCGTCCGCGCCTCGCACACGACGTTGTTGGCCGATCCGAGCGAGAACGAATGACGCCTTGGCATCCACTGAAGGCCTTCCCGGCCTTTCATGGCCCCGATTCCGGAGCAGAGCGTCATGGAGACGAGAAGGTTGATCAGGGCTGAGTTGACGATCTCCTCGTCCTCGGATCTAGCCTTCTCCAGCTCCATGGTTCGTGGGCTGAACACTTCTAGCTCGTGAGTGGCAGCCGGCGTAGGAGACGTGGCCTCGATCAGCTGTTGGGCTGGGGTTTGGGGGGCCGCCTCTGGCGGGGTCTTTGTGCCATGGATTGCCAGCGCCGCCATCTGCAAGTTCAAGGAAGCTCCCTCCTTTTCAAGTCTCATCCTCTCTGCCGCCTCCTTCGCCTCTCTCTTGTCCTTCTGCCTGTCGGACCTCCGAACAATCTTCAGCGTGTCTCCCCCGATGACAACACCCTCCTTGTTGACAGCCTTGGTCTGCTCGAGCAGCCACTTGGTGACCAGAAATGCCCCCAGCTGGGCGTTGCCAGGGTCGTTGGACCGGAATGGGGTATCGACGGTCTTGATGAAGGTGACCATGTTCTGGCGCAACGACAATATAGGCTGCTGTCCTTGCTCGGAAGGCGGGCTCGGTTTCTGCCCGAGCAACCCCAGAGCTTTGGCGACGTATTCCGCCCGCACATAATCGCTGGCGTGGAATTCAGTCACGGGTTTGTTCTTCCACAGCGCCTTCAGGTAGATGAAGTCGGTCAGGTCAAACTTGGAAGCAGAATGGGCCTCATAAGTGAGAATGTCTAGTTGGGTGGG
>OUNM010522764.1_pt1 | contig 14645 bp, 13 predicted proteins | sample 1769961 | NCBI WGS metagenome assembly OUNM01 (sample SAMEA3914820, study PRJEB12502) | metagenome | biome: forest; material: soil | place: USA | collected 2012-03-12 | depth 0.3 m | reverse complement strand
TGCTCTCGTCGCCGGTGAAGGTCTATGCTATGACCCCTGCGAGGAAACTGATGCCGCCCAAGGTCCGGGCATTGCTTACGGCGTTCGATGAACTGCGCATAGATGGCATGACCGACGCTGAACGGCTCGGTTACACCGACTGATGCCGCATCAGAAGACACCCAATCCCGTGGGTGCCGGACCGGTCGCCGCGTTTTACTTCACCGGGTTGCCATAGCATAGACATCCGGCCGACTAACCGAGAGTCGCTGAAAATTCTGAGCTTTATGCTCAGATCGCGCTGCCCCGACACCCTTGACTGGGCGTCGGGGTCGGAATGCGTCAGGCCGCCTTGCCTTCCAGCATCTTTACCGTATCGTCCGTGGTCCAGACCCCATTGGCGATGAAGCGGTAATTGACCAGCGCAGCGCCATAGCCATCGCCTTCTGGTAGCTTCGGCCCGGCTACGGCGTCACGCACCACCGCCACCTCAAAGCCCTGCTCGAGCAGATCGCGCAGATGCGACTCTACGCACAGGTTGGCCAGCATGCCCGCGAGAATGACCTGGTCCACCCGCTGCTTGCCCAACTGAAGCTTAAGGTCGTTGACCTGCGGGCCATAGAGCTTGTGCGGCGAGCAGATGATGGTCTTGCCATCCTCGATGTACGGTTTGAACTCCGGGAGGAAGTCCGAGCCCGACCCGCGGAAGCCTTCAAGCGACAGCGCGCTCGGACGGTCGAACAGGCCGAGGTTGTGCTGGAATATCTCCGCCCCACCCTGGAACTGCCATCGATGGTCCTGCGGATAGTAGTAATGGGGGGAAATCGCCACCGTAATACCGGCCTTCTTGGATGCCTGGAACAGGCGCAGCAGGTTCGGCACCATGTTCTGCTCGGTCACGCTTTCACCCACAACCGGCCACGCTTTGCCCTTCGGACTCATGAAGTCGATCTGCGGATCGATGACGACGAACGCAGTGCGCGCGAGGTCAAGCTTCATGCCGGTCTTGGGCAGTGCCGGTTTGGCCGGGTCTGCGTACTTGGCAACGCCACCGGCCGGCGCTGCGTTGGCCAGCGAGGGCAGTTGCGTGGACGCCACTGCTGCGGCGGCAACCGAGCCCTTCAAAAACGTACGGCGGCCGTGAAATTCTGGGGTCTCACACACAATGATTCTCCATTCAATTCCGTGACACGAGCAGATGCAATCGACGCCCTGCCATGAACTTCTTGGATAGTTCCGGGGGCTGGCGAAAGTCGCTAGGACGTTGGGTCATGGTGAATACCGGGTGAACTGACTGACGTTTTGTTCACCGGACCTGCGCTGCTCTGCTTGCCGCAGAAACTGCGTGGAATGAATCCTAGGCTCGGGCACGGCATGCCAGTAGTGCTGCCACGGTGCCCACACTGTTGTCACATCGGCACCAATCTTTGCGCCATGCGTTGCGTGGTCCGCAGTACACGCTGCGACTAGTCATCCTCAGTCCAGCAGAGTCCGCCTTGGGCAGGCCGATGGTGCGACGACCGAGTTCGGCGCCTGCCGGCAGGCGCCGGTGTAGCGGATCTCGGGGTCGATCAGGCGCTTGCCGGCCGGCTTCCGTCATCCAACGCCGCATCATCGACGGTCCGCTTTCTAGCGACGAACGGACGCTAGAACGTAGAACACAGGCAACAGATGCAGTTCAATCAGCTTGCCGAAACAGCCCAGCAAATCTTGGCATTGGTGACCTCCGAATCTCCGTGGCCGCTAGATCACGACCATATTCTGAAGTCTTCGTCCCGCCGAACGGTACCCGTGTATCGGATGCCGTGATGGCATCGATGAATGCTGCTCAGCTTGTCACACCTATACACCTATGGCCACAGCAAGCGCGCGTTGGGCGGATCGACCAGAGGCTCCGACAGGCCGACTGGCGTGGCGTTGGCCAGGTGAATCGCAACTTGGCCGACGTGTCTTAGTCAACCTAACGCAGACGTGCTGGAGGGAACGCACACCGGCTCGCCCTTACCGTCTTTTCCCGCAGCGCACGAAAGTGCTGTAACAACTCGCGGGGCAGTAGGGGCGCAGGGCTGTCCTTCCACCCTGCTTCAGCCCGGTCACGTCGTCGGAATGGTCCCTCCATCAATCACATATTCGGCGCCAGTAATACTCGCAGCGTAAGGCGATATCAGGAACGCGATCAACTGGGCCACCTCAATGGGCATGGCTGGACGTCCCAGTGGAATTCCACCCAGCGAGTCCATGATGATCTTCTTTCCCCCTTCATAGTCAGTACCAGCCTGCTTGGCCAGTCGCTGGGCAAGTGCTACCGCGGCATCGGTTTCGATCCAGCCTGGCGCTACGCGCACCACGCGCACACCCTTTGGAGACACCTCTTTGCTTAGGCTCTTGCTGTACGTCGAAAGCGCAGCTTTTGCCGCCGCGTAGGCTGTCGTCGATTCAGGCAATGGCAACCTTCCCTGAATCGACGTGACGTGAACAATTACGCCTCGGCCTTGCCCGATCATTGCCGGCAGAAGCGCACGATCCAGGCGCACGGCTGGCATGAGGTTCAGATCCAGCTCACGTTGCCATTCGTTGTCATCCAGCGTTGCAAATCCGCCGGCCGGAGCACTGGAGCCGCCAACCACGTGCACGATGGCATCGAGCCCGCCGAGCCGGCGCATCACCGTGTCAGCCACAAGCGCACAGCCCTGAGCGGAACTGACGTCGGCCTCGATGAATTCCGCAGACGGCATGTTGGCGTCACGCGACCGCGCCGTCGTCAAGACCCGGGCATGTTGTGCAACCAAAAGCTCAACCACTGCACGTCCGAGTCCTTTTGTTCCGCCGGTTACCAGTACTCGCTGGCCCTCAAGTTGAAGTGCCATGTCCATCAGGCGATCTCCAATGCCGAAATCCGTTTGCCATCGTGCCTGAACGAATAAGTGAGTTCCAGCGGGCTACCGGGAAAGTCACCGGACACCATCGCGGTCACCGTGGTGATTCCCCCATCTTCGACAACACGCAAGGGGACGGACGTGTATGCGTAACGCTCCCGCGCGTTGCGCAGCCACGCCTCAATCGCGCTATGGCCGGTGTGCGTATGATTCTCGTCAGCCACAATGGCTTTCGGCGCGAAGCAGTCTTTCACATGGGCAAACTGCGCGCCGTTGCTGATCTTGAAGTAAGTGGCGATAGGTGTAGCGAGTGGCAGTGTCATATCTCTCTCTGTCGTGCGTTGCCCCCATTGTGAGCGGACAACCATGCTGCAAGTTTCGAATTAAACTGACTCACAAACAAGAACGCACGAAAAAGTAAGTTACTCACCTTGATCACACCCTACACCCCAGAAACCGCGGCAGCAGGCGTCGAAGACGCGATGAAGTTACTGGAAGGCCGCTGGAAACTGATTATTCTGTTTCATCTGTTCGATGGCAAAGTGCAACGATTCTCAGACTTCGAGCGATTGATCCCCGGAATTTCGCAAAAGATGCTCGCCCAGCAACTACGCCAACTGGAGCGCGATGGGATCGTCATACGCAAGCTCTATCCGCAAGTCCCGCCGAAAGTGGAGTATCGGCTGACGGATTGGGGGCAGGCGCTCTGTCCGGCGCTCGACGCAATGCTCAATTGGGCAGCACAGCGCAGGCCCGGCCATGGGCTCCTGCAACACGATTCCGACGACGCGACTTGAACGTCCAATTACGCGTGGCTGAGCGCGAGCCAGAGACTTCTGACGGGCTGCTTTAGGCCAGCCTTTGGACGACTGCGATCCTCCATCCATTGTCCGAGAAGGGTCGGCAAGCGGCCCGCTGCAACCGCACCGCCCCCCAGGCGCACGCAGCCACTAAGGCAAAGCGCGCCGCGCACCAGTAACCCGTTTGGCCCGATCAATGGTGACATCGAGGAGGGTGTGGGCGCGGTACACCACCGAGATAGCCGGAACAACCCGAAAGCGTACGGATGACAACATTCCTTGCGACCCCCGAGAGGATTCCAGCACGGCTGCAACCCTTTCTGCTCTGACTTTCATCCCGATCTTCGCGGTTGCTGCCAGCCATTCGTCGGCCCATCATGTCGTGCACAGGCGCTTTCCAGACTATCCTGAGTCGTAGCAACCGATTTCCTGATTCCGGAAAGCCTGTTTGCGTGCTCGAACGAAGCGGCGAAGCCTGGCTCGCCCGAGCCGGAGGATCCATGGGACGATTACCGACGTTGGCATTGCAGTTCCTTGTGTGGACGCTGATGCTGGGCGGATGCGCCAGCCGGCCGGTCAACCCGCCATTGGCCCATGCCGACCCCAATGCCGGCTATCGATTCTTTACGCGCCCACAGTACTCCTCGGACAATGAGAACCTGGTGATTCTTGCCTTCTCGGGAGGTGGGACACGCGCAGCCGCGTTCTCGTACGGCGTGCTCGAGTTCATGCGCAATACCGAGGTGGTCGGACCGGCGGGCAAGCGGTCTCGCCTGCTCGACCATGTCGGCGTCATCACGGGCGTATCGGGTGGAAGCTTCACGGCGCTCGCCTATGGGCTCTACGGCGACAAGCTCTTTGAAGATTACGAACAGCGCTTCCTCAAGCGCGATGTACAAGGCACGATTACCTTGCGCACGCTGAATCCGGCGTACTGGCCATCGCTATGGTCGGGGGGCTGGGGTCGCTCGGAACTGGCGGCGGACCTGTACGATGAGATCCTGTTCCATGGCGCGACTTTCGGCGACCTCCATCGCGGAAACGGTCCGTTCATCATCGCGTCGGCCACGGACATCTCCACTGGCGCCCGCCTTCCCTTTACCCAGTCCACGTTCGACGTGCTCTGCTCGGATCTGAGCGCGTTGAAGCTTTCCCGTGCCGCTGCCGCGTCGTCTGCCGTACCGGTGGTACTCACGCCGATTACCCTCAACAATTACGGCGGCACCTGCGACTACGCGACACCTGCCTGGATCAAGCCATTCATCGAGAGTGCGGACCCGCCCCGTCCAGCCGCGCGCGCGACCCGTCATCTGCGGGAAGAGGCCGAGCTCGGGGACAGCATCAACCGACCCTACCTCCATGTCGTGGATGGTGGCGTGTCGGACAATCTCGGCATGCGCAGCGTACTCGATGCGCTGGAGCTCATGGAAGCGCTGCACCTGATCGGCCTGCCTTCGCCGCTTGACCATACGCGCAGGATCGTCGTCTTTGTCGTCAATTCACTGTCCGTACCCAAGACAGCATGGGACAAGTCGGAATCTGCTCCAGGGACATTGGAGATCCTGGTCAAAGCGTCGGGTGTTCCTATCGACCACTACTCCTACGAAGCGACGGAACTGTTGAGGGATACGCAGTCGCGGTGGCGCTCCATGCGCGGCGTCCGGGCGTCCTCCGCATTTACCGCGAACAAGGACCCTGCGGTGACCACTGCCCTGCGCACGCCGGACGCGACCATCTATGCCATTGACGTGTCGTTTGACCAGTTGACGGACAAGGAAGAACTGGCCTACCTGAACGAGTTACCCACGTCATTTTCCCTTTCGGCCGAGGCCGTCGACCGGCTGCGCGCCGCTGCGGGAAAAATCATCATGGCGTCCCCCGATTTCCAGCGGTTGCTGCGGGACGTCGGCGCCAGCATCGTCCCGGACCCGTCTCGAATGGAGAATTCATCGGCTTTGCCGGCAGGGAAGTAGCCTTCCCGGATGATTCCGTGAGATTGTGGTGCGCGACGGCTATGGCAGCGCCCCGGGAGGCACCACGCTCCATCCTGAAGCACCACTCGAGGTGGTCCTGCGTTGGCTCCTGAGGACACCGTTCTCGTCGAACTCGAAAAGGACCGTCGAGGTACGGATGGCACCCCCGGAAAACAGCGGACCGATGAATGGAATAAAGCTCTCCGGGTGAGGCCGGGAGATTGCAAACGAATAAATCAGTATCGTGGATCCGTTTCTCAGCGTGGTCTGCGATGAGGGCGTTCCGAGCTGGGTGGTCACGTCGTCAAGAGTAGAGAAGCCGAGCAGGAAGTTCGACAATTGCTCCGGTTTCACGTCTGTCCCAGTCGATACGCAGGCAACCAGCAAGATCCAGCTCACGACGATTGCGTGAAAACGCTTCATATCGTCACCGCGCTGCCTTTGTGCCGTGACTGAGAACGTGCCGCAGGCCAGTTACGACTTGGGAGTACATCGCATAGGCCCCCCGAGGCAAATCGCCTTCATTTGCGAGCGTGCCCACCCATGGATAGGAGGCTCCTTCTATCTTAGGAGGAAAACACCATGGCTTTGTGCACTTTTGCGTCTTGAAACACACCTCGGCATGAGGCCTGCTGCCCCGTCCAGCTGCGAGCGTGCGACTTCACTCGTCTTCATGCGCAAGACGTGTCTCATGGCAACCCGTTGCTACGCGGGCTGAACCGGGCACCGCTCATTGGCGCGGTCATCGTGTTCGCTACGTCCTCGCGCGAGACTGTCCGCCAGCGTACCGACTCTCGCGTGGACGGGTGTCATCATCGATCCGTCGGGAGAGCGGTGATGGCGTACTTCCCTCTCGATGTCCGTCACCACGGTGAGATCAGGAGCAACGCGCGCGACGTGTTTTGTTGTTTCATTTTCTGTTCCGTCATCCAGGCTCCGTCGTGGTCACCTGGCCTGCTGTGTTACTACCAGACTAGGGGGAGCGATGAAGATCGCACAGATTTCACCACTTGCCGAGCGCTGTCCCCCGAGTCTTTACGGCGGCACGGAGCGCATCGTGTCTTACCTGACCGAAGAACTTGTTCGCCAGGGACACGACGTTACGCTATTCGCCAGCGGGGACTCCGCGACTGACGCGGAACTTGTTTCATGTTGTGATGTAGCGCTTCGTCTCGGTACGCATATGCGCGACCCGTTGCCGTACTACATGATGATGCTCGACGACATCCTGGCGCGGGCCAGTGAATTCGATGTGCTGCATTTTCATATCGACATGCTGCATTACCCATTGCTGCGGCAGCTGCCGTCGCGAGCGGTGACAACCTTGCATGGCCGCCTGGATCTTGCGGACCTGCAGCCGTTCTATTCGCGCTTTCCGCATTTCCCGTTGGTATCCGTTTCCACCGCGCAGCGTGCGCCCATGCCACCCGTGAACTGGGCCGGCACTGTATTGCATGGCCTGCCAAAGGATTTGCTGGCCTACCGTGCAAAGCCGAAAGGAAACTACCTTGCATTTCTCGGACGGATATCGCCGGAGAAGCGGCCTGACCATGCGATCGACATTGCAGCACGTGCCGGGCTGCCGCTGATGATTGCGGCAAAGGTCGACGAGGTAGACCGCGTCTATTGGGAAGAAACGATCCGCCCATTGCTGGCGGCGTACCCTCTTGCGGAATACATCGGTGAGATCAACGAGCACGAGAAAGCAGAATTCCTCGGCAATGCGCGTGCGCTGCTGTTCCCGATCGCTTGGCCCGAGCCTTTTGGATTGGTGATGATCGAGGCGATGGCATGTGGTACCCCCGTGATCGCGTTCGCTTGCGGCTCTGTCTGCGAAGTGGTCGAGCCTGGCGTCAGCGGCTATATCGTGCAGAACGTCGAAGAGGCAGTGGTCGCGGTGAACAGTATCTCGGCACTGTCGCGCGCCGGAGTGCGGGCAGCCTTCGAAGCGCGCTTCACGGCGGAGCGCATGGCCCGTGATTACGTGCGTATCTACCAAAGCCTGGCTGAACCGGATGTCAGGAATGCGCCAAGAGGTGAATCTGATGAACTCGCGCTCGCCTGAGCAGAGGGAACTGACCTATGCAATCCGACCCGCCTAGCAAACCTGGCGGTGCAACGCTCGTTCAAGGCGCCACGCATGTCGCCCAGTTCTATATTCCTACAGCCGCATCGTTACAGGAGCGGCGCCCACGCACGCTCAAACACGCCGACACCTTCGGCTTGTTTGACCACAATGGCGACGCGATGGGCGCACTCGGTAGCCCGGAAGGTTTGTACCATTTCGACACCCGGCATCTCTCCTTTCTGCGGCTCACGATTGACGGGGCGCAGCCCATGCTGTTGTCCTCCACGTTGAGCGACGACAATGCCGCCCTGACTTGCGATCTGACCAATCCCGACCTGTTCGATGAGGAAGGACGCCTGCGGCTCGAGCGTGACCTTATTCATATGCGCCGCACACGATTCCTGTGGAACTGCACCTGCTACGAGCGCCTGATCGTGCGGAACTTCGATGAGGCTGCGCGAAGCGTCCGCATCGAGATTGCCTACGACGCCGATTTTGTCGACCTGTTCGAAGTACGGGGGGCGCTGCGTCCACGGCGCGGCACACTGCACGCGCCAGCGCTGACAGCCGGAGCGGTGACATTGAGCTACACGGGGCTGGACGACGCACGGCGCGCCACACAATTGAGCTTCGACCCGCCTCCCGATGATCTGACCGGCAGTAGTGCAAGTTTTCTGCTGACCCTCGACCCGCTTTCGTCGCAGAGACTGTGCATCGACATCCGCTGCAAGTCTTTGCTGGATGTGCCTCACGAACCGACGTCGTTTCTCGGCGGATTGCGTCAGTCCCGACGCGAGCTGCGACGTTCATCCCGGCGGGCTGCATCGATCACCACCTCGAACGAGCTCTTCAACGAGGTAGCAAGGCGCAGCATATCGGACCTCAACATGCTGCTCACGAACACACCACATGGTCCGTACCCGTATGCAGGAATCCCATGGTTCAGCACAGTGTTCGGGCGCGATGCGCTCATCACCGCGCTGCAAACGCTATGGTTCGATCCGGAGATCGCGCGTGGCGTCCTGCAGTACCTTGCATCGATGCAGGCGAAGTCCGTTGACGCATTGGCGGACGCAGAACCGGGAAAGATACTTCACGAAACGCGGCACGGCGAAATGGCAATGCTCGGCGAGGTGCCGTTCGGACTCTACTACGGCAGTGTGGATGCAACGCCGTTGTTTGTGCTGCTGGCTGGGGCCTACCTGCAGCGTACCGGCGATATCGGGACAATCCGTGCACTGTGGGCGAATATCCTGGCCGCGCTGAACTGGATTAGCGACTACGGAGATCGCGACGGTGACCTCTTTGTGGAGTACGGCAGACAGTCGCCGGAGGGTCTCATCAATCAGGGTTGGAAGGACAGCCGGGATTCCGTCTTCCATACAGACGGACGGCTTGCTCCCGGCCCGATCGCATTGGCGGAGGTGCAGGCCTACACCTACGGGGCCTGGCAGGCTGCCGCATCAATTTGCGCTGCGCTGGGCGACACCGAAGGGGTCGTGGTCTATGCCTCCAAGGCGGAGCAACTGCGAGACGCCTTCGACGCGCGCTTCTACGATCCCGCGTTGGGGACCTATGTACTGGCGTTGGACGGAGACAAGCAGCCTTGTCGAGTATGCACATCCAACGCGGGCCATGCGCTTTTCACAGGCATTGCCCGGCCGGAGCGCGCACGCCCGGTGGTAGCGACCCTGATGGATAGCAGTACATTCTGCGGGTGGGGCATCCGGACCGTATCATCCAATGCGGCGCGCTTCAACCCGATGAGCTACCACAACGGCTCCGTGTGGCCACACGACAATGCACTGATCGCCGCTGGCATGGCGCGCTACGGACACCATGCGGAAGCCGGCCGCGTCTTTGAAGGACTATTCGCAGCGTCCAACTATATCGATCAGCGTCGCCTGCCTGAGTTGTTCTGCGGCTTTCCGAGGCAGCGAAGTCAGGGTCCGACGTTCTACCCGGTGGCCTGCTCACCACAGGCCTGGGCGGCCGCTTCACCGCTGTTGCTACTGCAGGCGTGCCTCGGGCTGGACTTCGATCCGCAGGAGCCTGCAATTACCTTCGATGCGCCATCGCTGCCATCTTTTCTCAATGAAGTTGTCCTTCGCAATCTGGCTGTGGGCGGAGCCAGTGCCGACGTGGCGGTGCGTCGTTCTGGCGGACGTGTCGTGGTTGATGTCATCGACCGCAGGGGATTCATCCGGGTACTTACGCGGAACTAGTTGCGCCATGTCGTCGGTACCGGCTCTTCGCGCCATTGGATTCTGATGACCTGACCGCGCGAGCCCGAGTGTTTTCAAGTTCCGCGTTCACAGTCGCCGGTATGCAAAAAAGAGGCCCGCCACTGGAGATGGTCGGGCCTGAACGGACAACATATAGCGCACACAACAGACTGTAAGCACCCCTGTTCCCTGTGTGTGTCAGGTATCGTCTGAATTTTTCAGTGCACAAGAATGCCGCGCGAAAAGCGGTGAGTGGGAACGAGGAAGCGGGTCGCACGCGGTTGTCTTCGATGAACGGACGCGGGACGAAGTATCGGGCCCGTGCGTCGACAGGCCGTCGTCCAGTGTTGTACGAGATGCCCGGCGATGCCGTAGTCTGGATGGTCATCCGGGATGTAGTCGCGATGTCCTCGTGATCGCGAGCGCGCGCACTGGGACGACGCTAACGGCGTCGCGGCAAGGTCCCCTGCCCGAAATCGTCGCAGCTCAGATCCGCAACCTGTTTGCTCTTCGGATCAGCCTGACCTGGCTGGGTGGTCTTGCGCGCCTCACCGGGTTGTTCGGGCGGGCGATTCTCTTGTGTTCGCAGAAGCGTCGTCCGGATTGATGGAACAGAAACTGATCTCATGATGTCCTGTCGATGAACAAGTTCGTGGTGCGACTTCCTGATACTAGGCCACGCTGGAGCGCATGGGGCCTTACCTCTCTCCCTGTGTAGCGCCTGACCATCACGGAGCACGCTCCAGCTATCGCCGGATCGCAAGGGCGTATGTTATGCCCAACGGAAATCCGGCAGGACTCTATTGTGTTCACCGATACTCTCTCCACCCAGATCATTGATCATCAGCTTGACGGAGTCCTTCGTCCCCAGGGTGCAACTCACAACCATCAGCATCTCTCCTGGAGCAAGTGCTGCCCGCCTTCGGGCGATCAGACCGCGGCGGACCAGCCCGCCGACCCAGCGCCCCAACCACCAGCCGACCAGGGCGCCTGCAGCTCCTGCGACCAGGCAGGCCGGCACGGTCGGGACGATACCTGCAGCGTTGCCCCAGTGGGCGATGGCGAATGTCGCCAGCACCGCGCCGCTGAGGGTGCCCACTGCCTCCGATTCACCACGATACGTGGTCTGCTGCGAGTCGGCATCTTTCAGCCCTTCGATGGGATGGTCGTCACGCTGAATGAACCACGGACCCTTGACGCGCACCGGGGACGCCGGAAGCGCCATGAGCCTGGCCTGAATACTCCTTGCAACTACGGCATCGTGAAGCCGGAAGTACAGTACGGTGCGCATGATTCACCTCGCTAGCAATGGTTCCGCGCCGGTTCACATGCCGCTGGCGCTCGGGAAGACGCAGGGATCCGCCGGGTATCAGGGATGGGCCTCTCGTTCGTACCGGTAGTCTTTCCAGTACGGTGACCTCCCGTAGTACTCATGAATGTTGGTACCCCATTGCGGATCCGCCATGCTGGGCCAGTGCTCCTTGTCAAAGCCCGGTGCGGCCTCAAGCTTTGCCTTATCGATGCCCAGCACGAAACTCTTGCGCTCCGTATCGAGCGTCAGCGCAGACCAGGGCACGGCGAACAGCTTCTCGCCAAACCCGAGGAATCCACCGAAGGAAAGCACGGCATACGCGACACGCCCACTGACCACGTCGAGCATGATGTGATTGACCGTACCAAGCCTGTCGCCCCCGGGGCCGATGACGGAGTTGTGTTCCAACGTATCCGAAGCCATCACGAATGGACCTGGACCCGCATTCTCCGGATCGATGGCGCCAAGAATCACTGCATGTGGGTTTCCACTGTCGCCGTTGAGGTTATAGGGATTCATGGCCCTGCTCCTGAAATTGGCGAAGGCTCGACGCGTGCGATCGTCCTGGATGATGACGAGGATTCGTCGTGGGACGCTTACGCCATGGGGGGTGTCAACATACAGAGGCTGACACCAATCCGGTCTGCGGTCGGTACGATAGCGGACCGATTGCGGCCTGATTGCGGCCTGATTGCGGACCGATTGGCCAGTTTCAGCCCGCCGCAATTGAAGATGATTGGATGCGCCGAAAGAAAAATCCCCCGGTCGCTTGACCGAGGGCGTGAAGAACGACGCTGTTGTCCAGTGTACCTATGCAAGCCGCGATTGGATCATCGGCACGACACATGACTGGCTTTCGGTTTCCCCCGACCCGCTCCTCACTTCCAGGCATCATTGGCGCTCGTCATTGGTCGACGCCAATGTCTCCCCGCCTCATGGTGCACTCTGCAAAATTCCATTCCCAAGGGATCGATCTCAAGGATAGGCATGGACATGCCGCACGTCGGTACGGTGTCGTACAAGATGACGGACCCGTTCAGCCTGCGAGTGGACAAGCACGCTGGAGCGCTTCGGAACACCCATCAGCGATCATCGGAAATGCGTCGACGAGTACGGCGATCTCTCACCGCATCCTGGACAAACCAAAGCGCACAGGCTGGTAGCCCCTGGCGTCGAGGGCGCATGTCGCAGTTGGGAGAGCGTTCCCGGATCCCTCAGATCGCCTGCAAATCCGGGAGAAGGCGATCGAACTCCTGCTTGACAACCGAGTAGCACTCGCACACGCGAGCCTCCAGGCCAGGCCGGTTCAGTACGTCGATGCATCCGTGGTGATAGCGAATCAGGCCGGCCTCCTGCAACTTCAGCGCCGCCTCGGTCACGCCCGCCCGCCGCACGCCCAGCATGTTGGCAATCAGCTCTTGCGTCATGCGAAGTTTGTTGGTCGGCAAGCGATCCAGGCTCAGCAAGAGCCAGCGGCAAAGCTGCTGGTCAATGGAGTGATGACGGTTACAGACGGCGGTCTGCGCCATCTGTGTAATCAGTGCCTGCGTATAGCGAAGGAGCAGCCGTTGCATGGGCCCGCCACGGTTGAACTCCGTTTTCATTGCGGCACGGTCGAGCATGAAGCCCGCTCCCCCACTCTGCACGACCGCGCGGCTCGGCATGGTTTCTCCACCCATGAAGAGGGCGATTCCGACGACGCCTTCATTTCCTACGAAGGCGATCTCGGCCGACGAGCCGTTTTCCATGACGTAGAGCAACGACACGATCGACGTGGTGGGGAAAAAAGCATAGCCCAGGCGATCGCCGGACTCGTAGATGACGCGCCCCAGCGCAAGGTCAACGGGCACAAGTTGTGCCGCCAGGCGCGACCATTCTGCTTCTGGCAGAACGGACAAGAGATGATTCCCTCGCGGCACTTCCAAGGGGGGCATATCTCGCTTCCTTCGTGCAATCAGGCGTTCCGATGGCGAAACGCGAAACGGATCAATGACGGCTAAGCATCGCATTCCAATATATACCGCCTGCACAAGAGCGGAGGCGGAGCAAACGTCAATTGCGCGGCACGAAGTGGCTGATTGGATGCTTCTGATACGCAAAATTGGTAGAACCTGCACGATAGCGTACCGACAAGTCCCAGACCAGGTCCTATCGTGGCTGTGTCGATTCTGTCCTGCGAAGGTGCGTCGAAGGTGAGCACCGAACACCGAGGTCGCCAGATGCGCAGGGGATATGGAGGGCTATATGTATAACCAGCACACAGGTCACAGCGTGCTTCTCTTTCCGGCTTCGGAGGGCGGTTGGTGCTTTGCCGAGGTGGATGGCGCGTCGGTCTATCGCTTTGGCCCCTTCGATTCTCACGCGGCCGTCGACGAGCTCGTTTCGGTCTTGTTTCCCGAAATCCCAAGAGTGGAACTCGGCGATTCAGCGGAATTGCTGGACGACAGCGCGCTGATGATTCGCGGGAATGCCGAACTGATGGCAAAGAAAAGTGCCCTGCGTCCGCGCAGGGACGGGGCACTGCATAGCGTCGATCACTGCGACACCGCCGAAACGATCACCGTTGGCGCCAGGTGCGCTCCGACGTAGGCGCCATCTTCGCGCAGAGGCCTTATCGCTCGGCGTCCTCGCAGATGTTGACGCGCTGGCGCAAATCGTCGATGTAAGGCTTCAGCGCCTTCAGGCACTCCGCGCCGGCTTCGCCCTCCATGGTGGAAATGGACCAGTTGCAGCCATCCCGATCCGCCAGATGCCAACACACGTCTCCGAAACACGTTCCGGAGCACACCGCAATGCGGTCTTGCGCTGCGCGTATCAACGCCCGTACCTCTGCCTTGTTCTTTATCGCTCGTTCCATCATGCCTCCTTGCGGGCAAATGCCTCTATAACGAGCATAGCTGAACGCGGAACGACTGTTCACACAATTTCAGGATCGCGCCTGATCCTGGCGCCCTCCCCTCACGTGCGCCATTTTCCGTCACGCACCAGTTCGGTCACCGCATCGGCAAACGCCGCGGGCGCTTCCTGCGGCAGGTTGTGTCCCACGGCGGGAACCTGGCGGTGAACGCGCGATCCCGTAAAGCGCGCGGCCTGGGCGCTACCGTCGGTGGCGGGCACCACGCCGTCGGCCGTGCCATCGAGCGTGATCGTCGGCACCGTGATCGGTGGCAATGCCGCAAGCTTCTTCTCGGTCGCCTCATGCAGCGGGAATCCGGCGGCAAGACCCAGGCGGTGCCGGTAGGAATGAATCACGACGTCGACATAGTCGGGGTTGTCGAACGCCTGCGCAGCGCGCGCGAACGTGGCATCGTCGAACTGCCAGGTGGGCGAGTTGTTCCGCCACAGGATGCGGGCGATATCGCGTCGATTGGCCTCCAGCCCCGCGCGGCCGCGTTCGGTCTGGAAGTAGTAC
>OUNM010620488.1_pt1 | contig 14684 bp, 13 predicted proteins | sample 1769961 | NCBI WGS metagenome assembly OUNM01 (sample SAMEA3914820, study PRJEB12502) | metagenome | biome: forest; material: soil | place: USA | collected 2012-03-12 | depth 0.3 m | reverse complement strand
CCCCCCCTCCCACCAGCAACCCCGCCCGCCACCGACCCCAACGGCGGCCGCATCGCCGGCGAGGACCTGCGCACCTGGCTGCTCGCCTACGAGCTCAACCTCGACGTGTACATCCTGGCCAACAAGTTCCTGCTCGACAGCTTCAAGGCCGAGATTGCGCGCGCCGCCATCGACATGCTCGAGGCCGCCGGGTCCGACGCCGCCGTCGTCGAGGTGCTGTACCTGTGCCGCAAGCTGTACGACGGCCTGCCCGACTCGGACCGCCTGCTCAAGATGGTGTTTGCGCGCGTCGGGTTCCTGCAGCCGTGGCGGCGCGCCGAGAAGGAGACGAATGAGTTTTTGGTCGGGAACCCGGAGATTGCGCCGCTGTTGTTGAGGGAGATGGCCGCGCGGAGGGAGGATGATTTGGGGGGGAAGGCGCTGCCTAGTCTGGTGAGGCCGTGGTATGCTTATGGGAGGAATGGAGGGTATGGGGGCCCCGGTGGTGGTGGTCCTGGGGGTGGGCCGCTGGGGCAGCCGCCGCCGGGGATGATGCCGCCTGGTCCGGGAGGGATGCCCGGGATGCCGCCGGGGATGCCGCCGGGGATTGTCCATCATAATGGGTGGCCTGCGCCGAATATGCCACCGGGGTATCGGCCTAGGTAGTGATGGCTTGGGGAGGGTGGCAGACGGGGGTTGGCGCGGCGTTTTAGCGATGGGTTTGTGGTTGAGACTTGTTTGTTTTTAAATTCTTTGGAGTTGGTGGATGGGGTTAATACCACGGCGTTTAGGTTTGCTTAAGTTGGCCTATCTACCACAAGTACCGCCGTTTTGTGACGTTGATCCGTGTATCAAGTCGGATACTACCATAAGTCACAGTACCAGGTCCGCAACAACACCTCGACAAGTCTATCTCAGAAAAGACTGACCAAGGAGTAGAGGAAAGGACGTATATTATCCTGGGTAATTCATCAGAGAACTCTCAGTCAATCTCATCATCCCGCAGCTTAAACAAGGTCGCAAACACATCATCGGCCTTGGCTCTCGCCGCATTATGATACCACCCATTCGTCTCCCGCACCTTGATCCCCTTGACCAGCCCCGCCGTCTCGCGCGCCAGGTCAAAGTCGACATACATGTCATCCACATAGCTGACGGCGTACACGGGCACCTCGTTGTGCCGCAGCTGGTCCTCGTCGTACAAGTCCTCGTCCCACTCCTCCGCCGCGGCGAGCAGCTCGGCGGCCTCGCGCATGCGCAGCAGCTCCGGGCCGGTCGAGGCGAAGTGCAAGGGGTAGACCATCTCGCCGGAAAAGTGTAGCGGCTGGTCCGCGGGTACGGCCCGGAAGAAGGCGCCGACGTCGCCGGACAGCCACGCAAACGGCGCAAGAGCTTGGCCGACGCGGAGGGCGGCCCAGTTGGAGGCGGGCCCGCCCGTCTTCTTGGTGCAGTAAATGGCCTCGTGCAGGATGGCATAGATGGGGTGGGCGTCGTAGGGGATCTGGGCCTCGACCGCGGCCAGGGAGGCCCGCGTGAAGGACCCGAACTGATCCAGGTCGGTGGTTAGGCGGAGGACGAGGGAGTGGATGTCGTCGAGGCCGCCGTGTGCGCCAAAGGAGATGCCGAGCGTGAGGAAGAGCGGGACGGTGAGGTTTCCTCCTGACGGAAGGGAAATCCCGTTAGGTCCCGCGGCTTCGAGGTGCTCGGCAATCTGGCGAACGTTGGCCACATCCTCGGGGTATTTGGTGTAATAGGCTTTGTTCCGCTCAACGAGCTTCTTGTATGTGGCTGTGTAGACCTCGTCGGCGGTGCGGTTGATGGGAGCAAGGCCGCCAGTCAGGAAGGCCTCCCGGAGGCCATGGGGATACTTGGAAAGATAGGTCAAGCTCACGAAGCCGCCAAAAGACTGCCCGAAGACGGACCAAGGTTTCTTTTCGGCCTCGAGGCCCTCGGTCAGACACAGGCGCACAGCTTCCAGGTCGCGAACGATGCTGTTGGCACGGAACAGCTTGAGGTAGTCGGCCTGGTCCTGGGGGCTGCCCTGTGCAACCACGGAAGAGGCATTGATGGGAGTGCTGAGGCCGGTGCCGCGGTAGTCCAGAAACAGGACCTGGTAGCCTCGGTTGAGAGCAACCTGGGTGAGGGCGTGATTCTGGGGCTCGCGGTTCCCGAAGCCGGGCCCGCCCTCAAGATAGACGAGATAGGGCAGAGGATCCTTTTTCGCGAGCTCGGAAGCGGACAGGGGAAAGATGGGACGCTCGTGCTTTGTGACACTGCGGCCGAAGAGCTTTAGGGTGCCGGCCTCGGGTTGGGCATGGTTCTTGGGGACCTCGAAGAAGAGCTCCGATACGAGCAGCTGGCCTGGCTTGTGTGAGCCGACGGCTCCAATACAGGGTGTTTAGCGGGTAGACTCGTACCAGGGAGGATATGGGCCTTGCGGCTGATCAGCCGGGCAGCCTGGATGGCAGCCATCTGATGTATCTCTTGGGGGTTGAACTGCTGGCACGAGCAAGGATAGAGGGCGAGCCTTGTCAAAATAACAAAATAACGAATGAATGGAAGCCAAGTACTCAAGATTGGGAGAACGGGCCGAAACACCACCTGGACAACGGCGTGTGTATTATCAAAACCGGAGATCGGGGCAGAGTGAAGGGGAGGAATCTCAATTACAGCGCGGGGCAATGCGCCCAAACACAGCCCGCCGATCCACTGTTGCGTTTGTTTGGGAGAAACATTGACGTTATGTCGGTTTTTTGATTCTTTGCACTTGAAGCCTGATACACAACTGGGCAACTCGAGTAGAAATCACATTCGTAATCTTAAGATATCTAATGCGTGTTTATTGGGAGGGTTGACCTCTGAAAGAAGCTGATTCCAAGTCTCAGGTATCTTCAGGCCCGGCTCAAGTTGCCAGAAGCGAAACGGGTCCGGAATGCGCGGGTGAGCTCCGACCGAGCGGGGCCGAATGCGCGGAACCGGCTAAACATAGCGCCTGTCCGCGAAAGTGGAGAGCCCCCGCCTGGCCAAAAACCAAGAAGCCCAGCCGGAAAAGCTTTGCAGCCAGCCACAGCTCTCTTCCTTCCTGCCTGCTCCTCATGCAGCCCAGTCGAGCCAGTCCCCCAATGTTGGAGCTTACAAATTCAGCCGCGCCCGCAGGCTTCCATGTGACATGACCGACCTTCAGCTCATCCAGACTCTGACCGAGTCGTTCCTCGCGCTTTCAGACGAGGTCCAGTCGCTGATCGACCGCAAGACCATCCTGGAGCACAAGCTGCGCTATGCACACGAGCAGGTATGTCGACGGCTCTTTTTTTCACTCTGCAACCCGCCCTCTCGTGATGATTTCTAGCTCTAGATCTGCAGCCGGCGTCCAAAGGATGCCCGGCAAAGGAGACAAATTCTATTTTCTGACCTTATGCACAAAACCACGTTTTTTTGCCATTGCATTTGGAGCCGACAGCAAGCTGACTCGAAGCTCTCTCTGCCAGTACCAATACCTCGCCGACAAGTATGCGCCCGCCGTACCCGAAGTCTCCGATACGCTAGCCAAACTCCAACTCCCACCAGAACTCCACCCTCTCGCGACAGCAACCTCGGCCGTTCCTTTGCCGAAGCGCGGACAAGCCAGGAGCAGCCAGCACCAGGTTGCGCTGCTGATCAGAGAGGGGCGCAAAGCCGCCCAGCAGCTGGTGGCCGGGATACTCGTTGCGGATAAAACCGGGGACGACTGGGAGGGGAAAGACATCTCAACCTCGCCGGGGATGGAGATATTGACCTCGGTGTCAACTGTCCTCGAAAAAGACTTCACCGTGGAAGGCAGGAAAGGCGTCCTAGCCTGCCCATTCTCGGCCAAGCCGAATCAAGACGGCCGCCTTCCTGATAGCGCAGCGCGGGTCGACACCTCTCAGGACCCGACTGTCGCGCCCGACCCCACCCCGCACAAGTCTGGTGATCCCATCTGCGCTGCCATGCTCGACGAAAGTGCCGAACCGTCTGCCTCTGCCCCTTCCAAGTGCCCGATTCGTTACCTAGACAAGCACACCCCCGAAGAGATTGCCCGCTACGTGGAGACGCACAAGCACGCGCTCCCGAGAAGCCATGAGGTCTGCGTCAGGCGCTACCAGAGGAACGAAGAGCAGATAAGAAAGCTCGACGCCAAATACGGTAGCCTTGTGAACATGGTCGAGGACCTGAGCCACCTCCATCGTCCCATGCTGCCACCGTCCAAGGACGAGCTGAAGGAGGCCGACAGAGCTTCGACCCAGCGAGTAGAAGACTGGACAAAAGCGGTTCAGGCCGGCGATCCGGACCTGGAGAACGAGCTGCCTGTAGACGGGGAGCGCGAGGGCCGCTTTGACCGTCCGATGCGGGATGTCAGGGTTGGCGAGTCGCCCAGCCGCCCTTGGGGCATATCGGTGCCCCTGGAGGCAGGCCAACGGCAGCGCGAGCCATCCAGGCCTAGACCGGTGGAGGCCGCGGCGCAGGCGACTGAGGAACCGGCTCCGAGGAAATGTCCGTTTGATCATACCAAGATGTTTCCCGGAGCCGTCAAGCCAGACAATGTTGCGGATGGCCAGGCCAAACAACGGGCGGCCACACCGAAGAAGCAGCACGAGCCGCCGTCGAGCACACCGCAGCCCACCTTCGTCAACCTCGCCGAGATGCCGACGCTATCCGCGGAGAAGGGCGATCGGCCGCAGGTCGTTTTCAACATTACTGGCCCCGTCTTTATCGGGTACCCGATGGAGCAGGCGATTGAGTTTATGAAGCAGTTTCAGGGGCGTTGATTTAGGATCGGGTCAAGCATAGCGTGGGCAGGAAGTTTCGATTATCTTAGCAAGGCGTTGGGGGGAAGCATCGGCGGGGATACCGCATTGCGTCAGAAGCGGAAGATATCAAGGGCTGCAACCAGGTATTCCAAGATGATTAATATGACTTTCTCGGGGACTGTGATATCGGTCACAAAACGCCGTCTATCGGTTCCAAAGTCCCAACCCAGCACATGACTTGTGCGATCCAAAACGCCACCGCATGCTGGAAAGGAGTAACCCAACGAAACCCGCCGGGATCTATGTTACAAACCCCGAAACCCCTCTTCTCTCACCACCCTGTATAGACTCTATCCCCTTGACTGCTCCCTCATTTCCCCGTCCCCTGCACAGTCGCGTCGTCGTCCCAGCTGTCCCGATAGCCGTCACCACCCGACGCGTCCCACAGCGAGATGTCGTCGTCGTCCATGAGAGCAGCGGCATCCAGCTCGTCGGGGTCCACCATCCGGCCGTTCTCCAAGTCGTCAGCCCCCATAACGCCCTGCTCTAGGTCGTCGTCGTCGTCGCCGAGGCTGGCACGGTCTAGCAGCGCGCCGCCCGACTCGAGCTCCGCCTCGCGCGACAGCTCGGCGGCGCGCGACATGGTCCGCTGGTAGATGATCAGCCCGACGCCGAAGCCGAGCACGCCGAATACCGCCATGCTGATGTAGTTGATGGCGCGGTCCATGACGGACATGGTGTCGCCCGACTCGGCGATGAGCGCGAGCCGCGAGCCGATGAAGACGTGCACGAGCAGCTTGGGCCTGTGGTTCCCGTCAGTCAGCGGGCGTCTTCCCAACGGGATAGGGCAGAGACAACCAAGGAAAAGAAGACACCTACGTCGCAGCCGCCGTCGCCAACGCAAACCCCCTCGCCTGGATACTCCCCACCGTCGCCAAAAACCCATTACTCAAGCTATACGGCAGCGGACACAACCTGATCATAACCAAGACCGCGATCCCATCCCTCCTCAAAACCTGCCCCAGCGCAATAAACCTCTTATCCCCCCCCACCAACCGCTGCACATACCCCGCAAAAACCCCCCGACTCGTCAAAAACGCCGCCGTGCTCCCCACCACCGTCGCGCTCGCCGCGATCGGCCACCCCAGCGGGAACCCGTACACGAACCCCGCAACCGTCACACACGTCGAGTACCCAATCACGGGCGGAAACCCGGTAGCAACCGTCGCAATCCAAATGGGGATCCAACCCCCCGGCGTGGCGCGCCACGACGCGGCGACGGGCCCGAGCGCGGCAAAGATGCGGTGCGAGTAGATCAGAAACACAACGCCCAGCGCGAACAGCAGGCCGCCCGCGCAGAGGACCAGCACGCGCTGCAGGAGGGTCAGGGAGAGGAAGAGGCGGAGCGCCTGCTGGAGGAGGGTGGTGAGGGTGGCGAGCAGGGAGGTGAGCAGGGCCCTTGGGGAGGTGGCGGAGATGCCGCCGGTGGGTTGGTGCCCAGAGCGGCGCGAGGAGAGGCGGCGGGCGCCCGGGGGGGTCGGGCGCGGGGCCCAGGCGGGCTGGGGGCGGTCGTCGTCGTCGTCTGCTGGGGAGAGGGAGGGGCGGGTGGTGGTTATTGTTGGGATTGGCGGCGGCGAGGGGTCGGTGAAGAAGTCATTATCGGGGGGAGGCATTGCGGTGTGTGTGTTAGTGGGTGGTTGGGTGGTGTCGGGGATGGGTCGGGCCGTGGTTGTGTATCGGGTTCGGGTCGTGTCGGTGTCTCACGGCGGATACGGCGGCGGACGGACCGTGGGCGGGCGTCCCGGGAGGGCCGGAAGACGGATGGTCGGAGTAGAGACGCGGACGCGGGCTACCTGGGCATAGCGGTCGGGTTTGTTGCGGGATCCGTCGGCACGATAGGCAGCTGAGGATCGAATTGGAGTGGCGATGAGGTCAAGTTTGAGACTCAGGCTGACCGGACATGGGGGAAAAAAAGGGTTCAGGCAAGGGCCGTGGTTCCAGCATGTTGCCGCAGCGTGTCTGTCAGCTTGCCGGGGTCCGTCGGTCTGCACTGCGGGTCGGTCGCATCTGGGCCACTGCGGGCTCAGCCACGAATCTTACGCTCCGGGGGAGCTTGCCAGGGGCCAGAGGTCCAGAACCACGCTTGGCAGATGCGAGCGCAGGCCAACGGTTTGGACCAACGACGGCACAGCCCGCAAACCAGCAGGTGAAACGTGCAAGATGCAGGCGGTCTGGCTGGTTCCGTGGACTCCGGTCATGCTGCAGCCCCGTGTTCTGTCCTCCATGCTCTGGGAATCGGAGAAGCCTTGAGACCTGCGATCTGCGTACCACGCACTGTATTCTGTACCGTGTGCCCTCTCTGCAGTGTTGCTGCACATCAATTCAGGGCTGGAAACGTCATACCTGAGCTCAGGGGGCTGCTGTGAGTGGGCCTCGCTGGGGTCACCAGCGGCTCTTTGCATCAAAACTCTTGGCATGTGATCTGCGCGACACGGAGGGGAGACGGGAGGAAAAGGGGGATTCAACTTCTTCTCTTCTGATAAAAAAGGTACCTTGGCTACTGTCACCTGCCCCTCGCCCCCGACGGGCCCTTGGGCGGCTCCTTGGGCATCGACGTGTCCCTAACTAGCAGCTTGACCTTGCCCTCGCCGATCTCGACACCCTGGGACAGGATATCCACCTCTTCCTTGTCCTCCTCCTTCCTCGTCAGTGTCTTGCCGTCCTGCGAAAGCGACCGGTCCCAGCTGCGTGCGTCGATGCCCAGGATGCCGCCCGTGCTGTTGCGGTCGCCGGGCACCGAGAACTCGCGGTAGGCGTAGCGCCACTCGTTCAGGAACCCGCGGACCGCCTTGCCGACCTTGTCCTTACCATTCTTGCTGTGATGGCCCGTGCCTGTGATGGCGTAGATGGGCCTGCCCTCCGTGGCGTTCTCCATGAGAACGCCCTCCAGGTACTCGACCGCCTCTTCGGGGTGCAGCCCGTGCAGGTCCACGTAGATCTCCGGGCAGTTCGCCCTGTCCCGGTTGCGCTCCTCGTAGAGCTGCTGTGCCGCTTCGCGATGCGCTCTCCGCATAAGATCGTTCTCGCTCTGTCCGCGCAGGCTGAGTGCCTTGGCCGCCCGCGCGTCGTTGCGGTTCCACGCTTGAGCGGCGCTGTCGACCCATGTCAGTCCCTCATCTCACAAATTGCCTATCCAAGTCCGCGCCGGTTCGGGGTGCCACATACCTCTGCAAAAACTTGTTCCGGAGACCACCGTGCTTGATGGCCTCCTGCCGCGCCTTGAGATACGCCTTGTTGGCCCTGTCGCCCGTCTCGAGCCAGGGAATGTGCTTTGGGTTCGGGATCGCCTGGGCTGCTGCGCTGTTCTCCCCGTTACGAACGCTGGGAGAGATGCCGTTGCGCGGAACCCTGCGGCTCTGCAGCGTAGCCGGGGTCGGAGAGGGAGACATCTTGACAATGTCGGCCAGCGTGCTGGGCGAAAAGTTCTCTTTGGGTCCGTGGCCGTGGCCGCCTCTCTTGCCGTGGTGCTTCTTGCCCTGCTTGCTTGCAGCCGAACCGAGTGACGGGAACGCATCGGCGTCATCTGGTGAGGGGGCAGCCTGGGTGTTATCCTTTTGTTGATGCCGGCTGCCCGGTCGAGACCGGGGGCGGTCTGGGTACGCGTGGTGGGCTTTGAACCCCGGCGGAGGCGTCACTCCTAGGGCGGGATAGTTTCCGGTACCAGGGAAGATGGCCATCTGCTCCAGACTGCCAGACTGCAGTGCCGGGAAGCTGCTGTAGTCCTGCAGGTTGACCGTAGCATGCTGGGTCGGCGGCGTGCCAGATCCATCAATGTGCAGCCGGTTGACGAGATGCGCTGGGTCATGTGAAAAGATACAGGTGCTGCCGGCGAGGCAGTTGCCCGCAACCCAATACCTGGAACTGTGTGTTAGTTTTAAAGCAGCCTAAAGTACTCGTGTCCTTTCGCCCACTCACTTGCAGATGTGGTTGCTTAGGTCATGGCTGAATCGGCAGTCGGCCCGCAGACACTGGCCCGTAGAGAGATAGAACTTGCAGATGACGCCCGTCTTCTGTTGGTCCCCCGGTGTGGCCGGGCGGCCATCAGAGCTCATTGCTTTTCCGATGACTACGCGGCTTGCCTCCGCTTCGGCAGCCAGGGCGAGATTTTCTTGCACTTGTGTCTCCATGATGGCCGCAACGGTGGCACCGAGGTCGTAGCCATGCATCGCCAGGGCAGCGCTAATCTCGTCGTCCGACTTTGTCTGTCCGAGGATGGACCGCAGCATGTCGTAGGGGGTCATGTCGGACTGCTGCTGCGTCGAAACGAATTCGGGCGCACTAACGTTCAGCCCGCTGGAGCCGCCGATGGAGGATGTCACACTGATTGCGTCGTCGCTCACGAGCCAGTCCACGTTGTCAGACTGGTAGTCCCCAAACACCTCCTGCGACGGCGTATCGTCGTGGGCAAACTGATAGGCGTTGAGGTTCGGGCTGTGCGGCACGGGAGTGGCAAACGCCAGCCTCGGAGACGGCCGCGGCGAGCCGAAAGGGGAGGCGGTCGAAGACTTTGTTCGACTCAGCGGCGTGGGCATGAAGCCCGGCGGCGCAAGCGGACTGACGCCCAGCCGCGGCGAGCTCGAGAGCGGAGTGCCGGAGCCGCGCCAGGACGCGGGCGAGGGCCGCCGCAGTATGGTCTGCCGAATCGACGGCGGCGAGGCTGTGGTCCCTCCTCCGTCTCGGTACCTCCATAGCGCATCCAGCACTGCATTCTCCAGCGCTTGCCCGGTCAGGCTTGTTTTCTCCTTGAGCAGCTCCTCGAGCCTGTCGGTCTTATCCTCATCCTCGATGCTCGGGTCTTGGAGGACCGGGAGGCAGATCTCGTACGTCTCGTCCGACACCATGGTTTCGGCGGGGGAGATTATGGGGCCGTGGTCAGGTGCGGTGCCGGAGGAGGGGTTGTGGAAACGGCGCGTTCCTCAGCGACAAAGAGGCTATTGTGCTCGAGGCGGCTGGCGGTGGACTCGGGATCAGAAAGGAAACAAGGCACGGCGCGTCGAGGCAACGAGTGAGGTTGAGGTAGAGAGTGTGTCACGGTGTGTATGCTTGCTCGCAACGACGTGCATGAACCGCACAGCTATATCGGGCGTCGAGCGGAGTCGGTGAGCTGCCTGCGGAGTCCCCGTGCCGAAATGACAGGGCGGCAGGGCGTGCTTCACCGCGCGGGCGCGGGCACGGGCGAGAGACAATGCGAGGACCGAAGAGCGTCGAGATCGCGGCAGTGGTGGTCGTCTAGGGGCATGTTGTCATCGAGGGGTGCCGGGTCCTAATCGACAAATCGACTCCAGGGGGGAGTTGCAGCAGCAGCAGGGAGGCAGGGATGGAGAAACGGGGGGCGGGGGGGGGGGGGGGGGGGGGGGGGTGCGTGTGCTGAGCGCCGAGCTGAGCGCTGAGTGCCAGGTATTGGGAGTGGTTCTTGCGGGAAACGAAGTGATTACTTGTAATGTTGGGACGGAAGCCCAACTGAATGCCAAAGAAGGGTCCGCAAAATACAACGAAGAAGACCAAGAGGCAGAAGACTAAACTGCTGAATGCTGAGGTGACTGAGGCAGCAGTCGGATGGCGCCCGCGTGCCCAGCTGAGACCCGACCGAAGCGGCGGGGACGGCAGAAAGCGCCCGGTCTGGAGCAAGCACCGCCTGAAGACGGGCGGGCAGGAGGAGTGGAGGGAGCGCCCACCGTCACAGCCGCAGCGGGCCTGGTACCGTACCGTACCCACTGTGACGGAACAGGGGTCTGCCGCTCCGTGATGCCAAGAGAAAGGAGTCAGATTCCGAAGGGAAATCAACTCAGCATCTGGGTAATCAATAATTATTCTGTATATACGAAGATTTGCGATTTATTAGGTAAGGGACGCAAGATGCAGTTGTGCTTGAGAAATCAAGAGAAGTTTATTTTTATGACCGAAAACAACAACATATCTCTTCTGTACAGAAATATTTAGGTCGACTTTTTTGACACGCGGCCCGCTCTGCTTGCGCCGTTGGTCGTTCTATGCTTGAGCCCCGCCAATTAAAGCCCCTGAACGCCCCGGCTTGTCTGGGTTTGTCGTTGAGGAGGGTTGGATGACCTCGACAACCGTCGCGCTAACGAACGACAGCAGGGCAAAAACAAGGCGAAAAGGTGTTGGGGGGTTCGTTCGATAGGGCGATGGAGCGATCTAGGCGGCTAATGGGGATCCAGGAAACGTCTTGGGCACCTGAACATAGGAGCAATCGTGTATGCACAGCAACCGTTCCACATGTGTCCATCTGACCGAGGCAATCACGGGCTGTCCAACACTCGCTCCGGCAGCGCAGCAGCGGGTGATTGCGAAATGTACGGTAACATTGTCACTGTGGCCGTATGTAAGTACGTACATACCTGGTCTCTCTTGCTTGATACCCAGCTCGGGGATGGGGCTGATGGATATCAGGCCGACTCTTGGTACCCTCCGTCGTCCTCGTCGTCTTCGTCCTCGAAGCCAAAGCCAAAGCTGAACATGGCGCTCTTCTTTTGTGGCTGATCCCCAGCGCTATCATCATCTCCCACAACTGTGTCCCACCGCCTCTTCTTCTCAGCCAGCTGTCGGAGTCCCTCCTCAAGCAAGCCAGGCCGCTCCTCTCTCAGCCGGTCGAGGAAGAGGCCGTACGGGTCGGAAACCTGCCTCTCAAACCCAGACACCTGGTCTGACTTGTCTTTCAAGAAGGACAGGACACCGCCAATGTGAGACTCGGGCACAAAGTTTTGTGTCAGGGCAATCCCGTCCTCCAGGTTCACCACCAGGTGCCACCAGCCGCTCGGGACGTGGAGGATCTCGCCCGCTCGGCAGATGCCTTCTCTGCATTCGGGCAGCTTGCGGGCCTCGGCATGGAACTCCAAGAGCCACTCGGCAATGCTGAGCGGGCTGGTAACCTCGCTGCTATCCCTGGACACATACACCCCGGGCACCGACGCCGACGGAGGAAACATAATCCAGTACTTGGCGCCTTGGATCACGGCATTCCACGCGCTCGTCGCATTGGGGTCCTTGTGGAAGGTTGACCCGCTGCGCTCCGGGCCGATGATGAGCCACCGGTGGGCTGGCCGCTCGGCCCCGAGAAGCTCGAACAGGTCCGGCCCGAAACAGTCGGGCTTCCAATACGCTGCCCCCGCACCCTTGCCGACCTGCAGAGACATCTTCTCGGCGAATTTCCGGTCAAACAAGTAGAGCGGGCTCTCGTCCTGGTTGTTCCGCATGTATTGGCAGTAGGTTGCAAATGACCAATCCACCGCCTCCGCCCGAAAGACGACATCTGCGTATTGGGCAAGAAGGGTCTCCAGGCTCCAGGACTTGGTGACTGGCCAAGCGTGGATGCATTTGGTGAGCATGAACGGCTTCTTGCTCCATTTCTCGGCGAAATCCCCATATGAGAGATCCTCAAGACGATCAATCTCGTTGGCCGCCGGAATGTTCCTTGTGTAGTGGCTGAGCGAGATATGGCTGCAGACAAAGGGCCGGTGCAGGACGTCGGAAAAGACATTGCTGCAGTCCACCGTAATCTTCTGCTCTGGGGACAGATCGAGAACTGTAGCTCTCCATGATCCCCTCCACTCAAAGGAGGACTTCTTGCTGAGTTGGGACCTGCGGCTTTCGTCAACACATGTTCTCTTCAAGTCGAGGACACACTGCACTGCGCCACTTGGCTAGTGCTATTGGCGAGTAACAGCGAGGATGGCGGAGAATAGACGGAGGCGAGAGCTCGTGAGGGTTGAGAGGGGCCTCAAAGCTCTCGAGGCATCCAGACAATGCTTCACTTCACAGAAATGCACATACCATGACATCCCCAGCCGTCGCTGCTTTTTTGTTGCTGCATAATCTACTCTCCATGTCACGTCGGGGATTCAGAAGGGAGTAACTCACTCTAGAAACATAGCCTTCCAGAGGTCGTCAGAGGTGCAGCAGGCAAAGAGGAACCGGCAGGTAGAGCCAAGCAGCCTCAACGCCGGCATGTCCATGTACTCCAGAAGCTGCATGAGCATCTCGTCCGGCAAAGCCTGCAGCACCCCTAGACTCTTCCGCGCATCCTCGGCGGCGAAGTACTTGTTGCCCAGGGGTTTGATGCCGAGTGGGTGTGGGGGGACAGATGAGTCGAGGCCAAAATCATCCTGGGCGCCCTGGTCAGTCACGGCGTGACTCGAAGGGTGACTCCCAGCGCCATCCTCCTCAAAAGCACGGTCCCGGATTGGCCGTTGGTGTGAAGGGAGGATCATGATGATTGCGGCAAGGCTTCGCAATGGCTGACGGGCCGCGGCTGACGAATGACGAGGGGCGTTGGTGGGCGGCCGCAAAGGAAACCCTCGGGTCAGGGACAGCGAGTCCTTGTTTCACGTGTGCGGAAGACGTGGTGGTGACTTGAAATGCATGCAGGCATCTCTCCCATCCGGATAGAACGGTAGACCAAAAGAACCTAACTTGCGGTTCGGCCTGAGAGAGGGAGATGTCGGGCGTCAGTCGCAGCCCGCCCACACCGAAAGCGAAGCCTGCCCACAGGATTGCATTTGCCACTGAAAACCAGCAAGAAAGATGCCCCACCACTCGACGTCGGTCGGGCAGGCGGGGTTGCTGCCTGAGGCGACCATAAATTCTCAGCGACTCCGCCCAAAGGAATTTTTATCTCCTCCGCCCAGGCCCTTTCTTTCTCCCTGATCACCACCAAATCCAAAGACAAACCACCCTCACATACCACGTCCTTTGATAGATTCACCTGTTCTCAGTTAGAATACTGGGAACTTTGAATCTATATTCTTTTCTGGTAACTCTTTTTCGCCGGAACCTTCTGCAGCACTCGCGCCGAGTCGACTGCGGATTTTTTCTCGCTTCTACCCCACCACTCTTCTGTATTTCTAGATCTAAGCCGGGCTTGGATCTGGAAATCTTTGCGGAACTACATCGCAATCATGGCTACCGACAAGGGACTCGAGGATGTCCCCGAGGGTACGTTTGAGTTTTTTTTCACACGCTTTTTGCAACGGGCATCGCATGCGCCCGCCGCCCGGTGCTGCGCCAGGAGGGCGAGCGGGTTGGCACCGGGTGCTGCTGATCACCCCGCCCGGCTGCGCACAGTTTTGTCGACCAAAAAGAAGGAACACCACCGCTAACAATCATGTGCGCTACAGGTCAGATCGAGTCTAACTACGATGAGACTGTCGACTCCTTCGACGAGATGAACCTCAAGGCTGAGCTGCTTCGCGGTAAGAGCTCCCGGCCGACAACAATCTGTGTGGCAATCTGGGCACCCCGCTAACGTATCAAAGGCATCTACGCCTATGGTTTCGAGCGCCCCTCGGCTATCCAGCAGCGCGCTATCATGCCCGTCATCAAGGGTAAGCCGATATCATATTACCGCTGCATAGTCGGACAATCGGCAGCTGACGCAACGTTCAGGTCACGATGTTATTGCTCAGGCCCAGTCCGGTACTGGCAAGACCGCCACCTTCTCCATCTCGGTGCTCCAGAAGATCGACCCCACCGTCAAGCAGTGCCAGGCGCTCATCCTCGCCCCCACCCGTGAGCTTGCCCAGCAGATCCAGAAGGTCGTTATCGCCATCGGCGACTTCATGAACATTGAGTGCCACGCCTGCATTGGTGGCACCAGCGTCCGCGACGACATGAAGGCTCTCCAGGATGGCCCCCAGGTCGTTGTCGGCACCCCCGGCCGTGTCCACGACATGATCCAGCGTCGCTTCCTCAAGACCGACGGCATGAAGATGTTCGTCCTCGATGAGGCCGACGAGATGCTCTCGGTAAGTTTGCTTCCTCGCTATGGTCGTTGCAACCCGGCACTAACAACCATGAACAGCGCGGTTTCACCGAGCAGATCTACGACATCTTCCAGCTGCTGCCGCAGTCCACCCAGGT
>OUNM011368048.1_pt1 | contig 14688 bp, 10 predicted proteins | sample 1769961 | NCBI WGS metagenome assembly OUNM01 (sample SAMEA3914820, study PRJEB12502) | metagenome | biome: forest; material: soil | place: USA | collected 2012-03-12 | depth 0.3 m | reverse complement strand
GTGCGTGCCCTTGCCGTGCGTGGTGTCGCCCACCAGCGGATGCGCGATGTGCTTGAAGTGGCGGCGGATCTGGTGGCGCCGCCCGGACAGCGGCTCGACCTCGACCAGCGCGTAGCGGCTCGTCGCGTGCAGGCCGTCGGCGAACGGCCACTCGAAGCACGCGCGGCGGCGATAGCGCGTGAGCGCGGGCAGGCGCGGCTGGCCGGCGGACGGCAGCTCCGGATCGCGCGCCAGCGCGTAGTCGATCTCGCCCTCGGCCGGCGGCCAGCCGCGCACCAGCGCGAGGTAGCGCTTGTGGACGCGGCCCGCCTCGAAGTGCGCGCCGAGCGTGGAGGCCACCGCGGCGTCGCGCGCGAACGCGAGCACGCCGGAAGTCGCCTTGTCCAGCCGGTGCAGCAGCCACACCGGCGCCCCCAGCTGCGTGCGCAGCATCTCGGCGGCGCTGCGCGTCTCGTGGGCGTCGAGCGACGAGCGATGCACGAGCAGGCCGGCGGGCTTGTCGATCGCGACGATCGCGTCGTCGGCGTGCAGGATTCGCAGCGGGCCAGTGTCGGAGGGGTGCATCGCCGGTATTGTCCGGCGTCGCCGACGCAGGCCTACAACAGCTTGTCCAGCGTGATCGGCAGCTCGCGCACGCGCCGGCCCGTCGCGTTGTAGATCGCGTTGGCGACGGCCGCGCCGGTGCCCGTGATGCCGATCTCGCCGATGCCGCGCGCGCCCATCGGCGCACGTGGATCGGGGATGTCGTTCCAGATGACGTCGATCTCGGGCACGTCCAGGTGCACCGGCACGTGGTATTCGGCCAGGCTCGGATTCATCACGCGCCCGCTGCGTTCGTCGAACTCGGTCTCCTCCATCAGCGCCAGGCCGAGGCCCATGATGATGCCGCCGCGGAACTGGCTGCGCGCCGTCTTGGGGTTGAGGATGCGTCCGCAGTCGAACGAGCCGAGGAAGCGGCGCACGCGCGGCTCGCCGGTGATCGTGTTGACGGCGACCTCGCAGAACATCGCGCCCCAGGAGTGCATCGACCAGTGCTGGAGCTCCAGCGGCGCCGAGCCCGAGGCCTCGACGACGAGCTGCGTCTTCTTGCCGCCCGCCAGGATGTCGGCGTAGCTTTGGAAGCAGTGCGGATCGTCCGTCTTGCACAGGCCGCCGTCGCGGCTGCGCACGTCGTCGGGCTCCAGGCCGGCCAGCGGGGAGTCGCCGTCGCACAGCGCCAGCAGTTCCTTGACGAGCGCGTCGCGCGCGGCCGAGACCGCGGCGCCGATCGCGGCCGTCTGCTGCGAGCCGCCCGCCAGCACCGTGCCGGGCAGCTTCGAGTCGCCGTACGCGAACGTCACGCGCGACATCGGCAGGCCCAGGCGCTCGGCCGCGACCATCGTGTGCGTGGTCGCGGTGCCCATGCCCATCTCGTGGCCGGCGACCTCGACGACGGCGCGGCCGTCCTGCGTCAACGTGATGCGCGCGGCGCCTCCCGGCATGCGGTAGTACGGGTAGGTCGCGGCGGCGCAGCCCATGCCGACCAGCCACTCGCCCTCGCGCCGCCCGCCCGGCCTGGGCAGGCGCGCATTCCAGTTGAAGCGCTCGGCGCCCGCGCGCCAGGCCTCGGCGACGTGGCGCGACGAGAAGGGCAGGCCGGACGCCGGATCCTTCTGCGGCTCGTTGCGCAAGCGCAGCAGGATCGGATCGATGCCCAGTTCGTCGGCGAGCTCGTCGATCGCGCACTCGAGCGCGAACGTGCCGACCGACTCGCCGGGTGCGCGCATGAACGTGTTGGCCGTCATCTCGACGAGCGCGGCCTTGACGTCGAGCTTCACCGTGCGGGTCGCGTAGGCCGAACGCGTGGGCAGGACGAAGGGCTCGGGCATGTCGTTGTGCGAGGTCATCGCGACGAAGCCGGTGTGGATCAGCGCGTCGAGCGCGCCGTCGGCCTGCGCGCCGAGCGCGACCCGTTGCTCGGTCAGCGTGCGGCCGCCCACGAGGCGGTAGACGCCCTCGCGCGAGAGCACGAGGCGCACCGGCCGTCCTGCCAGCTTCGCCGCCGCGGCCGCGAGGATCTGGTGCTGCCACAGCGTCTTGCCGCCGAAGCCGCCGCCGACGAAGGGGGACGTCACGTGCACCTGCTCCTCCTTCAGCCCGAACACCTGGGCCATCGACCAGGCGACGTGCGAGACGCATTGCACGCAGTCGTGGAGCACGAGCTCGTCGCCGTCCCAGCGCAGCGTGACCGCGTGCAGCTCGAGGGCGTTGTGGTTGTGGCGCGGCGTGCGATAGACGGCGTCGACCCGGTGCGGCGCCGCGGCCAGCGCGGCCTCGGCGTCGCCGATCTCCGTCAGCAGCGGCTTGCCCTGGAACGACGCGGACTTGGCGTCGGCCTTGGCGAGCTCGAACTGCGTGACCGCCGGCGCCGCCTCGTAGCGCACGCGGATCAGCGACTTCGCGTGGTCGGCCTGCTCCTGCGTCTGCGCGAGCACCAGCGCGATGGGCTGGCCGTTCCAGTGCACGCCGTCGTCCTGCATCACGGGCAGCTTGTCGCCCGACGCGGCCTTGGCCGCGCTCATGAACAGCGGCGGCGGCTGCAGGCGCGGCGCGTTGCGATGCGTCATTACCAGCACGACGCCGGGCGCGGCCTCGGCGGCGCTCGTGTCGATGTCGGCGATGCGTCCCTTGGCGATCGTGCTGTAGGCGAGGGCGGCGAAGGCCAGGCCCTCGAGCGCGAATTCGGCCGCGAAGCGCGCCGTGCCCGACACCTTCTGCGGCCCGTCCAGCCGCGACGTCGGCTGGCCGATCAGGCCGCCGGGCGCGATCAGCGGATCGGGCGTGCCGCCCGGCATCCAGCGGTCGGGCGCGGCCTCGATGGCCTTTTCCATCAGGGCCTGCACCGCGCCCTGCGCCTTCTTGGCGACGGTCTGGAGGATGTCGGTCATGCCTGCGCTCCCGCGAGTTCCTGCAGCACCGCCATGATCGTGCGGCGCGCCAGTTCGATCTTGAACGCGTTGTGCTGCAGCGGCTTTGCGTCGGCCAGTTCGAGGTCGGCCGCGGCGCGGAATGCGGCCTCGGTGGCCGGACCGCCACGCAGCGCCTGTTCGGCCTTGGCCGCGCGCCAGGGCTTGTGGGCCACGCCGCCGAGCGCGATGCGCACGTCGCCGACCTGGCCGTCCTTCAACTCCAGCGCGGCCGCGACCGACACCAGCGCGAACGCGTAGCTCGAGCGGTCGCGCACCTTGCGGTAGGTGGAGCGCGCGTAGAGCGCGCCCGGCGGCAGCTCCACTGCCGTGATCAGTTCGCCGGGCTCGAGCTCGGTCTCGATGTCGGGCTGATCGCCGGGCAGGCGGTGCAGGTCCGTCAGCGCCAGCGTGCGCTCGCCGTTCGCGCCGCGCAGACGCACGACGGCGTCGAGCGCGGCCAGCGCCACGCACATGTCGGACGGATGCGTCGCGACGCACTCCGGCGACGCGCCGAAGATCGCGTGGTACCGGTTGAAGCCGTCGACGGCGTCGCAGCCCTGGCCCGGCGTGCGCTTGTTGCAGCGCGAGCCCTCGTCGTCGAAGAAGTAGGTGCAGCGCGTGCGCTGCAGCACGTTGCCGCCCAGCGTGGCCATGTTGCGGATCTGCGCCGAGGCCCCGGCCAGCAGCGCGCGCGCCAGCACCGGGTAGCGTTCGCGCACGGCGCGGTGTTCGGCGATGGCGGTGTTGCGCGCCGCGGCGGCGATGACCAGGCCGCCGTCCGCGCGCTCGGCGATGTCGCGCGCCAGCCCGCTGACGTCGACCAGCACCGCCGGCTGCTCGACGGTCTCGCGCATCAGGTCGACCAGGTTGGTGCCGCCGCCGAGGTATTTCGTGCCGGCGCCCAGCCCTCGCTGGACGGCGTCGGCCGCGCTGCCTGCGCGCGAGTACGTGAACGGGGTCATGCCACCTCCGCGTGAAATTCGACGATCGCGTCGACGATGCCGTTGTAGGCGCCGCAGCGGCAAAGATTGCCGCTCATGCGCTCGCGCAGCTCGTCGTGCGTCAGCTCGAACTGCTGCTCGGTGAGGATCGGCGTGACGTGGCTGGGCACGCCGCGCTCGAGCTCGCGCAGCATGCCGAGCGCCGAGCAGATCTGGCCGGGCGTGCAGTAGCCGCACTGGAAGCCGTCGTGCTCGACGAACGCGCGCTGCAGCGGGTGCAGGTCGTCGGCGCTGCCGAGCCCCTCGATCGTCGTGATCGCGACGTCCTGGTACTGCACGGCGAGCGCGAGGCAGGCGTTGATGCGCTGGTCGTCGACCAGCACGGTGCACGCGCCGCAGGCGCCCTGGTTGCACCCCTTCTTCGTGCCGCTCAGGTGCAGGTGGTCGCGCAGCAGGTCCAGCAGCGACGTGCGGGTGTCGACCTCCGCGTCGAACGGCTGGCCGTTGATCGTGAAATGCATGGGGACTCTCCGGCGAAATCGTCGCGGATGCGGTCGCATCCGCGAAGAGTCCGGGCGGCAATCCGAATGCCCGAGCCCGCGTTACTCGGCATCCTTGCGGCGCGCCAACATCGCCAGGGCGACGCATCCCAGCACCACCAGCAGCAGCGCGTAGCCGGTCGACGCCGCCTGCAGGCCGAAGCGCCCGGCCAGCAGCCCGGCAACGATCGCCGGCACGCTGAAGGCGAGGTAGCTCAGCACGAAGAACGTCGACATCAGCCCGGCGCGTTCGTGCGCCTCGGCCAGCGGCACCAGGCTGCGCAGCGTCCCGTTGAAGGCGGCCCCGAAGCCCAGGCCCGCGATGACGGAGCCGGCGAAGAAGGCCGCGGTCGAATGCAGCTGCACGCCGGCCAGCGTCGCGGCCAGGCCGATCACCAGCGCCGCCGTGCCGCTCGCGAGCGCGACGCGCGCGGGACGCGCACGCACGAACAGGATCGCGACCGCGCCGCTCAACACCAGCGCCGCCACCACGCCGCCGCCCAGCAACGGCGAGTGCACGCCGGTGACGATGCGCGCCAGCGACGGGCCCAGCGACGCGTAGAAGCCGCCCAGCGCCCACTGCGCCGTGTTGACCGGCAGCACCTGCCACAGCGTGGCGCGCGCGCGGCGGGGAACGGCCAGCTGCGGCTTCATGGCGGCCAGCGCGCCGGGCTGTTTCGCCACCGTCTCGGGCAGCCAGAACGCGCCCAGGGTCTGCGCGGCCAGGATCGCCAGCAGCACGTCGAACACCAGCCGCGTGGGCGACGGCGCGAACTGCGCCAGCGCCCCCGCGCCGAGCGCGCCGGCGCCCATGCCCAGCAGCGGCGCGATGCTGTTCAACAGTGCGCCGCGCTCGCGGTGCAGGTCCTGCATGCCGGCGCTCAGCGCGCTCGTGGCGATCCCGGTGGCCACGCCTTGCAGCGCGCGCGCGGCGACCAGCCAGGCGACCGAGTCGGCATGGCGGAACACCAGGATGGAGACGAACTCGAGCACCAGCGACACGATGACCACCTCGCGCCGCCCGCGCTGGTCCGACAGCGCGCCGAAGAACAGCAGCGCCGCGAGCAGCGTGAACGCGTAGGTCGAGAAGATCAGCGTCAGCGTCAGCGCCGAGAATCCCCAGGCCTCGCGATACAGCGCGTACAACGGCGACGGCGCGGTGGAGGCCGCGAGGTAGGCGACGAGGATGGACGCCTGCAGCCACAGCGCGGCCGTGCGGCCCATGCGGCCGGAGTCCTGGGCGACCGGGGGCAGGGGTGGGTTGGCGAGGCGGTTCATGCGGGACTCCAGTCCAGTTAACGCAAAGTCTTTGCGTTTACGCATTGTGCGCCCCTTCCATCGCTAATGCAATTCCTTTGCGTTAGCATGGCGGCATGACGACGATCCCCCGCCCCGGCGGACGCAGCGCCCGCGTCCAGGCCGCCGTGCACCAGGCCACCCTCGAGTTGATGGCGCAGGACGGCCGCGCGGCCCTGACCGTGCCGGCGATCGCGACGCGCGCCGGCGTCACGCCCTCGACCATCTACCGCCGCTGGGGCGACCTGGCCGAGCTGCTCGCCGACATCGCGGTCGAACGCCTGCGCCCCGATGCCGATCCGGCCGATACCGGCAGCGTCGCGGGCGACCTGCAGGCCTGGGTGGAGCAGTACCGCGACGAGATGTCGTCGCAGGTCGGGCTGGACATGATGCTGGACGTGCTCGCGGCCAAGCGCGGCGCGCCGGGCGAAGGGCAACTCCCGGTGCCTTGCCAGTGCGCGGCGTTCACCGCATCACGCATCGAGGTCATCGTCGCCCGCGGCATCGAGCGCGGCGAGGCGGTGCCCAGCGTCGATGCCGTGATGGACACGGTCGTCGCGCCCATCGTCTACCGCGCGCTGTTCGGGCCGCTCGCGGTGACGGACGGGCATGCGCGGGCGCTGGTGGACGCGTGCATGCGCGGCGCGCGCGTGCCGGAGCCGGAGCCGGCCGCCTGACCGGCGTCTGCAGCGCCCGGGCGTGCGTCAGCTCAGCGACTTGATCCACATCGCTGTGTCGAATTCCGGGTAGACCGACGAACAGATGGTGCGCACGATCGTGGGCATTTCGTGGAGCTCCTTGCACGAGATCTGGCCCAGGTTCGGATCGAACACCTTGCCTCCGCCCAGGATGTTGGAGCACGCGATCGCGTGACCGTTGCCCTTGCCGCCCGCCTTCAGCCCGATCAGGTAGTGGCCGGGAGCCGCGATGGCCTTGAACATCTCCGCCAGCGGGTAGTAGAAGAGATGTCCGTCGCGCAGGATCTTCTGGCCCGCCGCCGCCAGCGTGGCCTGGATCTGGCTGCCGTCCGTCTGCGTGCCCTGGATGGTCTGGACGTCTTCCTTGGCGGCCGCCGAGTCCACGTAGTCGTGGAACGCGCGGCCTCCCTTCTTGGCGAGCCAGAGGGCGCTCAGGCCGTAGCAGACGCCCTTGCTGTTGCCCATCAGGCCCTTGTTGCTGATCCACTCCGTCTGGTCGAAGGTGGCGACCTTGTGTTCGATGGCCAGCCCCACCAGTTTCTTCTTCGGCATGTCGTGTCCTCTCGTTGAAGTTGTTCTCGTGGCGCGTCGCCGCGGTCGCGAGATGGCATGGAGGTCATGATGCGGTGGCCGTCCGCGCGGATCCATTACGGGCCATAACGCAAGTGGCGGCGGGCGCGTGCGATTCGGCGCCCGCTTCGCTCATTCGTCGCGAAACGCTGCAAATCTCGCCGGCCGACTGATAGAGTCCGCGCTGTCCAGTCCTCTCCAACGGAGCGACAAGATCGACGCGAACCACTTGAACGAACCGCGCATCCGCCACGCGGAGCGCGACGACGGCGGCGGCCCGCCGCGCTGGCCGTGGCGCGTGCCGAGCCGCAACCCGGGCACGGTGCGGCTCGCCGACGCGCACGGCTTCGCGCCGTTCAAGTCCGCGCCCGAGGCCAACCCGCAACTCAAGATCGACGCCAGCACCACGCTGGACTTCTTCAGCAAGCAGTCCGAAGGCATGGCGCAGGTGATCCGCGTCATCGGCATCGTGGCCGGCGGCATCGGCTTCATCGGCGGGCTGTTCCCGGCCGCGCGCGCCGCGACGATGCCGGCCACCACCGCGCCGAGGGAGCTCTGAGGTGCCGGCCCGGCCGTCGCCCGGGTCGCATGACGTCATCGACGAGGCGCCGGCCGCGCGCCGCGAGCCGGCCGGCCTGCCGTCGATCCAGCGCAGCCTGCTGTCCTCTTCCGTCTCCATCGCCGCAGTGGCGCTGCTGTTGTCGGCCACGGCGGCGCAGATCTTCGTCTACGAGCCGGTGCAGCACGCGCTGGCGACGGCCAGGCTTCGCCTGGCGACGCAGGCGGTCGACGAGGATTTCGCCGGCCTGTTCCAGCGCGTCGAGACGATCGCCCGCCTGCGCGCCGACTGGGGCCGGGCCGGGCTGATCTCGGTCGACGACGAGCGCGGCCTGGTGCGGCTGATGGCGCCGGTGCTGATGAACGAGCCGGACGTGTCGTCGGTGGCGGTCGCCACGACCTCCGGGCGCGAACTGCTGCTGCGCAAGGCGGGGGCCGGCTCGCTGCTGTCGCGGCTGACCGACCCCGACGCGATGCACGGCGTGCAGGTCGACACGCGCTGGCGCGGCGACGGCCAGGCCGACCCTGGCGTGCGCCGCGGCTCCGACTACGACGCGCGCCAGCGGCCCTGGTTCAGGCAGGCCCTGGCCGCCGGCGCCGCGCGCCGCGTCGCGTGGACCGATCCGTTCGTCTTCCGTTCGACCGGCATGCCGGGCATGTCCGCCTTGACCAGCTGGGTCGACCCGGCGGGAAGGGTGTTCGTCAGCACGACCGACATCACGTTGCTGGATCTGTCGCGCTTCACCCGCAGCCATCCCGTGAGCGCGCATGGCAAGAGCGCCGTGCTGACCTCGGACGGCCACGTCGTGGCGTTGCCCGACGATGCGCGCTTCAAGTCCGACGAGGCCGTGCGGGCTGGCGTGTTCAAGCCGGTGGCCGAGATCGGCGAGGCCGACCTGCTCTCGGCGTTCCTGCGCTGGCGCGCGAGCGACAACCGGACGGCGCTGGTGCGCTTCCAGTCCGGCGGCGCGCCCTGGGTCGCCTCCTGGCGTGCCATCGACATCGGCATGCCGACCGGCCTGTGGGTGGTGTCGTATGCGCCCGAGTCCGATTTCGGCGTGGGCACGCGCACCCAGGTCGCGATCCTTCTGGCGATCCTGGCCGCGGGGCTGGCGACGATCATGCTGCTGACGCGGCGCACCGCCGCCGCCTTCGCCGCGCCGCTGCGCCAGCTGGCCGCGGAGAGCGAGCGCATCGGACGCCTCGAACTCGAGCGGCCCGTGCGGGTACGCAGCCGGTGGCTGGAGGTCGACGTGACCGCACGCTCGCAGGAGTCGATGCGGCGCCGGCTGCTGCAGGCGACCACCGGCCTCGAGGCTGCCGTCGAACGCCGGACGGCCGAACTCGCGGCGGCGCGCGACGCGGCACACGCCGGCGCGCGCGCGAAGGAGTCCTTCCTCGCCAACATGAGCCACGAGATCCGCACGCCCATGAACGCGATCGTCGGCCTGACCCAGCTGTTGCAGCAGACCCGCGTCGACCCGACGCAGCGCGACTACCTGGGCAAGATCGAGGATGCCGCGACGCTGCTGCTGCACATCGTCAACGACATCCTGGACTTCTCCAAGATCGACGCCGGCAAGCTGGGCATCGAGCGCACGGAATACCTGCTCGACGACGTCCTGCGGCGCGTGTCGCAGATCGTCGCGCCGGCGGCCGACGTCAAGCGCCTCGAGCTCGTGGTGCATCGCGCGCACGACGTGCCCAACCTGCTGCTCGGCGACCCGCTGCGCCTGGGCCAGGTACTGATCAACCTCGCCACCAACGCCGTCAAGTTCACGCCGGCCGGCGAGGTCGTGCTGGCGGTGGGACTGGCGGATGAACCGGGCCGCCCGGCGCTGCGCTTCGAGGTGCGCGACACGGGCATCGGCATGAGCCCCGATCAACTGGCCAAGCTGTTCCAGCCCTTCGAGCAGGCCGACCAGACCATGACGCGCCGCTTCGGCGGCACCGGCCTCGGCCTGGCCATCAGCAAGCGGCTGGTGGAGTTGATGGGCGACACGCTGCTGGTGGAGAGCACGCCGATGAAGGGCACGCGCTTCCACTTCGACGTGCCGCTGCAACGTCCGGCATCCGCGTCGACGCGCGAGCTCGCGCAGGGCCATGCGCTGCAGGGCCTGCGCGCGCTGGTCGTCGACGACAGCGACAGCGCGCGCGCGGCGATGCTCGAGATGCTGCAAGCGCTGAAGATCCGCTGCGACGGCCTGGCGCGGGGCGCCGACGCCGTCGCCGCCTTCGAGGAGGCCGCCCGTTCCGATCGACCCTACGGCCTGGTGTTCGTCGACTGGCGGCTGGGCGACGAGGACGGCTTCGAGATCATCCGCCGCATGCGCGCCGTGGCCGCGGGCGGCGAGGCCACGTTCATCATGGTGGCCACCACGCTCGCCTCCGGGCTGAGCACGCGCATCGAGGCCGAGGGCCTGGCCGGGGTCGTCCTCAAGCCGGCGACGCCGTCGTCGCTGCTCGACTCGATCCTGCTGGGCCTCGGCGGGCAGGGCGTGCTGGCGCGCGAAGCCACGCACGAGGTGCGCGACCGCTTCGCCGAGGGGCGCCGGGTGCTGCTGGTGGAGGACAACGACGTCAACCGGCTGATCGCGACCGAACTGCTGCGTCCATCGGGCGCCGCCGTCACCGCCGTCGGGGACGCGGAGGAGGCCATCGCCCTGGTGGAACGCGGCGTCGGTTTCGACATCGTCTTCATGGACGTCCAGATGACCTCCATGGACGGACTCGAGGCGACCCGCATCATGCGGCGGCAGCCGGCAGGCGCGAAGATGGTCATCGTGGCGCTCACGGCGCATGCGATGCCCGGCGATCGCGCGCGCTGCATCGCGGCAGGCATGGACGACTACCTCTCGAAGCCGGTGTCCGCCGCGGCGTTGCTGGACTGCCTGCGCCGATGGTTGTGAGCGAGCACCGGTCGTGGCGCGCGGACCAGGTTTGCCATTTGCTCCTGGCCGGGGCTGGCTCGACCCCTCCCGATCGAGCGCGCCGGCTTCTCGCCAACGCGGAGAACGCGAAGGCCGATGAGTTCAACGACCCGTCCAAGGCAGTGATCGCGCCCACGATGCCCTTCCACCGAACCTGCATTGCCTTCTTCGGCGCCACGTCGCGCCGCATCCCGCGCTGCGCGGCGGCACTGACGCTGGGCATGGCCGCGTCCCTGTGCATGGCGGCCGATGTCGCCGGTGCGCCGGCATCGGGCGCATCCGCCGCCGCGCCTGCGGCCTCGGTCGCCGGCCCCGAGGCGCGCTGGCACCGCCTGAGCGATGTCACGTTCCAGAACTGGACGGCCGACAGCGGACTGCCCCATCCCATCGTGACGGCGCTGGCGCAGGACGCGGCCGGTTTCGTCTGGGTCGGAACGCAGGACGGCCTCGCGCGCTGGGACGGCTACCGGTTCAGGAACTACAAGGCCGACCCCAAGGTCGCCGGCTCGCTGCCCAGCAGCTACATCGACGCGTTGCACGTGGACGGCGCCGGGCGGCTCTGGATCGGCACCGACAACGGCTCGCTGGCGATCCACGACGAGCGCACCGACCGCTTCGAGCCCGTCGATCTCGGCGCGGCGCGCAATGGCACCGCGGAGTTCACCGCCCTCGTCGACGACGGCAAGGCGGGCCTGTGGGTCGGCAGTTCGCGCGGCCTGCTGCACGTGCAACTGCCGGCGGCGCCCGCGTCGGGCGCCGCCAGCGTGCAGCCCGCGGCGGCCGTGCCGGCCGGCGAGGGCGTGCACGCGTTGCTGCGCGCGGCCGACGGGGCGCTGTGGATCGGCACGCACGAGGGCCTGCTGCGCTGCATCGATCCGCTCGCCGCCGCGCACTGCGAGCCGGCACCGGCGGTCGATGCGCCGTCGTTCGGGCAGGGCGTGTCCGCGCTCGCCCAGTCGGCCGACGGCCGGATCTGGATCGGCACGCTGGGCGCCGGCGTCTTCGTCGAGGATCCCGTGGGCGGACAGGTGCGCGCCGTCGCCGAGAGCGGCCCCGGCCCATCCACGCTCGCCACCGCCGATGTGGCCACGATCGTCACGACCCGCGCCGGCGAGGTCTGGGTCGGCACCAACGGCGACGGCGTCGTGGTGATCGACTCGGCCACCCTCGCGACACGCCACATCCGCTACGACCCGCGGCTGCAGCGCGGCCTGCCCAGCGACGCCGTCTTCGCCGTGTTGATCGACCGCTCGGGCCTGCTCTGGTACGGCGGACGGCGCGGGCTGAGCCGCACCGATCCCGACCAGCGGGCGCTCACGACCGTCCTCGGCCAGACGGGTCGCCAGGACGGCCTCACCGACAGCGACGCGCCCACCCTGATGGCCGCGGCCGACGGACAGATCTGGGTGGGCCTGGCCGACAACGGCGTCGACATCCTCGATCCCCTGGGCGTTCGCACCGCGCACGTCGACATCGGCCGCGTGGCCGGCGCCTCGTCGGCGGTGCCGGGGCTGTCCGCCAAGGCGCCGGTCGCGACCATGGTGCAGGTGGCCGACGGCGACGTCTACATCGGCGCCCGCGACGGCCTGTTCCGCTCCGACGCGAGCGGCGGCCAGTTGCGGCGGATCGCCTGGCCGTCCAAGCGCCAGCCGTCGGTCAACGAACTGCTGCTCGCCGGCGACCGGCTCTGGATCGGCGCGCGCACGGAAGGCGTGTGGTCGCTGGACTTGACCGCCGCCGACGCGACGCCGGTGCGTCCGCCGGGCGCGCAGGCGCTCGAGCACGAGCGCGTCGTCGCGCTGCGGCAGGACCCCGAGGGCCGGGTCTGGGTCGGCACGCCGACCGGCCTGGACATCTACGATCCCGCCACGCGCCGGGTCGAGCACGTCGCGTCGTCGGCGACCGACGATGCCTCGCTGTCGAACGACTTCGTCTCGTGCGTGCTGGTCGATCGCGACCATCGGATCTGGGTCGGCACGCTGGGCGGCGGCCTCAATCTGGTGACGGGCCGCGACGCGCAGGGCCGGCTGCGCTTCCGCCGCTTCGGCGTCGCGCAGGGGCTGCCCACGCCGGACATCGGGGCGCTGCTCCAGGGCGACGACGGCTCGATCTGGGCCAGCACCGACGGCGGCTTCGCGGTCATCGATCCGAAGACGTTCGCGATCCGCAAGGTGCTGCGTGCCGACGGCGCCACGATCACCAGCTACTGGATCAACTCCGGCGTGGTCACCGACCACCACGAGCTGGTCTTCGGCGGCGCCGGCGGCATCACCATCGTGCAGCCGCGGCTGTTCAAGAGCTGGGACTTCCGGCCGCCGGTCGTCGTCACCGAGGCGCGCATCCAGGGCCGCCTGGTCGACACGCCCCCCAACGAGGGCGGCGCGCTGACGCTGCGACCCGGCGAGAACGGCTTCTCGATCGAGTTCGCCGCGCTGGACTTCTCGGCCCCCGAGCTCAATCGCTACGCCTATCGACTGAGCGGCGTGGACGACGGCTGGAACGAGACCGATGCGACCAAGCGCCTGGCGTCGTACACCAACCTGGCGCCGGGCAACTACGAGCTGCAGCTGCGCGGCTCCAACCGCGATGGCGCCTGGTCCGGCAAGCCGCTTCGGCTGGCCATCCACGTGCGCCCGCTCTGGTACCAGACGTGGTGGGCGCGCTGCCTGGAGGCACTGGCGGTGTTCCTGGCGATCGCCGCGATCGTGCGCTTCCGCACGCGCGCGCTGTCGCTGCGCAAGCGCCAGCTGCAGGAGGAGGTCGCCGCGCGGACGTCCGAGCTGGAGGAGAAGCAGCAGGAGCTGATACGCGCCAACGAGACGCTGGCGCAGCTGGCGAATTTCGATCCGCTGACGCGCTGCCTCAACCGCCGCGCCTTCATCGAGCAGGCCGAGCAGCACTTCGCCAATGCGGTGACGCAGGGCGGCAGCCTGTACTGCGTGATGGCGGACATCGATCACTTCAAGTTCTACAACGACCGCTTCGGCCACCCCGTCGGCGACGCCGTGATCCGCGGCGTCGCGGGCGTGCTGCAGCGATCGCTGCGCGGCGGCGACCTGATCTGCCGCTACGGCGGCGAGGAGTTCTGCATGCTGCTGGTGGGCATCGACGAGGCCATCGGGCGCATGCTGGCGGAACGCATCCGCTCGCGCATCCAGAAGGAGGCCGGACCGGGCGTGCGCGAGATCCCGGGGCTCAGCGTCACGGTGAGCGTCGGCCTGGCGGGGCTGGGTCCGGACACGCCGACGCTTGACCGTCTGATCGCGCGCGCCGACCAGGCGCTCTACGCCGCCAAGCACGCCGGGCGCAACTGCGTCGCGGCGGGCCCGGACGACGAGATCACGTCGTCGGCGGAGCGGCCGGCGCAATGGGCCGGCGGCGAGTGAGACCAGGCTGGACGTTCACCCCAGCGCGTCGTTGACCTGCTCGTTGAATTCCGCCAGGTCCACCGCGGTGTCGAGCTCGCGCGGCAACGCGTCGCGCGCGGAGAACACGCCCAGCACGCGGCCGCCGGCGTCGACGATGGGCAGGTGGCGGAAGCCGCGCTCGATCATCACGAGCACGGCGTCTGCGACCTTCATTTCGGGGCTGGCGCATTGGGGGTTGCGTGTCATCACCTGCGTGACCAGGGTCGTCGTCGGGTTCAACCCCTTGGCGAGCACGCGCGTCATCAGGTCGCGCTCGGTGAGGATGCCCAGCATGGCGCCGGCCCCGGCGTTGTCGATGATGAGCACGCTGCCGCAGTTGGCGCGCGTCATCGCGCAGGCGGCGTCGTGCACGCTGGCCGAGGGCCCCAGGCTCAGCACGTGGCGCTGGCTCATGGATTGCAGGATGGTGCGTTCCGGCATGGGAAGCCTCCTTGCGAACGACGCGGCGGCGGGCGTGGCGGTGGGCGTGGCGTGCGGGCTCAGCGCAGGCCGGCGTTGATCTTGTCGAGCCGCGCGCTGCCCGGGCAGAGCAGGTCGCGACCCAGCGAGTGCAGCGGCGCGGCGACGGTGTTGAGCGAGACGTGCAGGTCGGTCGCCAGCGGGTCGAGGTACAGCAGCCCGGTGACGATCTCGCCCTGCGCGGCGCGCTGCTGCATGGTGCTCAGCGCGGCGTAGCGGTCGGTGGCGTCGTAGTCGGCGTGAAGCTTGCGCAGGCGCAGCACCGTGCCGTCGTGCTGCGGCACGTCGACGGCCTCGCCGGGTGCGTACGCGGTCGTGATC
>OUNM011187723.1_pt1 | contig 14697 bp, 20 predicted proteins | sample 1769961 | NCBI WGS metagenome assembly OUNM01 (sample SAMEA3914820, study PRJEB12502) | metagenome | biome: forest; material: soil | place: USA | collected 2012-03-12 | depth 0.3 m | reverse complement strand
CCCCTCCCCCTAGTCCTCCAATCAGCCACCCCCTCCGCCATCCGTCCCCCCGCCGGAATCCCCAGCAAACTCCCCACCACCGCAGCAACAAAACACAGCCCGACCTGCCACGACGCGAAGCCATATGCGCCTTGAAAGGCAAGTTCCACGTTGGAGGTCATGGCGACGAGGAAGCCGATTGTGGAGGCTTCGACCAGGGCGGCCCAGAGGACTGGGGGGAGGGTTATTAGCCCTAATGGGCGGAGGAGGAGGACGGGGAGGGGTTCGGTTGTGTATTGTTTAGGGGGGAGGGGGAAGAGGGGGAGGGTGGAGAGGTAGGGTTTTCTTTTTGGAGTGGGATTGCGGGAGGAGTTTTGTTCTGGGTCGGGAGGGGCGGTTGTGGATGAGTTGATAGTGGTGGTTGTGGTGGTGGTGACGTTCTTTTCTGAGGGAGGGGTTGACGAAGGGGGTGTGGAAGGATGCGAGCGGGTGTAGGCTGTTTCGGGGAAAGCGAGGATGGCGAGGAGGAGGATGGCGCCGATTAGGCCGGCGGCTGCTTGGAAGATGACGCGCCAGTTGTTGTTGATTGTGATGAGGCTGGAGAGGGAGTGGGTTAGTGGTTTTCGGGGGCGAAGATGTGGTTGGAGGATGGGCACCCGGAGATGATGAGACCGAGGGCTACGCCGACGGCAAGAAAGGCGCTGTAGAAGGACATTACCGCGCCTCGCTCGTGGAGAAAGAAGATATCGGCGATGGTTATGGGTGCTGGAGGGCTGGTTAATATGGTTGGCCACATGGCGGGACGTCAGTTGACTTGCCAATCGTCTCGGCCGCGCCCGCTCCAAAGCCCATGAGGATGCGGCCTGCGAGGAAACCGCCGTATGAGTGCTCGAATATGCACCAGATGGCCGTGACCTGCCGTGTAAGTCAGCAGTCATCCGTCTTTAGTATGACACACGGCCCCTTACAAAGTAGATCAGGTAGCTCAAGACGTAGACCGGCCGGCGGCCGTACTTGTTGGCAATGGGGACCCAGATGAAGTTTCCTATGCCTTGCATGAGAGCCGTCGTGGTGAAGAAATACGAGACCTTGGCCACCGATGCGGCGAAGAGCTGGGGGTTCCTTCCGGGGTGGGCGCCGGGAAAGAAGTCCATGGTGATGTCGAGCATGGCGATGGACGGGCCGGCGGCGAGGAAGTTGCACATCATCATGGCGAGGCAGATGACTGTTTTCACGGTGAGAATAAGGCGGGCTGGCCCCGATGGAAGTCACTAACCAGATGCCATGTAATATTTGTACCATTGCGGCCTGTTTAAGGTAAGTCATGGCTGAAGACTGCTTTGAAGCAAGATACATACCAGTTCAGGGGGTCATTGGGGTCTGAGGAAGGCGTCGGGATCAAGATGATCTCATTTGTCTCCTGGTGGCGGAGACGGACGTTGCCCAATGTCCTCTTGCGGCCCTTTTCCACCGCCTCGACTTCGTGGTCAGCATCAAGGGCCGCGGCGATGCTGTCTCCGTCCATAGTCATGGTGTTGAGGGAGAAACTGGCCACACCACAGGGCCTGGGTTGTCAAGGAGCTTCATATTGGTCTGTCAGAAGACGTTTAAGAACGAAAGGCTCGACAGGGGTAGCTGCAAGCAGCTCGGTTGAGAACCGATACATCAAGATCCGTTGCTGGACGCCATGGTTGCTCTGGCCCCATAAACTCTGAGCCTCGAGGGTGTTTAGAAACGAACCTTGTGTGTACTGTCTGTCACAGACCCCAGCAAGGCTGACGTTGCAGGAGCAGACCAGCCGTGAGCTTATTTGGCTTGATCCACACGGTACCGTGGTTTTGGGTGAATGGACAGAAACGGCGAACAGGGTCACAGCGATGGGGAGGAGGGTGACAGATGTTCAACATCCTGAGCTCAGTCCCTGCTCCCTCAGGCTTATATAGCATCTCGACACGACGATAAAGGACCGAGAGGGTTGCAGATCTGGGCGATCTCTGATTAAGGTGTGCCTCCTTTACAACCTGGCCGAGACATTGGCGTAGTGTTGGCAGAGGAGTTCCCCTCATCATGCACATTGCAGCTGCGGAGGGGGACAAGCGAGGAGACAAGACCCTCTGTTGCAGTGCGTTTCCTTGTTATTTGGCACCATCCACCACCTCACCCTCTTTCTGATGGGAGTTGAGGGTCCGGGGAGGAGATTGGGTCTGCCACCTTACCCCACTCCCAATGGTTTCCAGCCACCTTTCCTTGATCTAGAGTCGATGGCCATGGAGTTCTCGAAGATCAACGGGGATGCACTCGGCAGTTGTAGTTCCCGATCCGGCTTCCGGGCCGGTACGAGGGCTGCGGCCCGTTCTGCCAGTGAGGAGGCTCGAGTTGAGCAACCGGGCCAGGTTCTGAGAGGGAGGACACACTGAGGATGGGAGGCTCGCAACGTTGCTGCTGTATTTTGCACTCTAGGGCCAAGTGTAATCTATACAGATTACGTCTAGCACCTACCACCCCTCGCCGTCTCTTGGGCGGCATCAGAGCCCTGGATGGGAATTAACAGGGATGAAGCCGGATCGAGAAGCGCTTGCGTTGCTTGGAAAAGCTTGGAAACGCTTAGGGTTGTCACTTGTTGGCGAAAAACAGATTGGCGTCGGACTTCCCCAGCATTGGCATCATGAAGATGAGTGGATTACCCACTGAACACGGTCCAGAATGTTGCCAGCCTCCTCAGCGTGTTGCGAGGAGGCAGATCGCAATTATAGAAGAGCGTGTAAGCAGTCGGGAGGGTTTCGAGAAGGCTGCAGGTGCAGCATGCAGCGGTTGTGGTGTGGCGTTCATGCGCGTCCGCATAACCTGGAGTGCGTTTGAAGTGCGTGTGCGGGGAAGGCGTTGCGCAATGCAGAGAGGGCGTGCCGCATCGAGGTCCGTGGTGTTTGATGCGGTGGTCGTGGTGGTGTTCTCGGTGGTGTTTCGGTCGTGCTCACTGTTCACGTGTGGTGGGACAGCAATGGCAATCTCCGGGAGAAGAGCTTACGCAATATGCGGTTCGCTAGCAGTTGCCATTCGCTTGCCGTGGCTCGCTTGGGTGTTGTTGAAGCACGCTCGGCGGCAGCAAGAGGGAGTGTGCGTGCGACGGGAAGAATTGCCCATGAGTGGTGGACAGAGAAGTCGAGGAATGGCGTCAATGTCGAGGCCCGGAATTCGCAATTCGGAGGCAGCTCCGGCGTTGCAGGTCCCAGACAGGAGAGGTAGCCGAGTGCATAAAAATAAAAATAAAAGAGGGCCGGCACTCGCCGAGGCCTCGCGGAAACATCCTCGGGATCAACTTCTGTTGTCCTTGCTCAGTGCTGCCCGCTGCCAGCTGCCCGCTCCACCGCCCTGGAGTGTTTTCTCCGCGCTGGGGACGAGAGAGGGAAAGATGGAAATGGTGACGAGTTCCAGGCCTGCAAATGGCAGGGACCAGACGGGGTCTTTCTGGGGTTTCTGGCACGCCAAGCCAGGGGATTGCGCAAGCCTGCAGGGGTGCAACGTTTGGACAGCGCGCCCAGGCCGGATCCATCAGTCTGATCTGCCCACAGCGCAAGAAGTTGCGGGGAGCCAAGCGCCTACTGCCCTGTCTGAACATCAACCCAAGGCGCTGACTGAGGGGCGCTGGTGCAGCTTTCAATTCTCGATGTCTAGTTCGACCTTCCATCTTCGACCATCCCACAGCATCACGGGGCGACAAGCTTTTTAAGTTAATTGCGCCTCTGAAACCCTGAGGCCACCGTGCTAGGGGCACGCTAAACGAAACGGCGCGGGCTCGGGCCCGAGTCGACAAAGACAGCCGCCCAGTGCCTGGCGCTGGCGCTGACAGGCCACAAGCGCGAAACGGGCGCACCCGGTGCAACAGCGGCCAACTGCCGAGAGCAGATCCGGCATTCTCGCTCGGCGCCGGCGTTGTTGGGGGGCTTCGACTGGGCGCCCAGGAGGCACAGTGGCACAGTGTCCGGAATACGAACACAGCCATGGCCAGCCCTATCGGATACCTCATCCACCCAGATCCGCCGTCAGCCCGGAGCATCGCCACGCCGGCCCAGGTGCATTATCCGGCGCATCCGGCGCACCCGGCCCCCGGGTCCGATTCTCCACTCCGCGCCACGCCGACGCCCACTCCCGGCTTCCCGTCTCTGGCCCGGCCCGGTCCGGAGCGGCCGAGTTCATCGACGCCTCCCGGAAACCACACCCAGGCGCAGTCGCTGTACCAGTGTGCCGACTGTCTGCGTGCGTAATTGGCCTGCCGATGCCGGATCGGATCCCTGCAGCCGCTGACCACCATTCTGAATGCAGGCCGCTACTCTCGCCCCGAGCATCTCCAGGTATAGACAGCCAACCCGGACACGGCCCGGGTTTTACTCCCCGCTACCTGCTCTTGCTGACCTTGGCGGCGACCGCAGAGACACATCGCAGCGCATACGCTCGGGAAGCGCTTCACCTGCGATGTGGGTCCTCTCTCGGCCACTTCCGAACGCCTCCGGCTAACACGAATACGAATGACAGATCTGCTCCAAGGGTTTCGCCCGCGCCGACCTCCTCAAACGCCATCGCACCAACCACCAAGATGACAATACCAACAAGCGCAGACGGTTCAATTCTGACCCCTCGGCGAGCCGTGTGGGGCAGGCCTGCACCGCCTGCTCCAAGGCGAGGGTGAAATGCGAAGAAACCAAACCGCACGTCCTCCTCCTCGGCCCTGTTTGTCCCTTGCTGACCGGCGCAGATGCACGCGCTGCCGAAACCGCGGGCAAGTCTGTGAGGTTGTTTCGTCAGAAGACACGGCTGTCCATCTTGCCCATTTCTCGGGGGGGCACACCGCGCAGCACGAGTCGACCCCGGACTCGTGTTACTCGCACTCTTCCGGCGTGGGACAAGCACAATACCCTCTCGCCGCGCCTTTTATGCAATCCGCTAGCCCCGAGGACAGCAAAGAGGGCATCGCGACCCCAACCTACCCTCGGTATGTGGACGAGGACCAGCTGCCAACTCCGGGGACTTCGTCGGCTTCGGTGGACCAGAATCACTCTGACAACTTGCCGTCTTATCCTAGCGATGATGTGGAATACACAGGCCCGGGCCACGGGAGACCCAACTTTCCCGAATTCCTTCGCGACGTCTTGTATGACCAGCCGCTGAGCGGCTCTGCCAGGCTCCCCGAAACACAGACGTCGGCTGTCTTAGACTTTTATGACGACGCCAATCTGGATTTTCAAGAGTTTGATTTCAGCCTTCTCGACCACTGGAACCTGGATCCAACCCGGAACATGGCCGACCACACAACTCTCTCAGAGGACCCCGCCGGCATGACAGCCATGCGCTCGGCCTTGGTCAAGATGTGGACCGAGTCTCCTTGGAGGTGGACGCCTGGGAAATCCGACAATTGCTATACCGAGCAGTCCAACTTGCCGCTGCCCGCCCACCACGCACACGGCTCCCAGACGGAGGGCGACCCAACAGCGGCAGACCGAATGGCCCATAACAAACTCCACCCAGCCTGCCGGGACAAGATCCTCGCCATCATCCTGAGCACCTGCCGCGAAATGCAAATGACGAGCCGCGTGGCGTCTTCGTTTCCCTCGGCTGACATGATGGACTCGTGGATCAACATCTTTCTGGCGGCGCACATGTGCCAGGTCTCGTCGTGGATTCACTATGGCTCGTTTTCACTCAACGCCCAGTGGCCTGAATGGCTCGCCGTCGCCTCGGCGGCCGGCGCTGTTCTGACCCCGGTTCCAGCATTTCGCAACTTTGGGTTTGCTTTGCAAGAAGCGATTCGTAAGTGCTTTTCCACACACTCTGCGATGGACTGCAATTAAACACATTCAACAGGCATCGCCCTCCCCGAGCGAGTAAGTCATATTGTCGTGCTGGCGAGTGAAGTGCTGATAACCATTGCAGTTTGAGGAGAACAACAGAACCATCGCCGAGATTGGAAAAGTCCAGGCGTTGGTCCTCGTCCAAGATGTCGGGCTGTGGAGTGGCAACAGGCGGAAAATGGAGATTGCCGAGTGCCGTAAGACCACACAGCAGCCTATTCTCGCTTCGTAGCTAACATACCGGCAGACTTGACAATACCCATCGCTGTAAGATCGACGCGATCCGTTTCAAAGGCAGCACTGACCCTAGCAGATGATGCGCTACCGGGGCAAGTTCTCCCGGTCAGCCTACCCGGACATCGTCATCTACCCGTCTGACGAGGGCAAGGTCTTGGACGAGAAGTGGAAGCGGTGGTACCAGCTCGAATCCTGGAAGAGGTATGGCGCTCGTCCAACGCAGCCCGCCCGTCTAACTTTCTCACGTAGACTCGTCTTCCACGCCTACCTGCGCGACGCCCAAGTTTCAATGACGCAGCTCAACAACCCCGCCATGTCCTACGCCGAACTGACCCTCCCCCTGCCCTACGCCAAAGAGCTCTGGTTCGCCCGAACCGCCGAAGAGTTCAAAATCCGGTACCTCGAGTCCGGCGCCGGCGCCGCCAAACGCCTCCCGTCTCTCGGCGACCTCTTCCGCGACATCAACATCCTCTCCGCACACCACCACCACATCGACGTGCAGTTCTCCATATCCATCTACCTCCACGGCTTCTGGTCCCTCATCTGGGAACACCGCCAGCTCTCCTCCATCCACCTCCCAACCACCTCTTCGTCAACAACCACCGCCCTCCTAACCTCCCGCCACCACGACCTAACAACAACCCTCAAAACCTTCCAACACCTCACCCACACCTGGAACCAAACCCACCCCCCTCATAACCCCCACCAAATACCCTTGCTCTCCGCACAAGAAACCCTCCTTCTCCACCTCCTCCTCCTGAATCTCCACGTCTCCCTCCCAGACCTGCAACTCTTCTCGGGCCGCGAGGGCGAGGACCAAGCCCGTCGGGTGTACCCCGCCCTCCAGCGCTGGGCGCACTCTCCTGACGCCCGTATCGCGCTGTGGCATGCTGCGCAGATCTTGCGGGCGGCACGTTCTTTTCCGAGGGGACATCTCAAGGATTTTTGGAGTGTCGCTGTTTGTCATGCTGGGCTGGTTATCTGGGCATGGGGTGTTGTTAAGCAGGCCGCGAATAATACTGGAGGGGTGGTGGAAGGAGGGGAGGCAGGGGTGGTGGTGTGCCTGGACGGGGAGGAGACGGCGGCGGTGAGGGCGTGGGTCGAGTACGGGCAGGGCCGGCCTGTGGTTTGCGGGTTGGATGGTGGTGGCGGTGGTAGTGGTAGTGGTGGGGAGTATGCTGCGTCTCTGGGGGACCCGCGGGCGTGTATGGAGGTGGCGCAGGAGATATTGCGGGCGAATTTTGTGGGGGGGTGGGAGGGGTTGCCGCCGTTGAGTGAGAATATTATTGTGGTGTTGAAGCAGTTGGAGAAGGCGGCGTTGGCCGTGGGGATGGGGTAGGGTGTGTGGGGTGGAACTTATCACCAGCCGGCCGGCCTTGCAAGGAGTTGAACCGAACGGTTGGAAGTTACACGGGAAAAATGGGTAAGGGCCACGGCTCAAGCGAAACCAGACTTCGTTCAAACTCCACACCATATCATTACAACCCCCTTCTACGGCTGATCATTCCCCTTAAAGTTAACCGGCGTGCTCGCCTGCCCAGCAGCAGCCTTATCCAGCGCAATGTTCGTATTCAGCTTCTTGGTCTCGGCCGCCACCTTCGCCGCCGTGTCCTTGCCCTGCGCGCCGTCGATCTGCAGCGAGAGCACCTCGAGCTGCAGCTTGAGCACCTTGTTCTTGATCTTGCCGTTCTGCAGCGCCTTGCCGGCGGCCGTGGTCTTGCCGGCCGCGGCGATGGCGTCGTTGAAGCCGCCCGTGCCGACCTCGGCGTTCTCCGCCGTCACGCGGGCTGCCTTGAGGATGGCGAGGTCTTGGGCGTCGACTTTGGCGAGGTTGGTTTGGTCGATCTGAGTGGGAGGGGGGGTTAGAGGTGGGATGGAGGGAGGGGGTGGGGTGGTGGGAGGCGTACGGGGAACTTGGCGTTGACCTCGGCGAGGGCGTTGCCGGCTTTGCCGCTGGAGACTTGGAACTGGGAGTAGTTCTGAACGGTGAGGACGCCGCGCTTGGCCTTGCGGGCTGCGTCGGTGGTCGGGAGGGCGAGGGACGAGGCGAGGAGGGAGAAGAGGAGGGTGGCTTTGAGATACATGGTGGCGGTGGTTGGTGGGGAGTGATCAACAACTCGGTATTAAAATGGGTGATGATGAAGCGAAAACAGCGCTGCTGTTGGTGAAGGAAAGGACTGAAGAACCGAAAAAGGAAACCGGACAGAGATGTGCAAGGTGAGGAGATGGGACGAGAACAGACGGGACTTGATGGCTGGCGATGAGACGACTTTAAATCTGCGAGCTTGTCTACCTCGCCAACACACTCACGCTTCGTTCGGCAGCAGTTCCGGGCGAGACGCCGCCAGCCAGGATGACTTCGTCTCATCGGCACCGGGATGTTGACGACTAACCCGCAAACACCAGATTGTTTCCCAAAACGTCGGCCCTCGCAACCAGGAAATCCAATGGGAATCTGGCGATCCGGGGGTGATCACAAAACAGGAGCTGCACCGACCCCGACCCGGGTTTGCAGAGTCCCAAAGCAGACGCTATCGCCAAGCGCTGTTTGGGACGTGTCGCAGTCGGGCGCGGCTGCGATGCGAGTGCTTCACACCCCTGTCCCGACCCCTGAGTCCCAACTCCTCGTCTCAAAACTTGGACCTCTTTGTACGGATACTCGGTAGATAGTCCCGAATCCACCTATTGTCTTCTGCATCGACGGTGACATGATTTCTTGATGGGGAAATGTGAGACTTTTGCCGCGCTCCCAGAGTTGTGGTCCTTCACTACCTGAAGGTTGTCGACAATGCATGAAGCGGGGGTTGGTGTTGTTGGAGTTGTTGTCGCTGATCACCGCCAAACCAGGTGTCCCGTGCCGGAAACGCCTGCAGAGGGCTCCGGGCGGGTCCACCGTCCTCGACATGCTATATTTGGAACGTCCACTTTGTGTGTCTGTCATGATGTGCTTGCGAATGCGAGAATCCGGCCGAGATTTCAAGCAGCAGCATGTTCGAGTTGAGAATGGGTCGGGAGAAGATGAGCCGAAGGGTGGGCGGCCACGCCCCTCACGTCAACGTTGGTTGGCAGGGGGGTGGTCGTGGATTCTCAAATCTTGTTACCCCCCTCCACGACATCGTCCTCTCCATCCGCTGGCGCGGCACCGAGCGCCGCACGCTGGAGCAGATCCCTTCCGCCACCCGACGTCTGGAACGGTGGAAACTGGAAAGGACAGCCGGCGCAGCCCTATGGACGTTTTTTTGAGGGGCATCCACGGCAGGTACCGTGCGGATAAGACCCAATCAGGAGAGACGCAGCCCGGTCAAAACTGCCTGATCCAGCCCCGTTTTGCCAGGGCGCCACACTGTCATCACGACGCCTTCCATGTTGTCTCTGGAGTCCATTCGGGACGACCCAGCCATGCAGAGACAACGACCGACCATGCACTGCACAGCTCCAATTCGTGCGAGAAGTGCCCAACAGTTATCCTGTCGCCGTCCGACCTGCAGGGATCTCACGCGGCTGCCGGACAGGACGGCTGGAAAGCTCGGCAGGGCTCAGCGTGCGTACTCCGAAGGTACCTGGTGCAGCACTGCACCTTGCATCAGATCCCGACGCCGCCACGCAAACGCGCCCGGCCAACACGTGCACTGCTAGACAGTCGGGCCCCGGTGGATGATGGACGCTGACCCTCCACTCCAGCCATCCAATCCGAAAGATGCTTACTTTGCCACGCCTTTCTGGTTGACGGCGCCATCCAATCGTCCCACTTTGGCCGGTTTGATCCCAGTGGCTTTACTCGACGGGCGAGAGTCCGGTGTCTTTCGTCCCGGGTTGTCGTCCGGTTTCGCCAGAAGAGCCCCCAAATCCCGCCAGACCGCGGCCTGCACCTCGGAATTCTCCTGTGGTCGCCCAATCCGACTCTCATAACGGGAGCCTAGTCCGGTCCACGTTTATTGCACGACGGACGGCGCGAGACCATGCTGCCATGCTCCAGTCGCCGGATCGAGGCCGTTTGGAGCGTCTGATGAGCCAAGAGATGTCTGTCTTGTGTCCTACCCCCGCCGAACCCCCTTGCCATGGCGCCCACCCCGGTCCCACCCTCCCCCCAATCCCGTGCAACTACCTTCCCAGGACGACGGACTCATCACTGCATATTGTTCCTCGGTGGGGCCACGGAATCATGGGTGGAATGGTGACCCGGCATGCCTCCCCATTCCGTGTTGTCCACTCGCTCTGAGCTCCAGCCGGCAGCAAGCACCCTGACCCCAGAGCCCGACTTGCGGCTTCCCGTCGCGAGAAAAGTCCAGAGGGTGGGGTCGGGACGGCGAGAACCTCCCGCTTGTTGTTCCGGGCTCATTCGCGCTGGGCAAACAAGCCAAGAACTTTAAGGCGAGCTTGCGGCACCAAGGCGCAACGGGGCTTTCCAGCAAAGATGCCAATCCATCGGCAGGGACCGAAAGGCGCTAATGTTGGTCAACGAGCCGGTGGACCCAACCTTAATCGATGCCAGCCAGATCTTTTGCCGTCTCTCGATTCCACCGGATTGAAACGGGACAATGGGCGTGGCCTGGTTGCAGATTGCTCCGCGATGACATTCCGCGATGGCAATGACAAGGCGCAGGCCACCAAGAGTTGCCCAGAACTTGCCCGCTAAGAAGCTCGGGTTGGTTCCTGGTTGCGGTGCACAGCCCTGTCCATCATCTTTTGTCCCTCCAGGTCGGCAGGACTTGCTTCATTTTCCTTCCACTCCGGTCATCGGCGTCACGCTGGCACGCGGTCGCCGTGTCCATGCGACGTCAGCCCGCTCGGGGAGCGCGGATGGAGACACCAGGGGGTGGTGGCATTGGATGGAAGGGAGATGGATGATGTGCAGAACGAGGGATGGTACATGTACTATTAATCACCTGTATGCCCAAGAAAGAAACGGTGCGTACCCTGTCTGGCTGCGGCTCACCGCGTCCGGTTGCCCCGCGAGCGCGGCTATTCGAGGTTCCGAGCCGGGGTACGGTGACGGCGTCAGCCCAAATGGAGATTCTTGGTCGCAACGTAATTCCTACGAGGCATGCATCAGAGTCGGGGCTGTACTCCAGTACGTACCTACTTGGGACTGGATCGTCGGGAATTCCTTTTATCAAGAGATCTTGCGTAATCGAGCTGCAAGAAGAGCGCTAATGTTGGTATTGGGTCGGATATCTGCCTTGGCTCACTTGGGTCGTCTGCTTTGGGTCGGGTACCTCCCTGCCTTGGGTGTGGCCACGCGCTGCCTCGAATTTCTGCGTTGAGCGGCGCATGCATAGCTGGCAGATAGGCGCGAACGCGTGCTGATGCTTCGTCTGGCCCCCCTCCTATCCCCCCAATTCATGGCCGGGCCTCTTCGTCCTGTTTAGCACCACCCGCCCCAACGCCGTTTTTACCACCGACCACGCCTCCGAATCCATCCCGTCCTGATATTCGATGCTGTAACACACTGCGCAGCTTGACTGCGTTCAAGCTTGAGTGCCCAGCCTCCCAAGCCTACTACAGTAGACCGGGCCATCCCCAGACCCAACATGATTTCGAACCCGGCGATTTTGGAAAGCTCACCCTGGAAACGGTGACGGGATGCAAATGGGCTGCATACCTAGGTAATAATTACTTTGGGTCTTCTCTGCGGGTCACGGTGTCAGGACGCGGCAGGGTGGATGCGGACCGCCGAATCGTGGTTTTTGTTTCAGATTGCGCGCGCGCGCGCACGAACCACATGGCGCAAACGGCTGGCTTCCCTGTCCGTTGCAGCCGACGTTGCCTGGCGGTCCCCACGTTTCGGCGCCCCAGTGTCACCGACTTTCACGGTCCGAGAATTGGAGAATTGGAGAGCCGACGCCAGCCATCGCCCGCCGCCCAGAGAGTGCATTGACCGACCACAAGCCATGGCGGGCTCGACTCGTGCGAGTAACACGAGAGAAGAGCAGGCAGCATTAAAGAATAAAAAAGACAAAAAGACAGAAAAAAGAACCGCTCTCGAGTCCGAGTAACCATCCCCCGCGCACACAACCACCATGCCGTACCCGTCCACCTTCCCGCCCCTCGACATCCCCGACGATGTCGACCTCTGGACGCTCCTCCTCGGCCACGAACCAAGAGGCTTCCCCGAGACCAGAGAGATCCTAACGTGCGGCGAGACCGGCCGCTCCTACAGCTGGGCCGACCTGCGCAGCGCCTCCATCGAGTTTGGCCGGGGGCTGCAGGCGCTCTGGGGGTGGGAAAAAGGCGACGTCCTGGCCTTTTACACGCCCAACTCGCTTGATGTTTGTGATATCGCGTCCCTCACTTCAACTCAACATTGACGCTCACCACCGACAGACGCCCATCCTCACCCTCGGCGCCCTCTGGGCCGGCGGCATCGTCTCGCCCGCCAACCCGCTCTACACCGCCGACGAACTCGCCTTCCAACTCCGCGACTCGCGCGCCAAAGGCCTCGTCACCCAGCCCGCCAACCTGCCCACGGCCCTGCTCGCCGCCAAAAAAGCCGGTCTCCCTGTCAACCGCATCCTCCTCCTCGGCACCCACCCCAATACCACCACCACCACCACCACCACCACCCAAACCCCCGCTCACTTCACCACCATCCGCACCACTCACGCAACCACCAAACCCCCCATCCTCCCTTCTCTCGACCTCGCCTTCCTAGTCTACTCCTCCGGCACAACCGGCCTCCCCAAAGGCGTCACCCTAACTCACCACAACATGGTCGCCAACCTCCTCCAAGCAAGCTTCATCGAAGCCCACCAATGGCGCACCCACCCTTCTCCCATCACCCAACTCGGCATCCTCCCCTTCTTCCACATCTACGGCCTGACCTGCGGCGTACTGTTGTCAGTCTACGAAGGCTGGCGGCTGGTGGTGTTGTCTCGTTTTGACATGGTGAGGGTACTCCAACTGATCGACAGGTACAAAGTGACGTTCATGTACGTCCCGCCGCCGGTCGTGCTGGCGTTTAGTAAACACCCCGCGGTCGCGGACAGGCGGTATGACTTGAGTTCGTTGAGGGTGCTGCATTCCGGGGCGGCGCCGCTGAGCAGGGAGTTGACGGAGAGGGTGTGGGACCGGGTCGGGGTGCCGGTTAAGCAGGGGTTTGGGCTCAGTGAGACGAGTGCGGTGGTGTGTTGCCAGAGGGTGGGAGAGTGGAGGGGGTTTATGGGGTCTGTTGGGCGGTTGGTGCCGAATATGGTGGCAAGGATTGTGGATGGGGAGGGGGGGGATGTGGGGGAGGGGGAGGTATGGCTTTTTTTTTTACCCTTCTATTTCATAACTGGAAAGTAAGGACAAATCGGCTGACTGTCCCTTTAGCCCGGCGAGCTCTGGCTCAAAGGCCCCAACGTCTTCCCGGGCTACTTCAACAACCCCGAGCGGACCAGGGAGGCCTTCTCGGCCGACGGCTTCTTCAAGACGGGCGACGTGTTCCGGCGCGACGAGCACGGCAATTTCTACTGCGTGGACCGGCTCAAGGAGCTGATCAAGTACAGTACGTCTTTCTTTCCTACCATGCGCGAACCGTGACTGACTGGCCCCGCCAGATGGGTACCCCGTCCCGCCGGCTGAACTAGAGGGCATACTGATCAGCCACGGCGAGGTGGCCGACGCCTGCGTGATTGGCGTCGAGGACCGGGCGAACGCGACCGAGGTGCCGCGGGCGTACGTCGTGCTCCGTGAGGGCGTGGACAGCAGCGCGGCCAAGGCACGGGAGCTGGCCGACTGGGTGGCCGCGCAGGTGGCGCCGCACAAGAAGCTGCGCGGCGGGATCCGCTTTGTGGACCAGGTGCCCAAGTCGCCCAGCGGAAAGGTGCTGAGGCGGGTGATGCGCGAGCGGGCAAAGGAGGAGCAGCGGGCGTCGGGGGCGAAGCTGTAACATTGTTGCTCGCGGGAATCCCCGCTGCCGCCTCAAGCCCGCCTATCAAGACACCATAATAATACAACTCATCTACTCTATCCCCTCCACAATCTACCCCATCCTCTCCGCCTCCTCCATCAACCTCTCCACACTAAACCTCCCATCCCCCTTCCCAAACCACTCCAACAACCTTCTCCTCTCCTCTCCCCTCTCCCTCCCCTCCCCACTCCCACTCCCACTCCCATCCCACCCCCCATAAAACCTCTGCAAACACATAACCAACCACCTCGCATCCTCCACCTTGACCCCCCGATCAGGCACCACACTCCCCTGCATCAACACCACCCCCTTCTCCCCCGCCAGCTCCGTATAATGCGTCACACTGGTATGCGGCGCCGCCCACTCCCCCCTCGCTTTATACTCCGCCAGCTGCGTAAACAGCACCGTCGCCGACCGCGTCGCCGCGTCCCAGGTCCACTGCAGGAAGTGCAGCTCGGCGCCCTGCGAGGGGTGGGCGACGGGCAGGACGAACTGCGGGTGGGCGCGCGCGAGGGACTCCATGGTGGAAAAGGTGGCGGCCGGGATGACGGCGGAGAGGGAGAGGGGGTGGGACGCGTGGTGCAGGCGCCAGATGGCGGAGAGTTCTGGGATGGGGAGGGGAAGGGCTTTGGGGAGGTCGAGGATTGCGGAGAGGGGTTTGATGCCTGATTTTTGTTGCTGGGATTCTTGTTGTCGTGGTTGTTGTTGTTTGGGTGTGGCGGGTGGTGGGGAGGTGTGGTGGTGGGG
>OUNM010267402.1_pt1 | contig 14699 bp, 12 predicted proteins | sample 1769961 | NCBI WGS metagenome assembly OUNM01 (sample SAMEA3914820, study PRJEB12502) | metagenome | biome: forest; material: soil | place: USA | collected 2012-03-12 | depth 0.3 m | reverse complement strand
ATATCACGTATGTGCTGGTGAGAACGTACAATCCTTACACGCATTTGCCTGTAAATGTCATCTTGGCCAAGGATTTGATGGGCAAATATTTTTCGGAAAAGGCGAAAGAGATCGCATTTGAAACCTATAAGGCGGGCGATAAGCTCATTCCTTTCGAAGTCTTGGGGGAAGCAAAAGGAAAGAGTCTGGTAGGAATAAAATATGAACAGCTACTTCCTTATGTAAAGCCGGAGGGAGATGCCTTCCGCGTCATCCCGGGCGATTTTGTGAGTACGGAAGATGGTACGGGCATTGTGCACATCGCCCCTACCTTTGGTGCGGACGACTTCCGGGTGGCCAAGCAAGCGGGAATCCCGGCCATCACAGTTCAGAACGAAGCAGGAGAGCAAGTGCCCTTGGTAGACAAGCAAGGCCGCTTTGTCAGCGAAGTGCATGACGATCAGTTTGGTTTTGGAGGAGAATATGTCAAAGAAGCCTACTTGTCGGAAGCAGAACTGGAAACGGAACGTCAAAAACAGGCAACGTTTTTGGTGGAAAAGGGAATCGTCCAAAAAGTGGACAAGTACATCGCAGTAGACGATCGTATCGGCATCAAGTTAAAACTGGAAAATAAGGCGTTCAAAGTAGAAAAATACGAACACACCTACCCGCATTGTTGGCGGACAGATAAACCCGTGCTGTATTATCCCTTGGATTCCTGGTTTATCCGCACCACAGCCTGCAAAGACCGTTTGGTAGAATTGAATAAAAAAATCAACTGGAAGCCAGAAAGCACGGGGACAGGCCGTTTTGGCAATTGGTTGGAAAACTTGGTAGATTGGAACCTTTCCCGTTCCCGTTATTGGGGGACACCTTTGCCCATTTGGGTAAGCGAAGACCGGAAAGAAACCAAATGCATCGGCTCTTTGGAAGAATTGCGTGACGAGATCGAAAAGGCCAACAAAGTGTTGGGAAAAACCCAATTAACATCGCTTCCGGATTTGCACCGTCCGTATGTCGACGATGTGGTTTTGGTGTCGGACGCTGGCAAAGCCATGTACCGCGAACCGGATTTGATCGACGTTTGGTTCGATTCTGGCGCCATGCCGTATGCACAATGGCATTATCCCTTCGAAAATAAAGGATTTATAGATAAACATACTTCCTATCCTGCCGATTTCATTTCGGAAGGGGTCGATCAGACGAGGGGGTGGTTTTTTACCTTGCACGCCATTGCAGGCATGTTGTTTGACGAGATCGCGTTTAAAAACGTCGTATCGACTGGCCTGGTATTGGACAAGAACGGGGAAAAAATGTCCAAGCGCAAGGGCAATGTCGTCAATCCGTTTGAGACATTGAAGACGTATGGGGCCGATGCGACCCGCTGGTACATGGTAAGCAACGCCAATCCTTGGGACAATCTTAAATTCGACTTGGAAGGAGTGTTGGAAGTGCAGCGTAAGCTTTTTGGTACCCTGTACAATACCTACAACTTTTATGCAATCTATGCCAATTTGGATGCCTTCACGATCGAGGACAAAAAAGTATCGCCTGTAGGGGAACGGACGGAATTTGACCGTTGGATCTTGTCGGAATTGCAAACCTTGATCAAGGTGGTATCGGAGAGCTATGAAAATTACGACGTGACGCGCGCCGCAAGAGCCATTGAAGAATTTGTGGACAGCAATTTGTCCAACTGGTATGTCCGCTTGTCCCGCAAACGTTTCTGGAAGGGAGAAGCAGAAGACAAGAAAAACGCCTACGCGACGCTGCACGAATGTTTGCTCGTGACCGCACAGCTCATGGCCCCTATTGCCCCTTTCTTTGCAGAGTGGCTATATAAGAATCTAACGGACTCGGAAGTAGGAAAAAAAGCACTGTCGGTACACTTGACCTTATTGCCAAGGCCAAATCAAGCATGGATCGACGATTCGTTGAGCGAATGTATGCACTTGGCACAAAAAGCCTGTTCGTTAATTCATTCCGTACGAAAATTACACAACCTGCGTGTTCGTCAACCATTGGCCAAAGTATACATCAATCCGGCAGATGAAAGCCATGCGCTGTTATTGGAAAAAGTAGTGTCGTTGATCAAGGAAGAAACCAACATCAAGGAAGTCGTCACCTTCGATTCGAAGAGCAGTGGCCAGCTGTTCACCAAGTCTGTATTGCCTGATTTAAAGAAATTGGGCAAAGCCTTGGGGCCAAAGATCAACGAGGTGAAAAATGCGCTAGGAAATTTGAGCCAAGATGACATTGCCCTTTTGGAAAGCAAAGGTTTGACCTTGCATTTCTCGGATGGTGGTTCGTATACGATTCAAAAGGAAGATGTATTGATCAAAACGAGCGATGCCGTAGGTATGGCTTCCGCCACAGACGGCACTATCACAGTGGCAGTAGATACCCTATTAACTGAAGACTTGAAAAAAGAAGGAATTGCACGGGATTTGGTCAACCGCGTTCAAAATCTGCGGAAAGACATGGGCTTGGAAGTGCAGGATAAAATACGGATCGAAGTACAGAAACTGGACGAATTAGTGAATTCTGCTTTAGAGTCGAACAAAGAATACATTTGCACCGAAACGCAAGCCTTGGAATTTGCTTTAAAGGACAAAGTTTTGAATGCTTCCAGCGTGGACATGGACGAATTCAACTTGGAAATGAAAGTCGAAAAAGCATGATGCCTTTTTATAAAAGGAAATAAGACAGAAGTAAAAGATAAACGATAATTTTACATCGGTAAATTTGTTCACGTGGTAATACATGTACATTCGGACGGTTCTTTTTCTCCTTCTGTCGGTGAAATATTTCTTCTTTCGAATTCCTCGGAAATAAACTGGACAAAGGAAGAACAGGGCTTTTTTAAACGAAAATTGGAAAAGGAAACCGTCGTTTCCCTTCGAAGTGCTTCTATGTTCTTTTTGGCGATCAAAACGGCGCTTTACGAAGCAGATCCCTTGATCAATTTGGAAAAAGTGCGCCAAGCAAGCGCTGAAGCGTATGATTGGGTAGCCAAAGAAGAGTTTCCCGACATACATGTTTTTGATCTTCAGAAAAGTAAAGATGTTCTTCATGCCTTTCTGGAAAGCATTCTTCTTTGTGACTATTCGTTTCAAAAATACAAGTCCGAAAAGAAGGAAGCCAAATGGAAATCTTTGGCTTTGCATACCTCCAATACTACGAAGGAAGAAGTGCAAGAGGTGCAAAGTGTGGCAGAGGCCGTATATACAGCCAGAAATTGGGTAAACGAACCCCTCATTACATTTACTGCGGAAGATTTTGGTCATTATGCCACAGAATTGGGCAAGGCCAAAGGATTCAAGGTGACTGTTTTTGATAAAAAGAAGATCGAAAAGTTACAAATGGGAGGACTGTTGGCCATCAACGCCGGGAGTCCGAACCCACCTGTCTTTATTGTGGCAGAATATAAACCATTACATTCTGTTAATCCGAAGCCTATCGTATTGGTTGGAAAAGGAGTGGTATATGATACAGGAGGCCTAAGCCTGAAACCTACGCCCAATAGCATGGATTATATGAAGTGCGACATGGCTGGAGGAGCGGCCGTTATTGCCACGGTATCGGCAATGGCGGAGACGAAACTCCCGGTGCACGTGATCGCGCTTGTGCCTGCCACCGAAAATCGTCCCGATGGAAATGCCATTACGCCAGGTGATATCATCACCATGTACAATGGCAAAACAGTGGAAATCATGAATACAGATGCCGAGGGGCGCATTATTTTGGCCGATGCGCTGGCATATGCACAGCAATTCGACCCCGAACTAGTGATAGACGTGGCTACGTTGACAGGCAATGCCGTGATGGCCATTGGAAATAAAGGCATCGTGTACATGGGCACGGCATCGAAAGAATTAAAAGAGAACATAGAGGAAGTGGGCCATAAGGTGCATGAGCGCTTAGTGGAATTTCCCCTTTGGGAAGAATATGCCAAATATTTGGAATCCGATATCGCAGATTTTAAGAATTTAGGAGGAAGCGATTCCGGGGCAATCACTGCGGCAAAGTTTTTAGAGAAGTTTGTATCGTACCCATGGCTGCACTTGGATATTGCTGCCATGGCTTACGTACACCAAAAAGATTCTTACCGCGGCAAAGGAGGTACAGGTGTAGGAGTGAGGCTGCTGTACCACTTTCTGAAGAGAGAATACAGCGGGAAATGACGAAGAAGAACAGATGTTTCCTAATGGAGTGTTGGGAAGAAGCTAAAAATTCCCATAGGCAGCGAAATAAGGCAAAGAAGAAATGGAATTGTGCAGCAAAGCCACCCTTTATTTTGTAAGCTATTTTCTAATACATTTACACAAAAATCCTGTTTAGATCAGCATAATGACCATGGAAGTCCAGCATTCGGAGCGATATAATCCTGACAAACCCTTACTCGGAATTAGTGTAGGCGATTTTAATGGAGTAGGACCCGAAATCATCATCAAGACATTCCAGGATCAACGGCTTTTTAAGTTTTGCACACCTGTCGTCTATGGGTCAGGAAGAGTGCTTAATTTTTACAAAAAGCATTACAATTTGGAAGATTTCCATTATCAATTGGTCAAAGACCTTTCTGAAAAACACCTAAAGCGACTCAACGTCCTGAATTGTTGGGAAGAAGAGTGTATGGTGGAACCGGGGAAAGATACCCAACAGGCAGGAAGATGTGCCTTTTTGGCACTAAAAAGAGCGACCGAGGATTTAAAGGAAGGAAAGATCGATGCCTTGGTCACTGCCCCTATCAACAAACATAACATGCAAGGAGAGGCGTTTCATTTTATGGGTCATACCGATTTTCTTGCCTCCGAATTCCAGACCCAGGATTACTTGATGACGTTCGTAAGCGGTAATTTAAAGGTGGCGGTAGCCACCGATCACGTGCCTCTGCACCAGGTAAGCCAAGTGATCACCTATCCAGTGCTACTTTCGAAAATAAAAATTTTAGAAGATAGTTTGAAACGGGATTTTGGGATCCAAAAGCCAAGAATTGCGGTACTTGGCTTGAATCCGCATGCCGGAGAAGGAGGTTTGTTGGGCAAGGAAGAACAAGATACGATTATCCCGGTCATCACGGAACTTAAAAACAAAGGAATGTTGGTATACGGTCCGTATTCTGCGGATGGTTTTTTTGGAAAAGGGTTTGAAAATAAATTTGACGCTGTTCTGGCCATGTACCACGACCAAGGCTTGATTCCTTTTAAAAGTGTGGCTTTTGATACTGGAGTGAACTTTTCGGCTGGTTTTCCAAAAATCAGGACTAGTCCGGACCATGGGACCGCCTATGATATTGCAGGCAAGAACAAGGCAAATGAATCCTCGTTCCGGGAAGCGGTTTATTTGGCATTGCAGCTTGTAAAAGCAAGAAAAGGGGAAGTGATCGTAAGCGCGTAAAATAGGTATTCCTTGCCTTTCAAAAACCAGGGTTCAATAAAAAGAATATGACATTAAAGAGTAAGAGTACTCACGAACATAAGCTAAGTGCAGGAGGATTGCTTGTCACCCTCGGAATCATTTACGGGGATATCGGGACCTCGCCTTTGTATGTAATGGACGCGATCGTAGGGGACAAGGTGGTCACCAAAGAACTTATTCTAGGCGGTCTTTCCTGTATTTTATGGACGCTGACACTCCAGACGACTGTCAAATACGTCATGATCACGCTAAGGGCGGATAATAATGGGGAAGGTGGAATTTTTTCCCTTTTTTCTTTGGTCAGACGGAAATATAAGTTTTTAGTGATTCCGGCCATGATTGGAGGGGCCGCATTGCTGGCAGATGGCATCATTACGCCTCCTTTGTCCATCTCGTCCGCGATTGAAGGGTTACGCATCTACGACCCGCACATTCCCACTGTTCCCATTGTAGTGTCGATTTTGATTTTGCTGTTCTTGGTGCAACGGTTTGGTACAAAAAAAGTAGGTTGGTTTTTCGGCCCTATCATGTTCGTGTGGTTCGGCATGCTGGCGGTGTTGGGTACAATTCATATCGCCAAACTCCCCAGTGTGCTGGTCGCCATCAACCCATGGTACGCGTTTAATTTGTTGGTCAACTATCCGGAAGGATTTTGGATTTTGGGGGCTGTATTTTTGTGTACGACAGGGGCAGAGGCCCTTTATTCCGATCTTGGGCATTGTGGCAGGGACAATATCCGCGTAAGCTGGGGCGTAGTAAAGACGACTCTTCTGCTCAATTACTTTGGACAAGGCGCATACTTGCTTTCCCCAGAGGTGGTGGGACATACGATCCATACCAAGACATTCTTTGCCTTGATGCCTCATTGGTTCTTGATCTCGGGAATTGTGATCGCCACCTCGGCTGCGATCATCGCAAGCCAGGCCTTGATCACAGGCTCCTTCACATTGATCAGCGAAGCGGTGCGATTGAATTTGTGGCCAAGGGTAAAATTAGTGTTCCCATCCATTCACAAAGGGCAATTGTATGTGCCGAGCACGAATTGGCATTTGATGTTGGGTTGCCTGGCCGTTGTATGGTATTTCAAGGAATCGAGCCATATGGAAGCTGCATATGGCTTGTCGGTAACGATCACCATGCTAATGACTTCCATTTTGCTCTACTATTACCTCCGTCATATGCGGGTACATTGGTTTTTGGCTATCTGTATATTTTCCATCTACATTGCCTTGGAATCTTCCTTCCTGATCGCCAATCTTACCAAATTTACCCACGGTGGCTGGGTTTCCCTGCTCCTAGGTGCTACCATTTTTCTGATCATGTGGATCTGGCACCAGGCCAATTCCATTAAGAACAGGTTGACGGAATATGTAAAGTTGAGTGAATATTACGAGACACTTCGGGAGTTGAGCGTCGACAATTCAATTCCTAAATATGCCACCAATTTGATCTTCATGACCAGTGCCACAAGGGTAGACGAGATCGAATCCAAGATCATTTATTCGATTCTACAAAAGCAACCGAAACGGGCAGACATTTATTGGTTCGTTCACGTGGATGTGACAGATGAACCTTATACCATTGATTATAAAGTAGATATTTTGGTTCCACAAGATGTGATCAAGATCACCTTCCGATTGGGTTTTAGGGTGGAAAACCGGATCAATCTCTTTTTCAGAAAAGCGGTCCAAGAACTGGTCAAGAACAAGGAAGTGGACATCACCAGTCGCTATGATTCATTGGGACGCAAAAATGTTTCCGGGGACTTCCGTTTTGTGGTGATCGAGAAATTCCTCAGTTATGACAACGATCTGCCTGTATCGGAACAGATTGTCATGGATGCTTATTTCTTCTTAAAGCAATACGCCAATTCCGAAGAAAAATGGTTTGGGCTGGATTCCAGTATGGTCACGGTAGAACAGGTGCCCATGATCATACGTCCTGTCAGCGACATGAAGCTGAACAGGGTGTTTAAATGAAATTCAAAGAATGGTTTATTTAGTGATAGACCTTCTTCTGTTTCAAAACTGGGGAAGCTCTTGAAGTGAGTGAAAGTCAATCATGCTTTGATAAACAGGGATGCTCGCCTCTAAAAACGTTATACATAGGTGATAAGGCTGATTCCAATGCACAATGTATTAGAACCAGCCTTTGTTTCATTTATTGCCCTGCTCCCCCAATCAAAAAGGGTGCCTTGCCATCGGTGATAATGACTCTGGTGCCAGGGCTTCCAGAAAGTTTCATGAAGGCATCAATCGATTTGTACTGAATGATTTCTGGGGTCAACCCTTCGGAAATGATGATCTGAGATTTTTTGATCCCCTCTGCTTCGATGATCTTTCGTTCCGCTTCTTTTTTCTCTTTCGTCAGGATGAACTCCATCCGTTGGGATTCCTGTTCCGCTTCCAGCTTTTCCTCGATGGATTTTGCCAACCCATTAGGCAAGCGGATGGCCTTTAACAAAACAGCCTCCACGACAATTCCCCGGTCTCCGATGATGGTCGTCATCTCATTGGCAATTTCTTGGCCTATTTTGGACCTTCCTTCCGTATACAAATCTTTGGCGTAGTACTTGGACGTGACATTCGGGGCGGCAGATTTCAAGACGCTGATCAAAATGGCATTCTCATATTGCAGCCCGATGGTTTCCACGATCTTTTTGGCGTACTCTGGTTTCAAGCTGTACAGGATGGCAAATTCGGCACTTACGTTCAACCCTTCTTTCGTGGGCAAGGATTCCAAGTCGATGGGCAAGTTGGAAGTACGCACTGGAACCTTGATAATCTTGGTAAAAAACATGTTGTAATAATGTCCCCCTGGATACAAGGTTTTGTTTTTCAATCTTCCAAAGCTTTGCTTCAGGCCGACCTCTCCCGGCCGAATGACGGTGAAGCAACTGGTGGCAAGCAATAGGATCGCTAGACTGCTGGCTATTAGGGCTATTTTTCTCATTTTCGTCACTTTTTAATGCTATAAAATTAGGTAAATAAATCCCCTAGATAGTTAAATCAACATTAAAGAAGGGAATAGGCATCGCCATCCGAAAGGACAGGAAAAGCGGCCCTGTAGGCATCTAGGGGTTGTTTTTCCAAGGTAAGGATAAGCACCTCTTCTTTGTCGGTGCTATGTATCAGTTGCGTTCCTAAAAAGTCATACCCGGCAGTGTCTCCGTTGTGGTAAATTCCATTTCCGTCGTTTCCCACCCGATTCACGCCCAAGGAATAGCAGGCATTCTCAATGGCCCTGGCTTTCAACAAGGTGTTCCAGGCAGCAATCCTGCGTTGGGGCCAGTTGGCTACATACAACAAAATGTCATAAGGATGTTGGGCATTATTGCGGCTCCAAACAGGGAAACGGAGATCATAACAGACCAAAGGGCAAAACGTCCATCCTTTCCATTCGATGAGGATGCGCTCGGTACCAGCGGTATAGACGGACTGTTCCCCGGCATACGTAAAAAGGTGCCGTTTGTCATAGGTATAAAAAAGGCCGTCGGGTTGCATCCAAACCAGGCGGTTATAAAAACGACTGGCTTCTTTTATAATGTAACTTCCTGTAATGGCGGCATCCATTTGTTGGGCCATTTGTTTCATCCATTTAAATGTATGGAAGTGCATCGGTTCGGCCAGTTTTTCCGCTTGCATGCTGAAACCGGTAGAAAACATCTCGGGCAGGACAATCAGATCTACTGGTTCCTTAAGGGTCCAGATCAGTTCCTCCAAATGGGAGAGGTTGGCCGAAATGTCCTCCCAATACAGAGAAACTTGTACCAAGGCTATTTTCATGCAACAAAGATACTGCTTTTGATGTCATAGCATCTCCCGATCTCAGTACATCATTTCGCCGCCCAATCCAGCTGCCTCTACAATTTTAGGCACCCAATCTTCCGCACCAATGGAACGGATGTGAATTCCTGAAATGCCTTCCATGCTGCGGATGGCATGGATCAGTTCCAATGTCACGGCCAAGCTTTCCCTTTCGCTATTGTTCTTTTCGACGCGATGTAGGAGTTGGTCCGGAATTTCCAAGCCCGGAATTTCTTTGAGGATATATAATCGCTCCAATCCACAAAAAGGAAATACTGCTCCGATAAACCGGGCTTTCGTATGAAGGTTTCTTTTGACTACTTCTTGCATCCATCGTTCCATAGGGCCGATGTCGAAGACAGCTTGCACTTGGACAAATTCGGCTCCGGCTTCTATTTTTTTTTCCAGACGTTCAAAACTCTTTTCCATTTTGTCCGGAGTGCAAGGAAAGTCCACTACTCCGATCCGAAAAATAGGCGGTGGACTGATGGTGTCCCCATTGAAAAGTTTTCCTTCTTTGGTTAAGGAAGAAATCTTCTCCACAGCTTCCACGCTTCCTAAGTCGGAAGCATCCTTGGCCATCGGATCATTGCCGATGCTGCAAGGATATCCTCCTAAGACAATAATGTTGTGCAATCCGGATGCCGCAAGTCCAAGTAAATCGCCCTGGAGGGCAATCCTGTTTTTATGTCGTAAGGTAAACTGTAGAATCGGTTCCATGCCGGCCAATTTACACTGCTGTCCCACCACCAAGTTGGTTAATCTTGCGGTAGATAGGAGATGGTCGTTTATTTGGACCACATCCACATATTCACGCACAATTTCGGCCTTGCGCATAAAATCGGTAAGGTCATAATGGCGGGGCGGAGTCAACTCGGCCGACAAAATAAATTGATCGGAGTCCAGTAGGTCACCAAAGGTTTTTTTGTGCTCAAGGGTCCGTGGGAACGCCATATCAGAGGCTGTAAATCTTGACAGTTTCGGAGGTGTCTTTCATGGTGTCGGCGATAGATCTTATACGTTCGATCTCACTCATGGCAGAAGTGCATTCATAGCCATATTTGGCCATTACTCGGCCACTTGCCTTGTTCAAGGCCTCGATGGCCAATTGCTCGAATTGTGCCAAAGGAACAATATCTCCTGGTTTAAAATAGTCGCGGATAACGGACGAAGGGGAATAGATCCTGTCCAATTGTTTGTTGGGCCATTCTATTTGCATGTAGATTTCAGGCATATCGATTTGGTTTCTAATGAATAGGGAGAAAAGAAATTTTTACATCACGTCGCTTGTTTCTTCCTGGTAGGAGACCGTAAGTTTTTTTTCGGAAATTATTTCGCCAATCGCTTCGCATGCGAGTTGATGTTCGTGAAAAAGACGCTTTATAGGGCCAACATGCTCTTCTTTTGCCGTAAGGAGGTAGCCAAAACTCGGGAAGCTGATGAGCCATTTTTCCCACGTCGTTTCCTCAGGCTTGGGAATACGTTCCAAGGCCAGTCGGGCCCCTGCCTTGGATGTGTGCAATAACATGGCCAAGGTGCCTAAAATACCCCCCATGCTGATGTCTTTGGCCGATTTAGATAAACCAAGCTCTGCCACCTGATGAAGGATCCGCATGTTTTTTTGCAATCTGGAAGAAGAGGCCGAAGTAGAAGCATTCCAAAAAGGGTAAGGCTCATAGTATGCCCCATTTAAATCTACTGCCATGAGGAGCGTGTCGCCAGGTTCCGCATCGTAGCTGGTGAGCAATTTGTTGGCTTTTCCCAAAATGGATACTGCCAGATGCCGCTCAGTGCTTCTGTAGCAGGTATGTCCTCCTACGATCGGCACACCATACGCCTGGGAAGCGGCTTTCATGCCTTCCCAGATTTCCGATCCATCTGTTTGGTCTTTCAGCCATAGTACATCTGTCAGGGCCATCGGGAGCCCGCCCATGGCACAAATATCGCTGATGTTGACCAGTACGGCAGAATATCCTGCAAACCACGGATGTGCATGTAGAAAAGGGGGGATGATGCCTTCTGAAGCAAAGAGCAAATAGCCCCCTTGTCCGTCAGGAATGGCAGCGCAATCGTCGCCAATAGGAATGGTAGAGACAGCGTGCGAAAAGGGGTCTTGGTAGATCGCTTTCTCCCCAAGGGAAGCGTGGGTTCTGTAAATGGCCATTTTGTCTTGGACGGACACATTGTGAACGACTTCTCGGAGGATTTCTTGCAGGGGACTCGTGGCGATTTCCATTTTTTTCTTAGGCTGAAAGTCGAATATGTTCGTGTGTGTAGACGGAGGGAGGGTAATACGAAAGATCGGCCTCCATGACATGGTGCAAGTGCCCTAAAATCGTTACCTCGCTTAGAGACTTCCAATGCAAGCGTTCGAAAAAAGAGACATTTTGGTGCTGTACATTGGCAAAAAACTGGCGGCATCCCAAGGCATTGGCTGTGCTGACTGCTTTGAAAATAAGGGAGGCGCCCACTGCCATCGTAAAAGGAGGAATCACCTCGTTGTGCTCAAAGAGATGATAAGCGTGGAAATGACTGAGCGTCCGGTATTCTCTCGCCACTCCCAGCCTACTTCCGTACCAAATACCGGGGCTCCGTTCGTCGATCCGAACTATGCCGATGATTTGGTCATTCATGCCCATGCATGTACAAGAGGCAATAATGGGGATAGCCGTCGTGTCTATCAGGTCTTGGTCGGTCGTGTCGAATAGCTGTTGCTCTTCGCAGAAAATCTTTTTCCGCAATGCCCAATAGCCTTTTTGCTCCCAGGGCTCTTCTGCGAAACCGAAGGAGAGGTGTGTACACCTGTATTTCTTATACGAATCAAACAGCATGGATTTTTTTTGCTTTTGTTTCAAACGATTTCAATGTCGAGCAGGCACCGCATTTGGCGCACCCGGCTTTTAGTGTATCGGAAGTCATGCCGGCAGAAACGAGCATTTCGGCCACAGGTTCCAAAATAGATTGCATGAAAGCCAGGCTGGGAGAGCCGTGATTTTCCAGAGGAGTACCTTTGATAGGTACAAAGGGCACCACGAAAGGATACACACCTATCCGGATCAAATCTGCACTCATGGCAATGAGGGCTTCCGAAGTATCGCCCAGACCTGCCAAGAGGTAAGTGCTCACGTTTCCTTTGCCGAACACATCGACAGCCGCCTCAAATGCGCGCATGTAATACGCGATGGACACTTCCGCTTTGCCCGGCATGATGCGTGTGCGCACCTCGGGGGTAACCGCCTCCAAGTGCATCCCAATAGAATCCGCTCCTGCTTTTTTGAGTTTTTCAAACCAAGTAAAATCATCCGGAGGTTCGCATTGTACCTGAATGGCAATATTGACCGCTTTTTTCACTGCCAAGACGCTTTCATACAAAAGTTTTGCCCCGCGGTCGGAGGTGTTGGGGGTGCCAGTCGTCATCACAAATTGTTCCACTCCGTCTTTTTCTACTGCCAGTTTCGCTACTTCTGCCAAGTGATGAGGGAGTTTGTAGGCAATAGTCCGCTCTGCCTTTAACGATTGTCCGATCGCGCAAAACTGACAAGAGGTGGAACGTTCAAAAAAACGGATGCATGTTTGGAGAATGGTGGTAGCCAATACATTGTGGCTATGCAATTGTGCGACCTTCCACATGGGCACTCCGTCGGAAGTAAAATGGCTATAAAAATGAGGTTGCTTTGGAAATGTGATAAAGCCCACGTGTTCCCCCTCTTTGAAGAGCGAAGAAACGCCCATCTCATTGGCGGCACGTGCAAAATAAGGCGATCGCCTGGAAGTGTGATTAAAGACCGGCACCATAATGGTGGACCCATGGATCTGTACTGCCTTGTGGTCGCTGGGGCCGGCACCTCCTTGTCGTCCAGAGGCTCCTGTTTCCAGATTTTCCAATTGCATCCCGAGCGATTGGAGTTCGATCTGCAATTGCTCAGAGGATACTACGTTCTTTGTGGATATCATAACGCGCGCTTTCTTCTTGTTCTTTAGGTGCAGGATAGGGCACTTGATACACCGCGGGGTTTTGCACGGCATTGTTGATGTGCAGGGAAAGGAGCTCCGGACGGGCATAGTGCCCTGCCGAATCCATCATGCGTTTTCTTTTTTCGATCAAATGCTTGTCCAAATCGGCGTAAATGATGCCTTCCCCTTCTGTCAACGGTTTTGTGAGGTGGACACCTTCTGGGGAGATAATGGCGGTCATGCATCCGTCACGGAGGCCTTTTTGAAGTTTGGGATCTTCCGTAATCGAGCGGATCTGGTCTTCGAACAGCCAACCGGTGGAGTTGATCACGAAACATCCGGATTCGAGAGCATGGTGCCGGATCGTTACCTCTATCTGATCTGCGAAAATGGGACCTACCATCGATCCAGGAAATTGGCTGCAATGGATTTCTTCATGATCTGCCATCAAAGCATAGCGGGCAAGAGGATTGTAGTGTTCCCAGCAAGCGAGGGCGCCCACTCTTCCGACAGCTGTATCTACTGCCTTGAGACCGCTTCCATCTCCTTGTCCCCAAATCATCCGTTCATGAAAAGTAGGCGTGATCTTGCGTCTGACAAGGACGATCTCCCCTGTGGCGTCGAATATGATCTGGGCGTTGTAGATTGTACCATAGCTCTTTTCATTGACACCCAGCACGACGACCATTCCCCATTTTTTTGCCATAGCCCCTACTTGGCTGGTCACAGGGCCCGGTATTTCCACCGCTTCGTCGTACAATTTCAAATGGTCCTTGCCCGACAAAACAGGAGGCTTCACAAAAGAGAAATAAGGATAATTGGGAATGAAAGTCTCCGGAAAAACAATGATTTCTGCCCCGTTTTCCCCTGCTTCTTGAATATACGCGCACACCTTCTCTGTCGTAGCCTGCCGATCTTCCAAAATAGGGGCAATCTGTACCGCTGCCGCCTTGATGCTCTTTTTCATTGTAGTATCTCCGTATGTGAATCGCCTCTTTCTCGTTACAGTGTCCAGGTATCCAAAATGAACGCATTCGCATTGCGGTGCACCAATACGCAATCCAAAACATCAAGAGGATTGATCGGTTTAATGCCGGGCAACAGTGCACCTTCGCCCAGTCCATACAACGCCTGCAAGGCGAATCGGCAGCAATACACTTTCCCTCCTTCTTCCATGAATTTGGTCAATCGGGCACCAAAGTTTTGATGGCCAGGAAACGCTTCAGCACCCAGCGTTGGGAATCCCCGCTGTACCCCTAATGTAACACCGGGGCCATAGAGGAGAATCGACGTCTCAAACCCTTTCCGGAGGAGGCGTGTGGCACTCAAAATATTGACCAGTCCGATGGAGCCTTCAAAGGCTACAGTATGGAAAGTGACCAATGCTTTTTCTCCGGGTTTGGCTTTCACGTCTTCAAAGACTTTCTCTTCATAATCGACTAAAAAATCTCCGGTTTGGTTGGGGGCTTTGCTAACTGCGGGCATAATCGTGTAGTTTTTTAAATAGGTTTAAGATAAATAAATGAACAATACGAAGGT
>OUNM010015651.1_pt1 | contig 14702 bp, 9 predicted proteins | sample 1769961 | NCBI WGS metagenome assembly OUNM01 (sample SAMEA3914820, study PRJEB12502) | metagenome | biome: forest; material: soil | place: USA | collected 2012-03-12 | depth 0.3 m | reverse complement strand
GGTGCTGGTAGAGTCCAGACCGCCAGCTTTCAGGATGGTGAGACCGCCGCCAGTCTTGCCGACGTTTTCCTGGTTGGAATTGGGTGTCGCGTATTCCACACCGCCATCGGCATCCATCAGGTGCTCAAGGCCCTTGATGTTGTTGCTCTGCCACCACGCGGGGGCGCTGATGCCCAGCACGTCCTTGGACATGATGGTGACGAGTGCGGGCCACTGCTGGGCGGAACCGTCAAAGCGGCTCTGCTGCTGCTGGTTGATGTTGTAACCGTAGGCACCCAGGAAGCTGGGGCCGTCACCCTGCGACCACGAAAGCGTGTCGATAAAGTCGGTGATCAGGTCGAAGTAGGAGTAGGGATGTGTGGTGTCATACACACCGTTGGCATTGTAAAGCGCACTGCCCACAGGAAGGTAGGTCGTCTGGGCCTGGGCGGCGTTGGTGAAGGGGTTCATCAAGGCCATTGCGCGTGCGCAGTCCGAATAGGTGAGGCCGAGGAAGTACGCCCCCTTGCCGTTGCCGTTGCTGTCGGAAACACGGACGTTGCCGCTGCCGTCATCGTGAGCTGGCACGTTTTGGAGGGTGCCCTGGGCCAGCATGTGCGTATGAACGCAGCTCAGCAGATACTGATACGCATCCTGCACCGGATCGTTGAACGGCGAGTGGCCGTTTTCCTCAAAGGCCAGCGCACAGAAGGCTGTCACACCTTCGCCAATTTCGGAGCCGCTGCCCCACTGAGTGTTCCAGTACCAGTTCGTTGCCGAGGCCTGGGTCACGTTGGCGTAGAGATACAGGAGGCCTTTTTCGATGGCCATGTCCACCTGGTCGGTGTGTGCCACCGGCGTGGGCAGCACGCGCACCACGGCCTGCTGCGAAGTGCTCCCTGTCGAGTCCGTCACCTTCAGGGTGATCGTCTTCGATCCCGCGGTGGTGAAGGTGTGGGAAACACTGATGTAATCTGCGCGTGTGTGGTCGTTGCCGGCAACACTCACGTTGGCGCTTGAGGTGCTCGTTCCATCACCAAAGTCGATGGTGAAGGTGGGCGTGGTGGTGGTGCTGAGGTTCCAGGCGCGGCCCCAGATGGTGATCGACGAGTTCATCGTCGCCTTGCCATAGGTGGTGCGCTGGGTGAAGCTGGGCATCACCGCCACTTTCGGGGCGGCCATCGCAGTGCCCGCCAGGGCAGCGAAGAGTAGCAGAGCTCGAAGGATCGTTTTCATTGCAGGTGAGGGAGGTGTGGGTTTGGGCTGGGCTTGGGCTGTTGTTGTCTTTTGATGTCTGTGAAAAGGGTGTCAGCGGCGGTCACGGCTCCGGAGGGGCGCGGAAGAGCGCGGTGCACGCACGGCACCACCGTACAAGCTCGTCGTCCTCGCCTTACGGGAGGTGACGCTTTGGATGGTGGGCAAAAACGCTGACATAGAGGTAGGAAAAACGCGGGATTGGGGCGGGCTATGCGGTTGGCTTTTTGGGGTTAAAGGAAGGCGACAATTCTTCATTTTAACCACAACTATTATATAAACCATAATTTGCGGACAGGAGTTGTCCAGAATTTTTGCTTCCCTGGTCAAAATTATTTCCCCCGATGTAATAAATTTCTTAACCCGTTTGCACCAGAGGCCGGTCTAGAGCGTGTGCGCGGGCAAATTCAGGAGCATTTCAACACGTTTTCTGCTCTCAGTCTGGGGGCATATTCAGCCCTATTCCTAGTATCTAACCTCTTTTTATTGCCTTATCCCCAGGCAAAACAAAAAAACACACGCTTGCTTCTCGGTCCCCCTCCCCAAGCTCCTTGTACCCACATCAACCCTCGAGATTCTCGTCATATGCCCGCCAAATCACCCCGCCGCAAGAGCTGGTCATCCCCTGCGTCGCCAGACTACCTTTTTCGCCCACTTCTTGGACAATAATTGTCCATTTGCCCGCCAAAAAGCAAAAACGCCCTCTCCAGCAACAGGAGAGGGCGTTTCGAAAACGCTGATTTCAGGGCGGACTACTCAACAAGGCCGGCCAAGTTGGCCTTGCACCATTCACCGTTCTGGCGCGTCACGCCATCCGGATCGCCGATAGCATCGTGGCACTCGTCTTCGCACACGATCCAGCCCTCGTAGTTGCGCATGGTGAGCCACTCGGTGATCTTGTGGAAGTCCAGCTTGCCGGTGCCCATCTGCGCCCATGGCTCGGGGCCGTTGCCGCTGAAGTCCTTGTAATGGATGTGATTCACCAGGTGGCCCCACTTGGTCATGGTTTCGATCACGTCCATGCCGCCGCGGATAATGTGGCCCACGTCGGGCGTCCAGCCGGTGACGGCGGGGTCCAGGCTGTTGAGCACCACATCGTAATCCTCCTGCGTGCGCACGATGGAATTGGGCGGGCTGTTGGGATGGTAGGAGCAGACGAGGCCTGCATCCACGGCGCGCTTGGAAACGGCATTGACGTTCTTCGCCATGTTCAGGCGGCGGTCATGCAGGTTCTTGCGGTTCGAAGGCAGCGGCACGGTGCCCAGCTTGGCGCCAGGAAAATGCTTCAGGGCGTTGATCGCGTAGTCCGCCGCGATGCGCTCGGCCTCGGTTTCCTTCTCCTCGTTCCAGCCGCACACCAGGGCCAGGCCACACAGTTCCATGTTGTGGGCCGCCAGCGTGTCCTTGAGCTTGATAGGGTCCTTGAAGTCACCGAGCCAGTAGGTGGGGAAGCACTCGAGCACCATCGGCTCAATGCCGGTGAAGCCGGATTCGGCGGCGACCTTGATCATGTGGTCGAGCTTGTTGTCGTAAGCCGCGCCGGTGCCTTGCATGAACCAGGTATAAACCTGGGAGCCAAATTTGATCTTTGCCATGTGGGATTGTGGGTGGAGGTGAAAAGGACGCGCTATTGGAGCCAAGGGCGGCGGGGCTGTCCAGCGGGAAATCCTTGGTCGGTCAAGGCTTCGCAGGCTCCGGCCCCACCGGCTTCACCTCGCCCTTGATCACCACCGGGGAAGTGACGGTGAACCCCTCCGCGGTGGTGACGCTGAAGAAGTAAATCCGCGCGCCAACGGGCAGGCCGGTGGTGAGCTTGGGCGTGCCGGTGACATCGATGGTCGCCTCCTGGCTGCGCCACTCGTGCTTGTTGATGGCATTGTCATCAATCGTGAACATCAGGCTTGCCGAGGCCACCGGCGCCTCGGTGACATTGGCGGTCACCTTGCCATCAAGCTCCAGGATCTCGGACACCACGGGCAGCGGCAGGCCGTCACGCGTGTGGTTCTCTATGAAAGCGGCGATCTCCCTGGGCGCCCAGCCGGCCTCGTGGCTGTGCTTCATGTCCACCTCCTCGCGAATCTGCCGGGAGGCGTTGGAGGCGGCCTTGTAGCTCTTCATGAAACTGTCGAGCGGATAGGCGAAGTCATTGGTGCCGACGACGAAAAAGATCGGCACGCGGCAGGCGGGCAAGTACTGCCCTGGATCGTACAGCTTCACCCAGCGCGCGGTCTTCTCCGCGCCCAGCTTTTCGAACTCCGGCAGCCACACGCTGTCCTCATTCAGGAAGCCGCAGCCATACACGGGCACAGCGGCCTTGAAGCGTGAATCGATGGAAACCGCGATGCAGGTGGTGTAGCCGCCCCAGCTGATGCCAGTGATGGCGGTGTGCTCCCGGTCCACCCCGGGAAAGCTGCGGATCAATGAATGCGCCAGGATCACATTGGCCACCGCGTGGTAGCACCAGTCATCCGTCAGGTCTTCCGTGCCAATGGTGTCGAACTTCTCCGGGTGGCTCTGCCCAGGGCCGCCATCGGCCAGGCGCACACGCTTCTTCACATCGTTGGGCTCCTTGCGATCCGGCTTCATGCCGGCCAGGTCCATGGCGATGGCAGCGTAGCCGCGGTTCGCCCACAAGTCCGCCCATTGGGCATAAGCAGTGCCGCCGCCGCCATGCACCAGCACGACGGCGGGCCAGGGGCCTTTCACATTCGGGTCATTGGTGATCGTGGCCGGATCGGCATAGTAGGCGAACACATGCGTGGGCTTGCCGTTGAAGGGCTCGCCCTCGTATTCCAGCTCCCGCACTTTCTCCGCCTTCTCCAGCCAGTTGAACTTGGGCGCCACGCTCAGCTTGTCCAGATTCCACGGCATGCCAGCCGGCAGCTCCGGCGAGCGGGCGATGGGATCCTCAGCGTAAGCGGCGGCGGTTCCAGCGAGGAGCAGGGCGAGCAGGACTTTCATGAGGCAGGCGTTAGCACCATATCGCCATTGCGGCACCCTGTTTGTCAAGAAGCCGTCAGCGGGCCGGCGCGCCGAGCTGGTCAAACAGAAAGGTAAACACATCCGCATCCTGCGCGATGCGCTCGCTAAGGGCCGTGCCGATGCCATGCCCCGATGAAAGGCTGAACCGTGCCAGGATGGGGCGATCACTGCTCGCGGTCGCCGCCTGCAGCCGCGCCGCCATCTTGCGGGTCTCATACGGGTTCACACGTCCATCGTGTTCACCGGCCATGAACAGCACGGCTGGGTAGTGCGTGCCATTCACCACATGATGATAGGGCGAGTAGGCGTGCAGCGCCTGAAACTGCGCCAAATCCTTCACCGTGCCGAACTCCGTGACATTGAAGGCGCCGTTCGGATCCAGTTCCACCCGCAGCATGTCATAGAGCCCCACATGCGAAACCACCGCCCGTGCCAAGTCCGGGTGCTGGGTGAGAAACGCCCCCATCAGCAGGCCGCCGTTGCTGCCGCCCTCCACCGCCAGCTTGTCCGACCGCGTGTAGCCGCGCTCGATGAGATGTTTTGCGCAGGCCGCGAAATCATCGAAGACGTTCTGCTTGCGCACCAGGTTCCCGGCCAGATGCCAGGCCTCGCCATACTCTCCCCCGCCCCGCAGGTTCGCCACCGCATAGACCCCGCCGTGGTCGAACCACAGCCGGTGGCTGAAATCAAACCGGGGCCGCAGGCTGATGCTGTAGCCGCCGTAGCCCGTCAGCAGCGTGGGATTGCCGCCATCGAGCTTGGTGCCCTTGCGCTTCAGGATGCTCACCGGCACCCGCGTGCCGTCCTTGGAAACCGCGAACTCGCGCACCGCCTCGATGTCGCTGAAATCCACCGGCGAGGTGCGCACCAGCGCCGTCTTGCTCATCTGGCCCGTCTTCGCATCGTACAGATGCCAGGCATCCGGCTCAATGAAGCTCGTGCGCAGGAACAGCACCCGCTCATCATCCGCGCCTTGATGCAGGCCCGTCAGCTCCCCCACCCCGCTTTGCTCCGGCAGCGTCACCTCCTTGGCATGGCTGCCGTCCAGGTCAAAACAGCGCACCCGCGATGGCCCGCCCACCAGCTCCGAGGTGAAGAGGTGAGCGATCGTGAGCACCAGATGCTCGATCACCGCCTCGCCTTCCGGCACCACCATGACCGCCTCTGCCAGGCCTGCCTTGCCCTGGAGCGGCGCCCGCAGCACCTTCCCGCGCGGCGCGCCTTGGGTGGTGCGGAAGTACAGCCACTGCTCGCCCGGATCGATCGCCACCTGCTTCACGTCATCCTCAAACTTCGTCACCTGCCGCCAGGCCCCGCCCGGCTCGTGCAGGTTGAAAAGGTAGTGCGCGTGCTCGCCGCCGTCGCCGTTCGCCACATCCGCCACCATCCAGCCGCCCTTGGCTGAAGCGAACACGTACACCTCCGCGATGCGCGGGAACTCCTTGCCGATCGAATACACGTCCGCGCTGGCCGGAGTGCCTGGCACGTGCGCATACACCTGCTGGTAGAAGTTGAGGTCCGCCTCCGGCTTCTCCCCGGGAGCCGGATAGCGTGTGTAATACACTGTCTTACCATCCGGAGCCCAGCAGGCGCTGCCGCCGGCCGTGGGGAACTGCACCCTCGGCAGCACGTCCGGCAGGGCCGTGCCGTCATCGGTGCGATAAAAATGCAGCGCCCCCGCCTCGCTGCCGTTTTCCGAAAGGCACACCGCCACCACGCTGCCATCCGGCGAAGGCACAATCCAATCGATGGCCACCTGGCCTTTGGGCGTCAGTTCGTTGGGGTCCACCACCACTTTCTCCGAAGCCAGGTCCGTGGCCGATGCCAGCGTTACGATCAAAGGCTGCTGTTTCGGCGGCTGCTGCTTCAGCGCAAACAGCCGGCCCGGTCGCGACATCACCTCATGATAGCCCGGCGACACCTTGGCAAACCATTGCGTGAGCTGCTTCTCAACCGCCGCCCGGCCCGGCAGCGCATCGAAATAGGCGCGCGCATGCCGGCTCTGCGCCTCGTCCCAGGCCTTCACCTCCTTGGCATCCCCGTCCTCCAGCCAGCGGTAGTCGTCCGCCACCTTCACACCGTGATACACATCCGTCACCGTCCGGCGCTCCGCCGGTGGAACGCCGTCACCGGCTTTGAGGCCGGAAAGGCCGAGGGCAAAGATCAGGAACGAGCAGGATAGCAGGCGCATGGCGGGAGAAGAGTTCCGTCCTCTTTTCGCAGGCGCGGCAATGAAAGGCAAGAAACAACCGGGAGACCACCAACGCTCGGCCGCTGGCCTGCTGTCTCATGCCAGGCAGGCTTATGCCAAATGCAGTTGAGCAAGGAGGCACCGCCGTTAGAAAGTCAACAAGCAACCTCTATGGCCAGAGGCTGAAAGCCTTGTCCCATCGACCGATTCTAACAAGCCATGCAACCGCTCCCCCGCTCCTGCTCGCCGCTTGCCTGCCCGACAAGGCTGTTGTAGGGGCTAGGCGGACATGAAGCTCTCGAAGAAGGCGGAATACGCACTGCGCGCAGTGGTGGCGATGGCGCGTGACTCCACGGGACGCACGTTTTCCATCCAGGAAATCGCCACAGGCGAGCGCATCCCGCTGAAGTTCCTGGAGCAGATCCTGCTGGTGCTCAAGAACGGCGGCATCCTGCGCAGCAAGCGTGGCGTGGGCGGCGGCTATCAGCTCGCGCGGCAGCCGAAGCGCCTGCCTCTGGGGGAGCTGCTGGAGCTGATCGACGGTGCCGCTGAGCCGATCCCCTGCTCCGCGGCGGCGGGCAAGCAGGTGGAATGCGAGTGTGGGATCATCGGAGCCTGCGCGCTGGGCCGCACGCTGGCGGCGCTGCGTGACCAGGCGCAGGAGTGGCTGCATCACACCACGATTGCGGATGTGATTGAGAAGGAACGGCCGAAGGACAGCGTGTCGTTTGAGATTTAGCCGGTACTCTCCTCTTCCTCGGCGGCCATCCTGGCCTTGAACTCCTCAGTGCTGGTCCACTCGAGAGCCTCCTCGCGGGTGGTGAGCCTGCCTTCCAACTGGAGGTTTTGCACCTCGGTGAGCGCGCGGCCAAGCATGGGGCTGGCTTCCCAGCCGAGGGCCATGAGGTCGCGGCCATTAATCAGAGGCTTGGGGATGAGCGGCTCGCTGGCGAACTCGGCCTGCCTGGCGCGCACGAAGTCATAGGTGTCGAGGTCGCCGTGGCAGCCGAGACAGTCCACACGGTGCAGTGCCATCTCATCTTCAAACCCGGGCCGCGCCATGAAGCGCTTGAGCGTGGCGGTGCGCATCTGCGGCACAGCGATGAACTTCATGTGATTGGCCACGGCTTCGACGGCGGGCTCAATGATGTGATTGGGATATTTCAGACGCTTGAGGATGCCGTCCGTCATTTCCGCGCCCACCTGGTCGTGGCCGTTGAAGCGGATGCGGCCGTCGTCATCGATGGTGCGGGTGGCGGGCTTGGCGATGTCGTGAAACAGCACGGAAAGCACCAGGGGCAGCGACACCTTCTCCGGCAGCAGGCTGAGCATGAGCCGGGTATGGACATACACATCGCCCTCGGGATGGAACTGCGGCGGCTGGTCGCAGCCCTGTAGGACGAGGATCTCTGGCAGCAGCTCCTTCATGAGGCCGCTCTCCACGAGCAGATCAAAGCCACGCACGCGGGCGGGATGCAGCATGATCTTGCTGAACTCTTCGCGCAGCCTTTCGATGCTGACGCTGGAGATCCGGGGGCTCAAACGGCATACGGCGGCCCAGGTTTCTTTTTCAATGTCGAAGCCCAGGACGGTGGCGAACCGCACGGCGCGCATGAGCCGGAGCTGGTCCTCCATGAAGCGCTCCTCGGGATTGCCGATGGCGCGCAGGACTTTGGCTTCGAGATCGGCGCGACCGCCCACGTAGTCGATGATCTGGCCCTGGAGCGGATCTTCAAGCAGGCCGTTGACCGTGAAGTCGCGGCGCTGCGCATCTTCCTCGGCGCTGGAGAATTCCACGCTGTCCGGGTGCCGTCCGTCGGAATAGCTGCCATCTTTGCGAAAGGTGGCCACCTCGATCTGGTGGTCCGCCTTGCGCACGATCACCACGCCAAAGTGGGCGCCGACGGTAGGAGCGCCGTGAAACAGCTTCACCACCTGCTCAGGCCGGGCATTGGTGGCCACATCGTAGTCCTTCGGTTCGCGGCCCAGAAGCTGGTCGCGCACGCAGCCGCCCGCCAGCAAGGCCTGGTGGCCGGCGGCGACGAGCTTTTTCACGACCTCAAGGGCGGCTTCGCGGGGAGACATGGGAAGAGGTACGATTGCGGAAGGCTTGTGACAAGGTTTTAAGGGGTCTTGCCTGATGGCCCAATCATCGCCATCATGCCTGCGCATGAAATGGTCCTTCCTTCCCGCCTTCTTCTTCGCCCTGCCGGTGCTGGCGCAGACACCTGCCGCCACCGATTCGCACATCAAGCTGACGGCCCGTGCCGAGCGTGCGGACGCTTTGTATCACCAGCATGAGCCAGTGATCTTTGTGCTGAAGCTGGAGCGCGACGGCAAGCCGGTGCCTTCGGCGGAGGTGGACTGGACGATGGTGAAGGACGGCCTGCCGCTGGATCAAAAAGGCCGCGCGACGATCAAGGACGGCGAGGCGAAGGTGACCGGCAAGCTGGATGAGCCAGGCTTTCTGCAAGTGCGCGCCAGCTACCGCGAACAGCCGAAGGCCGCACCGGTGACGGCTGCGGGCGGTGCGGGCATCGATCCCACGGAGATCAAGCCGAGCATGCCGGTGCCAGAAGATTTCGATGCCTTCTGGGACGCGCAAAAAAAGAAGCTGGCGGCGATTCCCCTGAACCCGCACCTGGAGGAGGTCAAGTCGCCTTCCAAAACCGTGGCCGCCTGGGACATCAAGGCGGACAGCGTGCGCAGCCAGATCTCCGGCTACCTGGCGAAGCCGGTGGGCGCGGCACCGAAGAGCCTCCCCATCATCCTCACCGTGCATGGCGCGGGTGTGCGCAGCTCCGCGCTGGGCGGCCCGGTAGGCTGGGCAGCGCAGGGTTTCGTCGCCATGGACATGAACGCCCACGGCATTCCCAACGGCCGGCCTGATGCGTATTACACCGAGCTGGCTAACACCACGCTGAAGGACTACCGCTACGTGGGCCGCGATTCGAGGGAGGAGTGCTACTTTCTGTTCATGTACCTGCGCCTGATCCGTGCGCTGGATTTCCTCACCTCGCAGCCGGAATGGGATGGCAAAACGGTGATCGTGTACGGTGGCAGCCAGGGTGGCGCGCAGGCCTTTGCAGCTGCCGGGCTGGACCCGCGGGTGACTTTCTTTTGCGCGGCCGTGCCGGCGATGAATGACCACACGGGCATGGTGGTGAACCGCATCGCGGGCTGGCCCAAGCTGGTGGCGGTGAATGCGGACCACCAACCTGATCCCAAGGGGATCGAGGCCGCGCGTTACTTTGACGGCATGAACCTGGCTACCCGCACGCATGCGCTCGGCGCCCAGGTGACCACGGGCTTCATCGACACCGTCTGCCCGCCCACCAGCGTGTATGCGGCCTATAACGCGCTGACGATTCCCAAGCACATCTTCAACGACATTGAGTATGGCCACCCCTATTCCAAAGACGCTATCGCCGCGATGACCAAGGCTGCGCACGATCATGCGGAAGCACGGCGTGTGGTGCCTTGGAAGGCGAAGTAGCGCGGCAAGCTGATGGCGGGACGCCATCACTCCTTGGATCGTGGGCGCCTCAAACTCAAACGCGTGGAGGGGTCCGCGATCCAAGGAGCGAAGGCGTCCCGCCATCGTTCGGCCTTGGCCGAAAACGTTGCGCCCAGGACTCCCTCCACCAACGCTTGGTTATAGCACCAACGACTGCCCCTCATCGAGGATATGCACCCGGCTGGCCAGTCCCTTCTGGTGTGCGGCGATGACCAGCCTTTGGGCCGGCTCGTGCAAGGGCTCGCCGCCTAGCGGAAAGGTGTCGTGGTGCATGGGCACCATCACGCCCGCTTCCAGCATTTGAAAGGCTTCCAGCGCCTCCTCGGGGTTCATGTGAACGGGGCGGCCGCTGGGGGCTTCATAGGCGCCAATGGGCATGAGGGCGACATCGATATGGGCGCGCCGGCCGATCTCACGAAACCCCTCGAAGAGGGCGCTGTCGCCGCAGTGGAACACGGTGCGACCGGCGCTCTCAATGAGGAAGCCGCCGAACTGGCGATGAGTGTCGTGAATCATGCGCGCGCCCCAGTGGCGCGCGGGAGTGAGGGTGATCTTGAGGTCGCGGAAGCGAGTGCTTTGCCAGGTGGCAAGCTCGGTGACACTGCCGAAATCGCAGGTGCGCAGCAGGCTGCCGACTCCTTCCGGAACGATCACGCGCTGGCCGCTCGCGATGCGGCGCAGGCTTGGCAGATGAAGGTGGTCGAAATGGGCGTGGGTGATGAGCACCAAGTCGATCTCTGGCAGGTCGTGGGCAAAGAGGGTGGGATGCCGCAGGCGCTTGACGGGGCCGTGCCACAACGCCCAGTTGGGATCGATGAGGATGTTGGTATCCTCGATCTGGACAAGAAAGGCGGCATGGCCCAGCCAGGTGATGCCGATCTCATGGACCTCGGCATCCGGCACGGGCCGCACTTCGCGCCTGGGCTGCCGCGGCGACAGCAGAGTGGGAATGAGCACGTCGCCCAGGAATTGCAGGTTGCGCTTGCGCCATCCCTGGGTGGGCAGAAGACCAACCTGGTTTTCGCTCGGTGTGCGCCGGCTTTCGAAAAACCGCCGCACCGGACCAGGAGGACGGCTCTTGCCGCCGCCTGTCAGGTAACTCGGGGTGGATTCGTTGACCATGTGGTGACAATTCTGGTTAACTGTACATACTCTAAGAAATCACTGAACCGCTGACAAGCACCAACTTTGCCAATCCCCAGCCCGAGATGACTCCTATGGACGCTAAAAATACGATGCGACGTGACATGCGGGCGAAGCTTTCGTCGATGAGCAGCGAAGAGATTGCCGGCAAGTCGGCGCAGATCGTTGAAAAGCTGATGCGCGATGCGGCCTGGCTGCCAGCCCAGGCCACCGTCGCCTTGTTTGGCGGCATACCGGGCGAGCCGGACCTGCTGCCCTTGATCCCCTGGCTGCGTGAGCGCCACGCCACGCCTGTGTTCTTTGGATTTCATGACGGTGAGCTGGTTCCCCACCAAGTGGACGAACCCTCAACTCTGGTTCGCGGCATCTTCGGTGTCTGGATTCCTCCCGTTGATGCGCCCTTGGTGCCGGTCGAGCAACTGGACGTGATCCTGGTACCCGGCCTTGCATTCGGGCGCGACGGCATGCGCCTGGGCCGGGGGCGGGGTCATTTTGACCGCTTCTTCGCCCGGCCGGAGGTGAAGGCACGGCGTATCGGAGTGTGCTGGGAATGCCAGCGCGTGGATGCCGTGCCCACCGAACCGCATGATGCACCGATGGATGCGGTGATCACGGAGGTGTGATGCCAAAGTCGGTTAAAAACAAGTCTAACGTTGCGGCCTGACAATACTACGCCGCCTCAGGGCTCGCTGCGCTCGCTTTGACGCAATGCCATCAGGGGAACGGAGGTGGAAATGAGGCCGGAAGGCTGATGAAGCAAGGCTTCCAGCCCGTTCTCATTCTAGCTGTTCCGAGAGCAGCATTGCTCTTCAGGCCAACGGCCTGGCACAAGCCAGCCCAGGGCACAGCGAGCTTTGCGAGCGACGCCCTGGGTATGAGGGCGAAGGGCAGAGGCGCGAACCGAAGACATCACCGGGTCGCAGACAATCCAGAAGCGCTGCCGCCAAGCATAGCCTGGAGAGCTCCGGCAGTGCCCGTCACCACCGCTCTATCAGCGAAATGGACTCACCCACACGCGGTTCGCTCCCTGGCTCCGCGCCTGAACCCAGGGCGTCGCTCGCAAGCTCGCTGTGCCCTGGGCTGGCTTGTCCCAGGCCGTTGGCCTGAAGAGGCCTGCCGCCGCACGGGAAGTCCGTTATAGAAAACGGCTGGACGCCTTCCCCCATCAGTCTTCCAGCCCCAGGGGCTAAAGCGCGCACAACGAGCAAGCTGCGCCTCAGGGCTTCTTTTCGTCTTTGGCTGCAGGTTTGGCAGCCGGTGGCGGGGCGTCGGCAGGCTTCGCAGCAGGCTTGGCCTCTGGCTTTGGCGCAGGGGCGGGAGCTACAGCTTTATCGGCTGGCTTTGCCGCGGGAGCGGGTGCAGCAGCTTTGTCGGCTGGCTTCGGAGCAGGCGCGGCCTTGTCGGCAGGCTTCGCAGCGGCGTCCTTCTTGTCCTTCTTGGCGGCGGGAGCAGACGCGGGCGGAGCGGGAGGCGGGGCGGTGAGCTTGGCGATCTCGGCTTCGCTGAGGCCGACGTTGACGACGAGGCCGGGGACTTTGCCTTCGAGGGCCTTGGCCGCGGGCTGGGTAACGGCGGTCTGCCAGACGAAGAGCTTCTTCAGCGCCTTGTCATCAGCGAGCTTGGCGATGCCTGCATCGGTGACCTTGGTGCCGTAGAGATTGAGGTATTCCAGGGACTTCAAGCCTGCGAGCCTGGCAATGCCAGCATCGCCCACCTTGGTGTTTTCGAGGTGGAGGCGTTCGAGGTTGGGGAACTTGGAGAGGGTTTCAAGGGCGGCATCGGTGACCTGGCTGCGGCCGAGGTCCACCCACACGACATGAGCGGCGACGGGCAGGAGCTCGGCCAGTTCTTTGTCGCCAAACTTGTCTGCGGCATTGATGACGCTGAGGCGCTGCTGCTCGGTATCCAAGGCCAGCGGCATGAGGGAGGCGCCGACGGCCTGCATCTTGGCGGCGACGGTGGCCACGGCCTTCTTCTCTTCAGGGGTCAGCGGCTTGGGCTTGGCTTTTTCGGCCACCTTGGGGGCGCTGGCGGCGGACTTGGCGCCGGCCTTGAGCATGGTGCCGATGAGGCCTTCCACCTCGGGGGTCTTTTTGATGGTGGCAAGGGTGACGGTCTCGGAAGCGCCCTGCTCCACCCACCATTTCAAGATGGCGATCTCATCCTTGGTGAGCTGCTTTTCATCGGGCGGCGGCATGTGGTCGTCGTCGTCCTTGGGCAGGTTCACGCGCTTGATCATGAGGCTGTCGGCAGGCTTGCCGGCCACCACGGTGGTGGCGCCGTCGCTGCCGCCCTTCATGAGCAGGGCATAGGTCTGCATGCGCAGCTTGCCCTTGGCCTTTTCAGCGCCATGGCAGCTCACGCACTTGGCTTCGAGGATGGGCTGGATGAGGTCCTTGAACACCACGGCCTTGGCGGCGGCGGCAGGATCGACCGGAGCACCAGCGGCGGGAGCCGGAGCGGCAGCAGGCGCAGCGGGCTTGGCTGTCGCGGCAGCGGGTGCGGCCGGAGCAGCGGCGGGCTTGGCGGCGACGACAGCGGGCGCAGGGGCGGCGGCCACCGGCTTGGCGTCGTCTTCAGCGGTCCAACCCGTGTTGATGTGAGCACTGGGCAGCGCTTTTTTGAGAGCGGTCACGCCGTTCTTGGTCACGGCGGTCTGCCACAGGTAGATGGCCTTCAGCTTGGGCAGGCTGCCAAGCTTGGCGGCACCAGCATCGGTGACCTTGGTGCCATAAAGGTTGAGGTACTCGAGTGAGGCCAGGGGCTTCAATTGATCGAGCCCGGCATCGGTGACGGCGGTGTTCTCCAGGTGCAGCTCGGTGAGGCTCTTCATGCCTGCGAGGGACTTCAGGCCGACATCGGTGACCTTGGTGCGGGCAAGGTCGAGCGACACGATCTTGTCGGCCACCGGGGCCAAGGCGGCGAGGCCGGCATCGCTGAAATCCTTGGCCACGTTGAGCGCCGTGAACCGGTACACCTTGGCATCGGCCGAAACCGGGGCGAGCGAGGCGCCGCTGGCGTTGATCTTGGCGATGGCGTCGTTAAGCGCCTTGTCATCCTGGGCGTAAGCCAGGGAAGCCAGGGCCATCAGGGCAATGAGGGTGGTGCGGAGCATGGCGGTGAAATGAGGGAATGAGGGAGCGCAGCGGACTAATCGGAGGACACAGGCACCGTTGTTTCAAGCAATTGCGAAAGGACGGGCAAATCGCCGGGCCCGATCACTTCAAAAAGGTCTGCGCGGTGGCCTGCAGGTCGGCGGGAATCTTGGCGTCTTTCACGGTGGCGGAGTTGGAGGCGCCTTCCTGGATCCACCACTTGAGGAGGCCAAACTCTTCCTTGGTGAGCTGGTCCTTGCCATCGGGCGGCATGTGTTCGTCCTGATCGTTGGGCACGTTCACGCGTTTGACGATGAGGCTGTCGTCGGGCTTGCCGGCCACCACGCTCTTTTCCTTGTCGTCCTGGCCGCCTTTCATGAGCATTTCGTAGGTGTCCATGCGCAGATCACCCTTGGACTTGTCAGCGTTGTGGCACTTGTTGCACTTGGCTTCGAGGATGGGGAGGATGAGGTCCTTGAAGACAAGCTGGTCAGCACCGGCGGCGGGGGGTGTGACCGGAGGCGGAGGCGTGGGATTGACG
>OUNM010162723.1_pt1 | contig 14716 bp, 15 predicted proteins | sample 1769961 | NCBI WGS metagenome assembly OUNM01 (sample SAMEA3914820, study PRJEB12502) | metagenome | biome: forest; material: soil | place: USA | collected 2012-03-12 | depth 0.3 m | reverse complement strand
GTGCGGGACTCCGATTATGAGGGGTATCATCTCTACTACTGGCCTCGTTCGAACACTTTAACACCACCGTCGCCTCCCACATGATACAGATACTCGTGGCCTGTTCCGCGAGCCTCTCCACTCCCGCCATGCGTGATTCTGATGACACCGCTTACGTCCTTTGCGGCGCCTGTGTCGAGCAGTCTCAAGCTGAGCACCGTATCCGCTTCATGCGCCAGGCTGAGTGCGAACCACGCATGCTGCTTCTCCAGCGCGGTCTCTTGCTCCTTGATGAGCGGGTCGTCAGCTGCCAGGGTGATGATGGCAGCGTGGGTTTTCTGGTCTCACATCATCAGCTTTTCCTTCCTGGCTCATTCACATAAAGAAAGAAAGGAAGCATCAAAAGCAAACCAAAGAGAGCCTGAAACAACACAAGAAAAACGCACCTCTCGCAACTCCATCAACACCTCCTTCATCGCCAACGCCGTGCCCGATCCCCCGGGACTGGCAGCCACCACGAAATCTAACCCGTCCACAACCAACACCACCCTCCTCCCTTCTTCCCCGCCAGCCGCCCCTGTACTTGAACCGCCCCTCCGCAACAGCTCCACGCCCTGGAGAACAACCCGCTTGATATCCTCGGGCGAGGCGCTCGGGAGGGTGCCTTGCCACCCTTGTTGCCATGCTTGCTGCTGCTGCCTTTGTGATGGTATTGACGGCGAGGGGGAGGGTGAGAACAGCTCACACCCCAGTCCGTCGACATAGGCGAACCGCCCCCGCGGCGCGGCGGTCTCCAGGTCCGTCCCAAGACGGGAGAGGGAGTCTTTCCAGAAGGGGAGGGAGCGGAGGAAGGATATTAGAAGAACTGCTGGTGGTTGTGGTGGTGTTGGGGCCTCGCCGTTTCTGGGGTGTGGCGACGGTGATGCGGATGGGTGTTGTGAGGAGGGAGTGGTGAGGAGGGCGTGGAGGTACCGGGTGACGAGCCAGTTTGTGCTGGCGCCCAGGACGCTTGTTAGGACAACGAGATTGGCTGATTCAGGGAGAGCGAGGTAAGGCTCGAGATGGTGGGGAATTCGAGATGCCATAGTTTCTCCTTTTTATGTTGTTTTGTTTTGTTGGTGGTGAGAGAAAGGGTTAGTGGGCTGGCTGGTTGTGACATGAAAAATGTATAGAGGGGTCGTTGTGAGCGAGGATGGCTAGAGGGTTAGGGCTGGGTGTGGTGCTGTTGAAGCTGGGATAAAACCCCACTGATGAATGATTGTTTGAGCCAGCGTGTAAGTCGGAGAGCCTGGGAGAATACCATGGATTCCAAAATATGGCGTGGTATTTATGCTTCGTGAATCGTCAAGATAGTGATGCTCCAAAACCCCTAAAAGCCCATCTAACAATCCAATCCAATACCTATCCAAAAATACCAAGGAGTCTTTGATGCGCAACGCTATGCCCTGCAATCCAATGGATGCCAAAAAGCCAAACGAGAATCACAAGCAAAAAAGCCAACTGGATATCAAACCAAAAAACAGAGCGGTGATCTAGAAACGCTCCATCAAGTTCCTCCGCACAGTCCACATGCGCAGCCGCTTCCCGAAAATATACATAGGAATGGTGAAGAGCAAGAGAATCAGCTGGATGATGCCGATCCAGATGTAGACGCTCTTTGGGCCGTCGTCAGACAGCCACCCGGTGACGAACAAGCTGAAGACCAAGCCGTGCAAGATGTTCTTGCAAAAGTTCAGCGTGACCAAGGCCTCGCCGGCGTATTGCCTATAGCTATCGACGCAGAAGGTGATGCTCGTCGTAGACCCCATGGTGCACCCAAACGAAATGATGCCAAAGAAGGCCGTCGGAACCATCCAGTGGTCGTGGACCTGAGCCGACCAGCCAAAGCCCATCAGGCCAATGACGGTGGTGATGGCAATGGGGATGGCCATGACAAGTCTGAACTCGGGCTCGTAGAGTCCGCCGTTCCGCCGCGCCATCGCCTTCACAATGACGTCCGAGATTCTCCCTGCAACAGCAGAACCGAGGATACCACCGACAAAGGGGCTGATGTATACGAGGCCCGTCTGGAGCGCGTTGAACTGGTAGATTTCCTCGCGGTAAATAACCGCTACGGACTCGGAGATGACGATGAGCCAGCCCACCGAGCAGGCATAAACAACAGATGACCAGAGAACGGCAGGGTAGGTGAAAAGGATCAAAGGCCGGATGGCAACCTTGTGCCATTTATCCTTGTTCAGACGGCCGTTGAAGGGCTTCAGTGACCGAGCAAAGGAGCGGGCCGGCTGGTCACGCAGGGTGGCGGTATAAGGCGATGTTTGGGTGCTCCGAATAGACTGTGACTCGGCATCGGTGTCGTCGTACTTTTTCTGAGGGATGTGGCCGTCAGCGGCTGGTGGCGTCTCAGGCAGAGGCATTGTTGCCGAGGAGCGAGAGTGTGGGGCCGTTTCTGGGGAACCCTCTCTAGGTGGCGTAACAGGTTTCTCGCTGGACGACGTTCGGTTGCCGGCTTCGCTTTCTCTGCTTGCTGTAGCGTCGGACCTGTCGCCCTGCTTCTCGGCCTCCGGGGCGAGCACGACGGGCTTGGTTGGCGGTTGTCCGGTTGGATGTGAGGTCGTATGCAGCAGATCCCGGACGGCAGAGAGCTGTCGAATGATGGCTGGTCTCGTTTTTGACTCTTTGGCGACCCGAGGAATAGGGGCGCGGTCCCAGAAAGTTTCGGGCACGAAGAAGAAGACCAGGAGGCCACAGAAGGCGAAAACAATAGCCACGGTCCTATATACGTGGAATGTGTTAGAGCCGCCCAACCGTGTCTGCTGGCGGAGGACTTACCAAAAGACCCAACGCCATCCCATCTGCTGAATGATGACGGCGCTCACGAGAGGAATCAGATTCTTGCCACCAAGTAGAAGAAGTGTATAGATGCCGATGCGGAAGGCCCGTTCGTGGAGAAAGAAGATTTCGGCAATAGTGGCTGACGGAAGACATTCGACGGGACTGACAGCGACACCCTGAAAGATGCGCGCCAGGATCAATGAGGTGAAGTTGGGCGAGACCGCGCACCAGACCGAGGTCACAATGTAGAGAACGGCACCAAACAGGTAAACCGGCCTCTTGCCCCAGAGGATGGCCGTGGGCGAGAAGATGACGGACCCAAGGCCCATACCCATCATGTAGAGGCCAGTCGTCAGCGAGACGCTATGGACACTGACGCCGTACTCCGAGGCGACATCGGTAAAGCCGGCAGCGAGAAGGGGGGTTGTGCCCCCGCCGACCATGCACATCAGCCCCAAGGACAGCAGTGCCAGGTCTCTCCGCCATGCTGGCCAGTTGAGAGGGTCGTTTACCGAGTCCTCGGGCTGGGGGTCTAGGATGATCTTGCCATCTCTAGTCGTCTTCTTGGGAGACTCGACAGCGTCGGAGTCTGAGAACGGGCGGGTTATTCCCGTTGGGATGGACGAGTGGGACGTCCTTCTAGGCGCATTCCGCATCCCAAGGGGCTTGTTGTGGTCAGATGCCAGCAACAGCACCGACCCTTTGCGTGAGGTTAGCTTTGGCTCCCGCTCCGAGACGGAAGGACAAGTGTTTTGGGGCCAGCGGCGTACCTGGAACTTCAATGGTCTCCTTATCTTCGAGAATTCCCATAGTCCATTTGGAGGAACCAGCGGTCTCGAGAGCACCGGCCTCTCCGGCAGACTTCCGAGTGAAGACGGAAAGCCATGGCCGCCGCGGTGGGGAAAGTGTTGTGTCTCGGGCCATGCCGTGCTGAGACGAGGGAGTGCTTGTCCCAGAAATTGGGAAAGCAAACCAAAACTTCAAAAGACGCTCCCGGAAAAAATATGATCAAAAGTTATGTATACGAAGCGCACCTCGGCGGTGTGGCGGGGGTTGAGGGCAAGAGTTAAAGGAGTTGGGGGGTTGGCGAGTTGGGGCAGCGATGAACCCGGTCCTGTTCCTTGGCTGGTCTGATGACCAAATGCGGCGGGTGTCGATCCTCTGGCAAACCGCAACTGAGACCAGCAACCGGGGTTCCCGGTGCCTGGTCCGATGCGAGCTTGAGGAAGGATGTGCAAGTGGATGAGAGTTGCCAGGAGGAGGAGGCGGCGGCGGCGGGCTTGGGGGGAATATAAGGTTTGGCAGGCTGAGCAGGGTGTCAGAACGCGCCAACTGAACGACGTGGAGCACTCGCTCGACACTGGTGGGGTGAGTTTCAAACGATATGCCCTCCTCGCATCTGTCACGGGAACCGCGGCGATCCATCGGCGGGGTGCCCTCGTGGCTGTTAGGGAGCACCTTCAGACCGCAGCAGGCTGGGGCGCCGGCACCCGCCAGTCGACAGCGGCGAATCTGCAATGTGCTGATTGTGCCGAGACGAAGCTCGAATCAGGGAAGGTTCCCCGACTTGTGAGAGCTCAAACGGGCAAAAGCAGGCTAGCAGCCGGCGTCGCCGTTTTCAGACAAGGAGCAGCCGTTGGTGACCCCAATCTGCGACAACCCGAGCCAGGAAGTACCCGTATCCTTCACCCCTCGCTGGTTGCCACCGTGGACGAGGAAACACTGAGACCACCAGGTTGTGGTCAATTCCAAGACTCGGTGGAGTCCTGAAGGTTGTGGAAGTGGGGGCCTCGGGGGCCTCTGAAGAACGCTAAAACGACCCCGCTGTTGGTTGGTCCCGGCTCGATCTGATGATCTGGGGACTGCCCCGCCCCGCCTTCCCGCCGCATGTGCTTCAACGGCGACCTCGAGTTACACAAGACCGAACTCAATCCTTTGCTGCAGGTTCTCGTCGTTGTCGTGGAATGCCTGACGAGGACTAACGTCGTGGACCGGTCCAGAACGATGCAGCTGAGCCAAGCCGACAAGACACGCTACAAATGCGCGTTGACGATCCGGTGGCCGTGCAACTCAAAATCGGGCAGGTATCAAGCCTGAATCCAGTCTGGGGATAGTCGACGTCACGTCATTGCAGACAGGTTACACTGAGCACCACCTCACCGCTCATCGCCAGTCAACGTCGAGGTTTGGGCTCAGGTCGTTCGGTTTTGATGTACGACGTTAGTCAGTGTCCAACGACCCAACACTCCAAGTGTGCGAGGCTTGCAGCGGCATTCCAGGCAACAGACTCGGCACACGTGGGGGCTTTGTGCAGCGCGCTAAGGGGTACCTGGCTGCGTCAATGTTACCATTCGTATTCTGTAATTTACATCACAGCCAGGAAATGGTGATCTCATCTTGGAATCCCCGAGTCAACAATGTTGCTGGATGCTCAGACCAACTACAGACTGTATCAGCCACGTCTTGACTTCACTTTCTGGTGTGTTGATTTTGTTGATTGGACATCTCAACATGAAACCAACCACCTTGCGGTTTGCGCTTGCTGAGAGCCGTCTGTTCGGAGCGAAGCCCGCAGCAGTACAGATAGCAGTACCTCGCCTGCAATTCTCGACGTCACACCCGGTACGGGCACGGAACCAGGTTTACGCTTCGTGAGTTTGTATTGCGCCTCGCCGAATTGGGCCACACGAGAGCTGATGGCCCGGCCAGAGTTCGGAACCTCGACCAGTTCCACACGTACCAGCTGCTCTCGTCGTCGTCACGCACACCGCTGCTGACTCTGTGGACTACCTCGTGGTGCTCAACGTGCCGTGTCGTGGCGCCCCTGATTCAGGAGCTTGTTGAGTCTGGCGTTGGCGAGACTGAGGGCGGTGTGGGATATTGCACTGTCGAGTATGACGCGCCAGACGTCATGGCCGCCGGTTTGGGTCTTGAGTACATGATCAACTCCATCCCGACGCTGCTGAGTTTCGATGCCGGCGAAGCACAAGTACAGACCAAGGTTTCCGACGGCCGTAAACTGGCCGATCCCAAATTCCTCGAGGCCTGGATCAGAGAAGAGGCGAAGCGGCATGGCAATCGTGGAGGAGGAGGGCCGAGTGGTGGATCCAATTTCCTCAGCAGCCTCTTTGGCAGGGCGAGATGAAGCTGCCTTGGCCAAGGGAGCAAAAACCCTTCTCTCGCGAGTCAACTGATGGGCTCACTCGCCCCGAGACGTGGCGAGGATCTAATCTGGGCTGTGTGATACACTCTGGAAGGAAGTAACACATGGATGGCAGGTTTCGTGTGTTGCCCTCATGAGGCATCCCGAGATTTACTTACAACAACCGCCAAATTTTGTGTTATTAGACGAGCAGTCGAGCCCTTGGGTTGCCACTAGCTGGTCATCTGAGGTCGGGGAGAACCGTGTCTGGAGTTATGTATGCGCAGCATCCCGTCCACCACTTGATAGCGGAAACTGCGGGTTCATACACCATACCGCTTCTTGCATGCAGATAGAACAGTTTAAGTCGCTTCCGAGACACTTAGGAAGCATCTCAAATCTTGACACAATACGAGATACACATGCGCCCAACCTATGCGCCTACTCAGGTACAACCCACCCAACCAACCCAACCAAGCCTGCGCCGTTCCACTCAACCCTAACACAGCCTTCCCATTCCCCGTGATCCATATATCCTTTAGACGCCATAAACACACCAAGAACAACAAACAAAAAGAAAGAGCCTCGAGCCCTCCAAACAGCTCGCTCACCCCTTCAAGTCCAAAACCTGCCTCAGCACCGTCTCCGAAGCTCTATACCACCTCCCCCTAGCCTCCAGCTCATCCTCGACTCCGCCCTGCGCATTCTCCCTCCTCCTCTTGGCTTCCCGCGCTGCAGCAGCACTATTCGCCCTCCGATTCTCCAAAGCCGCCACCTCCCCTCCCAGCCGCTCGGCCTCCTTCCTCTTCCTCGGCACCTGCCGCTCCAGCCCTTCCACCAGCCTCTCCAACCCCTCCAACTCCTTCCTCTTTCCCTCCACCAACCCCCTCGTCTTCCCCAGCGGCAAATCCATTCCCTCCCCACCACCTTGCCCTTCCCTCTCCGCCCTCAACGACGAAACCCTCCCCTGTAGCTCCTCAATCCTTTTAGGCAACTCATCCGCCAACGCACCCTCCTCCTTAACCCTCTCCAGCCGCCCCGCCAGCTCCCTCCCCCGTGTCTCCAAAGCCGCCACCATCCCCGCCACCTCGGTCTTGAGTGCCTTCAGCGCGGCCTTGGCAGCGGCATTCTCCTCCTCGAGGGCCGCGTTCTCCGCGGGCGTGACGATCAGCGGCGGGTCGCCGACGATGGCGCGGATGAACTTCTCCTTGGTCACCTGCTCGACGTAGCTGAAGCGCAGCTTGGCGAAGAGCTCGCGGTAGTGGGCCAGGTCGGCTTCGAGGGTTGCTGGCGTCGGGTCGACGGACGCGGTGGAGATGTCGGATGTTCGGGGTTGTGGTGCCGTGGAAGAGGAGGCGGTGGTGAGGGGCTCGCTGAGCTTGAGGATTGAGTAGTCGGATTTTTGGATATCGATGAGGGTTTGGACCAAGGTTTCGGGGCTGGGCGGTGCTGCTGCTGCTGCTTGGGAGCGGCGCCGGGGTGTTGTTGTTTTGCGCGGCGGCATGGTGGCGGTGATGGTGTTTTGGCAATGCGATATTGATGTGTAGTGCCTCTCTCGAGTTTGGGATGAGTTCCCAACCGGCGCAGCGGTTGTTGTGGCGCTGAATGATCTCTCGGGTGCCAGGTCGCGATGGTTGTTTGTTGATGTTGTTGCCGAAAACGGATGGTGGGGCCGATTGCAGGGAAAAGAGACGGGTATAACCCTAACCCCGAACATACCCTCACTTCCACGGTCCCCCACCAGTGCGATGACAAGTGACAACACAGACAGCAGTCACGTAGCTTGAAACTTCAATATCTGACCGAAGACTCTACCACCATTACTGTAAAAAGCCATAAGCAAAATCAAATAAACTCCTTCACGAACACGACCACCTAACCCTCTGTGATGGCGCCACGGTTGCCCTGGCCTGATGGGAGGTAGACACCCTGCCCGTCGCCGAAAAGACAAAGAAAAGAGAGAGCAGAGCAACGAATCCCAAACAAAAGGGGAAGAAGCCAGCAAAGTACCCACCCAGCCGGCCGACCCAGGTGCCCAGAGTATAAAACCAACAAAACCCAAGCAACGCCGCCTCCGCAGTATATCCCCATCCACGCCTCCTTTTTTTCCACTGCTGCCAAAAATGCACGCTGAATAAACCCTTGACTTGCACGGGATCAGCGCAGCCCCTCAACAAGCGAGTACGGCTGCTCCTTCTGGAACCCCTTGCCATACTTGGCCGTGATCTCCTCGCCGTCTCCGATGTTCCGAAGCGCCACCAGCATCTGGCACCACCGGCCCGAGATCTTGAGCATCCTAAACACAGCCGACGGGTCTGAGCTATGGCTGACCTTGCGTACCCAGTTGCCCATCTGCCGCGGGTAGATGTCCGCCACCGGCTCGTCGTCCAGGTCCGGGCGGCGCAGCGCCATTGTCCAGTCGCCAGCGCACGCGCCCGGCGGCACCAGCTCGCCGACCAGCTCGCCCAGAATGTCGTTTGCCCGATGGGGCCCCACCGAACGGACGCCGGGTCCCTTGGATCGGTCGTCCGACACGCGGGGGATCTGGGGGATCTTCATCTCGGCGCAACGGCAGGATTTACGAGGGCACAGACTGCATTGCTTATCGCCCGGCTTCACCGCGCCGGGGTTTGCCGGCCAGTGCCAGTCCCAACCCGCCGGTCTGGGCCAGTAGAAACCGCTCTTCTCGTCGTAGTGGTTTGCCTTGAGGAGGCGGAACGGCGCGACGAGCGGGGAGATACGTTCCACCGGGAGCCAGGTGGTGACGGCGCTCTCCCAGATGAATTCTGGGAGCTCCAAGCAGTCCCAGATAGACCTCTGCAGGATGCTGCCGGCGGCGCACAGTCTCCGCACGAAGTCGGTGTCAAGCTCGGCATGGAGTCGCGCCACCTCGTCCTTGTACAAAGCGAGGTCCAGGCACTGCGAGTCGGAAGGGACAAAGCAGAGCAGGCCGTCATAGTCGCCGCAGATGGTGTTCCAGCATTTCCCTTCGCGCAAATAGTCGTGCAACGTAGGCCGTTTTGTTTCGTCCCAACCGAGTTTCTGCAGCATGGCGTTCGTAAAATTGTGTGGTGACTCCCCCGCAGGCTGCGCCATTGTGGTTCCGACGTTGGCAGCCAGCTTCATCTTGAAGAGTCGCGAGAGAAAGGTGTGGAGCTCTGGATATCCGCGCAGCGTCTCTTCGATCGATTTGAGAAGTCGAAACCCGCCCAGCACCATGGGCGTTGACTTGGAATACCGCCTCCATTCCCGGACGAGGTGTGCGAGACGTTCAAATGCCGGCTTGCCGCAAAGCTTCTCGGCAACCACGCTTCCCTTGCGGGCTGTGTCTTGCCCTCGGACCAGTGTGGAGAGGTGTTCGAACGCGCCGCGGACGGGCCAGTCTTGAGCAACCGGGGCAGGCGGGCTCTCCACCTTTTGCTTCTTCAAAGGTCTCGGGGTGGGCTCGTCGTACTCTCTGTCTGGGTTGATCATCCTCGCTGTCTTCCGAAGTGGCGGCAGTTTCCCCATACTTGATCCGTGGTAACCACAATGGTTCATGTCCTGCCGTATGGGTGAAGGAGCTTGCCAAACCATCTGCGAGGAATAGGCGACGGCGCCTGGAACAGCGGCCGGTGCCTGCTGTATAGGAAGGCTAGGTTGTGGGACCGGTGCAGTCACAGACGGCTCGAATCGATCTGAAACATATTCCAATGTCGGGGGTCTGAGTTGCGTGAGCTGGTGCTCAGAGCCCGGAGCAAACGCTCCGGGCCCGTTGACCTCGTGCGGTAGCTGGAAAGAGCGCTCGGGAGGGACAAATGGAGACGGCGCGCTTTGCGTTGGAATAGGGATGGAGGATACCGGGCCGGGGTGGTCTAGTGATTGCGGCTGGACCATGTGGCCCTGAGACTGCGGGATGTCCTCGACCACGACCCCCTTTGAAGCATTCGTCGGGGTGTTCCGATTGTCTGTTTCTGGAAATTCCTGTTCGGGCAACGAACGCACGCCAACCTGCGCTAGCTGTGGTCCTGCTAGCTCATGCTTCTGTGACACAGCCTGTTCTGGGGGCGGAGTTGCCGATTGTACCGGCGGCGAGACTGTGTTCTCAGGTCGCGGCTTGGCAAGATCCTCAAGGGCAAGGGCTGTGGCTAGCCTCTCCTGCGATCCCGTCGTATCGGGGGTACGCGGTAGCTGTTCCTCGGCCGGCTGCGGTGGTTTGTCGTAGATGCGGAAGTCTTCAGCAGTCATGGCGAACTTGTCGGGGCAGAGCCGGTCGCAGAAGTAATAGTCTATCGGCATATCCGGTGACGAGTTGTATTCCATATTGATGGCGATGGCATAGTTGGGGCCTAGATTCAGGACTTGATGGTACGTCCCAGGCTCCGTCACCACTGCCTGTCCTGGTACGCAGTAGTCCAGCGTGTATTCAATTCCCCACTCGTCCAGTTTGGCAGGGGGGATGTGACGGCTAAGGTGCCTCACGGCCTGTGAGCACCGGCGCATCTCGGGATACTCGAGCGCCATCCGCTCTTCGAGTTTCTTTCCAAAGGCAGGTTTGACGAAGCACCAGAACTTGTGCTGTCCAGAACGGAGCAGGTTTTCGGACCGCACATGGGCATCCTCCCTGTGCATTGTGGTGATGGTCTTGCCTGTCAGGTTGAAGTAGACGTACTGGGTATTGATGCCCTCCAGCGTGGCGCGGCCTCGCCGCCGGAGCTTCTCGCCGGGCGAGAGCACGACATCGTGAAAAAGTGGGTTTCCGATGATGTACGGCGAGGTCCCTTTCGGGGGGTCTGCTGCGGAGGAGTTCCATAAATCCCGTTGCTCTGCCAGGGACCAGTCCGTCTTGGCGCTCGTAGGAAGGGGAAGACGAGGCGAGGAGAACTTGAATCGCTTGCCGGTGTCAACCTTGATGAGGCCCAGATGATCCGCCTTGTAGCCGAACGAGGTCGCATGGTCCTTGGTTGGGCGAGCCATCTTCTGCACGTTGAGCGGGGGAAGGTTCCGGACTTGGATCTTGAAGTAGCCCAGATCTCGAACGGTAGAGTGGCTTGAGTACAGCTCAAAGAGTTCCTCGTTTAGGATGTGGATGTCTTGGTAAGTGCAGTCGAAGACGGGTGACGCGTGTGCGGACGGCAGGGGGCTGCGGTACACCGACCCATCCTTGAGCCTGATGTCACCGAAGGCTTGATGCGGGAGGGAGTGGTGCTGGATGGCAGCGGGGATGGCAGCGGGGATGGCATTGGGAGGAGCCGTGAGGATGGGCGTCGAGATGGGTGCCGGGAGCGGCGTCGGGAGCGGCGCTGTGATAAGGGTTGCTGGTGCCAATGTTGGCTCCTCCACTGGCGGGACTGGAAGGGGGGCCACCAAGTGATGGATCTGAGGTTGGGAGTTTTCCAAGTGGCGATCGGCCTGTTCGAGGCGGGGAGGCGTCTGTGTTTGTGTGTGGTGTGAGACGGTGGGGGGGTCTGAGGATGACAATGGTGTCTCGAGTCCGCGAATGGCCGGCGGCGAGGGTGAGACGTGAGACGTGATGCGAGGCTGAGGCCCGTTGAGAGGCTCGATGTGAGGCCCGGTGAGAGGCTCGATGTGAGGCGTGGCCGGCGCGCTGGAGTGCTGCACGCGAAGCAAGCCGGCAGAGACCTGGTTGAGCCGGCCGAGGACGTGGAGCAGCAAGTCCCGGCCCGCCTTCGTCTTGGGCGGCTGCACCTTGCGCCCGTAGGCAAAGCCGTGGTCGAGATACCCCCTCAGGGCATCGCTGATCTGGCCCACCTCACCGCCGATGGCGTCGACCTGGGACTGGAAGGCGTCGGCGTCCATCTTGGGTGCCACGAGGTGGGAGCCGGGAATCTCAAAGGGAGCGCCGCAACTGATTGGACTCTCTTGGAGACAATGTGTGGCCAGCGGCAGGCAGGCAGACGTGCTGCTGTGGGGGTTGGCTGGGCTGGGGAAGTGGAACTCTCACGCCGGTGCGTCGGTTAAGCGGGCTGGCGGGCAGCATTTAGTTGACCAGCGCTGGCTTGTGGGGGCTGGGCCTGCGAGGATCACTGCCCGTGAGCGTAAAAAACATGGCGGCCCGGGACCGTGCCCGACAGACCTGGAGGATGGCGGGGCATTTTGTCCTCAACATTAATTCCGGCCATCTCGCATTCATGAGCCGGGCGCGCGCTCGAAGCAAAAAGACAAAATAATTTATCAGCCCAATCGAGGCTGGCACAGGAAGCACAAAGAGAGCCGACTCGATTTTCAAGCCTCTTATTCGGGGACTATTCCACTCCCTTTGTGCCTTTTACATCTCGACGGTGGCATGGGCGCACCCTCGCTAGGTCGTGTCAATGAATGACGTTGTGGAGCCTGTCCCGCGCAGTGTCACAGGCTCACAGCACCCCTGTCCCAAATAATAAACCGCCTGTCGGAGTAAATTTAGTTAGCGGCTGTGGCCGACCGCAGCGATAAGAGAGGCCCCTGGAGAGCTCAGCACCTTGGAGTTTCAGCGCCGAGAGCGGCAAACGCTCCTCTCTTCTTTCAACCTCTAGTATTTTTTTTTTTTGGGTCGTCGGGCTCCTTGGCCAAAATGGAGAGGAGCGGCTTGCAAAACGACACCATGCTGACCGACGACGCGGTCGCCGAGCTTTTGGCTAAAGAAGCCAACAGCGCGTCCGTCAAGTACTCTTCAATGGGGCTTGAAGCCTTCCGATCTGCCAAGTATGCACCTCGCAAGCCCAAACATTCAACGTCCGACAGTGCCAAGTCTCGGTGGACTGACTCCGGAACTCGTGTCGGACAGGCCTTCAACCAAAGCAAAACCGAACACACGCTTTCTAGGGCGCATCATCAAAGAGACGACGAGTCACAACGCCGCCCTGCTGGCAAAAGAAGCCGCCGAGGCCCAGGCACGGCTCGACGACCTGACCGAAACCGAGGAGAAGAAACGGCGCAAGCTAAACCCTAGCGCCTCGGACATCAGGCGCCGCCAGTTGGGAAGCATCTCCTCGATCCTCGAAGGCCGCAAGCGACACAATGGGGCGGAGCGGCACCACGGCTCGGGGCAAAAAGAGGGTGGGCGGGACAAAGAAGAGGCTCGAGATCGCTCCCGCGAACGGAATTCGCGGCGCAGCAAACATAATGGGCGCCACGAGGAAAAGGAAGAGGGGCACCGCTCGAGCACAAAGCGAGACGACCGGACGACGGATAAACATCACCGCCGCCGCCAAGGGAGGTCACGCTCGCCGCGGCCGAGAGATCGTCGCCACCGCGACCGGTCACCGCTGAGCAGCAGCGACGAGGACACCCAGCCGCGCCATTCCAAGTCACGGCGCGAGAAATCCGGGAAGCATTGCGACCTAATTGGCACCGAGTCATCTCGGCGCAGGAGCTACGGGCGGCTACACCAGGCGGAAGAGGCACCCTCGAGTCACCCGAAAACTGGCAGGGTGACTGAGGGTAATGACTCGGATCCGCTGGAAGACATCATAGGCCCGGCGCCGCCGCCGAGATCCCCGGTGCGGACACGTGGCAGAGGCGCCATTCGCGGAGCCGCTGCCATGGACAACCGGTTCTCTGAAGATTATGATCCGGCGTCCGATGTCCAGCTGGAGCCTGCCGAGACAGATGACTGGGACGAAGCGGTAGAGGCGCACCGGGATCGCCAGAAGTGGAAACAACAGGGCGCAGATAGGCTCCGCGCAGCTGGTTTCGCGGAAGAACAGATTAAAAAGTGGGAGACTGGAGGCGAGAGAGACATTGACGATGTCCGCTGGACCCAAGCTGGCGAGAAGCGTGAGTGGTAAGTACAGCCAAAATCATGTCAACCTGAACCTGGGGGTTTCCGCTGTCTCCTTGGTCACTCCAAGGAAAGGATAGTGTATAACTGACATGGATTGCAGGGATCGGGGCAAGGATGGTAACAGACTTTGAGCAACAAACGGGCATTGGGCATGGAGCATCTCGGCGGCGTTTCTGGCAGGGCGTTACTCGACCCAAAGATGGTCATTGCATTTCAGGCGTCAGGGTAGCATGGCACTGGGTCGTAGACGGCGGTGGATTTGGAAAGGTCGCTGAAGATTGGGCATAAAGTCGCGGGATCATGACTGAACACTGGTTCGGTAACATACACATGAAACTGGAATGGCAACGTCAAAGCCTCTCGCGCTGGTACGTTGTGGTTGACATCTGACTCCTCTCTCTGTTCTTTGAATATGTCGTTGGCTATCCACCAGTGGCTGCGGTTCGGCTGTCACCCCGGTGGGAAGGAGATAGGTAAGATGGTGTTATTCATACACACGAAACAAAACAAACGGCCCCATATATACACCAATAGATGCCAGTCCGTATCTCTGCCGCCACAAAGCACCCCTCTCTTCCCAACCCCCGTTCCGGTTTTCATGACTTTGACTCCAGCCTGAGGAGTAACAGATCCGTCTTGTTCCTATGACGGGGCATCCGCTCTCAAACATAAGGGGCCTCCCAACCTATTTACTCCCCCAAGCAACTTTTTGTCCCTGTTTCGTCTTTAACTCGCCCTCCTTTGGCGGCGGTACGGGAGCATCCTCGGCGGGAACCTCCTCGGCTGCGCGCCTCGCGTGCGGCAGCTCCACCACATTATCGGCCCCAGTCGCGTCGTTGGTCGCCCACATCCTCTCGACGCACAGCTCAAACGGGCCCGGCTGCCGGTCCGTCAGCCCGACGCCGATGGACTTGACCTTTTGCCGCATGATCTCGGTCTGCGGCTCGACGACGAAGCCCAGGTTGGTCCGCACAAAGTCGTTCCACCGGATCAGC
>OUNM010149374.1_pt1 | contig 14717 bp, 13 predicted proteins | sample 1769961 | NCBI WGS metagenome assembly OUNM01 (sample SAMEA3914820, study PRJEB12502) | metagenome | biome: forest; material: soil | place: USA | collected 2012-03-12 | depth 0.3 m | reverse complement strand
GTTGTTGATCAGCCGGTCCATCAGCCATTTCTGCGCGAGCGTCGCGATAACGACCTTGTCGATCGGCTTGGAGGCGTCGCTCAGCAGGTCCTGAATGACATAGGTTGCGGCAATGGCCGCTGCGCCGTCGATCGGCGAATCCTGGCCCAGCCCCTTGAGCCCGTCGCTGTTGATGAGTGCCGTGATGTTGAAATTGTGCGTCCAGCCGGCGCCCAACGGGCCGACCGCGCCGGCATTGTTGGAGTTGTAGGAACGGCGAAAGCCCAGCGTGAGGGGGTAGGCGCCCGACCCGACCGCCAGATCGTCGTGATCGTAGAGGTACGCGCCGGAGAAGAGATCGATGGGCTCGTTGCTTTGTGTGAAGGCCCAAGGCGGAAGAACGGGTGCCGTATCCACGACGGGCTGTGGGACCGACGGAGCCGGCAGCGGGGCATCGGTAAAACCGCCCTTGATGTTGTGCGAAATCAGATAACCGATGCTGAGAATGCTGGCATTGCTGGCGAACCACCCTGCCCCCGTCCAGGCGCCCTGAGTCAGGTTGCCCTGCTTTGGCAGGACGACTGTCCAACCCTGGGAAATGTAATTCGTATAGATCGTCGCAAGATCGGTCGACGAATAGCCAGTGAGACTGGCGGAGACGGCCGACCAGTTTGCCGAATTGGCTTGATAGAAGATATTCCCGGCGGTGTTGGCGATGTCGAACAGCTTGACCGTCGATACGGCACCCACGCCGGAGTTCAGAAAGCTCTGGTCCAGCGCGCCCCATTCCAGCGCGCTCCCGGCGCTGAAATTGGCGGCAAATGCGGTAGGGCCGGTATTGGCCGTCGTCGTAAGCGGCGACGACGAGGCGAACAGCCCCGGAATGTCGATGTACGGCCCATCCGCTGCGCCGACAATGCCGACAGCGCTATGCATGACAAAGCGCGTGGCGAGCAGCTGGTCGTTAAGCTTGGCCGTTGCCGCGAGTTGAGCCAGCCACGAGAACCCCACCATGTTGAGCGCTTCGCCCAGCACGGATTCCGACCCGTCCGTAGCGCCGGAAGCCTTGTTCTGCTGGAGCTGCTTCCGGTGAAACTCGACCATGCCGCGGCCGGCCAGATCCCAGCCGTTGACGATGGCGTAGGTGTAGCCCGTGCCCACCTTGATGACGCTCTGAAATCGCGTGTAGCTGGCGTACCCGCTGCCGCTGCCGAAGCAATTCGACGGCAATGGCGATTGGAAGCAAAAGAGATAGTCGACTTCGTAGTTGATCGTATTGACGTTGGCGGCACCGGTGTCGATCAGTGTGCCGTCGACGTAAAGATTTGGGCGATTGCTGGAATCGTACACGATCGACAGACGATGTCCGTAGATCGAATCCGACGACCAGACATGCTGCGTGCCGCTTCCCATTGTGACGCGGAGATGCGTCTTGTACACATCGGGAATGTCGGACCACGAACTGCCGGGAGTATAGTTCGATGGCAGGCTGGTCGGCGGCGAGAAGGGCTGCGTCAGAGGCTGGATATATCTTCCTCCCAGCACATCCTGTGGCGCAGCATGAGGCTGATTTGCCTTGATGTAGCTCACGAGGACGATCTATTACACGCCTTACGTCGGAAACCAGATCCTCATCACCACGAACGGTACGAGCTTCACGGCAATGCCGTTCACTCAGCTATCGAACGTCACGACCGATAGTAGCACCGGCAATGCCGGCCCTGCCGCCGTCGCGGCGAACAGCAACTACGACCTGTTCGTGTGGTCCAACAGCGGCACCCTCGTCCTGACCCGCGGGCCTGCCTGGACCAACGACACCACGCGAAGCCTGTCCATTGCCCGCATCGCTGGAATTTGGACCAACGTCAGCGCGATAACGAATGGCCCGGCCGCCAACCTCGGAACGTATGTCGGCACGGTGCGGTCGAACGGATCGGCGGCGATCGACTGGAATACGGGCGGTATCGGAAGCGGTGGCACCGCGGCTGTCCTTTATGTCTGGAACGCCTACAATCGGGTCGCGTTCTCCGGCCTCGTCGGCGACTCGACGACCTCTTGGAACTACACGTCGGGTACGCTCCGACCGGCGAACAATTCGACGACGATGCGGGCGTCCTTCGTGCAGGGTCTGCAGGAGGATCCGTTCTATGCCGATTATGCCGGCTATTTTTCGGACAATACAGGCAACGCTTCGGCCATAGCGGCTATTGGCTACGATAGCACGACCGCTTCGTCGGGCCGGATCGTGCCGGGTTGGACCTTCGGGACACAAGGCGGCGATCCGGTAGGTGGCAATACGGTGCAGGCGATCGGGTACCATTACATGCAAGCCCTCGAATGCGTGTCGTTCAACGCCGGAACGACCACCTTTTATGGATCGCAAACCATCCCAGTACGGCAGACCGGCCTGATCTATCGAGGAAACTTTTGAGCGAGTGATCCGCTCACTCCTCGAAGATCGCCACCGCCCGCGACGGGTCTCCGCCACGACTGGGCCCGTTCCTGCCCTTTCTTGATGAACGGCCGTTCCAGGAAGCGATAGGTGCCCTCGGCAAACGCCAGCAGAAGCAGGGCAGCCAGCACCCAATAGCGGACGTCCGCCTCGGCGCCCGTGCCGGGATTTCCGTTGAGGAAGAAGATCTCCCGCGTGGCGCAGAATGCCATCATGTGGCCGAGGTAGAGGGCATAGGAACGGGAGCCGACCCACATGAAGAACGGCGTCAGCGGCGTCCTGGGCATCGCCAGGCCGTGGCTCGCGATGAAGACCCAGACGGCGCACAGCACCGCCAGAAGGTGGATGCAGAACGGTATGGCGTACGCTGGCGCCGGCACCATCACGATGAGCAGCGTCATGACGACAAGCACCAGCTCCTTCAGGCCGCGTCGCTCGAGGAACGAAGGGCGAAGCCTGGCATAGAGCGGATGAAAGCTGGCCAACCCCAGCAGAACGCCGGCCAACAGGATGATGAAACGGAATATCTCGCCGTACGCCAGGCTGACGGCGAGAACGACCAAAGAGACGATCACCGGCCAGCGTCCCGCCAGAACCAGCGCGATCGGAAACAGGATGTAGAACTGCTCCTCGAGGGAGAGCGACCAGTAGATGCCGTTGGGGACGTTGCCCTCGGCGCACCAAGAGATCCACTTGGAGGCGCAGGCCCACTGGCTGAAGTTGGCAACCTGGAAGAATGCCGTCGTGGCGTCCCACAGGTTCGGCCAGAACTTCCCGAAGTTGCCGTAGGGATTGAGGAACACGGTGGCCACGAGGCTGGCCGCCAGCCAGAACCAGGCCGCCGGCAGGATGCGATAAGCCCGGCGAATCCAGAACGGAATGGCCGCCGACCTGAAGTCCGTCGGAATCCTTCCGCCGTTGTGGTTGATGAACGACCGGCAAATGACGAAGCCCGAGATGGCGAAGAACAGGTCCACGCCCGACCCCAGCGCGAAGTAGCTCTGGAATTCGGTGAGCGCAACGCCATGCCAACCCACCAACGCAGGCTGGTGGCCGACGAGGACCAACAGGATGGCGACGGCCCGCAGGAACTGGATGTCCGCTATTCGGTCGTTGCGCATATCGCTCCTGTTCGCCGCTAGGATTCACTCCTCGAAGATCGCCACCGCCCGCGTCCAGCCCGCGCTCGCGCCCCTGATCTTGTGCGGGAAGCAGGCAATGGTGAAGCCGTCGCCGGGCAGCGCCTCGAGATTGTGCAGCTTCTCGAGGTGGCAGTAGCCGATGTCGCGGCCGGCCTTGTGGCCTTCCCAGATGATCGAGGGGTCGTGGTCCTTCGCCCATTTCTGGGCGGTGAAGTAGAACGGCGCGTCCCAGCTCCAGGCGTCGGTGCCGGTGAGGCGGATACCCTTCTCGAGCAGGAACATGGTGGCGTCGTAACCCATGCCGCAGCCCGCGTTCACGTAGTCGTCGTTGCCGTAGCGCGAGCCCGCGCGCGTGTTGACCACGACGATCTCGAGCGGCCTGAGCACGTGGCCGATGCGCGCGAGCTCGTCCTCGACCTCCTTCGCAGTGATGACGTGGCCGTCCTCCATCTTCCGGAAGTCGAGCTTCACGCCGGGCTGGAAGCACCAGTCGAGCGGCACCTCGTCGATGGTGATGGCGCGCTCGCCCTTGTTCATCGTCGGATGGAAATGATACGGCGCGTCGAGATGCGTGCCGTTGTGCGTCGAGAGATTGACGTTCTCGACCGCCCAGCCCGCGCCGTCAGGCAGGTCTTCCTTCTTCAGGCCGGGAAAGAACTGGGCGATCTGGCTCGCGGTCTGCTCGTGCCTGTGATACTGGATCTTCGGCCCGAACGGCGGCGGATCGGAGATGACGTCGTTCTCGAGATAGATCGACAGGTCGACGAAACGGCGCGGCATGGCGGCTTCCTCCGGCACTCAGGATACTCAAGATCATTGCTGGGGGCGCGCCACTCCAGTGGCGCGATCATGCACTTCGACAAAGACGCGCCACTGGAGTGGCGCGCTCCCAGCAAAGACTAGTTTCGCGGTTTCGGCTCGACCGTCAATTGCGGCGGCTTGACCGCGTTCAGGATCGACAGCGAGAGCAGCTTGCCGATGCACTTCTGGCCGAAGTCATTGAGATGCAGGCCGTCGTTGGTGACGAACTGGGCATAGGGCATGCCGTCGTTGTACCAGGCGCGCATGATCTCGAAGCGCCGGAAGAGCCCGACGTTCTTCTCCTTGGCGACCTCGGCCATGACGCGGGCGTATTCCTCCTCGTCGGGCAGGGCCACGACGGCGGGCACGTACTGGAGGTTCATCAGCACGAACTCCGGCCCGAGCAGGCGGCCGATGTCGATGCCGGCGCGCAGCTTCTCGGCGAACTTGTCGAGCGGCGTGCGGCGGATCGCCGAATTGGTGCCGACCTGCCAGACCACGACCTGCGCCTTGTGCTGCTTCACGTCGGCGTTCATCCGCTTCACTTCGTCCTCGGCGTCCTCGCCGCCCACGCCCTTGTTGAAGACGTGCACGTCGACGCCGGGCAGCACCTTGTCGAGGTTCATCTTGAGCTGGGCGGGATAGGCGAAGGCGGGGTTGCTGGCGCCGTAGCCCTGGGTCGAGGACGAGCCCATGGCGATGATGCGCAGCTCCTTCTTGTCGGCAACGGACGTGCGGGCGACCTCGAGCGGATTGCCGAGATCGAGCAGCCGGCGCGACGCACGGCACTTGCCCTCATCAGCGAGGCAGACCGCGGTCGGCAGGACGATGGCCATGAAGGCACCGAGAACGAGAGACTTGAGCTTCATTCAACCGCCCTGCAGGTCGGATTCGACCTTGAACCACGCCGCGGCGTAGGCGAACGCGGTCATGATGGCGATGCCGGAGATGCTGACAACGAGTTGAGACAAGAGCGACCCGTCAAAATGAGCGTCGATGATCTGGGCACTGAGAGCAAGAAAGGTACCGACGCAGAATATCTGCAACGAATGCTCCCCGCACCTGCGAAGTGGCTCGAAGACCCGCCAGTGCAGGAAGGGAGCATAGGGCGGGACGGCCAGGCGAACAAACCAGGCGATCGCCAGGAAGTGCAAAAACCTGAGGATGTCGACGTTGGTCTTGTCGATCGGATAGATCTGCCGGGCGACGATGTCCGGGATCAGGCTTTGCAGCGAATTATAGTGCCAGGACAAGGCGATAAAGGCCGCGAAGCAGAGATACAGCAAGGCCGCGATCGAGACCGGCCAGCGCCAGCGGTCCATCCAGGTGATGCCGGGCGCCATCACCGCCATGGCCGCGCCGGTGTAGAAAACCACCTGCCAGGCCAGCGGATTGAAGAACCAGACCTTGTCGGCCGGGTAACCGGTCAGGTTCCAGTTGAAGTGGCACGTTGCCGCATAAAGCGCCAACGATGCCAGGAGCACCGCCTTGGGCCAGCGCAGCAGGGCCGGCAGCACGAGCGGGAAAATCGCCAGCAGGACGATGTAGAGCGGCAGCACGTCGAGGTTGGTCGGGCGGAACTTCAGCAACGCCGCCTCGAACAGCGCGCGATAGGGATCCTGGCCGAGGCCGAGCAGCTGCATCTCCTCGATCAGCGCCGCCGTGTCGCGCTTGGTCGAGACCCAGGCGATCTGCACGATGAAGGCCACGAACAGGAGAAGGTGCGCGACGTAGAGCTGCCAGACGCGGCGATAGATTCGCGCCGCCGCGCGCACCCAGCCATCGCGCCGCATCATGCGGCTGTAGGCGATGACGGCGGTGTAGCCCGAGATGTAGACGAAGATTTCCGTGGCATCGCTGAAGCCGTAATTGCGCACCGTGAGCCAGCTCACGATGTTGTCCGGCACGTGGTCGATGAAGATGAACCACAGCGCCAGGCCCCGGAACAGATCGAGCCGGAGATCGCGCACACCGGGGACGGCAACGGGCTTCATTCGGCCCATTGGTATCGCAGGTCCCGGCGCCGCGCTACGCTGCGGCAGCGGAGGGAATCGTGGCGAAACCGCCACTTTTCGGTGCTGTCGGACTGCGCTGCGCGCGGCCAATTCTGTCGTCCTGAGCGTAGCGAAGGACCTTGAACGATCAGAATGAGAGCTCTTCCCAATTGGGATTTGCAGCCTGAACGAGATCATTCTTGCGCACGCGCTTCCAGCCCTTCAGCTGCTTCTCACGCGCAATCGCCTCCTCGATCTGCTCGAATTCCTCTGCATAGACCAGCTTAGTGACGTTGTATTTCCTGACGAACTCGCTGCCCTTGCCTATCTTATGCTCGGCAATCCGTCGCCCGAGGTCGTTGGTCACGCCGATATACATGACGCTGAGCGATCGGCTGACCAAGATATAGACCCAATAACGGTGTTCTCTCATTGGCTGACAGGTCCTTCGCTGCGCTCAGGACGACAGAATTGTCATCCTGAGCGCAGCGAAGGATCTCATCGTAGCCCTAGCCGATAACCTTCTTCTCGCGCAGCGCCTTCACCTCGTCGGCGGAGAGGCCGGCGAGGCCGCCGAGGACAGCGTCGGTGTGCTCGCCGAGCGACGGCGGCGGGCGGGTGTCGTCGACCGGCGTGTCGGAAAACTTGTAGTTCGAGCCGATCAGCGGCACGTCGCCGACCCTGGCGTGCTTGTAGGTCTTGAGCATGCCGCGGCGCTTCACCTCGGGCTCGTCGAGCGCCTCCTTCATGGTGCGGATCGGGCCGGCCGGCAGGTGGCGCAGCTTCTGCGCCCAGTTCTCCTTGGTATCGGTCTTCAGCACGTCTTCCATCAGCTTCATCAGCAGTGGCTTGTTGGCGACCCTGTCCGCAATGGTGGCGAAGCGCGGATCGGTCGCCCATTCGGGATGGCCCATCGCCTTGCAGGTATCGACGAACAGCTTCTGGTTGGCGACCGCCATGTAGATCTTGCCGTTCGCCGTCTCGAACGAGCCGTTGGGTGCGGAGGCAAAGTGGCCGTTGCCGGCGCGCCTGGGCTGGTCGCCGCCGATCAGATAGTACGAGCCCATGTTGCCGAGGCACGCGAGCGCGGTGTCGTAGAGCGCGAGATCGATGTGCTGGCCTTTGTCCGTCGACGCGCGGGCAAAGAGCGCGGCATTGATCGCAGCCACCGAATGTATGCCGGTCATGGTGTCGACGATGGCGATGGCATGCCTCATGCCCTCGCCGTCGGCCTCCCCGTTGACGCTCATCATGCCCGACTCGCCCTGCAGCACGGGATCGTAGCCCGGCCGGTCGCTGAGCGGGCCGGTCTGACCGTAGGCACTGATTGAAAGATAGATCAGGCGCGGATATCTGGCCGCAAGACTTGGATAGTCGAGGCCATAGCGCTTCAGCACGCCAGGGCGGAAGTTCTGCAGCAGCACATCGGTCTTCTCGAGCAGCTTGTGCACGACCGCCTGGCCTTCGGGCTTGGTGAAGTCGAGCGCCACGCTCTTCTTGCCGCGATTGTAGGTCATGAAGAAATGGCTCTCGCCCGAGGGACCGCCGGCGCGCGGGCCCGCGCCCTTGCGCGTGTCGTCACCGCCGTCGGGGTTCTCGATCTTGATCACCTCGGCGCCCATATCGGACAAGATCTGCGAAGCGAGCGGCCCCGCGATCACGCGGGTGAAATCCACGATGCGAACGCCGGTCAACGGCGGCTTTCCTGATTGCGACATAGGCGCAAGGTAGGGCTGCAGCCCACGCGCTGTCCATGCGGTGCGTTTCCACTACACTGCAGCGCCATGTCCCCATTCCGCATGTCGCTCTCTCGCCGCGCCGTTCTCGCGCTTCCCGCCCTCGCCGCTCTCCCGGCGCACGCAGACACCTGGCCCTCCAAACCCGTCCATATCGTCGTGCCCTTCGCGCCGGGCGGCTCGGGCGACATCACCGCGCGGCTGGTCGGCAAGTACATGGAAGAGAAGACCGGCCAGCCCTTCGTGGTCGAGAACAAGGCGGGCGCCAACGGCATCGTGGGCGTGCTGTCGGTGAAGAGCGCCGCGCCCGACGGCTACACCCTGATGCTGGCCACCACCTCGACCAACGCCGCCAACGTCCACATGTACAAGAGCCCGGGCTACGATCCGGAGAAGGATTTCACCGTCGTCGGCATCATCGGCGATTCGGGCGCCTTCCTCGTGGTGCCGGCCGACAGCCCGTACAAGACGCTGGCCGACCTCACCGCCTACGCCAAGGCCAATCCGGGCAAGCTGAACTTCGGCTACTTCAACGCCAGCTCCCAGGTGCCGTCGGAGGTGCTGGGCAAGCAGGCGGGGCTCGAGTGGCAGGGCGTGGCCTACAAGGCGATCGGCAACGCCTGGAACGATCTCTATGCCGGCGCGATCCAGTTCATGTGCGTCGACCTGACCGCCGCGCGCGGACAGGTAGTGGCGAACAAGGCGCGGCCGCTCGCTATCTCGCTGCCCGAGCGCAGCCCGCTCTATCCTGACGTGCCGACACTCGCGGAGAGCTTTCCCGGCTTCGTCAGCACCGGCTTCCTGGCCGTCGCCGTGCCCAAGGCGGTGCCCGACGAGATCAAGCAGCGGCTGAACGTGCTGATCAACGAGGCGATCTTCTCCGAGCCGATCCACAAGCGCCTGACCGAGGAATTCGCGCTCACGCCCCACAAGCTCGATCTCGCGCAGTGCGCGGCGCAGGACCGCAGCGAGCGCGCCAAGTGGGCCGACTACGTGAAGATCGCCAAAATCGAACCGCAGTAGTGCAAAGCACTACTGCGGCGGATCCCGCTTACAAGCGATGGTGCAACGGCGATTCCCTGTCTGCACCGCGCGGGCTCTCGCGCTTTGCTGCGCAAAGCGCTGCCGCCCGCCAGCGCTAGCTTCGCTAGCGCTCCAAGAACTCCAGCCACAGGCCGTGGGTCTCGACCCAGAGGCTGTTGCGCACGCAGCCACTGGCCGTTCGCGCCTTTGTCCGCGTGGCCGCGAACACGCCCTGGACCGTGGCGAGGCTCCTGACCGTCACCGTGGCCGCCACGATCGGCCGGCCGCGCACGATCTGTTGGGACTCCGGAAGAAGATAGACCTCGCCCTCCTTCCATCGCACGATCTTCGTGCCGTAGCCAAAGGGCGCGCAAAAGGAAGCCTGGACGGGCCTGGCGCCCGGAAGGTTCGAGAGTTTTGCCTCGGCCGGGCCGCCGGCCAGCCAGACGGTCGACAGGGTGACGGCACCGTTGGGATGGTCGAAATGCTCCGGCAGGTCGGTCGGCGACTTCTGGCGGCCGGCGAAGAAGACGCCGCGCGGCGGCGCGGGCGTCTTGCCGGGACGATAGAGGCCGAGCGAAACCGCGCCGTCGCCCTCGCGCAGCCATTCGACATATTGCGTAGAAAGCGCGTCGGAGGCTTCCGACGGCGTGACCAGCTCGATCTCGGTGCCGTTGGCGAACTTCACATGCTCGTTGCGCAGGCCGTTGTCGTGCGGCCGTCCCGGCTTCAGCGTGAAGCCCAGTTTCTCGAAGTCGAGCTTAGCGCGCGCGAGGTCCTTCACCACGACGGGGATGTGATCGAGGCCCAGCACGCCCTGCTGAGCCGATGCCGAAGCGGTGCAGCAGAAAAACAGGAACAGAAAGGAGAGGAGAAGCCGGCCCATGCCCGGCCGACGTTAGCATCAGCGCGGGAGAATCATCATCCCGGTTCTGCAAGTGGCTTGTGGAGTTCCACCGGCTCGGGGAAGCCCTTCAGATCGTGGAAGCCGACCGCCGTCGACCGCCCGGGCCCGATCAGGTCGGCGAAGCGCCGCGACATCAACACCGGCAGGCCGGTGTTGGCGCAAACCGTCTGAATGCGGCTCACCAGATTGACGTCCGGGCCGATCACGGTGAAGTCGAGACGCTGGCCGGAGCCGATGTTGCCGTAGCTCACCTTGCCATAGTGCAGCGCCACGCCGGCGCGGAGCCTGGCGTCCGGTTCGGCGAGACGGTCGAGACGATCGAGCGCCGCCAATGCAGCCTGCAGGGCCACGCGACAGGCATCGGCTGCGTCATCGCGGCGGAAGAACGCCATCACGGCATCGCCCATGAACTTCAGGACTTCGCCGCCGGCGTCGGTGATGGCCGGAAGGACCAGGTCGAAATAGAGATTGAGCAGCTCGAGGACGCGTTCGGTCGGCAGCCGGTTCGACAAGTCGGTGAAGCCGCGCAGATCGCAGAGCATCAGGGCGGCATCGAGCGATTCGATCTGGCCGCGGCGGATGCGGCCCGCCAGGATTCGCTGTGCGGTCGTGGCGCCGAAATACGTGTCCAGCAGGTTGAGTTCGCCCTGGCGCAGGGTGCGCAGCTCGCAGGCATTGCGCAGGGCGGGCACGATCCTTTCCAACGCCGTGCGTTCCGCCGCGTCGAAGCCGCGCGGCCGGACCGTGCCGAACATGGCGGCACTCACCGGCCCTTCGGCATTGTGGAACCGGACGACGACCAGCTCCGACAGGTAGCGGCCCTGGAAGACGTCGATCCTGGTCCATGCCTCGTCGCCGCGGTCGGCCCGGTAGACGGCAAGCGGTCCGGCGGTTTCCGTTGCCTGCCCCAACGGATCGGCCACGGACGCCGTCACGGCGCCGTGCTGGCGATCATGGATCTCCACCGGCTCGTTCGGCGCCCAGGCGAGCGTGCGGCCGAGGATCTCGGGATGAAACGCGCGCAGATGGAGCGACAACCGGTCGACCGGCAGCCCGGCCGCCCGGAGCCGCCGCCCGAGCCCGGCGATCAGTCCGGCATCGTCGAGTTCATGGCACTCGTCGCCGCTCAACCATTCGACGATGTCGAGGACCGGTGCGACGTCCGCCGGGGAAGAGGATGCCAGCACGCCGTCGGGCGTCGATGGTGCGGGATGGGGCGCAGGATGGGAAATGCTCATTCCATCACCATCGCAGGGTCGTCCGCGGCGGGCGCCGCCGCACGGCGCAGCAGCAGCACCAGGGGCACGGCGGCCAGCGAGAGGATCATCATCAGCTTGAAGTCGTCGATGTAGCTGATGATCGCCGCCTGCGTCTGGATGACGACGTCGAGCGCCGCCCGCCCGCCCGCGGTCATCGGATTGAGGGTGTGCTGGACGACATGGTTGTCGAACGCACGGTTGAAGGCCGTGACGTGGGCGCCGATTTCTGCGTGGTTGATCTGGTTGTTCCGGACCAGCAGGTAGGAGACGACGGAGATACCGACGCTCGAGCCGATGTTGCGCGAGAGGTTGTAGAGGCCGGTGCCATCGGCGCGCTGCGCCGGGGGAAGCGTGGCGAAGGTCACGGTCGTGAGCGGGACGAACAGGAAGCCGAGGCCAGCGCCCTGGATGAAGCCGGTCGACGCGATCGTCCATTGCGAGACGTTCGGGTTCCAGCCGGTCATGTCGTACATCGCCCAGGCGGTCAGCAGCAGGCCGGCCATGAGCAGGAGTCGGATATCGACCTTTCCGATGAGGCGGCCGACCAGGAACATGCAGACCATGGTGCCGAGGCCGCGCGGCCCCATGACGATGCCCGCGGTCACCACCGGATAGCCCATCAGGGTCTGCAGGTAGGGCGTCATCAGCGCCATCGAGGCGAGATAGGTGACGCCGACGATGAAGATGAACAGCATGCCGACCGAGAAATTGCGGTCGAGGAACAGCCGGGGGTTCACGAAGGAATTCTTCGCCGTGAAGGTATGGACCAGGAAGACATAGAAGGCCGAGGCGCAGACCACCGCCTCGATCAGGATCTCGAAGGACGAGAACCAGTCGAGCTGCGAGCCGCGATCGAGGAACATCTGCATGGCCGCGATGGCAACACTCAGGCTGCCGAACCCCAGCCAGTCGAGTTTTGCCGCGGCGCTCACCTTCGTCTCGCGCAGGAAGTACCAGATGCCCACGAAGGCGATCGCGCCGAGCGGCACGTTGATGTAGAAGATCCAGCGCCAGCTGAAATGATCGGTCAGCCAGCCGCCGATCACCGGGCCCAGCACCGGGCCCACCATCACCGACACGCCGAACAGCGCCATCGCCGAGCCGCGTTCCTCCGGCGTGTAGATGTCGAGCAGGATCGACTGGGCGATCGGCACGAGGGCTGCACCGAAGAAGCCCTGCAGCAACCGGAACACCACGATCTGCGGCAGCGACTGCGCCATGCCGCACAGCACGGAGGCGACCACGAAGCCCACGACCGCGACCATCAGCACGCGCTGGCGGCCGAACTTGTTGGCAAGGAAGCCCGACGGCGGGGTCATGATCGCCGCCGCCACGATGTAGGACGTCAACACCCAGTTGATCTGGTCGGCGCTCGCCGACACGCTGCCCTGCATGTAGGGCAGCGCCACGTTCGCGATGGTCGTGTCCAGTGCCTGCATGATCACGGCGAGGATGATGCAGGCCGTGATCGCCGGCCGGTTCAACGCACGCGGCGCAGCAGGCACTTGGTTAGCCACCTTTGGCTCCGGCACTCTTGGCTTCCGACGGGCCGAACCAATTCGCCAGGAAGCCCGGCAGCCCACGGGCATGTCCGGTCGTGATGCTCAATTCCACGCTCATGCCGACGCGCAGCGGCGGCTTGCCGGCGACGTTGTCGATGCGGACGCGAAGCGGAATGCGCTGCACGACCTTGACCCAGTTGCCGCTGGTGTTCTCGGCCGGCAGCAGCGAGAAGCTCGAGGCCGACGCCGGGCTGATGCTGTCGACCGTGCCGGTCCATTCCTGGCCGGGATAGGTGTCGACCTCGACCGTCGCCTTCTGGCCGGGCTTCACGTCGGTCAGTTCGGTCTCCTTCGGGCTCGCCTGGACCCAGACATGGTCGCTCGAGACGATGTTGAAGGCGGTCGCCGCGGCGGCGAGATACTGGCCGGGCTGCAGCGCCGGCACGTTCGTCACGATACCGGCAAAGGGTGCGTGCACGATCGTGTGGTCGAGCTGACGCGCGGCCTCGTTGCGCGCGGCCACGGCGGCCTTGTAGCGGGGATGGTCTTCGATCGGCGCATCGGGATTGCCGTTCAGGTTCGCGGCGACGGCGGCCAGCTGCTGCTGCAGCGACGCCAGTTTCTGCTGCGAGCCCTGGAAGGTGTTGCGCGAGGCGTCGACATTGGCCTGCGGCGTGAAGTTGCCGGCCATCAGCTGCTGCTGGCGCTTCAGGTTGGTATTGGTGAAGTCGACATCGGCCTTGGCCTGCGCGATCTGGGCCTGCATGTTGCGGTAGCTGGCCTGCAGCGCCAGGAGATCGTTTCGGGTCGTTCCGAGCTCGGCCTCGGCGCGGTCGAGCGCCAGCCGGAACTGCAGGTCGTCGAGCTTGAACAGCACGTCGCCCTTGGCAACCGTCTGGTTGTCGTGGACCAGCACCTCGCGAACGATGCCGGACACGTCGGTCGACAGTCCCACCATGTCGGCCTGCACATAGGCGTTGTCGGTCGACATGACCGTGCCGCCGGTCACGTAAAGATATCCGCCGACGACCAGCGCCACCGGCAGCAGGGCGAACATCAGGGGACGCCGCAGCGATCTCTTGGCCCTTTTGGGACGGGCCGCAGCGCGGGGCGGTGGTGGGGCAACGGACGGTTCGGCAGGACCGGGCGTACCCTTGGCAGCCGGCACGCGCGCCGAACGGCGCCCCTTGTCCTCAGGCATGTCGAGCGAATCGAGCCGATCGACGTCTACAGGCGACGAACCATCCACGCTTTTACTCTCCTATTACGGCTTTGAACCGTAAGGAGGATTTAGATGCTAGGATGATTCTCTCAAGTAGTATTGATTTCGCGACATAGTCTTCTATATAAGACTAATGGGTATTGAGACCCTCGTCGTCCGGGAGGCTCCTATGATCGACATCAATGCTGTCCGTACAGACCCGGTGCTCGCCAAGGTGGTCCAGGCGGAGTTCCGCCGCGCCGTGGGCATGATCAACGGCCGCTGGAAGCTGGAGATCCTGTGGCTGCTGAGCCATGGCACCCGCCGCTTCGGCGAGCTGAAACGCGGCCTGCCGGGCATCACCCAGCACATGCTGACCGCCCAGCTGCGCGCCCTGGAGCGCGACGGGCTGATCAAGCGCACCATCTTCGCCGAGGTGCCGCCCCGGGTGGAGTACGAGAACACCGACGCCGCCCGCCGCCTGCGGCCGATCTTCATCGAGATCGTGAAATGGGCGGAGGAGCACGAACGGCTGTCGCCGTCAGAACCAGACCTTCAGCCCGGCGAGCACCCTTAGCTTAGATGTCTGGTCGCCGTCGGCCGCGGCGAAACCCGCGGTGTTGCCGGTGAACTGCTCGAAGCTCACGCCAATGAACGGTGCGAACTCCTTCTCGATCTCGTAGCGCAGCCGCAGGCCGCCCTCGATCCTCGACAGGCCGGC